>Ga0070730_10003803_pt1 | contig 13435 bp, 13 predicted proteins | sample Coa_R1_3_FD_66447 | JGI IMG/M metagenome (GOLD analysis project Ga0070730, IMG submission 66447) | Surface soil microbial communities from Centralia Pennsylvania, which are recovering from an underground coalmine fire - Coalmine... | ecosystem: Environmental > Terrestrial > Soil > Unclassified ...
TGGTCTGGCAACATACTCGGGCAGTGTGAGGCGCAAATGATTCCGGGAACGCACCAAACCATCTTGACCCGGCCGCAGGTCATTTCACTTGCCCGCGAGATCAGGCAAAGGTTGGCTCTCCATGTGCAGTCAACTGCAAGCGCAACAGGGGTCCGGGTGCCCGCTTATGAAGAAGAGTCATTCACGAAACTGAAACAAGTCAGCCTGGTTTCTAGTTGCACGGTGGCGACTGCTCCGATCGTGTCGGCGGCGGGCAACAACTCGTGCAGCCTCCACGGATAATTAAACTGTCTCCGCGTCCCCATCAGCTGCGCCGTTTCACCCGGCAATAAAGATACGTCGAAACTATCGAGTGGACGGGAGAGCCCGACTCCTTCGGCTTTCAGGATCGCCTCCTTGCGTGTCCAGCAACGGTAGAAGCCGCGTAGCCATGCGTCGCCCTGCAATTGATTCAGCTGCGAACGCTCGCTCGTGGAAAAATGACTATCCGCCACTTCCGGTTCGATAGGCCTCACGTCTTCCACATCCACGCCCACCGGTTCTCCGTTGGTCACCGCTACCACCGCGATATTCCGGCTATGACTCAGGCTGAAATGTAAGGAAGTCTGTGAGTCACCGGGGAACAGCTCGGGTTTGCCAAAGCTGTTGGCCTGGAAGCGAAGGCCGGCCGCTGGCTGGTGAAGATAGGCTCCCAGGATCCTGCGCAGGTTCGCATGGGCGACCGCGAAGCGAGCACGGTCCGGCGCAAAATAGAAACGTTGCATCCGTTCCCGATCCTGCTGGTCGAGGATTTCGATGTGCGCCGTCAGGTCGATGGTAGCGGGCTCGAGAGCCCAGGCCCACAGATGGACTTCATCGGGATCGATGCTTTCGCGCACTCCGGACGCGGGCCACGTCACCTGGGTAAAGCCAGCGCGACCATCACGGCCGGCGTTTACAAGCTGCCGTCCGAGCTCTCCCGCGAGGCGCTCTTCTCGGTGTTCTCGATCCACATCAATTCCAATTGGCGAAGTTTGTTGGTCAGAAACGCTACATCCCGGGCGCTCACGTCCTCCGATTCCGCCCGCGCGATCTCGTGTTGCAAAAAGTTGAACGCCGGTCGCATCTCCACCGGGAAGTCGTCGCTGCGCAGCCCGCGCAGAAATTCCCACGCCTGAAGTAAGAGTGTCCGGTCACCTGCTTTGGCTCCTTGATGCGCCAGCAGAGACGCCGCGCGGCGGAGTCGTTCATGAGCATCCAGTTTGATCATGGGTATTAAAGTGTGACACGAAATGGTCGAAATCATCTACCAGTGAGCTGGCCTTTTCCCGTAGGCCGTTGCGTCGGGAGGGAAATATAATTTGCTGTAAGCGCTGAGCATAAAGACTGCTCAGTCAAGCTAAAGGCAAATGGCCATGGACGCAACTCCGTTCGAAACAGAAGCCGATACACAAGAGGACTACGACTTTCGTTCACGGTTGGCAGAATATGTCACGAGCCAGGCATTGCCGATAGACAAACTCGGTCACCAACCCCGGCTCTATGCGTTGACGCGATTGGTTGGCCGAGGGATGTCCTACGATGACGACGTGGTTTACGCCGCCGTCTGGCTCCACGACTTGGGGGTGTTCATCGGACATCGGCCTGAAGATCCGGACGCTCTTTCCCGATGGGACAATGTCACCTACGCGATGAAGCAAGCTCCTGCAGCGTTGGCCCGTTGTGGGTTCCCTGCGACAAAAGTTGCACCAGTCGTGGAAGCCATCCGGACCCATCAACCACATTTCAGCCCCACCACGGTGGAGGGCTCCATCCTCCGTGATGCAGATATTCTTGAACAACTCGGCGCCATCGGCATCTTACGCGTAGTGGCCAAGATTGGGCGGGATACGCGATATCCCACGTTTACCGATGCCGCCGGCACGTTGCGGAAAGCCCTGGCAGATTTGCCCGCCAGGCTGAACCTGGATACCGCAAAGGCTTTGGCCCGACCCAAAATTGATCTGCTCGAATCTTTTCTTCGGGCCATGGACAACGAGGCTTATGGCGCTCTTTGTTGAGGGCCCAACTATGGTTACCGATGATGTTCCGAAACCTGATCCACACAGGTGGAGTGTGAGAGACTAACCGTTGCTGCAACATCACAGTTGAGCCGCTAAAATAGGGCTTAGATCGCATTCTTGGGAGCCTGGTAATGAAGCTCAAAAACGCCAAAGTAGTGGTTTGCGGCGCCGGCGGGTTCATCGGCGGACATCTGGTGAAGAGTCTGCTCGAAAATGGAGCAAACGTCATCCGTGCGGTGGATGTAAAGCCGCTTTCCGAGTGGTATCAGACTTCGTCCGGCGTAGAGAGTCTGTCGCTGGATCTGAAAGACAAGGACAATTGCCTGAAGACCGCCCAGGGTGCCCAGGTTATCTTCCAACTCGCCGCCGATATGGGCGGCATGGGCTTTATCGAGAACAACAAGGCGCTTTGCATGTTGAGTGTGTTAGCCAATACGCACATGTTGATGGCGGCCCGGGAAAAGGGAGTCGAGCGGTTTTTCTACTCCTCCTCAGCTTGTGTCTACAACGGTGACAAACAAAAAACTCCCGACGTCGTTGCTCTCAAAGAAGAGGATGCTTATCCTGCCCTGCCGGAAGACGGGTACGGCTGGGAGAAGCTCTTCAGCGAACGCATGTGCCGCCACTTTGAGGAGGATTTTGGACTCCAGTGCCGGGTAGCCCGCTACCACAATGTCTACGGTCCCCTGGGCACCTGGACGGGTGGGCGGGAAAAGGCGCCGGCAGCTATTTGCCGCAAGGTCATTGAGGCCAAGGCCTCCGGGAATCACGAAATCGAAATCTGGGGTGACGGCAAACAGACCCGCAGTTTCATGTACATAGACGATTGCACCCGGGGCTCCCAGGCCATCCTGGAGAGTGAAATTCACGAGCCCATCAATCTTGGCAGCAATGAACTGGTCACGATCAATCAGCTGGTGAGCATTGCCGAGGACATTGCCGGCATCAAACTCAAGAGGAATTACGATCTGAACGCGCCCAAAGGGGTCAACGGCCGGAACAGCGACAACACTAAAATCAAGGGATACCTCGGATGGGAACCCTCCATTCGACTGAAGGACGGCCTGGCCAAGACCTACGCTTGGATTGAGAGTGAAATGATGGCGGTATCCAGAACGTAATCAGCATCACCCTTGAATGGTATTTACAGTTGAATAACGCAGCACTGATAGTGATCTGGCACTACAGGAACTCTTGGGAGTGTCATCGGTGGTGAAGGCAGGCGCTCAGTTCCGGCAAATTCTGGGTATCCGTTTCTTTGTAGGGGACGCTGAGGAAGCCGTCGCCCGCATGAGTGGCGGTGGCTTACTCGTCGTCCCGGCAGCACCCGCGCTCAAGAACTTAGCCAACGACCCCGCTTATCGTGAGGCTCTCCAAGGCGCCGACCTGGTCATCACCGACAGTGCCTTCATGGTCATGATCTGGAACCGCCTCAAGCGTGATTCCATCCGCCGTGTTTCCGGCCTCAAGTATCTTTCTTCCCTGCTCAAGCATCCCGATTTCTACCATCCGGGTGGGAGCTTCTGGATCATGGCCAGCGAAGCAAGTGCGCGCAGAAACAAAAACTGGCTGCGGCGCCGTGGAATCGAGCTCGCCCCTTCCGACTGCTACGTTGCGCCTCTCTATGGCAAAACCATTTCCGACCCTGCATTGTTGAGACTGATTGACGAGCGTCGTCCCCGGCACGTTGTGGTGACCCTTGGGGGAGGCACCCAGGAACGGTTGGGTCTTTATTTAAGAGGCGAGCTTGACTGCAAACCATCCATCCACTGTGTGGGAGCGGCCATCGCCTTTCTAAGCGGCGACCAGGTGCTGATTCCGAAGTGGGCAGACCGCATGTACCTGGGCTGGCTATTTCGTTGTCTCTCCGATCCCCGCCGGTATATGCCCCGCTATTGGGACGCCCGCAAGCTCCTGTCCCTGATGGTCCGCTATGGCAGTAGCCTTCCGGACACGCTAATGGGCGCCCCCGTTTCCACCGTGGAACTGGCCACCGCCTTGGCCTCAAAGAACATCCCCCCCACCACTTCCCGGTAGCCATCGGACGGCTGCCTCCCTGGGTCCTATTCGACGTGGTGGACCCACATACCACTACCACCCAAATAGAAAGGCCCAGGACTCCGTCCTGGGCCTTTCTATTTGATAATCCAACTAGGGCTGGCTCGACCGGACACTAGCCCGCTGGGTCTCCGCATGCTTAGCCGCGGTCTCCAGCGCCTTCGCCTGTGGCAAAAAATCAAGCGCCTTACTGATCATCGGATCCCACGTAGCCCGCACCTTCAAGCCCTCTTCCTGGCCGAACTGTGTCGTGAAGATCTCAGCCTTGATATTGGCCTTGACCCAATCCATCACCGGAAGCAGATCCGCATCGGAATAGGGAATCTGCTGGCTGGTCAAAAACTGCTTAAAGGCATCCAAGACCCCGTCGTCTACCTGGAAATCCTTGCCCACCGTCCGGTTCGCCATGTAGTGCTTGGCGAAATTGAAGAACGCGTAGTGCTCCAGAAGCACATCCTGCACCGGCACAGACTTCGGCGTATCGATCTTGTCGTCCGGTGTGATGCCGCCTCCGCCAAATACCGTCCTTCCGGAATCGGTAGCCTTCACCTCACGGCTCTTCGTATCCTGCGGCTGATCATGGTTGTAGTAGTAGTCGTAAAGCGAAACACCGTTGTAATTGCGCTGAATCAGGCGCCCGCTGGGCGTGTAGTAGTGGTATGTCGTCAACGCCAGCCCGGTGTTCTCAGACAACGGATACACCGTTTGCACCAGTCCCTTGCCGAAGGTGGTCTCGCCGGCAATGATCGCGCGATCGTGATCCTGTAGCGCACCGGAAACAATCTCCGCGGCGGATGCCGTACCGTGGTTCACCAGGACGACGATGGGATATTCGCGGCCCCCATTCCCGTGGGTCGCGCGGTAGGTCTGTTCCGGAAATGCGCGGCCACGCTGCGAAACAATCACCTGGCCCTTTTCCAGGAACTTGTCACACACGGCAACCGCTTCGCTCAACAGGCCGCCGGGATTACCCCGCAGATCGAGGACCAGCCCGTCGACGCTGCCGAAGTGATCCAGCGCATCGGAAAGCTCGCGGCCCGTGGTTTCCTGGAAATTGGTGATGTGCACATAGCCCACATTCGGCCGGATCATGTACGACAAATCGATACTGTTATGCGGAATCTCGTCGCGGATCAGATCGAACACCAACGGCTTCGCTGCGCCCTCGCGTGCGATCGTGATTTGTACATGGGTCCCTTTGGGTCCCTTCAGCACGTTGGCCACATCTTCCGAGTTCATGTTCTCTGTGGACTTGCCATCCACAGCCACGATCACATCACCCGGCCGGATGCCGGCTTTGAAGGATGGTGTGCCTTCGAAGGGGCTCACCACTACAATCTTGTTGCTCTGCGGCTGAATCAGCATCCCCACGCCGTAGTACTTGCCATGCTGGTCTTCCCGCATCTTGGCGTAGGCTTTCGGATCGTAAAAACTGGAGTGCGGGTCGAGCACCCGCAACATACCGGGGATGGCTCCGTCGTAGACGGCCTTCTCCGCCTTCTCGCCGGTCAATGGCTCGGCATAGTTCTGCTCCACCAGGTCATAAACATTCGTGAATGACCGCAGGTCGTCGCGCAGTGCGGATTCATCCGTGCTGGATTGCGCGCCCAACTTCTGGCTCACGACTGTGCCCAGGAAGCCACAAACCACAAAGAAGAGGAGAAGGGAAAACAAGAACCGTCGTGTGCGGGAGGCCATTGTGCGGTAATCCTCTGGGTCCGGTAGCGCAGGGGATGAGGGAGGCCCTGCCGCGCGGCCCGGGGTCTTCTTGATCGAAGTATACCATTGGACGTAAGCTGATTTGATAGGTACTCAGTCAACGAAAACCGTAGGAAATCCGGCCTGTTTCACCAGCCGCACCAGGGCAAATCAGGCAAACTACCACGTAAGGGCCAGAGCATTTTACTTCTGATGTATAGAGGGTGACGCATCGGGTCTCCCCGCTGGTAACCCCGGAAGTGAGATCGCTCTATGAGCCATCACTTAACAGCTTAAGAGATGTGCAGACACATGACGTTTTCCCGGTTCCGGCAATACACGGCGATATACATCCTGAGCGTGAGCCTTGGCTCCGTCCCTTCCCTGGCCCAAAGTGCTAACGCCAAAACCACCACCGACACCCCGCCAGTGCAAGGCAAGGTGGTTGAAGACATTGTCGCCCGCGTGAACGACCAGATCATCACCAGCTCTGACTACGATCGCGCCGCGGAACAACTGACGGCGGAAGCTGGCCAACAGTCGATTCCTCCGCGCGAGCTGGAGCAGAAGAAAGCCGACTTACTGCGCGACTTGATCGATCAGCAGCTCCTGCTTTCCAAGGGCAAAGAGCTGGGAATCACGGGGGAAACCGAGCTGATCAAGCGGCTGGATGAGATCAGAAAGCAGAATCATCTGGAGTCGATGGATGACCTGGAGAAGGCAGCCCAGCAGCAAGGTGTCTCTTACGAGGACTTCAAGGCCAACATTCGCAACAGCATCATCACCCAGCAGGTCGTGCGCGACGAGGTCGGGCGCAAGATAAGCATGTCCCCCGGGGAAGTGCAGGCGTATTTCAAAGCCCACGAAAGTGAGTTTGCTCAGCCCGAGTCAGTCACTTTGAACGAGATTCTGGTCCCCACCCCCGCCAAGTCGGCCACCGACGGGCCAGACCCGGCTGTGGTTGCAGCCGCACAGGCTCAGGCAGACGAGATCGAAAAGAAGCTGGCGGCTGGAGCGAAATTTGAAGATCTGGCCAAGCCATCGCCTGCAGACCCCAACGCGCCCAAGAGCGTCGTGTTGGGTGAATATCGCCGTGGCATGTTGGCAAAAGACTTTGAAGACAAAGCCTTCGCCCTGAAAGCTGGCGAGCATACGGAGCCAATTCGAACCAAGCAGGGATTCATTATTATGCAAGCCACGCAGCGCAATGCCGGCGGGGATGCCAGCTTCAAGCAAGTGGAACCGCAGGTGGAAGAAGCCCTCTTCCTGCAGCGCATGCAACCTAAACTCCGGGAATACCTCACCAAGCTGCGGGAGGAAGCTGCGATTGATATCAAACCGGGAGTGGTCGACACCGGCGCCAGTGGGAATGAGATGAAATTGTCCTATAGCGCTTACACCCCTCCTGCTCCCAAGAAGCCGAAGAAGTTCCAGCGTGCCCGGTTCCGTGGCAGAGACCGCTCCAAAACCGCAAAAGTGGAGACCGCAAAGACAACCGCTCCCGCGGCCACTGCACCCGCAGGCACCGCACCCGATGGCACAACCACCGCTGCAGCGCAGCCGGCAGCCCCCGCCACTCCGGCTGTGGCCAAGCCAGCGCCCACCCAACAGGCGAACAATCAGGGCGTCGAGAAGCCAGGCAAGCGCGAGAAGATTCGCTTTGGCCAGGCTCCTCGTGAGTCTCTCCCTCCCTCGCAAGTGGCGACGGCAACGGCTCCCGATACGGGCAGTCCAGGTGTGACCACTCCGGAAACGCGTTATGTGAACCCCGACGGCACGGTCAGCGGCGAACAGACAGCAGCGCCCGAACGCAAGACCCGGATGAGCGCCCGGCCCGTGGTGCACAAGCCAAAGAAGTCGAAGACTCCGGATACCTCCGACCAGCCCACCCCCGAAGAACTCGCTGCGCAGAAGGTGCAGAACGCCCCAATGGGACTCACCGATCCGAACGCCGATAAGAAACCCAAACCAAAGCCCGAGAAAACCCGGTACTCCGCCAGACCCAAAGAAGAGGACAATACCCAGCCTTATCTCGGAAAGCCTGAGTCCGCCCCGCAGGCGGCTCCTGCCGCCAGCCAGCCGCCAGTCCCGGGCACCCCGGCCGCCGGCCCTCCGAACCAGTAACCGTAAGGCGAAATGAAGGACATTTACGTTGCGGATGTAGGCAAATTCGAAAATCAGGCAGTCATTGCCTTTTTCGCCGTCAGGTCCAAGCAATTGCGCAGCCGGAAGGATGGCGGTCAATACATGGCCGTCACCCTGGGCGACCGTACCGGCCAGATCGAATCGCGCATGTGGGAAAACTTTGCCGAGGCCGCTCCCGGGTTTGAGACTGGAGATGTGGTCAAGGTGCGTGCCGAGGTCTGCCGCTTCAACGACCGCCTGCAGCTAAACCTGGAAAAGCTCCGACGGGCGAACGTAGATGAATTCGAGCTCGCCGACTATGTCCCCCAAACCACCAAAAATTTAGACGAACTGTGGTCGTCGTTGGTCCTATCCGTTGATAGTTTCACCGATCCCTGGCTGCAGCGGCTGGTCCGCTCTTTTCTTGACGATCCCCTCATGGCCACCGCCTTCCGCGAAGCGCCGGCCGCAAAATCGCTCCACCATGCGTGGATCGGTGGGCTGCTTGAGCATGTGGTCTCGCTGCTGGGTATTTGCGATCTCGCGGCGCACCACTATCCCGAGATTAACCGCGACCTGCTCCTGACCGGGGCCATCCTGCATGACATCGGCAAGCTGGAAGAGCTGCGCTGGGGCACCACCTTCGATTACACCCTGGAAGGCCAGCTTGTCGGTCACGTCACTCTGGGCGTCGTCATGATCGAAAAAAAACTGGCCACCCTGCCCGGGTTTCCTCCGCAACTCCGTATGCTGGTCGAGCACATGGTGCTGAGTCACCATGGCAGATTGGAATTCGGTTCGCCCAAGGTCCCGATGATTCCCGAAGCGGTGCTGTTTCATTACCTCGATGATCTTGACGCCAAGATGCACACCATGCGCGGCGAATTTCAGCGTCATGAGGCCCAGGGCGGGGAAGCGGGCGAGATGACCGATTGGGTGCGTTCTCTCGACAGGCCCCTGTTGAACACGGCAACCTTTCTCAAGCCAAAGGAGTAGAGCATGCCCTATCTGCTGAAGACCGAACCCACCGCCTACTCATTTGCCGATCTGCTGCGGGAGAAGGATACCGACTGGACCGGCGTGACCAACCCGCAAGCCGTCAAAAATCTTTCCGGCATGAAGAAAGGCGACAAGCTGGTCATCTATCACACCGGCGATGAAAAGACGGCGGTGGGTTTAGCGCACGTCAAGTCCGTGGATCTGTCCGATCCCAAAGTCCCCTTGGTCAGGATCACCGCCGGTCCGGCCATCAAGCGTCCAAAAACACTGGCGGAAATGAAGCAGCAGGCATTGTTTCAGGCGTCTCCGCTGGTCCGCCAATCACGCCTCTCCGTGGTGCCGCTCGACGAAGCCCAGTACGACTGGATCGTGCTCAACTAAGTTACAATCGAACCTTGGGTCTCCTCGCCAACCAACATGCTACGTTTTTCAACCGCTGGTGAATCACACGGCGAGTGCCTCATCGCCCTCATTTCCGGACTGCCTGCGGGCCTCGACGTCGATTTGGAATTTATCGATCGCGAGCTTTGGCGGCGACAGCAGGGCTACGGCCGCGGCGGCCGCATGCGCATCGAGCAGGATCGCGCGCACATCCTCTCCGGCGTTCGCCATGGCAAAACCATCGGCTCACCGGTTTCTATTGAAATCGAAAATCGCGATTGGAAGAACTGGACCGAGATCCTTCCCGTAGCCGCGGGCGACCCGGAAAAGCACAAAGCCGTGGCCTCGCCCAGGCCCGGCCACGCCGATCTTGCCGGTTCCCTCAAATACAATTTCCCCGATGCCCGCTATGTGCTGGAACGTGCCTCGGCGCGCGAGTCAACCGCTCGTGTTGCTGTAGGCGCCTTGGCCAAATTGCTGCTCAAATCACTGAACATAGAAGTGAGCAGCCACGTAATCCGCGTCGGCCGCGCGGAGCTGCCATCGCTCGCTACCTGGGACCAGGTCGCGGCCCTGCGCGAGCAAGATGAAATCCTGTTGAACTGCGTCGACCCCGAAACCGAAGCAAAGATGAAAGCAGAAGTCGATCACGTTTTGCGCACCGGCGACTCCATCGGCGGAGTCTTTGAGGTTATCGTGCATGGCGCGCCGGCGGGGCTTGGCACCTACGCGAATTGGGACGAGCGGCTAGATGGCCTGCTCGCCTGGGCGGTGATGTCCTTGCAGGCTGTGAAGGCTGTGGAAATAGGCCAGGGCGTCACTGCGGCGGAGTCTTTCGGCTCTGCCGTCCACGATGCGATCGGTTACAGCGCCGAGGAGATCAACGGCGCAAAAACAAGATTTACCCGCGAACACAACAATGCCGGTGGCGTCGAAGGCGGCGTCTCCAATGGGGAAGACATCGTCGTCCGCGGATACCTGAAACCCATCTCCACCCTCCGCAGGCCTCTCGCTTCCGTTTCTTACAACACCCGCGAAGCGACGAAAGCGGCCTACGAGCGCTCCGATGTTTGCGTTGTGCCTGCCGCCGGGGTGGCCGCCGAGGCGATGGTCGCCTTTGTCATTGCGAAGCTCGTGCTGGAAAAATTCGGCGGGGACTCGGCGGGAGAACTCACCAGAAACTATCAGGGATACCTGGATCAGATTCGCCGATTTTAGGAAAGTCACTCGAGCTCGATGGTTTACCCAATCGTTAAATTTCCCGACCCCATCCTGCAGCGGCCGACTGAGCCCGTAACTGCGTTCGATGGCGATCTACGCACGCTGGTCGACGACATGTTCGAGTCCATGTACGTTGCCCATGGCATCGGCCTCGCTGCGCCGCAAATCGGGATCCCCAAACGGCTGACGGTGATTGATCTCAGCTTTCAAAAGAACCCGGAAGACAAGATTGCCCTGATCAATCCGGAAGTCGTGACGAAAGAAGGAAAGATCTACGAGGAGGAAGGCTGTCTCAGCCTGCCCGACATTCGGGAGAAGGTCGCGCGCGCTGCGAAAGTGAAAATTCGCGCCCAGGATCTCGATGGCAACTGGTTTGAACGGGACGCGGACGATTTGCTGGCTCGCGCCTTCCAGCATGAAATTGATCACCTCGACGGGATACTCTTCATCTTCCGCATCAGCGCCCTCAAACGCGACTTCGTACTGCGCAAGATCCGCAAGCTGCAGCGTGCCGGGGAATGGTAAACGAGCCATGAAGCTCGTCTTCTGCGGTACCCCGCAATTTGCCCTTCCCACCTTGAAACAGTTGCTTGCCGCCGGTCACGCCATCGAGCTCGTCGTCACGCAGCCGGATCGGGTGCGCGGGCGGGATCTTGACCCGTCGCCGCCACCAATCAAGGTCTTGGCAAAGGAAGCCGGGTTGCCCGTCGTGCAGCCGGAAAAAATCAAGAACAATCTGGACTTTCGTGCGCGCCTGGAATCGATCAGGCCCGACGCGATCATTGTGGTCGCCTATGGGCGCATCATTCCCGAGTGGATGCTGAACCTGCCGCGACTGGGCAACATCAACCTGCATGCATCGCTGCTGCCCAAATACCGAGGGGCCGCTCCTATTCAGTGGGCCGTGGCCAATGGGGAGACGGTCACCGGCGCCACTACCATGCGCATCGACCAGGGGCTCGACACCGGCGACGTACTGCTGCAGCGATCGCTGCCCATTGCGCCGGATCAAACCGCCGAACAGCTCTTCCCCCTGCTGGCGGAGAGTGGCGCAGGCCTCATGCGCGAGACCCTGGATGAGTTGGAAGCGGGCACGATTCAACCCATTCCGCAGGACAATGCCGGAGCATCCCTGGCCCCGATTCTGCAGCGCGAAGATGCTCTGGTCGACTTCACCCGATCTGCGGCTGACATCTACAACCGCTGGCGTGGCTTTCAGCCCTGGCCCGGAGCCTACTCCGTTTTTCGCGGCCGAAAACTGACCCTGCATCGCCTGATGCCAGCCGGTTCCATCGTCGCGCCCCCGGGGGAAATGACGGTGGAAGGCAACCGCCTCTTCGTGGCTGCCGGATCCTCGACCAGGCTGGAATTGCTCGAGGTGCAAATGGAAGGGAAGAAGCGGCTGCCGGTCGCGGACTTTCTCCACGGTGCCGCGCTTCGGGCGCATGAGAGGCTGGGCTCATAGGTTGGCTGGCCGCATTTCTCCTGCCCGCAAAACCGCCTTCGATCTTTTACTCGAACTCAAGCGGAAGCCGGACCTGCACAGCGATCACCTGCTTCGTTCCAAAGCAGTGGAAGCGCTCTCAGACCTGGACAAGAACCTTGCGACCACGCTCGTGATGGGCGTTCTGCGCTGGCAACTGGTATTGCAGCAGCGCCTCCGGAATGCTCTCACGAAAGGGAAAAGTCATTTAGCCGATCCGGTGCAAGTCTCGCTTGAGCTCGGTGCGCTGCAGCTTCTCTTGCTCGATCGCATCCCAGCGCGCGCAGCCATCTTCGAAAGCGTGGAGCTGGCCAGGCAATCGGGAAACGAGTACGCAGTCGGACTGGTCAACGCTGTATTGCGCAAGCTGGCGCAAACTCCAAAGCTCGGCCCGGCCGACGCCTTAGCCGCGCATCCCTCATGGATGGTCGATCGATGGATCGCGGCCTTCGGCCTGAATACCGCGACGGCGATCTGCCGCTACGATCAGCTGGCTCCCATCCCGGAACAGCAAGGCGTCTTTGTGGTGCGTGCGCCGCACCGAGTTCAAGATGAAGGATCGCAACTGATCGCGGAGCTTGCTGGCCGGGGCACAGAGATTCTTGACTGTTGCGCCGCGCCGGGAGGCAAGACCGCTATCCTGGCGGAGCGTAATCCAAACGCTTCCATTACCGCTTGCGACATCAGCCCAGGCCGTCTGAAGACCATGCAGGCCCTTCTGGGCAAGCAGCCCAACATTCATTTTCGCGTTCTCGATGCCACTGCGCTGCCCTTTCAAAACCAATTCGACCTGGTGCTCTGCGACGCTCCCTGTAGCGGAACCGGAACCCTGGCCCGAAATCCGGAAATCAGGCATCGGATCACGCCGGAGGAGTTTCCGCGTCACCACGATCGCCAGCTGCGCCTCCTGCGCTCCGCCATGCGCGCCTTACGCGAAGGAGGCAGGGTCGTCTACTCCACCTGCTCCCTGGAGCCAGAAGAAAACGAGTCGGTAGTGGACGAAGCCTTGGAGCAGGAAAAAGACTTTCGACTGCAACCGTGGAGGGAACAAATCAAAATCCTGGAAAACCAGGGTGTACTACACCCCAACACCGCGGACCGCCTCTTTCCCAGCGATGCCCGCGACCACTACCTGCGCACCTTCCCCGGCCTCTATCCCGGCGATGGTTTCTTCGCCGCATGCCTTGTACGCGAACCGTAAGCCCAAACCCTTATTGGGCCACTCTAAACGTAACCGTCATTCCAGGTTCCACCTTATGCCCCGCGAGTGGGCTCTGGCTCAACACCGTTCCCGCTGGGTCCACAGTGTCCGCGGGAGCCATCCCCCCGTCCGCATCGGCCGCGGGAGCCGCCTCCGAATAGGTGTTCTGCACCGGCCCCACCTTCATCCCAGCATGCACCACAAGCGCCGTCGCCGTTGCCAACGGCA
>Ga0070730_10003804_pt1 | contig 13435 bp, 11 predicted proteins | sample Coa_R1_3_FD_66447 | JGI IMG/M metagenome (GOLD analysis project Ga0070730, IMG submission 66447) | Surface soil microbial communities from Centralia Pennsylvania, which are recovering from an underground coalmine fire - Coalmine... | ecosystem: Environmental > Terrestrial > Soil > Unclassified ...
GTGCCACGTCGTAGAGAGTTACCACTTTTTCCCGATCAGCGACATTGCGGTTGTTCCTCACTTACCGGGATGTAAGCGTTTACAAGCGGAAATCTAAGCGCTTACACTAACCCTCAGCACTGGGGCCGTCAAGGTCCGTAGCCATGCATGAGGAGAGCCTGATGACTACTGCCAACGGCGCCCTGGGATTCCCCGAACGGTTCGTCTGGGGATCGGCGACGGCCGCCTACCAGATCGAGGGGGCGGCGAGCCTGGACGGCAAGGGCCCGTCGGTGTGGGACACGTTCAGCCACGCGCCGGGCAACGTCCGCGGCGGGGATACCGGCGACATCGCCTGCGACGCCTACCACCGCTACCGCGAGGACGTCGCGCTGATGGCCTCGCTCGGCCTGAAGGACTACCGGTTCTCGATCTCCTGGCCCCGGGTTCAGCCCGGCGGCCGTGGCCCGGCCAACTCCAAGGGCCTGGATTACTACCGCGCGCTCCTGGACGAACTCGCCGGGCATGACATCGCGGCCACGGTCACGCTCTACCACTGGGATCTGCCCCAGGAACTGCAGAACGACGGCGGCTGGGCGGTGCGCGACACCGCCGAGCGGTTCGCCGAGTACACCGCGATCTGCGCCGAGGCCCTCGGTGACCGGGTGGCCCGGTGGATCACCCTCAACGAGCCGCAGGTGGTAGCCAACAACGGCTACCGCCACGGGCAGCATGCCCCCGGACTGCGCGACGCCGACGCCGCGGCCGCGGCCACGCATCATCAGCTGCTCGGTCACGGGCTCGCCACCCAGGTGCTGCGGGCACGGGGCGCGGCCGAGGTCGGCATCACCTTGGACCTGCACCCGGTCCAGGTGCTCGGTGACAGCCGGGCGGGCGACGTGGAAGGTGCCCGGCTGATCACCGAGGCGATGGTGAATGGCCTGTACCTGGAGCCGGTCCTGCAGGGCCGGTACCCAGTACATGCGCCGGCCGCCATGCTCCCGCCGCCCGCGCTGGTCGCCAGCGGCGATCTGGCCACGATCAGCCAGCGGCTGGACTTCCTGGGCGTCAACTACTACTCGCCGATCTTCCTGCGGGCCGGCGATCCGGCCGACCTGCGGCTGAACGAGGAGCCTGCCCGCAGCGGGGTGCCGGGCGTGGTCGAGTACCGGCCGGATGAGCTGGAGCGGACCACGATGGGCTGGCTCGTGGACGCTGACGGGCTCTACGAGATCCTGCAGGAGGTGTCCAAGCAGGCACCCGGGCTGCCGCTGTACATCACCGAGAACGGCCGCGCGGCCGAGGACTACGTGAACCCGCACGGTGAGGTGGACGACATCGAGCGGGTCAGGTACCTGAATACGCACCTGGAGGCGGCCGCGCGCGCGATCAAGGACGGGGTCAGCCTGGCTGGCTACTTTGTCTGGTCGCTGCTGGACAACTTCGAGTGGGCCTGGGGTTACCAGAAGCGGTTCGGGATCATCTACGTCGACTTCGGGACTCAGCGCCGCATCCCCAAGTCCAGCGCCCGCTTCTACTCTGACGTGGTGCGGGCCAACGCCGTGCCCCGGTCGGCCGCCTCGGCCTGACCGCGCCAACCGCGGTCAGGCCGGGACGACCTCGAGCTGGGCCAGGTGCTCGGGATCCGCGATCATCTCGATGGCCACGATCTTGCCGCCGCTGATGATGAAGTCGAACACGACGCGGACCTGGCCGCCGGTGGCCCACATCATCCCGGGAACGCCGTCGATGAGCGCCAAGCGGGCGCCCTTCGCGCGCCCGGAGAAGGTGGCCGCGGCGGCCGCCGCGCCGCGTACCTCGCTGATGCCGCCCATCTGGACGACGGCGGCGTCGGGCCGTACCACGATATCGGGGTCGAGCAGGGCCAGCAGCGCGTCGAAGTCGCCGCCGCGGGAGGCGGCCAGGAAGGCGCCGACGATCTCCCGCCGCCGGGCGGCCTCGGCTCCGGGCGGGGCGTCGGCCTGCTGGACCCGGCGGCGAGCCCGGCTGGCCAGCTGGCGGGCCGCCGCGGGGGAGCGGTCCACGATCGGGGCGATCTCGTCGAAGGGCAGGGCGAACATGTCGTGGAGCACGAACGCGAGCCGTTCGGCCGGGGTCAGCCTGTCCAGCACCACGAGCAGGGCCAGGCCGACCGAGTCGGCCAGCACCGCCTCATGCTCGGGGTCTGTCCCGCCCGCGACCGCGTGGCCGACGCCCGCGTCGATCGGGTCCTCGCGGCGCAGCCTGCGGGACTGCAGCATGTTCAGCGACACCCGGGCCACGATCGTGGTCAGCCAGCCGCCCAGGTTCTCCACCTCGTCGGCCCCGGCCCGGCTGAACCGCAGCCAGGCTTCCTGCACGGCGTCGTCCGCCTCGCTCGCCGAGCCGAGCACCCGGTAAGCCACGGCCCGCAGATGGGGCCGGTGCTCCTCGAAGCGTGCCGCCAGCCAGTCGCCTTCGTCCATGGGTCGCCTTCCTGCGTCGCTGTCAGTCGTATCACTGACCGCCGACGGCCCGCGGATGTGACCGCGGTGGACCAGGCTCACCCGCCGTACGCCCTATTTTCGGCCGAACGATCCGTGGTCCCCGCACCCGGCCCTCGGACCCGCGACCCCGGCAGGTGCTGGGCGAAGATGGACTTATGAGCGATCAGGTGGGCCGCGAGCCACAGTACGAAGTATTCGCCGATGAGTTCGCCCGGCACGCGGAGGACGGCTTCGCCAACGGGCACTACGACCGGCCTGCCTGCCTGTCGCTCCTGGGCGACGTGGCAGGCAAGCGCGTGCTCGACGCAGCGTGCGGACCGGGCCTGTACGCCGCAGAGCTCATCCGCCGTGGCGCGGAGGTGGTCGGATTCGACCAGAGCCCCCGGATGGTGGAGATCGCTCGGGAACGAGCCAGCCAGGGCGATTTCCGCGTGCACGACCTGGCCGACCCGCTGAGCTGGCTGCCCGACGGCTCGGTCGACCTGGTCCTGTTCGCGCTCGCGATCGAGTACGTCGATGACCGGGTGGCGGCCCTGCGGGAGCTGCGGCGCGTGCTGCGGCCCGGCGGGGCGCTGGTGTTCTCCCGGCTCCATCCGACCGGGGACTGGCTGCGCCACGGCGGAAGCTACTTCGACGTCCGGATGATCCACGAGACCTGGTTCCCGGGCTGGCAGGTGCACTACTGGCTGGCTCCGCTGCAGGTCACATGCGACGAGGCCTACCGGGCCGGGTTTCTCATCGAGCGGCTGCTTGAGCCGTGGCCGGTCCCGGAGGCTGCCGCCCTCGACCCCGGAGAGTATGAGCGGCTAACTCGCGAGCCCCGGGGCTTCATCGCCTTCCGCCTGGTCCCCCGCCGCGAGGGCTGAGCTGATGGCTATCGACCTGGTGTTTGAGACCCACTCCATCACCGTGGACAACGAGGAAGGCCGCGCCACAGGCTGGAGGCCCGGCCGGCTGTCAGATCAGGGCCGGGCGCTGGCCGCCCGGCTGGGTGAGCGCCGGAGGGATGACGGGATAGCGGCTGTGTTCAGCTCCGACCTGACCCGCGCCGCTGAGACCGCGTCGGTGGCGTTCGGCACGTCCGGGATCCCGGTGCTGCTCGACTGGCGGCTGCGCGAGTGCGACTACGGGAAGCGCAACGGCATGCCGGTGGCCGAGTTGCACGCCAACCGGCGCGACCACCTGGACCGGGCCTACCCGGGCGGCGAAAGCTGGCGCCAGGCCGTCGAGCGCGTCGGGCTCTTCCTCGATGACCTGCCGCTGCGCTGGGACGGGCAGCGGGTGCTGGTCATCGGGCACGTCGCCACCCGATGGGCGCTGGACCACCTCCTCGGCGGCGTCCCGCTGGAAGACCTGATGGCCGAGGACTTCGCCTGGCAGGAAGGCTGGGAGTACCGGCTCGGATAGCGTCGTTGATATGCACCCAGAATCCGCCCGGCTGACCTTCCGCGAGATGACGCCCGACGACCTGGACGACATGGCCCTCCTGCTCGGCGATCCCGAGGTCATGACCTACTACCCGCGGCCGAAAACCCGGCACGAAGCCGTCCGGTGGATCGAGTGGAACCGCGCCTTGTACCGCACGCACGGATACGGCCTGTGGCTGCTGAGCACGGCCGACGGCGGTTTCGCCGGCGACTGCGGCCTGACCCCGCAGCTGGTAGACGGCGTGACCGAACTCGAGGTCGGCTACCACGTGCTGCCCGCCCTGCAGGGCCGCGGCTACGCCACCGAGGCGGCGGCCGCCTCGCGTGACTTCGCCCGCGACGTGCTCGGCGCGACCCGGCTGATCGCGATCATCCACCCAGACAACCGGCCGTCGCAGCACGTCGCGGAGAAGATCGGGCTGCAGCCCGAGAAGCGCGCTGTGGTGCACGGCGGCCGCGACGCCATCATCTACGCCGCGGCCCTCGACCAGCAGTAGAGATACTGGTGCCTATGCGCCAGGAGACAGCGGTCGACGGGTTCCGGCTGGCCTACGAGCGGACCGGGCCGGGACCAGGAAAGCCGGCCGTGCTGATGCTGCACGGCTGGCCGGGGGACCGGACCGACTACCGCGCCGTCGCGCCCCCGGTGTCGGCCGTAGCCGACGTGATCGTGCCTGACCTGCGCGGGTTCGGCGAGTCCGACAAGCACGAGGCCGACCCGGCCCGGCAGTACAACGCCGTGGCGCAGGCCCGGAGCCTGATCGCGCTGATCGACGAACTCGGCCTGGCCCGGCCCGTGCTGGTCGGCTACGACATCGGCAGCCGGATTGCCCAGGCGATCGCGCGGGACCGGCCGGATCTGGTCCGCGCGCTGGTCATCGCGCCGCCGCTGCCCGGGATCGGCGAGCGGATCTTGCAGCCGAAGGCCCAGCAGGAGTTCTGGTACCAGGCGTTCCACCAGCTCGAGCTGTGCACCGAGCTGGTCGACGGCCAGCCGGACGCGGTCCGCTCCTACCTGCGGCACTTCTGGTCGCACTGGTCCGGGCCGGGCTACGACCCGACCAGCCAGCGTCTGGACCACCTGGTATCGGTGTACGGGCCGCCCGGCGCGTTCGCCGCCTCGATCGCCTGGTACCGGGCGGGCGCGGGGTCGGTCGCGGCCTCGCTGGCCGAGCGGGCGCCCGGACCCGGCGAGCGGATCGCGGCGCCGACGACCGTGCTGTGGCCGGAGCACGACCCGCTGTTCCCGCGCGAATGGTCCGACCGGATCGGTGAGTTCTTCGCCGCGGCCACGCTGACCTGGCTCGACGACGTCGGCCACTTCTCGCCGGTCGAGGCCCCCGATGGCTACGCCGCGGCCATCACCGCCGCCCTGGCGTCATAATCGAACGCATGAGATTCCGGGCCATAGTGCAGCTGAACGGCAAGACCGCGACCGGGATCGAGGTCCCGGACGAGGCCGTCGCCGCGCTCGGTCAGGGCCAGCGCCCGCCGGTAAGGGTCACCATCGGCAGCTACTCCTACCGGAGCACGGTGGCGCGGATGGGCGGGCGCTTCCTGATCTCGCTGAGCGCGGAGAACCGGGCCGCCGCCGGGGTCGCGGCCGGGGACGAGCTGCAGATCGCTGGTCCGCCAGGCAACGAATATCTTTGTTCGCGTCCAGGCTGATGCGCTACCTCGTGCAGCCAGCTTGGCACTCATCAGGGAGGCAGCAGAGCAATGGAAGACAAGATAGATCCTCGCTGGCGTAAGTCCAGCTTCAGCGGCAACGGCGGCGGTAGTTGCGTTGAAGTTGGCGATCAGGCGGCGAGCGTGCTCGTCCGTGACACCAAGAACCGTTCCGGCGCCGTATTGCGGTTTACCACTGATGCGTGGCGCAGGTTCGCCGACCAGGTTAAGCGGTCATTAGCGACTGACCGCAACCCTAGTCTGCCGACGTCTGTAGGGCACTCTCTCCTCTGAGCGCCCCTTCGGCGTGTCCGGGGTTGCTCTCGGTTGCAGGCGCCGGCGCGATATGCGCGTCATGATTTTCATGATCGCGAAGACTTTTGCGTGCTATGTCGTATAAAGTCTTCGCGATCATGAAACTCTCGCTCCCGGGTTCTGATTAATGCCTCTGAAAGGGTAGTTGACCCGGACCATGCGGCACCAGCAGGCCGCCGCGGCAGTCGCGGCCCAGCCGCCCGCACCGGGCGACTCCGGCCGGCCCGGTCCCGCAGGCCACCGCAGTGCATATCACAAACACCAGGGCCCTTTCGCAAACCAGCGTGTTATTGCGAGACGTGCCCTAATGTCCGGATGATCTTAGCTCTTGCGCTATCGAGTCTGGACGTTAAGCAAGCGACGTAAACGGAGCAACAGTGAGCATATCGGCAACGTTGCTGACCGAGAAAACACGGCCATCACAATCCCGGACTACGGGGCCAAGCGTGTCGTTGACCCGGGTCCAGCCTAGACCACCGAGCACGCCGATAAGCGGAATTCCGCCGAGTCGCATGGACTCGTCTCGTAGCCGCTTAAACCGCAGGGCCTTGTCACGCGCCGTTCCGCCGTCGTTTGCACCTTTGCACTCCAGCATCGCCCGGAGGTTATCAGACTCGTCATATACCACAAAATCAGGAGCAGGGCGCACGGTGACCCCAAATCGCGCCTCGATTTCTGCCTGATTATGTGCGCCGGTACGGATAAAGAGAACGTCGTGCTCAGAAAACAGCGCTTCGACGGCATCCTCAATTAGTCCGCCTCGCAACGTAGAGGTGGCGTCGAGCACTTGGCGGAACGCGCCGCCGTAGTGGCGCTGGTGCAAAAATATGCTGTAGGGCATCCCGCGCGCAGCGCAGTTCCGGACAGTTTCCCACCCGTTGGCCGTGTCAGGTTTCTCCTGTTTGGACTTAAGCTCCCCGGGCGGATTGCCAAACAACCTTCCCTGCATGATCTCGTCAAGCGTCAGCGCTGCCACCTCAGCCTGTTCCTCGGAGGTCGCAGTCCCTGAGCGCTCGATCGAGTCCACTTTCGACGCTGACAGTGCGTCAAGCCCGAGTGTCTCGGCCACCAGCCTTGTCGCTCCAGCGAACTCGCTTTTCAAAAGTCCGGTAATGACACGCAATGGCAACAGGACGATAGGATCCGCGAGGATCGCTGTCTTCAGGTCGGCGGCCGAGACCTTAGTAAAACTTGCGGTAGCCTCAACTGCCTTCGCGTATGCATCCTCAAAATAAGTAAGCTCGTAGAAGTCCTCCACTGGAACATAGGCAAAATCGGGGGCCAGGTGCGGTACGTACAACCGGCGTGCGACCTCAGCGTAGATCGTCGGCTGGTCATCGGTGCCATGCAGGGCCGGGATCTGCCTAACTCGGGCAACCCTCTGGTCCCATGTGGGAGCGCTCACGATATTGGTGATCGTTTGCTCGATGCTAGCCATGGCACGCCATCAGTGGGCCAGATCGATCAGCACAGTTGTGTCGTCTGGCTCATCGAACCGAAGGCGCTTCTGTCCGGCAGTAACGTAAGACTTATGGGCCTCTAGACCGCCAGCGCGGCGGCCTAGTCTGCGAGCTACGACCATCGTCGTGCCCGACCCGGCGAAGGGGTCTAGGACCACGCCGCCGGGGGGTGAGCACGCCTTGACGAAGAATTCAGCGAGGCCCTCCGGCATCGCCGCCGTATGGCCACCGGCTCCTTTGTGTTGGTTGTATGTCTGCGGCACAGAGACTACATTGCCAGGATCGGCGCCTCCGTGTAGGTATGTTGTGGTTCGATCCCGGCCGAATCCTGCGTCGGTGTTGCGACGACCGAGCGTGTCTAGTTTGCGCCGCTCGATTTCGTGTGGAGTCGTTTTGTAGGGCACCCGGACGGCGTCGAGGTTGAAGTAAGGCCTCGGACCCTTGGCGAACGTATAGACATACTCGAAGCTATCCTTCGTCCGTGGGCCGAAACGCCCTGGTACCGCATTGGGCTTTGACCAGATGTAGGTCTCTAGCCAGCGCCATCCTTGCTGCTGAAGCGCAAGCACGAGTTGGTAGACATAAGGGTGTCGCTGTCCACGCAGCGGCCCGGTCTTCGCAACCCGGTTTTTGATGTTGAGCACCAGCCAGCCGGTTTCCTTGGTGGCTCCGAGCATGTGCTTAGCGAAGGGCAGGAACCACTCCACGTAACAGTCAGGATCGATCCTGCTGTAAGCACGGGCATCCGCATAGGGGGGGCTGGTAAACCAGAGGTCGATGGAGGCAGCGGGGAGCACCGGGAGCCACTCCGTGCTGTCACCCCAGGTGATCCCCTGATCGAGCAGCCGCGCAAGCGCGGCCTCACCCAAGAGGCGAGGGCTAGGCGGCGTCAGAACGTGGTCCATATATATCGACGGATCGTAGCCGCCCCGGGTGACAATATGAGGCTCGCCACGCAAATGCTCGAAGGAAATCTTCGGCCGCCGGGCGGGTGAAGTCGGCGGCAAGTAAGGGCATCGGTCCCAGCTAGGCTACGGTCCGGCACACTTGATCCCGGAGCCTCTATGGACACTCCGGGCAGCAGACAAGGGCCATCGCCTGTAGGTTGCGACCAGTCATCATGGCCGTGATCGGCGTCCGTTGGCCGCCACGATGATCATCGCGACGGCACCGATCCTCAGCCCGGGCCGACTGACGCCCGGCAGCGGCGAGCGCGTTCCGCAGCGCGAGTGGCCCGCCCGGGCCAACTAGTGGGGCGTGCCCCTCCCCGGACGGGCTCCGGAGAACGGTCCCAGAGGCTGGGGTCGGTAGATCGGGTACGTAGCCTCGATCACAAGCCGACGTCCTAGGCTCACGAAACCGATGTGCGACTTGACCAAAACCGTCCCTTGCTGGTGCAACGTGACATCGACCAGGTTCAAGGCGGCGGAACCGGGGCAGGCTTGGCGTCGGACCAGCAGCGGACGATGGTGGTGTCGGAGATGAAGCGGACGCCTGAGCCGAAGGCCCAGCGCTGGGTGGCCTCGCGCAGGCCGTCCTCGACGATCCGGGACACCTCCTCGCCGTGCGCGGCCGGGCAGTGCACGAGCAACTCGTCGTGCAGGCACAGCACGACGCGGGCGCCCAGGTGACCGCACCGGGCCCGGACCGTCACCGCCCACATCTTGAACAGCTCCGCCGCCGCGCCTTGGATCATCGCGTTGCGCGCGTACCGGCCGTAGGCTGCGGCCCGGCTGGGGCTGCGCGGTTCGGACGGGGTCAGCACGATCAGGCGACCGCCGTAGGTCCGCAGGTCACGACCGGCGCGCCCGGCCCGGTCGGCCGTGTCCAGGTAGGCCATCGCGACCGGGTAGGCCGCGTTGAGGCGGCGCAGGGCCTGCGCCCCGAACCCGGTCGTCTGCCCGTACATCGCGCCGAGCACCGCCACCTTGGCCGTCGGCCGGTCCACCCCGAGCTGCGCGGCGACGGGGGCATACAGGTCGTCGGCGCGCGCCGCCGCGGCCAGGGCCTTATCCCCAGTTACCGCGGCCAGCACCCGCGGCTCGATCTGACCCAGATCGGCCCGGACGAAGACGTGCCCGTCGGCGGCCACCACCGCCCGGCGCATCGCGGCCGGCATGTTATGCAGGCCCGCCGACGCGGTCATCCGGCCCGCCGCGCCGTCGGAGCCGGTCCAGGCGCCGCGCAGCCGGCCGTCGGCCCCGAGGCTCTCGTCCAACCACGCGTACCCGTAGGTGGTCGCGATCCGCTCCGCCTTGCGCCACTCCAGCAGGGCCCCGACCAGCGGATGGGTATCGCGAAGCTCGCGCAGCCGCCACGCCCGCGTATCCGGCACGTCCACGCCGATCCGGGCCAGTAGCGACTTGACCTGGGCCGGGCTGCGCAGGTCGGCGGTGACCCCGGCCGGGAGGTGGCGGAACACCGCCGCGTCACGCGCGGCCCGTGCGGCGACCGCCTCGGTGTCGCTGCGCGGCCGGGGCCCGATGAAGGAGGCCAGCACCTGCTCGGCGAGCGCGCGGTCCATCGGCAGGCCGTCCGCGGATAGTTCGGCGCACAGCAGCTCGGCGGTGGACTCCGAGCGAGCGGTGGGCAGCGCCATCGGTCGGCCGGGCAGGGCGGCGAGCGCCGCCTCCTGCAACCCGGACAGCGTCCGGGCCAGCTCCGCCCAGCGGGCCAGCCGGTCGGCGCGGTCCGCCCATCCGCCGCTGACCCACTCCGGCCGCAGGTGCCCGCCCGGGGCCACCGGATCGTCGTCGTCCCCGTCGTCCGGACCGGACATCTCGAACAGGTCCAGCGGGCCGCCCGCCGGCAGCGTCTGGGTGTCCAGGCCGCGTACCCGGGCCCAGGCCCAGCCGGGATCGGCCCGCCACCCGCCGAACAGCAGCCGGTGCGCCGCCGCGATGTCCCAGCAGGTGGCCAGGCGGACGCCGCCGGCGGCCATCAGGTGCGCGGCCGTCTGCCCGGACCAGACCGCCCACCGCGGTCGCAGCACCTCATCGGCCCGTCCCACGTCCGCAGCGAGGGCGGTAAAGCCAGCCCCAGCGACCGGCCAGGCGCGTTCGGCGGTGGCCACGCCGAGTCCCTGGGCGGGGGAGACGACCAGCCCCACGAGGTCGCCGCGGGCCGCTCCGGCCTGGCGCAGCGACGTCACGAGATCCACGGACCCCACCCTGCCACGGACCGCGCGGCCGCGGCGGGCGGCGCGCGTGGCCGGAGGCAGGCACCACGTCCGTTCGGTAAAAATATCGAGTGCGGTCCGCCACGCGTCGCCACCGGGGCCCAGCCCGCGTCGGGGTGGTACCCAGGCCGGTACCGTGGGCACGGCCGGAACCTCCGAAAGTTTCAACACCAGTTTTCGGAACGCGGTCGGCCGAGGCCGTTGTTTCTGGCGTGTTAAGTGGCATGAAACTAGGCGTTATGCAGGCTTAAGTAGATGACTGGCGCGGCGCGATGGGTTACGATACCGTTATCGAAATTGTTTCGAAAACGGCGGGAAGGTGACGCAGTGCCGTCCAGCAGGGAGCAGGTGCCCGACCGGGCCACTACTGTGCCTACTGTGCCGCGTATCAACCGGGAGGATGCGTCGCGGCGGCGCATCACCTTGGCCACCATCGCGGCCGAGGCGGGAGTCTCGCTGCCCACCGTGTCCAAGGTGGTCAACCGGCGCCCCGACGTCGCGGCCGCCACCCGCGCCAAGGTGGAGCGGCTGCTGGACCAGCATCACTACCTGCGCGCCGGAACCCGCAGGCAGCGCCGGTCGGGCCTGATCGACCTGGTGTTCAACGGCCTGGACAGCCCGTGGGCGGTGGAAATCCTGCGCGGCGTCGAGGACTGGGGCGCGAGCCACGAGACGGGCGTGGCGGTGTCGGCCGTCCGGCACGGGAACGCGCGCCCGGCCAGCTGGACCAGCGCGCTGGCCAGCCACGACACCGACGGGGTGATCCTGGTCACCTCCGAGCTCACCCAGGCGCAGCTGGAGCAGCTGCGCAGCGGCGGCATCCCGCTGGTGGTGGTCGACCCGGTGAACCCGCCGCCCCCCGAACTGGCCAGCGTGGGCGCCACCAACTGGGCCGGGGGCCTGGCCGCTACCGAGCACCTGCTGAACCTCCGGCACCGCCGGATCGCCGCCATCGCCGGGCCGGAGGACTACCTGTGCAGCCGGGCCCGGATCGACGGCTACCGGTCAGCGCTCGAGCGGGCGGGCATCGGCTTCGACCCGGCGCTGGTCCGGCACGGTGACTTCCAGCACGAGGGCGGCTTCCAGTGCGGCGGCGAGCTGCTGGACCTGGCCGAACGTCCGACCGCGATCTTCGCGGGCAGTGACCAGCAGGCCCTGGGGGTCTACGAGGCGGCCCGGCAGCGCGGCCTGCGGATTCCGCAGGACCTGAGCGTGGTGGGCTTCGATGACTTGCCGGTGGCCCGCTGGGTCTCGCCGCCGCTGACCACGGTGCGCCAGCCGCTGGCCGAGATGGGCCGGGCGGCGGCCCAGATGCTGGGCGAGATCATCGAGGACCGGCCGCTGCGCAGCAGGCGGGTCGAGCTGTCGACCGAGCTGATCACGCGCGAATCCACCGGCCCGGTCCCCGGGACCGACAGGTGAGCGGCCTGCAGACCGGTCCGGACACCATCACTGCGGAGATCTGGCGCGACCCCTCGCGGCCGGCCGCGGTGCGGGTGGCGGACCTGCTCGGCCGGATGACGCTGGAGGAGAAGGTCGCGCAGCTGACCAGCATCTGGGCCAGCGACCAGCCTTCAGACGGCGACGTCGCCCCCATGCAGGGCGCGATGAGCCCGGCTGCGCAGCCACTGGCCGACGCCATCCGCGACGGCCTAGGGCAGGTCACACGGGTGTTCGGCACCCGGCCGCTGCCTCCCGCCGCGGCGCTGAACACGCTGCGCGAGCTGCAAGCCCAGATCGCCGGGGCGAGCCGGTTCGGCATTCCGGCGATCGCGCACGAGGAATGCCTGACCGGATTTGCCGCCTGGACGGCCACGGTGTTCCCGACTCCGCTGGCCTGGGGTGCGTCCTTCGATCCCGGACTGGTGCACGAGATGGCCGGGGCCATCGGGACCAGCATGCGCTCGGTCGGCATCCACCAGGGCCTGGCGCCGGTCCTGGACGTGGCCAGGGACATGCGGTGGGGCCGGACCGAGGAGACCATCGGCGAAGACCCCTACCTGGTCGGATCCATCGGCACCGCCTACGTCCGCGGCCTGCAGTCGGCCGGGATCGAGGCCACCCTGAAGCACTTCGCCGGCTACTCCGCGTCCCGTACCGGCCGCAACCTGGCCCCGGTGAGCATGGGGCCACGGGAGTTCGCCGACGTGATGCTGGTGCCGTTCGAGATGGCGCTGCGCCTGGGCGGGGCCCGCTCGGTGATGCCGTCCTACACCGATGTGGACGGCGTCCCGGTCAGCGGGGACCCCGCGTTGCTGACCGGGCTGCTGCGGGACGAGCTCGGCTTCGACGGGGTGGTCGTCTCGGACTACTTCGCGATCTCCTTCCTGCAGACCCAGCACGGCGTGGCCGGGTCACCCGCGCAGGCCGCGGCGCTGGCCCTGGCCGCGGGGATCGACGTGGAGCTGCCCAGCATGCGGTGCTTCGGCCCTGAGCTGGCCGGCGCGGTGCGGGACGGCCTGGTCCCGGCCGAGCTGGTGGACCGCGCCGCGGCCCGGGTGCTGCGGCAGAAGTGCGACCTCGGGCTGCTCGACCCCGGCTGGCCGGCCGCGCCCGAGCCGGCCGGGCCGGCGGACCCGGCCGCGCCTGCCGACCTGGACCCGCCCGCGCACCGGGCGCTGGCCCGCCGGCTGGCCGAGGAGTCCGTGGTGCTGCTGGCCAACGCCGATGCGGTTCTCCCGTTGCGCCCGGACGCCAGCATCGCGGTGATCGGGCCGCTGGCCGCCGATCCGCTGGCCTTCTTCGGCTGCTACAGCATGGCCCGTCACCTGGGCTTCCGGTATCCCGAGGCCGCCGACGGGGTGCACGTCACCACGCTGCATGACGCGCTGGCGGACGAGCTGCCGGGCGCGACGATCTCGCACGCGCGCGGCTGCGACGTGCGCGCGCAGGACCGCTCGGACTTCGCGCACGCCGCCGCGC
>Ga0070730_10003806_pt1 | contig 13429 bp, 15 predicted proteins | sample Coa_R1_3_FD_66447 | JGI IMG/M metagenome (GOLD analysis project Ga0070730, IMG submission 66447) | Surface soil microbial communities from Centralia Pennsylvania, which are recovering from an underground coalmine fire - Coalmine... | ecosystem: Environmental > Terrestrial > Soil > Unclassified ...
GGAAATAAGCCAGCTCATGAGCAAACAACTCAAAAAAGACGGCTTTCGCTTTGTCGGCCCGACTACTTGCTATGCCTTTATGCAGGCGGTGGGGATGATGAACGACCATACGCCAGAGTGCTTTCGGTATAGCCAGATTAAAGAGTTAGTCTCATGAGCAACAAACTCATCCTCATGTCTGGCCTACCCGGTAGCGCTTAGCCCAAACCTCGCCACAATCGCCCGATGGTCTGACTGCACATCCACTACCCTGACACTGGTCAGCGCTAGGCCTTTGCCCCGATACAACACGGCGTCATGGTAGCCGTTGTAATACGCAATGGGCCGCCTGGTAAAGAAAGCGTCAGCCTTGAAGTACTTCTCTTGTTTTGAGCCACGAGCATACCAAGTTGGCTCACCATGCAAGTCTACTCGCTGTAAATGTGCTTTCTGCCGCATTCGCTCATCCGTAACCGTCGGCCCACGGTAATGATTCATATCGCCAGCCACGATGAGGTTGTCGGTATAATAGGGGTCGGTTAGCTCCTGGCCAATGAGCTTTATTTGGGTCGCTCTGCTCAATGGCTGGACTGGCGCGGAAGGGTGAACGTTTACTAGTGTTAGTACGCTCCCGCCTTTCGTAGTAAATTTAGCGGCGAGCATGCCGCGTTCAGTAAACTGGTGTGACTGCTTCGCCCAGCGTTGGGCGGCATAGCGTTCAAAGCGTTTCATCGGTTGCAGCTGCCGCGTTTTGACCGAATGGGGCATAAAAGTAAGACCTGAGTTTGTGCGCAGCGCAATTGCCAGCCCGCATGAGCTTTGAATACTAATAAGCGTAAATCCAGCCTGGTTCAGGCATTCCTCCAGCGCAGCATCTGGATTAATAACCTCTTGCAATAGAAGGATGTCCGCACTAGCCAGTGGTTGTAAACCATCATCCGCTGCTAGCATACGACTCCAGTGAGTGTTGGCGGTAGCGATCATAACGGGCTCAGAAGAAGCGGTGTTCATGGAATAATTATATCCGCATATTCTGCCGCTGTCGGTTCCCGCATAACAAGTTCAGACAACGGCCGCTTGAGCCACGACTGTTCAGACTCAGGTATGGCCAGTGACCTTGGCCACCGGAGTTGCCGTATGCCATACGCTGCCCGCCGTTCATTGACGTGCGCAAAATCTTCGACAATCGGTAGAAAAGGCCACTTGTTCTCGTCGAATAACCACTGCGTACCGAACCGTTGGGGCTTACGCTCTTGGAGCAACAGCCAGTCGGTCATGGCCGGAATTGCCTGAAAGTAGGCGTCGTTCTTGTTGCGAGCATAAATAGCATTAAAGCTATCCAGAACCTTGTGAAGTGTCTCGCCGCCGGCATGTGTGGCGAGTATGGATACTGCCTGTGCCGCTTCAACCCCGATGTTCGCTATAGACGGTTCGCCAATCTCATCCAGGAGTGCGAGCATTCGCGCCGCGCGTTGGTGCGTTTGTAGCTTGAGACGTGCTCGTTCGGCGTTATGGCTGGTCTTGCTTGAAAAGTACAGCCGCCCAACGGCACGCACTTCTGCTTGGTCGCTTTCGAGCAGCGTTATAAGCTCGGCCGCCTGCTTCGGGTAATGCATACCTTACAGTATACTTTTTAAAGCCACACTGCCGCCATGGACAAAATTATCCAGCCCATAGAATTAACCGCTCAGCCAACCGCCCTCGGGCCCTGCTTTGATGTATTAACCGCCACCGATGGGGATGCGCCCATTGCACTATTCGGTGGTGCTGTCCGTGATGCCGATTACGCTGCCTACCACGGTGAGCCGCGTCCGGTGAACGACTATGACCTACGGGTACTCTTGCCCGATGAGGACCACGACGCAAGGGTGCGGGAATTTGTTGTTAAGCTTGGGAGGGTCGCGCGGAGTACAATCCGTGAGGTGCCTAGCAGGCACCGGCAGTATCCGTTACTGCCTCAACTACCTAGGCGTAGAGATGGACGTCAGCATTCGTCCGCTCAGCTCTTTGACGGTTGCGAGTGTGGCTATTGAGCGAGTGGGAGAATCAGATATCGGCCTGTCCTCGGTTGCCATCGGCCTCGACGGTGTGACTTGGGCTACTCCTGAGTATGTAGAAGACCGGAATAATCGGACGCTTACCGTCTATCCGCGTCCGAACGCTGAACGCCGCTTGCGGGAATATACCGAGCGCATGCAGGCAAAGTTTCCTAGTCACACAGTTATTTGGCTGGAGGAAGCGTAGAAGAATAGTTGTCTAGCCATAGCAAGGGCGTAAGCTAGCGTGGTCTGCTCGCTTAACTCTCCCCACCCGCATGCCGCGTCTCAAAGAAGTCTGTTGTTCCTGTATCGCCACGTTCAATAGCGTAATGGAACTGCTGCAAGTAGTCGCCAAGCGCATGCAGCCTATGCTCATCGCGTGGATCAAGCAAGATGGCGGCGATTGGTTCGCCATACGGCTCAACGCTTCCATCGCCCGTTGCGCGAGCAGAAATCATAGAGCCGCCAACAACACTGTGTGCCTCCGGCAAGGCAGTTTCTACTACGGTAAGCGGTAGCTCCAGGCCTTGACCGTACCCAGCCATTTTACGGCCCATCATGCAGTGGATGGCGTTGTCGGGCACGATATCTCTCTGAAGGCTCAATGCGCCGAGGCGGTGGGCTAAATCACACGCGGACTGATCACATTCCGGAATGCTTGGCTCATGAAAGCCTTCCCGTGTATCTGGCCACCGCAGCAGGGTCAAGGCCGAAGGTTCAGGAGCGTGGTATCCAACCACCGTAGTGCCTGCATCGGCTACGTACTCGGAAACAATGTCTTGAACTGATCCTGGCGTCCAGGAGGGCGCCAGCTCCAAACGAGCTGTCCATAGGGCGAAGTGGTTGGGGCCGATGGGTCGGGGGATCATTGTTCTCATTACAGGATGGGATTATAGCATGGCCCAGACCTTTGCCTTCTAAGGTGGATAGGGATTGGAAAATCATCCTCTGCTATACTATTCCCATGACCCTCCCTTCTTCACTAAAAGGTATCCAACAACTCTGCGCAGCTCGGCCGTGGCCGAATCCGGCCAATTAACTCTTTTTCTGCCGCACCTTACCTTTTAACTTTGGAGAAAACAATGACCATTCAATTTGAAGATTTTGCTAAGCTCGATATCCGTATCGGAACGGTTGAGAGCGTCGAACGCGTACCCGATGCCGACAAGCTGCTCAAGTTTGTGTTTGACCTAGGCGACGAGAAGCGCCAGATCATGGCTGGCATGGCCGAGTTCTTTGAGAACCCGCAAGAACTTATTGGCAAGCAAATGCCCATCCTCTGTAATATCGCACCACGTAACTTCCGAGGGCACGAGAGCCAAGGCATGATCGTTGCTGCCGATTACGAGCACAAGCCGGTATTTCTGCTACCGGAGCGACCAATACCGAGTGGGAGCAAGGTAAAATGAGCCACCCCATCGCCGAACAAATCACCGACCTCCTCCGCCAACACAATTGTTGGTTTGAAGAATTTACCCATCCCCCAGTTCGTACGAGCGAAGAAGCCGCTGCTCTGCGAGATGGCTATACCTTACAGCAAGGCGCCAAAGCTATCATCATCCGAGCCAAGATACCAAACGAAGGCAAAAAGTTCATCATGCTCGTGATGCCTGCCGACCAGAAGTTTGATAGCGCTAAAGTAAAACAAGTGTTGGGCTGTAAAGACATCCGTTTCGCCACCGAGGAAGAAGTAGCAGAAATCACCAAAGGCGTGAAGCCCGGCGGCGTACCGCCATTCGGTAACCTGTTTGGGCTGGAAGTAATCAGCGACAAAAGCCTTTATGATAACGAAAAGATAGTCTTTAATGCAGGGCGCACCAGCTCAATCGGCATGATGTCGGCGGATTATAAGGAATTAGTAAAACCAATCATTGGAGGTATCGTTTCATGAAACAAATCCCCACTATCCGTGGTCTCGCCAAGCCGCCAAGCCCCTTCAGCCATGTGGTGAAAGCTAACGGTTTTCTGTTTCTTTCGAGCCAGCTGTCGGTTAATCTGCAGACCCATACCTTGCTGCCGGGCACGATGGCGGAACAAACAGCCCAGTCGTTAGACAACATTAAGTTTCTGCTTGAATCTTGTAGCGCAGGCATGGAAGATATTGTAGACGTTACCATCTTTATGCGGGATGTAAGCAAGTTTGACGAAATGAACGAGGTTTACCGGACGTACTTTAAGGACGGCGAGGAACCTGCTCGTGTTACCGTGCAAGCTCCATCACCACTCGCTGGTATAGATATAGAGATTAAGGTGCTAGCAGTCGTACCCTGATGCTCCACGTCCTCTACCTCAACGGCCTCGGCTCCGGGAAAATACGCAAGCGTGAGCAGCTCGCCCTGCGCTATTTGGCGAAATACGACATCACTGTTACGGCCGCGCAGATTGACTGGTATGCTGGGGAAGATTTTAACGATCTACTCGCCCGTATGGTTACGCTCACCAAGGAGCAGCTCAAAAAACACGGCAAGCTCGTGCTAGTTGGCTCGAGTGCTGGCGGCAGCTTGGTGGTGAATATCCTGGGCAAATTGCATGACTCGAACTTGTACGGTGTCACGCTCTGTAGCCGGTTACATGAAGCCTCGTTGCCGTGGTGGGACAGACGCAACCTCACGCGCATGGCGCACATTGGCACACCGCACTCAAGTCGGGCCTTCTTTGATTCGGTCACCTATTGCGGCGAGGTGACGATTCCCAAATTAACCAAACAAGACAAACAACGGCTCATCATTGTGCAGCAATGGGCGGATTTTGTGGTGCCCCGATCCACCATGGGCATCCCCGGTGTCAAAGTATACAGAGTTCCCGCCCTCGGCCATGGTTGGGGGATTGCGATGGGGGTGCGGCGGTTGCCTAAAATCCTACGGGAGTTGATCAACATTTAAATATGAGGATTTGCGCGGGATTGTCGGGACCCCGGTAATTACAAACTTTCAAGTGTGAATGTAAGGGCACTAACACGAGAGAGAGGACAATCGAAGTATGCCCGGACGTTCGGATAACCAAATTATTATCACCGGAGCTTCCCTTAAGGAAGGGGCAGCAAAGCTGGTGGAAGATTCGGTACAATCTATGCTTGATTCACCGGCAGCGATTGACCAGAGTCTTGCGCAATTGCAAGCAGATCTGCAGGATAGCATCCGGGGACAAGGGGTGTCGGGCCGTTACGAGAGAGCAAAGAGATGGAGGCAAACAGTGTATGCGGCCATAGCGTTCGAAGCATGCAAGACTGCGCTGCCACGGATGGCCGAATGGTATACCGAGCGAGGTTCTCTCATACCCCCCGACCACAGCAATTTCGCCTTAAGCCGCTATTTGGATACCACGGTCGTCGACGTAACGCCGCTGGGTGCTGCCTTAAAAGGTGCGTATTGGTTAGCCAGCAGTACCGAGGCGGTCCTCGAGGCAATGCAGCAAGGTACGCATCCTGCGGCCGCCCTCTATCCATATCTCGATACCGCAACTACTGATTATTATCAGGCGCAACGAGAGTGGAAGGAGGGCCCGGGCAAAAATCGTTGGCCTTTCCGGTATCCTGTCCATACAGTAGAAGGGGGACGAGCTCTTATCGGTGCAATGTGCTTAAATGTGCGCCTTGCCACCAACTTGTTGTCGGCCAAGGCAGTCCACCATTTGATACATGTAAACCCACACGCTGACGCGGCAGAACTGAGCGAGGAAATTACAAAATCGGTCCCGCAGATAGGATGGGTGTCGAGTACGGATCGCCATCTCGGGTGGCGGCCCGATTGGCAGACGGTTCATGAAGGCGAGCACATCGGCATCATGCCCGAAGATGGTGTCGAGGCTTTATTGACCTACCCGGTGAGCAAGATTGTGGAGCCGAACGCGTATGCCTCATCAATATCTGGCCTGGCCGTTATGCTGGACCCCCATTTTTGTCCTCACCCATTGGTTAAAGAGGGACCTCTTCAAAAAGCCGCCGCATGCGCTGGGGATCCACGTGCGCGCTATCCCCATGCAGAAGATCGCCAACATGCAGGTACATTTTTTGCAGGTCTGGGATTTGCGGAAGAGAACGGCCACTACTTTAACCTCAGCGCCGTGGTGCTTACCATGGGCAAGAGTCTTGTTGAGACAGAGATCCTGCCCGTTTATGAGAACAACCGTTTAAGAAGTTGACAATTACGGCATCCGTTGGAAAGCCTGAAGAATGCCGCTTAGTGTGATTTTGGGCATTGCGTGCGAACAATTTGTGATAGAATCGAACAGTTAAAACATAAGCAGAAAGGTTAGCCCATGCTATCAAGTATCAAACGATACGCTTCGCTGTTTGTCGGACTCAGTGCGACAATCTTGGCATTTGCGTCTCTCTCAGTTGCTCCGGCCGCGGCCGCAAGTAGTTTTCCAATCAATCTAACCATTAATCAAGTGTCAGACCGCAGCATGACGCTCAGCACAAGCTCGGTGCATGCCGGAATTGTCGGTATCCGTATGTCCAGTGCGTCGCCGGCTGAATTTGGCCACGATATCGCGGTGGTGCACCGGAATGCCGGGGTGTCGCTGGACGACATGCTGCAGCACCTCATGGTTATTTTTGACCCAAGCACGCCTGGCGATGAGGCTGCCACCATAACGCAAGGCTGGCTCCGTACGCACAGTACGTGGTATGGCGGTTATCACGCTAACCAGCCTGGGGCGCTAAATTATCAGACAATATTGGCTCCCGGCCATTATGACGTCCTGGACCTGACTCAGCTTAGCGACCTCGCTTCCGCAGAGGCCGCAGCACGTAGCTTTGACGTAACGGGATTTGCAAGCGCAATGGCTATGCCATCGACGTCGCAGGCCATAGTGATGCTGCCCGGCCAGAAGATTAGCCTGCTATCTCCCGACCACAAACTGCACACGGCGCCAGTGGTTATCGCTAACACCGATCCGCAGTTTATGCACCTGGCACAGTTTAATAAGGTGCCTGCCGGCACGACCAACGACCAAGTAAGTGCCATGCTGGCGAATGACTTCAACTCGTTTTTTGTTGATTTCCTCGACACTGGAGCCGTTTCTTACGGTGTAGTAACCCGGGTCGACATCTCGGGGCTTGCTACTGGCCGATATGCCGTCGGTTCGTTTATGCCCGACCCGCACAACGGCATTACGTTTGCTAACGCACCAGACAACATGCACCTGGTGACAGATCTCGTACAGCCTTAACAAGTTGTTGCGAGACGCGAAAAAGTCCTGTCTTATGGCGGGGCTTTTCGTTTGGGAGCGGCTGCGCCCAGTTGCTTCCTACCGGTAAAGGAGCTAGAGTGGGGGCATGGACATACAGCAGCAAGTTGCCGATTTTTTCGGCAGGTATCCGGAGCGCACTTTTCACAAAGGCGAACTTATTGCGCGGGCCGAAGAAGCGCCCAGCGGCGTCTTTTATATAGTGGAAGGCCGCGTGAGCCAATACGATATTACACCCACCGGCAACGAAGTGGTGGTGAATGTTTTTAAGCCCGGCGCGTTTTTCCCGATGTCGTGGGCAATGAACAACACACCCAACCATTATTTTTTTGAAGCGAGCACCCAAGCGGTAATCCGTGAGGCGCCCGCAGCCGACGCGGTGCAATTTTTGCGAGAGAATCCGGCTGTAACCTACGATTTGCTGGCGCGCGTATATCGCGGCGTCGATGGCGTGCTCCGGCGCATGGCGCACCTTATGGGTGGCGATGCCAAAAGCCGTCTGCTGTTTGAACTTATCAACGCGGCGCAGCGTTTCGGCGAAGCGCAGCCCAACGGCGACCTACTGGTTCCGATAAAAGAAAGCGACTTCGGCCGCCACTCCGGTTTGGCCCGAGAAACCGTTAATCGCACCATGCAGCAGCTGAAAGCGAAGGGTCTTATTTCGGTCAGCCGCGGGGGTACCGTCGTCCACGACCTGCATGGCGTCGAGGAATTGCTCGGCCAAGCTTTGTAAGGTGTGACCTCTGTCATAGAAGTGGCGATATAAAAAGCGTACGCTATTAGGTGCTTATAGGAGAGCGGGAAGGAGACGGCTATGCATGCCATAGCGACCCATTTTTGGATTACGCCCCATGGGGTAAACAAACTGCAGGGCGAGCGGACGCAGCTGCGCAGATGGATGGAACTCATTCGGCTGCGTTTATATCAGGCGAGGGGCAGCCGCAAGCGCCGGGACATTGACCTTATTTTATCGGAGCAGCACGTCGTGAAGGATCGCTTGCAAAGGCTGGAGACGGCATTGGATCATACCCAGGAGTTGCCGCCGCTGTGGGGTCACAAAACAGAGGCTCACGCCGGCGATACGGTATATCTGCGCCATCGTGACTATATTCGTTCGGTATTGCTCGTTGCCCGCGAAACTGCCAATCCGCTCGACGGCATGGTGTCGATTATTTCGCCCATCGGCCGGGCGCTGCTCGGCAGGCACCCGGGCGAACATGTGCGTTTGGATACACTCGACGGCAAATTGTCGTACGAAATATTGAAAATCGTATGAGCAGTGCCGTGCGCTACCCGGTCTGCTAGTTGAAACGGAGCAGCATGGCAAAGGCCAGTGCTGCGGCCAGCAGGAACCAGCCGAACACATCGCCGCCTTTGGCAATGATGCGCATAAGGCATGCCCGGCCTGCAGCACCAATCGGTAAATCGTCCGCGTTGAGCCTGAGCCAGGCGCCGTTCACCAGCAGCAGCCCGGCGAAGCAGAACATGCAGAAAACGCACAGTGAGTGGATGACATAGATACTTTCACCCAGAAACCACAGCGCAAAACCCAGCGTGGCCAGCGACAAAAGCTGCACACCCAGGCGCAGGCCGCGGGTCAGTTTGCCGCCGGTAAGCCCGGCCACTGCAATGCTGGTGAAAATAGTGAACAGCCCGAAACACATAATGGAATTCGGGAAGCCAAACACCGAACTCTGCCACGAATTGAGCACATTTGTGCAGCTAAAGACGCTGTTAAAATTGCAGGCCAGCACTGCATCCTTGTTTTGCAGCAGTGTTAGCTTTTCGAGTGTCTGTAAAAAGGCGGCAAGCATACCAATACCGCCGCCAACGGTCATGACCGCGTAGAGGGTTCGTCGTTTCATGCTGGCAACTATATGCCGCACCGGCGCGCTCCGCTGTGAGCGCCGTCACAGCGTGCGTGCCGGTGCTGGCGTAAGCTCAAAGCTATGGCCGATTTCCACGCGCACGTAGTCGTTTCAGATACTACCGTGCCGGTGATCAGTGGAAATCGGCCCTCCTTCCTTAATTTAGATAATGCTGCCAGCACCCCGCCATTCGAGCAAACACTTACGGCAATTAACGAATTTGCCCCCTGGTATTCATCGGTTCATCGCGGCGGCGGGTTCAAGAGCCGGCTCAGTACTTATGCATATGAAGCATGTCGCCGGATTGTGGGTGAATTTTTCGGGGCTGACCCTAAAGACTATGTGGTGATTTTTGGCAAGAATACAACCGAGGCGCTCAACAAACTGGCATACCGGCTACCGTTGCGCAAAACGGACATCGTGCTCATCTCGCATATGGAACATCACAGCAATGACCTCCCGTGGCGGGCGCGAGCTACGGTAAAGCGTATTGGTGTTACCGCGGACGGGAGGGTGGATAGACATCATTTTTTATCGCTGCTTGAAAAGTATGCCGGCCGTGTCCGGCTGGTAAGTATATCGGGTGCATCAAACGTTACCGGCTACATGCCCGATATATATTGGTTTGCCCGGAAGGCACATGCGGCAGGTGCGCAAATTGCCGTCGATTGTGCACAGCTGGCGGCTCACCGGCGAATACGAGTAGGCACACTCAGCGATCCGGCACATCTTGATTATATAGCCTGCTCAGCCCATAAGATGTACGCTCCGTTTGGTACTGGTGTGTTGGTTGGCCGGCGGGATACATTTACGCGGGGCGAACCGGAATATCGCGGCGGCGGTACGGTTACGCTCGTTACCCCGCAGCAAGTGGATTGGGCGGCGCCGCCAGATTGTGAGGAAGCAGGCACGCCAAATGTACTAGGTGTCGTGGCACTGGCACAATCTCTTCGTGTACTTGAAACTATCGGCATGGATCGGGTGGCCGCCCACGAGGCGGATCTGCTGGCATATGCGCTTGAAGGTATGCGCGCTGTACCGGGCATCACGCTGTATGGCGATACGGATCCGACGCGGTTGGATGACCGGCTTGGTATTATTTCGTTTAGTTTGGCAGCTATGCCTGTGCAGCTGGTGGCGGCAATATTGGATTACGAATGGGACATCGGTGTTCGTAGCGGCTGTTTCTGCGCCCACCCCTATGTGATGACACTATTGAACCTTGACAGTAAAGAGCGGCACCGTGTCCGTTACGATTTGCTTCACCGGCGGCGTGATCGTTTACCGGGTATGGTTAGAGTGAGCTTCGGGCTTTATAACACACGGCAGGACGTCGACCGGCTGGTGGAGGCTCTGCGTGCTCTCGCCAACGGCCAGCACGCTGCATATGAATTGGATATCGCTACCGGCATGTATACACCCGTAGGTCTCAGGGAAGATTTTACCCATTATTTTACGCTGTAAGGCGTGCAGTAATCGCGTATAAAAAGGAGTACAATAAACATAAACACTATGGAAAACGAATTTGGGCCACTCGAACAATATCTCCGTGCCGCCAATTACCTCACGGCCGCGCAAATTTTCTTGCAAGACAACTTTTTAATGGAACGCGACCTGACGTTCGACGACGTTAAGCCGCGTTTGTTGGGTCACTGGGGCAGCGGCCCGGGCGTGAACTTCGCCTATGCCCACTTGAGCCGCTTGGCGAAGAAACATCAGCAGGACATGATGTTCGTGCTGGGACCCGGCCACGCCTTTCCGGCGCTGCAGGCCAACTTGTTTTTGGAAGGAACGCTGAGCCATTTCTACCCCGAAGCGCCGCAAAATTTGGACGGCATCGCGTACATCTGCCGGCAGTTTAGCTGGCCGTACGGTTTCCCCAGCCACAGCAATCCGGGCACGCCGGGCGTCATTTTGGAAGGCGGCGAGCTGGGCTACTCACTCTCGACGAGTTATGGCGCGGCGCTCGACAACCCCGATCTTGTCGTAGCTTGCCTGGTGGGCGACGGCGAAGCCGAGACCGGCCCGACCGGCGGCGCCTGGCATCTCAATAAGCTACTCAATCCGAAGACCGATGGCATCGTGCTGCCTATTTTGCACCTGAACGGCTACAAAATTTCCGCGCCCACCGTGTTTGGCCGGATGAGCAACTATGAGCTCATGGCCCTGTTCAGCGGCTATGGCTACCACCCGCGCATTGTAGACGCCACATTGTCGTCCAATCCGCACAAAGACATGAGCGACGCTTTGGAATGGGCCTACAACCTGATTCAAGAAATCCAGGCCAGCGAAAACACGGTGAGCCCGCATCTGCCGATGCTGATTATGCGGACGCTTAAAGGATGGACCGGCGTCAAAGAACTGGACGGCCAAAAAATTGAAGGCAACTGCCTGAGCCATCAGGTGGTGCTTACCGAAGCAAAGACCGACGAAAATCAGCTGCAGCTGTTAAACGACTGGCTGCACTCATATAATATAGGTGAACTTTATAGCCGTGAGCAGGGGTTTGGCGGCTTTGTACAAGACATATTTCCCGAAGACCCGGCCAAGCGCCTTGGCATGACGCCGCACGCCTTGGGCGGCGATCCGGTGTACCGGCCGCTGGTGTTGCCCGATGCCGCGCAATTTGCCGAAGATGCAACGACGCCCGGTACCGTGGGAAGCAGCAGTATGCGGCGCGCCGGGTTGTACTTGCAGGAAGTGTTCAAGCTTAACAAAGCCAGCAAAAACTTCCGCATGATGTCCCCGGACGAAACATATTCCAACAAGCTCGATGCCGTGTTTGGCGAAACGTCGCGGGCCTGGCAGTGGCCGATTGCCGAGTGGGACAAAGATCTGTCGCCCGACGGCCGCGTGATGGAAATGCTCAGCGAACATAACCTGCAAGGGCTGACCCAAGGCTATGTACTTACCGGCCGGCACGCCGTGTTTGCCAGTTACGAGGCCTTTATACAAGTGATCGTGAGCATGATGGACCAGTACGCCAAGTTTTTGAACCAGTCGCGCGATGTCACCTGGCGCGGTGCTATCCCGTCGCTCAATTATATTTTGACGAGTTCCGGCTGGCGGCAGGACCACAATGGGTTTAGCCACCAAAACCCCGGCTTTATCGATGATGCGCTGCGCCGGCAAGGCGACTTCGTAGACGTCTATTTTCCGCCAGATGGCAATATGACCCTGGTGGTGCTGCGGCAGATGCTCGCTACCACCCGCCAAATAAATATTATGGTGGCCGGAAAAACGTTGGAGCCGCGCTGGTTAACACCCGAACTTGCCCAAAAACAGCTCGAAGCCGGTCTCATGACCTGGGACTTTGCCAGCGACCCCGAGCCGGATATTGTATTGGCCGGTGCGGGCGACTACCCCATGAAGGAGGTGATGGCTGCCATTGACCTTGCCAAGCAAGAATGGCACGATTTGCGCATCCGCTGCGTCAATATCAGCTCGCTTACCAGCTGCGGCCTGGGTCGCGGCGGCATGTGTGTGCCGCAAACCGGCTTCGAAGACGTCTTTACCAAAGACCAGCCGGTGATCCTCAACTTCCACGGCTACCCCGAGACCATGAAGTCCATCCTGTTCAATTACACGCACCATCCAGAGCGCTTCGATATTCGCGGCTACATCGAAAGCGGCAGTACGACCACGCCCTTCGACATGCACGTGCGCAACCGCACCAGCCGCTACCATTTGGTGATGGCGGTGTTTGACCGCCTGGGCAAGAGCGGCCGCGTGCCGTTCGAGGAAGCGCAGCACATTATTGCCAAATACCAGCAGAAGATCGACGAAAACACCGCGTACATTAAAAAAACCGGCGTAGACTTGCCGGAGATTGACGCCTGGATATGGCATCGGTAGGCAGTGCCCGGCAGCTCACGCTCATTGCCAACCCCGGCAGTGCCAGCCGCAAGTATGCCTTGTACGAGGGCGAAGCCGAGCGCGCCCAGCTCCATTTTGAATGGCTGTACGGCAAAATTATCTGCACCTTGCATGCCGGCGGCGAGCAGCACGTAGTGCACGCCGATATTCACGACCTTGGCCAGGCGGTCACGCAAATTGTGCAACTTTTGCAAGCCAACAAGGTCCTGGGCAAGCACGACGCCATTACCCGTATCGGGCTGCGCATTGTCGCGCCCAGCTCATATTTTTTAGAAGATCATGTTGTGGACGACGATTGTCTCGGGCGGTTAGAAGCGCTGCAACCGCGGGCGCCTATCCACATTGCCGCCACGTTGGACGAGCTGCGCGCCCTGCGCCAACAATTTCCTGATGCGGTAGTAACCGGAGTAAGCGACAGCGCCTTTCATTGTACCAAGCCGGACTATGCCTGGAATTATGGCATCCCGCTGGACGACG
>Ga0070730_10003807_pt1 | contig 13424 bp, 11 predicted proteins | sample Coa_R1_3_FD_66447 | JGI IMG/M metagenome (GOLD analysis project Ga0070730, IMG submission 66447) | Surface soil microbial communities from Centralia Pennsylvania, which are recovering from an underground coalmine fire - Coalmine... | ecosystem: Environmental > Terrestrial > Soil > Unclassified ...
CCATGGAGCCAGCAGCACAAATCGCCCGCGCGAAAAAACCGTGGCCGGATATTTGAAGAGAAATTCAAACATCGAAATGGAAAATCTGAACCGGCGCCACTAGAGCGTCATCGCATAGACGGCGGAATCAATGCGCGAGCTACCTTGTTGATACGTACGCCCGGCCCCGAAGGTAACAGTTCCGGTTACGAGGCCGGTTCGGCCGGTGGCGGAATTCACTATCCTGAATGGCTGTGGCCCGAGATGGGCTTGCGCGCGGGGCGCTGTCCGGAAAGCGGACACGGCGGTGGGAAGCATGAAGCGGAGGCGCATGGAGGAGGCCCTCGTCTGCCTCTCAGAATATCACGCAGCCACGAGCGCCTTGAGGTTTCGCCCGCAGATCATGCTTCCGGCGTGCTTGTCGCCCCCGGGCCCGGGCCAGTGCGTTTCCAGGCTGATGTAGCCCTTGTAACCGTCGGACACCAGGGCCTCGATCTGGCCTTTCCAGTCGATACCGCATTCCCCCAGCGCGCCGAAAGTTGGCTTGTGCCCGCTCACGAAACAGTCTTTGGCGTGCACGTGAACGATACGTTTTGCGGGCAGTCGCCGGTAGCCCTCCGGAAACGGATTCTCGCCCGATACCAGTGCGTTGCATGGATCCCAGACCACCTGGAGATTAGGATGTTCGATGGCGGCCAGCACGCGTGCCGTTTCCGCGCCGGTCGCGATATTACAGGCGTGCTCGTTTTCGAGGCCGATGATCAGGTCATACCGCGCGGCTTGCTCGGCCAGGCCGCGCACGGCGATCACGACGCGGTCAAAACATTTTTCCGGCGCGACCGTCCGCCAATAAGAGAACACCCGCACAATGCGCGCGCCGGTCCGCTTAGCGATCTCGAACGCTCGCGCGGTCAGCCTCGGCTGATCCGCAAAAGTGTGGGTGGAGGCGAAGATGTCCTGCTGGAACCTGGAATCGATCTCAGGCGCGTCCGGCAGCACGCACTTGAGCAGCGGCGACGCGATGGAAATGATCTTGAGCCCTTTGCCGGTGACGATCTTCACCGCGCGATCCAGTTCTTCATCCGTGAGATCGATGATGTTCTTGCCGAATACCATGCGCAGTTCGGCCGCGGTCATCCCAACCTGGCTCATGGACTCGACCGCGGTCGCAAGGTCGGGAGAAAATTCATCCGTGATGGCGGCGGTGGGGAAAAGTTGGGGCATGGGGTTTAGGCAAGCATCAGACAGATGCTCCTCTCAATATTGTAAGCAAAAGGCGTTGATACTTTTTGCCCCTGGTGCGCTCCTGTCTGCACAGAAACTGCCGCAGGTGCCCGCGAAAAACGCGTGGCCGTGCGCTACAAAATAGGAACGCTCCACATTGTGCGGCCCGTTCTACAGCTTCATCCTCTCCAGCTTGCGGTACAGCGTCTTGCGCTCGATGCCCAGGATCTGCGCGGCCCGGCTCTTGTTCCCGCTGGTCGCGGCGAGCACGCGGCGGATCTGCTCGGTTTCGGCGTCGGCCAGCGTTTCCACCGCATGATCGTGCGATTCCATGGCGTCGAGCGCGTCGTGTACGGCCTCGCCATCGATCCGGTCGTTCGGCGCTAGGATCGTCAGGCGCTCGATGAGATGCTGCAACTGCCGCACGTTGCCGGGCCAGGCCTGCTCCTGCATGGCTTTCACGCCGCTCTCGGTGAGTTTCACGTCGCGGTTGTAGCGCGGGCCGTACTTGCCGACAAAGAAACGCGCCAGCAGCGGGATATCGCCGCGGCGGTCGCGCAACGGCGGAATGGTAATGCGCACCACGTTCACGCGAAACCAGAGATCTTCGCGGAATTTGCCCTCCTCCACCAGCTTCTGCAGGCTGCGATTGGTAGCGGCGATCACGCGCACGTCCACCTGCTTCGAACGCGACGCGCCCAGCGGACGAACTTCGCGCTCCTGCAGAAAACGCAGCAAACGCAGCTGAAATCCGAACTCGATATCGCCGATTTCATCCAGAAAAACGGTTCCCTTGTGCGCCGCCTCGAATACACCAATGCGGTCGCGGTCGGCCCCCGTATAGGCGCCCTTGAGCGCGCCGAAGAGCTCGCTTTCGAGCAGCGTGGGGGCGATAGAAGCGCAATCCACCGCCACAAACGCCTGCGCCGTGCGCGGACTATTGCGGTGAATCATACGCGCCACCAATTCCTTGCCGGTGCCCGTTTCCCCTTCGATAAGCACCGTCGCATCGGTCGGCGCGGCTCGCGAAACGGTCTTGTAAATCTCGACCATCGCTCCCGAACTGCCGATCATCTCGGTCTCGGGCAATTCTTCAGGTTCGACCTCGTCGGTCTCCCTGTGGTGTGACGCCTCCGCGCGCTTCACCGTCTCCAGCATGCGGTCGAGATCGAACGGCTTGGCGATATAGTCGAATGCGCCGCCGCGCGTGGCCGCCATCACGGTTTCCATCGTGCCGCGCGCGGTCATCAGAATGACTGAACACGAGGGGTCCTTGCGCCGCGCCGCGTCCAGCACGTCCAGCCCAGTGCGGCCATCAATGTAAATATCGGAAATCACAATCGGGTACGCAGTCTGGCTCAGACGATCCAGGGCCTCATCGGAGGACGACACCGCGTCCACCGCATAGCCTTCGAGTTCCAGGAAGTTGACGATCGTGGTGCGCACGCCGGCGTCATCTTCGACTATCAGTAAGCGTTCCATTTCAATTAGCGCTGAGCGGCTTGGACTCCACCGCTTGCCCTACCGGTAATTTCAGCGTAAAACAAGAACCTTTACCCGGTGCGCTGGTGACCTCTATTTTCCCTCCGTGCTGCAGCACGATCTGCTCGACGATCGATAATCCAATGCCCGTGCCCGCTTCGCCCGACTGCTCGGCCTTCCGGGTCCGGTAGAATTTCTGGAAAATCTTGCGAACTTCCTTCTGCTCTATGCCGATGCCCTGGTCTTCGACAGAAATCTGACAGTTCTCGCCGTCCCGTCCGCCGGACACCGTCACCGCCGTTTTGCTGGGCGAATACTTGATGGCGTTGGTCAGGAGGTTGTAAAACGCATACTCCAGCAGTTCACGGTCTCCCGTGAGTACGGCATCGCCGAGCGGTTCCATAGTGATCGAGATCTTCTTTCGTTCGGCCAGCGGCGCTACCCGTTCCATACAGCCGGTCATCACATCGCGCACTGAAAAGCTGTCCTTCTTCAGTTCCATTTCTCCCGCCGACAGCCGCTCGACGTTAAGAAACATCTCGATCATCCGCGCCAGCCGCTTGGATTCGGAATTAATCAGCTGAGCCACCTGCTTGCGCTTTTCGTCGGTGAGGGCGTAGCGGCTCATCAGTTCGCTCGACCCCTGAATGGCCGTGAGCGGCGTGCGCATCTCGTGCGTCACGAAGTGCATGGCATGCTGGTAGCGGTCGCGCTCGGCTTCGGATTTCACCATGCGCCGTCGCACGTAAAGATGCTGCCAGGCCGCGGCGGCGATCACCGAGAGCCACGCGGTTGAGACTCCCGGCGAGAACGGAAACACGATGTTCCGCGTGAAGGCCGCGTACGGTACGCTATGGGCCACCGCGATAATTCCCAGCGCGACCCCATAGGCCCGCCAGCCGGACAGAAATCGGAACGTCATCCCGGCTGCCGCGGCCAGCAGAATGCCGAACGCTACCACCGTCAGCGCCGGCTCTGTCGTCAGGAACTGGCGCTGCGCCAGCGTTTCGAACAGATTCGCGTGAATTTCGACGCCCGCAAGCGGGATTGGTGAATACGGCGTCAACCAGCGGTCCTTGGTCTCGGTCTGCGCAGTCACACCGGCAAACACGACTTTCCCGGCGAAGCGCTGCGCCAGCGTGGGATTATCGTGAAGCTGCTTCAGTGAAATTGACGGGATTCTGCCCTCTGGCGGCACGTAACGGATGCGCAGCAGGCGAGCGTCGTCTTTGGTCGCGGGAATCAACACCCCGCCCACCTCGAGGTCGCGCGGCGTCTCCAGAGTCGAAGCATTCCGGCTGACACGGTACGCCTCCAGAGCCAGCGCCCAGCGCCGGTCGTGCCCGGAAGCTTTCTCGAGCGGCACCGCGCGGCCCACTCCGTCTTTATCCAGATCCAGGTGTACGTGCCCCGTGGCCGCAACCCAGCGCCGGAAGCGAGGCAGGGGATCATCCCAGCCGCTTTCATCGGGCAGCAGATCGCACGCCAGAATTACGTGAGGCGTGGCGCGCAACGCCGATTCCAGAGCGTCGTCAGACTTCGCGTCGTTGGAATCCGCCAGGATGGCGTCCACCGCTACCGCTTTAGGCGATGCCGCCGCGATCCGCTGCAAAGCGTCCGCCAGCGCATGGCGCAGCCCCAGGCGCCCGCCAAACTCGCTCAGCGAATGCTCGTCGATCGCCAGAACGATGGACTCGGTCTGCCACGGCTTGGCGCGGTAGAGTTGGAAGATCGAGTCGTAAACGTAGTTGTCGATGCGTGTGCCGAGCGGCGTCCAACTTGCCGCGAGCGCCACCACGAAAACGGCGGCCAGCATGCCGGTGTACGCAACAGTGCGCCTGCCCGGAAGGAACATGCCTCACTGGCTTCCCGCGGCGGACGCCCGGTGGCCCACCAGCTTTTCGATTTCACCCGGCTCGCGCGGCAGAGCAGCGCTCATCACTTTCCCGCCGTGCTCCGTCACTAGTACCACGTCTTCAATGCGCACGCCAAGATTTTCTTCCGGGATGTAAATGCCCGGCTCGATGGTGATCACCATGCCGGCTTCGAGCGGCGCGCTGGGATCGGAGGCGTCGTGCACGTCCAGGCCGACGTGATGCCCGACGCCGTGCGTGAAATATTTCCCCAGCCGCTCGCCGTGCAAGTCCTTGCCGTGTGAATTGATGTAATCGTACGCGACCTTGTACAGTGTGTTCGGCGCCGTCTTGCTCAGCGTCATGCCCGGTTTGACGGCGGCGATCGCGGCTTTCTGCGCCCCCAGCACGATGTCATAGATCTCCCGCTGCCGCGCCGTAAACTTGCCCCCCACAGGAATCGTGCGCGTGATATCGGAGGCGTAACCGGCGCACTCGGCCGCCACATCCATCAGCAGGACTTCGCCCGCATCCATGCGGCGGCTGTTGCGCGAATAGTGCAGATAGACCGAGTTCGGCCCGGAGCCTACGATGGGCGCGTAGGCGCTGCGCTCGCATCCCGCGTCGGCATAGGTTTCCGTCATGGCCGCAGCCACCTGGTACTCATACAGGTCGGGCGCGGCGCGCTGCCATGCGGCCCGGTGCGCGGCCAGCGTGACGTCGGTCGCGTGCTGGATGAGGGCGATTTCTTCGGGCGATTTCGCCATCCGCAGCTTCGCGATGGCCGGAGCCGCGTTCGCGATATCGCGCAGTGGCGCCAGTTGCCTCAGCCGTGCGGCGGCCGGCTGATCAGCCAGCGTGTAGACGCGCGCGTACGCCTCCAGCGTATCGCGCAATTCGGCCTCGAATTTCTCCGCGGGCATCACCGCATCGAACCCCGTAATAACCCTGACATTTTGTTCGTCCGGTCCGATTTTTCTGCCCGTCCATTTTTCCTGATCGGGATTCCGTTCTGGCAGGAACAAGATCTCGCGCGGCAGGCGCTCTTTTGCGCCATAGCCAGGGGCTTGTGCGTCGTCGGGCAGCGGCGCCAGCAGCAAAATAGCGCCGGGTTCCCGCCAGCCCGTAAGGTAATAAAAGTTGGATTCCTGAAAGAATCCGGTGCGCAGGTCTTCATCCTGCTCGCCGCGGCCGAACAGCACAATCACGCCGTCGCGCAATGATTTCCGCAGCTCGATGCGCCGCGCGCGATACTGCCCCAGCAGATGCGGATCGCCTGCAGGCGTTGGGGCAGCGCCCATCCCGCACGAAAATACCGCTACTGCCAGACCATAAAGTGGCCGCATTTCCCTCAAGTATAACGGGAATAAAATGCGCCCTTGCAATCCTGCACTATGGGGCCGCTGGGCCGGGGCCGCAGCCTGTTCCTGTTAGACTTTTCGAGTGTTCTGGTTTTGGTTCTTCGTCGGGCCGGCTCTGGCTCTCGCCATCTTCGCGCTGCGCGGGGAGCGAAAGCGCGCGCGCTGGGTGGCGGAGCAGTTGTCGGCCATTTCCGGTGATCCCACGCCGCCCGCCACGGTCATTGTGTCGCTCAATGGTCCGGTAGAACACTTGCGCGAGAATCTGGCTGCCCTGACTTCGCAGAATTATCCGCACTATGAGCTGCTGGTGACCGCTCGTACCGCCTCCGACATCCCGCCCGATAGCCTTCCGCCGCGGGCGACCATCGTCTTAGGCGGCGCGCGGGATGAGATGGCGCCCGTCCGAATCCAGAATCTCCTGGCGGGTGTCCGCGCCGCCCGCAAGCGCTCCGAAATTCTGGCGTTTGCCGACGCCGCCGGCCACGTTTCCGCAAACTGGCTCCGCGCGCTGGCTGCCCCGCTGGCCGACCCCGAAGTCGGCGCCGCCACCGGCTACCACTTCTACGCGCCCGATCCGCCCGATTTTTGGTCGCTCGCGCGCAGCGTGTGGGACGCGCCCATCGCCGGTTTGCTGGGCGCTGGCGACAACCCGTTCGCCTGGTGCGGCTCCGTGGCCATACGTAAAGAAATATTTTTTGAGCTCCAGATTCCCGGCGCATGGCGCGCCGCGGTGAGCGAAGATAGCGCGCTGACGGAAGCGATTCACAAAGCGCGGCTCAAGATCGCGTTTGCCCCTGGGGCCGTGCTGGTTTACGCTGGCCACGCTACTGCCCGTCGATTTTTCGCGGAGGCGCAACACCAGATGACCATGGCCCGGCTCTATTTTCCCCGCCTTTGGTGGAGCGCGCTCGTTGCTCATACTTTCTACTGCGGTGGCATGGCCGCTGCCGTCACTGCATCGGTGCGCGGCTCGCGCGGCGCGGAGTGGGCGTTGGTGGTGCAGCTCGGGTTGGGCATGCTGAAGGGCGTCAACCGCGCCACGCTCGCCAAGGCGGAGCTTCCCGATCGTGAAGCGTGGTTTAAGCGCCATGCCTGGGTGCACTCGTTGTGGGTGCCGCTCGGGACATGGCTGTGGCTGTGTGTTTTGCTCTCCTCGATATTCAATCGCACGGGCGAATCGGGCGCCCGGCGGCAATCCGTTCCCTCCGCATCCCAGGTGCGCGTGTAAAAAGCTCCGTCCAGCGCGGCGTGATCGCGAGTATAATTTGAAAGCGAAGGGAGAATCATTCATGGCGAAGTCGATGGACCGTGGCCGCAAGGAGGCCAAGAAGCCGAAGAAGAAGGTGAAGTAGTTACCGGGTTGCGCAGGCGTGCGCGCCGCTGTTTCGGCGGCGCCTACGCCTGCGCGCCGGAGGATTTATGATTCGTAACGATTGGATCCGACAGCGCAGCAACGATAAAGTCCGCACGCAGATGTACTACGCGCGGCAGGGCATGGTTACCGGAGAGATGGAGTATGTGGCGCGACGCGAGAACGTGGCGCCCGAGCTGATCCGGGCCGAAGTTGCGCGTGGGCGGATGATCATCCCGGCCAACGTCAACCACGTCACGCTCGAGCCGATGTGCATTGGAGTGGCCTCGCAATGCAAAATCAACTCCAATATCGGGAACTCGGCGGTTACGTCCAATATCGATGAGGAAGTCGCCAAGCTGCGCGACTCCGTGAAGTATGGCGCCGACACCGTGATGGATCTTTCCACCGGCGGTGACATCCCGCGCATCCGCCAGGCCATCATTGACGCGTCGTCCGTCCCCATTGGCACCGTGCCGATTTACGAAGCGCTGACGCGCGTGCGCCGCGTCGAGGATCTTACCGCCGAGGTGATGCTCGAAGTCATCGAGGAGCAGGCGCAACAAGGTGTGGATTACATGACCATTCACGCCGGCGTGCTGGTGCAATATATTCCGCTCACCACCAAGCGTATTACCGGGATCGTGAGCCGAGGCGGCTCCATTCTGGCCGAATGGATGGTCAAGAACCACAAGCAAAACATGCTCTACGAGCGCTTCGACGACATCTGTAAAATTTTCCAGAAATACGATGTCAGCTTTTCACTGGGAGATGGTCTGCGTCCCGGCTCGGTTGCCGACGCGAGCGATGAAGCACAATTCGCCGAACTGAAAACGCTCGGCGAGCTGACAAAGAAGGCTTGGGAATACGACGTGCAAGTCATGATCGAGGGGCCAGGGCACATTCCACTCGACCAGATCCAAATGCAGGTCGAAAAGGAAAAAGAGCTGTGCTACGAAGCACCGTTCTATACGCTCGGCCCGCTTGTGACCGATTTCGCGCCGGGCTACGATCACATCACTTCCGCCATCGGCGCGGCCATGATCGGCTGGCACGGCGCGTCCATGTTGTGCTACGTGACGCCCAAGGAGCACCTGGGCCTGCCCAACCGCGAGGATGTGAAGGCGGGTATCATGGCGTACAAAATTGCTGCACACGCCGCCGATATCGCGCGGCACCGCCCCGGCGCTCGCGACCGTGATGATGAGCTTTCGCGCGCCCGATATCGCTTCGACTGGAACCGCCAGTTCGAGCTTTCACTCGATCCGGAGACGGCTCGCTCCATGCATGACGAGACCCTGCCGGAGGATGGCTTCAAAGATGCTCACTTCTGTTCGATGTGCGGGCCGAAGTTTTGTTCGATGAACATTTCGGCCAAGGTGGAAACTTTTACCGCCGCGGATGCCGAGGCCGTGTTGAGCGCCGCTCCCCAAGCTGCGCTCGTCCACATTGCTGGCAAAGATTAACCTGCGCCTCGGCTGACACGGTCTGAAGGAGGCAAGATGAATCGCCGAACCGTGCTGTTACGAGTGCTTCTGTTCTCTCTGATTACCGCCGTCGCCGCCATCAGCGCCGACGAGCGCTCGTCCTCTCGCAGCACCGAGAGGATTGTCCGCGAGGTCCGGCATGAGCTGGTCATGCTGCCCTACTACGGCGTCTTCGACAATCTGGTCTACAAAGTGGACGGCTACACTGTGACGCTGATAGGCCAGGTGACGCGCCCCACCCTGAAGTCCGATGCCGAAAACGTGGTCAAAAAAATTGAGGGCGTGGAGCATGTCAAGAACGAAATCGAAGTGCTGCCGCCCTCGCCCGGTGACGACCGCATTCGCCGCGCCGAATATCGCGCCATTTACGGCGATACGGTTTTGAACCGCTACGCCCTGCAAGCCGTGCCCCCCATTCACATCATCGTGAAGAACGGAAATGTGGCCTTGGAGGGCGTCGTCGCCACCGAAGCGGACAAGAACGTGGCCGGCATCCGCGCCAATGGCGTTTCCGGCGTTTTCGCGGTAGCCAACAACCTGCGCGTCGAAAAATAGGCTCGACCGCTCCGCAGGGGCCGGTCGCTGGCCAAATGCTTCCCGGCCGGGGAGCGCCGGGTTGCTCACGCGCCAACAAATCCGCTCCCAGCGGTGCAAAAACTACTTGCTCAATTCTCCGTTTCGCAGGACACTGAAATCTCAGGAGGCACGTTGGAGCGAAACGGACGGAAGAGTTCGGTGGTGCTGGAACCTACCGAGCGATGGTCCACGCAGGACGCCAGCGACCTCTACGACGTAGCCAGCTGGGGCAAGGGCTATTTCTCCGTCGCCCCCAACGGCCATCTGCGGGTCCATCCAGAGAAAGATCCGGCCCGCGCCATCGATCTGAAGGAATTGGTCGATACGCTGGTGCTGCGCGGCATCTCGCTGCCCATCCTCATCCGCTTCGCCGATATCCTTAAGCACCGCATGGGAGAGATCGCCTCCGCCTTTCAAACCGCCATCGCCGAGCATAAGTATCAAGGCAACTATTTCTGCGTCTATCCGATCAAAGTCAATCAGCAGCGGCAGGTGGTGGAAGAGGTGCTGGAGTACGGACGGCCCTACCGCTTCGGGCTCGAGGCCGGATCCAAACCTGAGCTGCTCGCCGTCATGGCGCTTGCCGACAACGAGACGCCGATCATCTGCAACGGCTTCAAGGACGACGAGTACATCGAGATGGCCATGCTGGCGCAGAAGCTCGGCCGGCACATCATCCCCGTGGTCGAGAAGTACACCGAGCTGGATCTGATCGCGAAATATTCGGAGCGCGTGGGTGTGCGGCCCACCATCGGCCTGCGCGTCAAGCTCGCCAGCCGTGGCGCCGGGCGCTGGAAATCGTCGGCCGGCTATCGCTCCAAATTTGGTCTAACGACCAGCGAAGCCGTGCGCGCGCTTCAGGAGCTGAAAGAGCGTGGCATGGCCGACTGCCTGCACCTCTTGCATTTTCACCTGGGCAGCCAGATCACCAATATCCGGCATCTGAAGGGCGCGGTCAACGAAGCCGCGCGCATGTACGCGGAGCTTGCGCGCGCCGGCGCCGGATTGCGTTACCTTGACGTGGGCGGCGGCCTGGGCATCGATTACGACGGCTCGCAAACCGACTTCGAATCCAGTGTTAATTACACGCTGCAGGAATACGCTAACGACGTCGTGTACCACATTCAGAATGTGTGCGACGAATCGGGCGTGCCGCATCCCACCATCGTGAGCGAAAGCGGTCGCGCCATGACCGCTTATCACAGCGTGCTGGTGTTCAATGCGCTGGGGGTGTCGGGTTATGGCGACGAGGAAGTGCGCGAACTGCCACCCGAGCCCGAACAGCCGCTCATCGACTTGCAGGAAACGTACCGCTCGCTCAGCGCCAAGAACCTGCTCGAGAGCTATCACGATTCCCAGCAGGCGCTAGATCAGGCGCTCAACCTGTTCAGCCTCGGCTACCTGCCGATCGAGCAGCGCTGTCTCGCCGAGAATCTCTACTGGTCTATCTCCCGGCGCATTCAGAAGCTGGCGCGCGACCTGGACTATTTCCCCGAAGAGTTTGAAGGCCTGGACGCCATGCTGGCCGATACCTACTTCTGCAACTTCTCGCTCTTCCAGAGCATGCCCGACAGTTGGGCCATCAAGCAGCTGTTTCCCATCATGCCGATCCATCGCCTCGACGAGCGCCCTACGCAATACGCTGTGCTGGGCGACATCACCTGCGATTCCGACGGCAAAGTGGATCAGTTTATCGATCGCCGCGATGTGAAGCGGACGCTGCCGTTACATCCCTTCACCAACGGCCAGGATTATTACCTGGGCGCTTTCCTGCTCGGCGCCTACCAGGAAATCCTGGGCGACCTGCACAACCTGTTCGGCGATACCAACGCCGTTCACGTGAAGCTCAACGAGGTCGGCGACACCATTCTCGATGCCGTCATTAAAGGCGATACAGTGCGCGAGGTCCTCAACTACGTGCAGTTCAACGTGGACAGCCTCGTCACCGCCCTGCGCAAGGATGTCGAGACCGCTGTCCGCGAAAGCCGCATGAGCTACGAAGAGTCCGGCAAGCTGCTGCGCTTCTATGAGGAAGGCCTGCAGGGCTACACGTATCTGGAAAGCTGAAGCCCGCGTTCGTTAAACATTCTTTGTAGCGTAGGGCCACGCGTTTTTTGCGGGGACCTGCGGCAGTTTCCTCTGTTCAGCAAAAAACTGCGGCTCCATCACGGCGTAGCCCACGCTATAGTGTCGTTACTACCTGGAACGCGTCGTTCCGCGCGACGGTTCCGCCACCTCTCGCCCCGCCCGCTCTGTCATAATCAAGATTCCCCGCCCATGATCAAAGTTCTAATGGTTGCCTCCGAGGCCGCGCCCTTCGCAAAGACAGGCGGCCTCGCCGATGTCGTCGGTTCTCTGCCCGCCGCTCTGCGAGGTTTCGGTTGTGAAGTCGCCGTGCTGATCCCCCGATACCGTGGCATCGACCTGAGCGCCGCGCGCCGCGTCTACGACTATCTGCCCGTCTGGCTGGGCGGCTCGGTTCACGAGGCCAGCCTCTACCAGATCGACGACGCCGGCGTTGCGTACTACTTTCTCGAAGTCCCTTCGCTCTATGATCGCGACGGCTATTACGGCGACGCCGCGGGCGATTATCCCGATAACGCCGTGCGCTTCGCCGTGCTGTCGCGGGCCGCGCTGGCAGTCGCGCGCCGCGTATTCCGCCCGCGCATACTGCATTGTCACGACTGGCAAACCGGGCTGATTCCCGTCTACCTGCGCACCGTATTCGCTTACGACCCGACATTCATTGGCATGCGGACCCTCTACACCATCCACAATCTCGGGTACCAGGGGTTGTTTCCGCCCACCGCGCTTCCGCAGATCGGCCTTGATCGCCGCGTCTTCAACATCGACGGCCTCGAATTCTTCGGCAAAGTCAGCTTCATGAAGGGCGGGATCAATTTTGGCGACGCCCTCAGCACCGTCAGCTGCCGTTATGCCGCCGAGATTCAGACCGAGGAATACGGCTTCGGCCTGGACGGAGCACTATGCGCGCGCGCATCGGCTCTACATGGAATTCTGAATGGCGTGGATTACAGCCGCTGGAACCCCGAGACCGACCTCTACCTGGCCGCACACTATTCGGCGGACGCTCTCGGTGGTAAACGGGTCTGCAAGCGGGATCTGGTAAAGCAGTTCAAGCTGCCTCCCGCTGCCATGGACCGGCCCCTGCTCGGCGTCGTGTCCCGCCTCACCAGCCAGAAAGGCACGGAGCTGATTCTTGAAATTGCCGCCGAGTTGGCCGCCGATAATCTGTATCTTGTAGTGCTCGGATCTGGCGACGCCGATTACGAAGCCGGCCTGCGAGAGGCGGCCGCCGCGCATCCCGAGCACATCGCCGTGCGCATCGGTTATGACGAAGCTCTGGCGCACAAAATCGAGGCCGGCGCCGATATATTCCTCATGCCCAGCCAGTATGAGCCCAGCGGCCTGAACCAGATGTATAGCTTGCGTTACGGCACGGTGCCGGTGGTTCGCGCCACCGGCGGGCTTGATGATACTATCGAGGATGGTACCGGGTTCAAGTTCGAAGACTACTCGGCCCAGGCCCTGCTGGCGGCTGTCAGCGCTGCTTCTAGCGCTTTCCAGGACCGGAAAGGCTGGGAGGCCATGATGCGGAGCGGTATGCGGAAGGATTATTCCTGGCGGGTTTCGGCGTCGGAATATGCAGCTCTGTACCAGCGGCTGCTGGATGGCGGCAAAACGGCTGCATCCTTTGGCGCAAAACAAGATCCAATATAACTGGGGGTTTAAGATGGCAGGGAACAGCACATTGACCTTTACCGATGCGGCATTCGATAGCGACGTTCTCAAGTCGCCGGAGCCCGTGCTGGTGGATTTCTGGGCCGAGTGGTGTGGCCCGTGCCGCCAGATGGGGCCAACCATCGATACCATCGCCTCGGAATACGCCGGTAAAGCCAAGGTCGGCAAACTCAACGTAGACGATAATGGCCAGACGGCCATGCGCTACAACGTTCGCGGCATTCCCACGCTGCTATTGTTCAAGGGCGGAAAGGTCGTTGAACAGCGGGTGGGCGCGGTCGGCAAGGCTGAAGTCCAAAAGATGCTCGAGCCGCACATATAGATGGAACGGGCGATCGGTCCGCGTTCC
>Ga0070730_10003808_pt1 | contig 13420 bp, 16 predicted proteins | sample Coa_R1_3_FD_66447 | JGI IMG/M metagenome (GOLD analysis project Ga0070730, IMG submission 66447) | Surface soil microbial communities from Centralia Pennsylvania, which are recovering from an underground coalmine fire - Coalmine... | ecosystem: Environmental > Terrestrial > Soil > Unclassified ...
CAGGCATAAACGACGCATAAACGTGACCCACTTCGTTGTAAACAGAGCGTAAATACTACCAGGCCTTCTTCGCCAACAACCTGACAGCCTTGACACACCTCAACACCCATTCGTATACTGAAGCAGCATGACCACAAAAAATATCACCAATACCGGCCCCATACGCCTGAAAGGTCATTTCTATGGCGATACTTCACCGTACACGCAAACACTCCCAGGAGGAGATCTTCTCCTCTTACAACTGGTGGGACAAGAGCTGCGTCCTCAATCACATAACAGGGGAACGCTGCGACTATATCGAGTCCTGTATCGAGAGGGTGTTCGGTGTGGGGGCCTTACGGCAGCAAGTGGTCTTAGAGGTGGGATGCGGTGGTGGCCTGATCTGCGAAACGCTCGCGCGGCGCGGAGCTGTGGTTATTGGCATCGACCCGGCGCAAGCAGCATTGCAGGCGGCTCGCACCCATGTGGCGCAAAGTGGACTGGGCCAAAATGCTTACTTTGAGCAGGGCTATGCTGAAACTCTCCCTTACGCCGATGGCAGCTTCTCTGTAATTGTCTGTCTGGACGTGTTGGAGCACGTCAGTAATCTGGCTGCAACGATCAGAGAGATCGCGCGCGTCCTGGCCCCTGGCGGCGTCTTCATCTTTGATACCATTAATCGAACCTTCCTTGCCCGCCTGGCCCTGATCTGGATCGGCGAACGCTTCTTCCGTAGCAGCGGCCTTGTGCCCGGGCTGCACGACTATCACCACTTTATCAAGCCTTCCGAATTGTGCGCCGAACTTCTCGCCAACAGCCTTCAAGTGTGTGAGATGACCGGTTTTATGCCGCGCCTCGCCAAAGGTCGCCTCTCGCTTGGTCCTGGCTGGTTCAAAGGCGTCTCCTACGTCGGCTATGCCACCAAAGGCCGCTAACCCTACCTTTCCCTCAATCTCGCTGTTTTTGTGGCTAACCCTGCCCTATCTTCTCACAACTATCTCATCTTGTGTATCAAATATCTCTCTTGTGTACTATTGCAAATTTTAAGCTGAAAAGTTATAATGCATCTGGTAAACCTGTTCGCATTGAGGCGTGGATCAGTTGCAAGAAGGAGCATAGCATGAACACATCATCCCCCGATTTTGATTCGATTAAACAGACGAATATGTATGGCGTGGAATATTGGTCAGCGCGCGATTTAATGCCACTCCTCGGCTATGATTACTGGCAGAACTTTGAGCATGTTATTAAAAAGGCAATGACTGCTTGTGAATCAGCAAAACAAGACACTTTATGCCACTTCCTCATTACGAACCGGGAAATTGTTGCGGGGCGGGGAGCGATACGAAGAGTCATTGATTATCACCTGACACGATATGCTCTCCATCTCACTCTTTTATTTACGGATATCAGCAAACCTGAGATTGCACAGACATTAGCATACTTTACCCTGGCTTCGCTTAAAGAAGGCTTTGATTATTCTATAATGGTTCAAAAGTTCAACAGCTCTATCGTGAAACCCATAACGATGACTAAGGAAAGACGAACCATTGGAGAGATTGTGAAAGCTTTTAGTCATCTTCACATGATTCAGCAGTATAAAGTTACTCCCTATCGTATCGATCTTTACTTTCCAACCTATAAGATTGCGGTTGAATGTGATGAGGAGGGTCATCGAGGATACGATCGAGGTAGTGAAGTTCAACGGCAAACTTATATTGAACAGAAATTGGGATGCGTTTTTATTCGCTACAATCCCGATGATCCAAACTTTCATGTTGGTGATGTCATTCATAAAATCATGATAGCGGTTTATAATGAAAGGAGATTAAGCTATGCGTAAGCAGATACCTGATCGTGAATCTATCGTTGCGCAGGGGAACAAGCATCTTATCGAGACGGCAAGGCAGGCTGGTGTACAATCCAAAAACTTTGGTCGGTTTCATAACGAAGGCTATCTTGGGCAGTATCAGATGACACAGAAAGAGATTGGCGCCTACAAAGATATCCCTGAAGGCGAGGAGATTCTGAACCATATGGGGCGACAAGAACTCTTTGCAAACGGTTTCCGTATCACTCAAACCGATGACAAGCTAGCACGCGAGAAGATCACCGGCGAAGAGAAGGCGATGGAGACCCATTTCAACGTAGGAAGACAGGTGCGTAAGGCAATCGAAGCAATTGGTGGCACCATGCCCGAAGACTTGCCTGCCGAGCCCTCCATCAAAAAGCAGTTCGAAGAACGCCGACGCAAGCGGAAGCGGCTCAAAGCAAAACCACAGGATCAAGGCGAGACATTGTTATAATCCCGCTCATCCCGCCCCTCTCGGCCCTGGCTCACAACAGGGCCGAAGTGGGCTTATTGCTCCAGCCAGAAACGCTTGTCTTCCTTCGACATGGTGCTGCGAGACAGGGCCTCGGCGAAGGTCTGCTTTTGGGGACCATGCTCCTCGTGAGCTGCCTCTTCGCTCTGGCGGCGATTGAGGGTGTAGGCGGGCTGGCTCCCATTGAGCAGGTTGCCAAACTGATCGGCGCTGATCTGGAAGAACTGTGCGAGACGCTCCACCTGCCGCTGGCTTAAGCTGACCATCTCGATTGCGCCTGCCTCGAATTTGTTCCACACGTCGATGGTGAGCCGCAATCCCTGCGCGACCTGAACCTTGCTCAGGTGGCGACTCTTGCGCAATTCCGCCAGGCTGGCCAGGGCTACAGGGGCGAAGACACGATCCATGGCGCTGGACAGGGCACGCTTCGTCAGTGCCAGCGCAGGGACATCGAAGTCTATGGGCTCTTCAGCCCCGGTGGCATGATAGGCAGCGATAAAATCACTCATGGCGGCCAGTTCCCCCGGATGGTCCCGTAACAGGTTGAGTTGGGCCTGGGCGTCGCCAGCTTCCCTGGCCAACAGCCAGGCGTTTTTCAATTGTTGCAATTCAGGTGTATTCATAACGTTCAAGCCTTTCTCTTTCCGCAACCGCTATGGTTGGTGGACGGCGGGAGTATAGGAGAACTGCTGCTCTTTACTCAGACATTCGCGTAGATAGCTACGCGCCCGCTCGTAACGCAGACGGACTGTACGTTCGGTGCGTTTGCAGACCTCCGCAATATCGTCCCACTTCATTTTTTCAACTGCGCGCAGAACCATGATCATGCGATCCAGCGGATCCTCCAGGTAGAGTAAGATACGCTGGCTCTCCACCTCGGCGTTGATGTGCTCGTATTGATCGCGTGGATCAGCTACGTCCGCTACGGTCAGTCCTTCGTCGTCGGCTGGCGCGGGCTGCAAAGATCCGATCAAGGCGCGCGGGATATGATTGGGCTGGCCGATGGGTCGCCCCTCTTTGTCGCGCTTGTAGTCCAGGCCTTCCTGGCGCAGGACCGCATTGAACTCGTCTATACAGAGACGTCGCACATGGACGATAAAGTTCTGCGTGATAAATGTTTCACGCGCGTTTTGTATGTCGCGTAAGAGATGCTCGCCCATATTGGCAATCGCCTCCTCGCGCAATTCCGGTCGATATTTCAGTCCATCGGTGTGACGCTGAAATATGGGAGCACAACGCTGCAACAACACCTCGCAGAGCCTGCGAACGCCTGTCATATTTCCTTCGCCCAGCAGGGCGCGAATAGTAACGACAAGCTCAATCTCGCTTATCTCATACCGCTTCTCTGCTGTCCGGCGCCGAAGCCGCTCATCGAGCGTGGGATCATTTAAGTTGATCATGCAACCCCCCAGGTAGTTCGAGTTTCGGCGGTTTCCGCTTTTGTGTCTCTTATCCACCCTATTCTTTTAGCGATGCGAAAAGTGGAAATGCTTTCTTCCTTGTTCCCTAGCATAGCAGAAATTGGGCAAGCTGGAAAGTCCATCCCACCCTCGGATGGGTTTGAGTTTGCTTCTTATTATGGGTGGCAATGCTAATGTACAATAGGTAGTAGAAGTTATTATAATGGGGTGCGTAATGCCCATATTTTGTAGGAGCAATAACTCTGTCATATATATTTTTCCTTACGTGGAAGGAAGGAAGCTTTGATGACTCAGAAACAGGCACTGCCGAACACTGACTCGGATGTGTCCACTACTCAACAGCAATTACAGCCGAGCGCTGCGGACGCAAACAAGGCCGTCCAGCCAGGCGTACAGCCGCGCTACCCTCAATGGCCGACCTCAGTCCGTGGTCCACTGAGCACGCCGCCGCCTGTGGGGATGAAACCAATCAACGCCAGGCGTCGTGAGCAGGTCGCCGAGATTGGCTATAATCAGGAAACAGGGGAGCCCGGCGTCGAGAGAGCGCCCGAGGAAATAGTTGCGGGACCCGCTACCGCCGATCAGGCTCCCACGACCCCACAAACGGCTCAAAAAGCTCTTGGCAGGCGCAAACAGCGCTTGTAGTTGTTCTAAGAACGATGATAAGCAGGGGGTATGCTCTTCACGGGAGAGCATACCCCCTGCTTATCATCGTTCTTAGATTGTTCTTTCAGTTGCCAGTAGTGGAGCGGTAGAGCTGCGCTCAATGATCGTTGTAGGCACAACCTCAAGCCAGGAGACTTCCTCTTGTCGCAGTATGGCGAGGAGTTTCAGGGCTCCACTGCGCCCAAGGTCCCGAACGGGAATGTGCACAGTGGTCAGCGGTGGCATGACTACCTGTGCCATGGGCAGGTCGCCAAAGCCACAGACGGATATATCGTTCGGTACATGCCAGCCGTGCTGAACAAGACCAAGCATGACGCCAAAAGCGGTGGCATCGTTGCCCGCGAAGACTGCTGTGGGGCGCCTTTCGATCGGAATCTGAGTGATACGATGTGCCGCCTGCTCGCCCCCTGGCTGGTTGAAATTGCCCTCCAGGAGCAGTTCTGGATCAATCTCCAAGCCCGCCTCGTGCATGGCGGCCATATACCCTTGCAGGCGCATAGCCGCGACGGTCAGATTGGATGGTCCCGTTACAAAGGCGATGCGGCGGTGTCCAAGTTCGATCAGGCGCTCAGTCATTTTGCGCGCTCCCCCCTGATTATCTGCCTGGATCGATGGCACCTGTAACATGTGCTGTGCGAGCGTTATGACGGCTGCGCCCCGCTCCATCATCTCGTGCGCGATTTCGGTAATGCGTTGATTGTGGCCCGCTTCGTTAAGCCCGCCGCCAGCAAAGATCACACCGTCCGCGCGGTAGTCGCGCAAGGTGCGCAGGTAGTGGAGTTCTTTGACCGGGTTGCGATCCGAATTGCAGACAATCGTGAGGTAGCCATGCTCATTGGCTATCTCTTCCACCCCGCGCATAATCTCGGCAAAATAGGGGTCTGCATTATCGCCAACCAGTACGGCTATCAGTTTACTGTGTTGGGAGCGCAGGCTCCGTGCCAGAGAATTGGGAGTATAACCCAGCTCAGTGGCCGCCTCTAATACCTTCTGGCGCGTGGCCGGACTGACAGGGTATGACGAGTTGCTCATGACGCGGCTGGCGGTTGCTATGGAAACGCCTGCTCGCTCAGCTACATGTACAATAGAAGGGGGTTGCTTTACCATCTCGGGTCTCTTTTGCTCTTGCCGCACAACATCATGCCGTAACTCTAGCAGATTTGTTCGTCAACGTCAACTGCCAGGCTCAACAGTAAGAGGCCCAGACGATGGCCCGCATCATCTCTACATGTAGGGGACGCCAGGCCAGACACACAGGCGATGATGTTCAAACAACACTTGCTTGACAACCCGGGCGACCCTTATTACACTTAAGATAGGACAGTAAACATTTTCTATGTTCACTTTATTACTGGTCAGGAGTATACATCAATGGTAGCATCTGAGGAACGTCGATTGAAGCACGCCATCATCGGTGTAGGAGCTGGGGTGCTCTCGATGCATCGGGCAGCGCTGGCGCTGCCAACTGTCAATCTGGTGGCCGCTTCCGATATCGATACGATACGTGGTCAGGAGAGGGCAAATGAACTGGGCTGTGCTTTCTACGCCGATTATTGTCAACTTTTGCGGGAGACGCAGCCCGAAGTAGTGATCGTTATGACGCCGCATCCGTTTCATGCCAGGATCGCCATCGATTGTCTGAATGCTGGCGCGCACGTTCTGGTGGAGAAGCCGATGGCAGTGCAGGTTGCGGAAGCCGATGAGATGATCAAGGTCGCGAAACAGAACCAGCGCCTGTTAGGGGTGTGCTTCCAGCAGCGGTGGCGCTCGCCGATCCGTACTGCCCACAAATTGATTCAGGAGGGACGCCTGGGCGATATTCAACGCGTTGAAATGTCGGTGATGTGGACGCGCCCGGCCAGTTATTTCCAGCAGGCCGGATGGCGCGGGACCTGGAAAGGGGAGGGCGGTGGCGTGCTGATGAATCAGGCAGTTCACAATCTCGATGCCATCTGTTATCTGATGGGTGCGCCCGAACGCGTCTTTGCCTGGACGCGCACCCGGCTCCATCATATCGAAACCGAGGATACGGCCCATGCGAGTATGGAGTGGTCAGGGGGAGCACTCGGCTATATCCACATCAGTACTGCGGAGGCGGACCAGCCAAAGGAGCGCCTGAAGATTGCGGGCACGGCTGGCAGTATCGAAATCAGTGGGAAAGAGATGACGATGGAGGTGCTCGATCCCGAACTCAAGGAGTTTATCGCGACCAGCCCTAAACCCTTCTCAGCGCCTGCATCACATGCTGTTGCAGTGGAGCTTGAGCCTGGCGAGGGCACGCACGAGTCCGTCTATCGGGCCTTTCACCAGTCTATTCTGGATGGCGATCCCTTCCCCATCGCGAATGAACAGGGTCTGATGGCATTGGAACTGGCGAATGCGATGATCTACTCCAACTATACGCATGCCGAGGTCAATCTACCGCTGGATCGGCAAAAATACGGCGAACTGCTCGCCAGGCTGCAAGAAGGCACCCTGAAGTAGAGGGCCAATAGTATAGAATGTACCAAAATGGCTTCGGAAGCCACTTTTGATCACTGTAGCAACGAAGTGATTCAAAATGGCTTCCGAAGTCACTTTCGGTTATCGTAACAAAAAAATGATTCAAAATGACTTCCGAGGCCATTTTGAATCATTTTCTTTGGGAGCGATTGATGTGTATGTCTTGCAAACATATGCACTGCTTCGTCTCAGGCAGGATTTTTCTCTGTAGCCATGATTCTTGCTCTGAAAATACTATATTCACATCTATCATAATTGTTGACTGTGTATAGTGCAAATAGTTGCCTCTCAATTGGTGGTGCGATAGACGATATATGATCGATTATCGCCTGTATATAGCTGATTGAGGGACGACATTCGCGGGGGTCTGCAAGTTGTATATTCGAAAGAGGATACATTGCAAACAGATCAATGGAAATTTTTCCAGTTGCACAATGTAGTTCGTTTTAAAGTAGTTCGTTTTGTAGTGCGTACAAGTGTTATTGCTATGTTTGGCGTGTCCTTAATGGGGACAGGGCCAGATATGCATTTAGCGAAAGCAGATGTGCTGCGAGCCAGCACATGTTCATATCAAAATCGCCTAGACAGCGTTGCAAGAGGCGCGAAACATAATGGCATCGCAGCCCGCGCTCTGATCAACGTGGCGCACCATGCCATTTCTCGTCATCTTGCCCTTTCCAACCTGTTCTCTGTGGACCAGAACAACTGTTTTTCTGGTCACTATCCGGGTAGCCGTGTTGTTAGAGGCCACGGCCCTGCCTATCACACGTCAGCAGCGCGTCGCTTGCAGGCGTTCTACCGCCGTTCAAGAACCCACCATCCCCTGGCGTTTTCGCATACGCCAGCTATGGTGTGGCATATCCAATCAGCGAGAAACGCTGCAGTTGGAACGTATAATACATTCCCATATGGAGCATGCACCTGGTGGGCGAATCAGCGCTATTATCAGTTGCACGGCGTGTTCGTGCCGTGGGGGAACAATGCCAATGCCTGGCAATGGGCTGAGCGTGCCCAGGAATATGGCTGGCATGTTTCTCTTACTCCACAGGTCGGTGCCATTATCGATTTGCAACCTGGCACCCAGGGGGCGTACGGCCTGGGCCATGTGGCAGTCGTGGAGAGAGTGCTTGATAACGGTCATGTGATTGCCAGCTCAATGAGCTGGGGAGGGAATCCATGGGCTGTTACGCATTTTCAGTTCGCGCCTGGGCCCGGCGTTACATTCCTTAGCGCTTGATATTTGTTCCTCGCCTGTAGTCGAAGGCAGGATAGCGCTAATCTTTGAGGAAACTCGTTCATAGACCCCATGCATTTGAAGAGGCGGGACATCATTTGAGATGTCCCGCCTCTTCTGTTTGCTGATATCTTCTTCACCAATGACAGGGCTTTTCGAAAGTTCTTGAGCTATGCTTACAGCATAGTTTGCCTCATAACGTATGCCGAGAGCATTGCTATCGCCTTCCGTGTCAGTGAGGGGAACAGGTATGATACAGGCACATATAGTTCTCTAGCAGGGCAGGTGGAGATACAATGAAAGAGCACAGTTATCTGAGAGAGAAATTATGGCAGTGGCGTCAACAGGAGTTGCAACAACACCTGGAGCAACAACGCATGCTGGCTCAGGCTGCTCGACAACCACGTAATACACGCAATATAGGACGACATGTCGCTGGTAGAACTGGTATTATGTTGATTAAACTGGGCATACGATTGCACCAGTTGGCTGAGAATTAGAAGGAGATATGCATGAAACTACTTGTTATCGGCGGAACACGCTTTCTGGGTCGCTACATTGTCGAAAGCGCGCTGGCTCGCGGACACCAGGTGACGCTTTTTAATCGTGGCCAGTCCGCGCCAGAACTCTTTCCTCAGGTGGAGCAGATCCACGGCGATCGCGATGGGGATCTGGCACTCTTAGCGGGCCGTAGCTGGGATTGTGTGATTGACACCTGTGGCTTTGTGCCCCGGATTGTGCGCGCGTCAGCCGAGGCGCTGGCTGAGGCCGCTGAGCGCTACATTTTTATCTCCAGCATCTCGGTCTATGCCGACATGAGCCATCCTGGCATCGATGAGGACGCGCCAGTCGCGACCCTGGAAGACGAAACCGTCGAAGAGATCACGAACGACACCTATGGGGCGCTCAAAGCTCTCAGCGAGCAGGCTGCGGAAAAGGCCATGCCAGGTCGCGTCCTGGTGATCCGCCCCGGCCTGATCGTTGGTCCCCACGACAAGTCTGACCGTTTCACCTACTGGCCCTACCGTGTCGCGCAGGGCGGGGAGATGCTCGCGCCTGGCGATCCCGAGCAGCCGACGCAATTCATCGATGTGCGCGACCTCGCCGCCTGGACCGTGCTGATGGCGGAGACGCGTAAGACGGGCGTCTACAATGCTACCGGCCCCGACTACGCGCTATCAACGGCACGCTTCCTGGAGGAGTGCAGGTCCGCGACCACTAGTGACACGCGTTTTGTCTGGGTCAGCGAGGATCTGCTCAAGAAGCACGACGCCCTATTTGTCTTACAACCCTGGATTCCTGCCGAGTACGCCGGTATGAACGCGGCAAATTGCCAGAAAGCGCTCCATGATGGCCTGACCTTCCGCCCCATCGCCGAGACCGTTCGCGACACGCTGGCCTGGCGAGGCGAGGCGGAACTGCGCTCCGGCCTCAAACGGGACCAGGAAGAGCAGTTGTTGCGGGAGTGGAAAGCAGAAAAGAACTTATAAACGAGGTCGTTTTCCTCGCGCAGGCGATCCGCTGGGGGGCTATTGGCTGGTCTACCAATGGATCGGCCTGCGCAACTTTTCAATAACTCAGGCGGAAAGCGGAATATCCATGTATTCCGCACTCGCTTGTGGTTTGGGTAGAGGTAAATGCTCATCACGCATTAATTCCAGGTGCTCTTGCAACGCCTCACGAAAAAGACGCAACACCTCTTCCCGTGTATCCCCAACCGCTACGCATCCGGGTACATCTGGCGAGTACGCTCCGTAGGAGGTTTCTCCTTTTTCGACAATGACCAGGATCTTTGCCATAATTTACCTACCTATCTATCTGTGCCTGTCTGAATACGTTCAAGAGTGTTCCAACTGGCATATCTTTTCCTAGTTGCCCCGAGATTGTTACAATTCCCTTTTTCACCGGATGTTTATAATGTCGATGATCTCCACGTATTCGTATCAAATACCATCCATCTTCTTCAACGCATTTGACCACATCTCGTACCTTCATCGATCCTCCCTAATCTCACAATTCTGGTGAGAGTATACCATAACTCTACTAACAAACAAATGTAATCGCAGAAACCTGGCTCTCACGGCATAGTTTATAGTATTTCGCCTTGAATTACAAGAATGTCAGGAATGTCTAGACATTTTCATACTCTTGACATACTATGCAATAATAAACATATTGGTATATGTAGTTGTTGTTATGGATAACGAAGAAAAGTGGAAGCAGTGCTCAAGAGAAATACAGCGCAAAAAGGCTCAGAGGGCGAGGCTGCAGTGCTTCATGCCCTTGTACGAAATGGATACCTGGTCCTCATTCCCTGGCAACATCATCTTCCCTATGACCTTGCCATTTATGTGCCAGAAGAAGTAAAGATGCTCCGTGTTCAGTGCAAGGTCGGGCGTCTCTCCGCTGATGGTAGCTGTGTAGAATTTAATTCATATATTATTGTTCCTGGAGAAGGTGGTAGAAGATCAACAAGGAGAGGATACAAAGGCGATGCCGAGTACTTTGGTGTCTATTGCCCTAAGATAGAAAAAGTGTATCTTCTTCCAGTAGATGACGTTCCATGTACAGGTGCAAAGCTGCGTTTGCTACCATCGAAAAACAACCAGGAGAAAGGGGTAAAGTGGGCAAAGGATTACGAGTTGTAACGTCGGTGGAGGGATTCGAACCCCCGGCCTAGGCTTTAGGAGAGCCTCGCTCTATCCCCTGAGCTACACCGACATGACGCTAGTATAACATGGTATAGTGGAGGTGACAAGAGTTCGCGTTTCTAGAGTGCTTGGCCGGAGGTTCGAGTCCTCTCAGCCCCACTTAAGCCCGCCTGTCAGGCGGGCTTATTTTTATTGTCTCTTCTATCCACAAGAAGTGATGCGCTTTAATAGCCAAAGTGCATGAGCACCATGCAGACCAGGACAGCGGCAAAACCTACGAGTTCCAAGGTAGTGCTGGTGCGCAGGCGAGATTGGGCGATGGCATTGACCTTTTCGCCTTCCCAGATTGGTCCGATAAAGTTATTACGCCTCTCGCCCCAGACTGCGAGCACAATCGCCAGCGCGAACGCTGCCAGCCAGGTGATCCCGTATGGAGAACCCAGCACGTCCAACGAGCGAATCGGCCCGAACAACGTTCCCAGCACTATCCCCAGCAGCACTACCAGCGACCCACTGATGGCCATAAGTGGCCCGGTATACCTGGGTAATAATTTATAAAACCGCTCTGCCTCCAGCGCGGGCAACTTCAATAACATCGGGTATACTACCAGAAGCAATAGAGTATTCCCGCCCAGCCAGGTTACCCCCGCCACTATATGTAACCAGCGCGCAATACCAATGAGGTAGATCATCACAGAAAATCCTTTTCGCTCATACTTCTACAAAGGACAGCCCGCTTGCTGTCTCCACCTTATATAACACAACAATGGCTGAGATATCATCCCTCTTCGATGGCTATTCGCATTCAAGATAGCTTTGTGCTACACTACAGGCGGCGCTTGCTTCAGGTTAGCGCGAGATCTGGCAGTTTCTGCGGAATGGAGAAATGGCTTGGACGGTATCAAACATTACTTGATCGATATGGATGGAGTCCTGGTGCGTGGCGCAACGCTTATCCCAGGGGCGACTGAGTTTATCCAGCGTCTGCGCACACAGGGAATTCCGTTTTTGATATTTACGAATAATTCGCTATACACCCCGCGCGATCTACAGGTGCGCCTATCCTATATTGGGCTCGATGTGCCGCCGGAGGCGATCTTTACGTCCGCACTGGCGACGGCGCAGTTCCTGCACTCACAACGCCCTGGTGGGCGCGCCTTTGTGATCGGCGAGTCCGGGCTGACCACGGCCCTGCATGATATCGACTACATTCTGACCGATCAGAATCCGGAGTATGTGGTGCTGGGTGAGACCACCACCTATAGCTTTGAGCGCATCTCCCGTGCCATTCGCTTTGTGACGGCCGGGGCGCGTTTCATCGCCACCAATCCCGATGCGATGGGGCCGGGTGAAGGCGGCATTGTTCCTGGTATTGGCGCTCTGGCCGCTCTGATCAGCGCGGCTACTGGCGTCAAACCCTATTTTGTCGGCAAACCCAATCCTCTGATGATGCGCGCGGCCCTGCGTACACTGAATGCTCATTCCGAGGATTCTGTGATGGTTGGTGATCGGATGGACACCGATATCGTGGCCGGGACCGAGAGCGGCCTGCGCACTATTTTGGTACTGACTGGCGTTACCGCGCGTGAACAGGTAGAGCGTTTCCCTTATCTCCCCACCTGGATACGTGAATCGGTCGCCGAAATTGAGGTATAAGTCAGGCATCAGCCAGCACGAATGGCTTGCTCAGAGCCTTCCCCATTGTATCCGCTCGCTCTGAGCTTATGGAAAAGAGGGATCGCCCATGGGCAATAACACGGAAGAAGAGATTACGCAGAATGTCATACGCAGCCTGGCCCGCACACCTGATGCCAGGCTCAAGACAGTGATGACCAGCCTTATCAGCCATCTACACAGCTTTATCCGCGAGGTGGAACTGACTGAAGAAGAATGGCTGGCCAGTATTCAGTTCCTGACCAGGACAGGTCAGAAGTGCGACGAGAAGCGCCAGGAGTTTATTTTGCTCTCCGATGTGACCGGGGTATCGATGCTGGTTGATGCTATCAATCATCGCGCGTTAGATGGGGCAACGGAGAACACCGTACTGGGGCCTTTCCATCAGGACGACTCACCAGAATTGCTGAATGGCGCAAATATCAGCCTGGATGGCCGCGGCGAGCCGACCGTGGTGAGAGGACGTGTGCTTGCGACTGATGGGTCTCCTATTCCTCATGCGTTGCTTGATGTGTGGGAGACCGACGAAAACGGCCTGTATGAGCAACAGGACCCTGAGCAGCCTGAGATGAATTTGCGTGGCAAGTTTCGTACCGATAGCGAGGGATATTACAGCTTCGTTGGAATTAAACCTACCTCGTATTCTATCCCCCAGGATGGTCCAGTTGGACACCTCCTGCGATCATTAGAGCGTCATCCATTTCGCCCGGCGCATATTCACCTCCGCGTTTCGGCTGATGGTTTTGCTACACTGACCACCCATTTGTTTGCCAAAGGCGATCCGTATCTCGATTCGGATGCGGTCTTTGGAACTAAAGATTCGTTGGTGGTCGATTTCGTGCCTTGTGACTCTGCGGAAGAGGCGGTGCGCTATCATGTGAGCATGCCATTTTATACAGTTGACTATGATTTTGTGCTCAAGCCGATGGGTGACCATTGCCAGTAGCTGGCTGACCAGTCATGGCCCTC
>Ga0070730_10003809_pt1 | contig 13420 bp, 12 predicted proteins | sample Coa_R1_3_FD_66447 | JGI IMG/M metagenome (GOLD analysis project Ga0070730, IMG submission 66447) | Surface soil microbial communities from Centralia Pennsylvania, which are recovering from an underground coalmine fire - Coalmine... | ecosystem: Environmental > Terrestrial > Soil > Unclassified ...
AAGAAATACGGTGTCCACTTCGACCAGCACGACGATCGCTATGCCCGCACCTCGGAGTGGCTCGACGTTGTGGATCAGGCATGGAAATCGGACCACTTTTCTTATCATGGCAAGTACTACAAAGTAGATGACCTGGTGCTTCAGCCCAAGCCTGTTTCGAGGCCACGTCCGGTAATCTATGCTGGCGGAGAATCAGAGGCCGCCAAAAACCTGATCGCACAAAAATGCGACGCCTACGTGATGCATGGTGATCCGCCTGATCGCATTCGGGAAAAAATCAACGATCTCTCAGCCCGGCGCAAGAAGTGGGGCCTGCCTCGGATGCAATTTGGCGTGGCTGCTTACGGAGTTGTTCGAGAGACCGAGGCCGAAGCGCGCGACGAGGTGCGCCGGATCACCGACGTGCAACAGAATGCCGCCGGTTATGGAAACTACCAGCAATGGCTGGCGAACACGCAGCTAGAGCAGCGGGTTTCCCTGGAAGACTACTCAGTTTCCAACCGAGGGTTGCGTTCAGGATTAGTGGGCACACCGGAACAGGTGGCGGAGCGCATTGCGGAATTCGAATCCGTGGGCGTGGACCTGCTGCTGCTGCAATTCAGCCCGCAGTTGGAAGAGATGGAGCGCTTCTCAGAACTGGTAATCAAAGCCGACCGCAAGGCACTGGCTTCGGCAGCGGTCTAAGCTCGTACGCGGCAGGGTGCAAGAGAGATCGTGTCCTGCAAAAAGAGAAAGCATCTGCGTTGCATTTCGATGAGTAGCGGATGTTTTCAACGTTGTTCAACCGAATAGCCATGCCCTCCCCCCCAACAGGGGTTTACAGTTTGTAGCTTTCTTAGCTGACAGCTACCTTTGTAAGCCCCTGGTTTTTTTGCATCGACACCAAGGCAACATGGAAACGGTGAAACCCTCAGGCAACAAAAAGCTTGTTTAATTCTTGCAGATTCACAGCCGTGAAATCTGGCACGATCAAATCGGCGCCGGCCTTCTCCAAAATTGGCCCACGGCCATTCGCGGCGATGGCCAGGCATTTCATTCCTGCTGCCTTGGCCGCCTCCACACCGTTTATGGCATCTTCACATACGAGAATGTCGCGAACTTCGACCCTAAGACCTTCGGCAGCGATATGAAATATCGTTGGATCCGGCTTCCCTCGATCCACATCATCGCCAGTCACAATGAATCGAAAACTCGATTTCAGATGGAGCCGATCAAGGACAAACTCCACGCGACCACGGCTGGCGGAGCTGGCCAAAGCAATCTGTAGCTCTGATTTCTTGATCTGCTCAAGAAATCGGTCCAAGCCGCTGACTGTCTTTAGTTCCAGCAGTGAGTCTTTCGAGAGAGCATCTTTGAGAGCCCCATAATGTTTCACCTGTTGAGGAGTGAGTTCACCCAGAAAATGCCGCAGGATGGCTTCACGCTTTTGGCCTTCCACCACAAACTCCAGATCTTGCTCCGTTACCTCTTTTCCAATAGAGCTAAGAAATGTCTTCCATGCCTGCTTATGCATGGGATGGCTATCTATAATCACGCCATCAAGATCGAAGATTATGGCTCGCAGCATCGATGATTTCTCTACACCATTGGTTTCACTGCCTTAGCTTCGAGTTTACCAATAGCGACAGAACCCTGAAGACATGAGATCATCCGTGCCAACACCCAAAAGATGTTTTTGAGAAATCTAAAATGACAGTTTAGATTTCTCATAATGCGCTTACGGGTCAGACATCAAGGAATGGCTCACTCACCACGACACGAGAGCCGTTAAAGTCAAAAACAAACTTCATCTCCTGGATTCCCTGGGCGGCAAAAGCCTTTCTCACGGCCGGCTGATTCTCTTCTTCACAATACAACAGCAGGAAGCCTCCACCACCTGCTCCCGTGATCTTGCCCCCCAGCGCACCATTTTCGCAGGCCAGGCTGTACAGGCCATCAATGGCAGTATTCGAGATCAGGGAGGAGACTCTCTTCTTGTTCTCCCAACCTTCATGCAGCAGCAGGCCAAACTTTCGCAGGTCCTGGTGCAGCAAAGCCTCGCACATGGCCTCTGCCAGTTCACGAATCCGGTGCAGTGAAGCTACTGGCGCGCTTTTGCCCGCCAGGGTTGCTGCTTGCTGTTCCTGCAAGATTGACCAGGAATCACGGGTAGCGCCAGTGAAGAAAAGCATCAACTTTGCCTGCAAGGCTGCCACCATGTCCGGTGCGAGGTTCAAAGGCTCAACGTCGGTTCTGCCATCCGGATGAAAACGAAAGAAATTCAATCCGCCGAAGGCTGCGGCATATTCATCCTGCTTACCCACAGGCTTGCCCAATGTCTGGCTGGCTATGTGAAAGGCTTTTTCCGCCAGCTCATGCCGGGAGAGCGGAATCTGTAAATACGTGGCCATGGCATAGAGCACGTTTACGCACACACATGCAGACGAGCCCAAGCCTGTCCCCGGAGGAATTTCCGAGGCCAGGAAAAGATCGACGGCAACTTCGTGGCCCAACTCCTGCAGGACTGCCAATGGAATCTCCAGTGTATGGCCCTTGACGTTGATCTCTTTGATGTCGTTCCAGCTTTCACAGGCCCGCAGATCGGAGGAGATGATCTGGACGTGCCTGTCGGTACGATGGCTTACGATAGTGTAGAAATATTTGTTGATGGTTGCGCTCAACACTGCGCCGCCAAAAGATTCGAAATAGGCGGGTAAGTCCGTGCCACCACCACCAAAGCTGATTCGCACCGGGCTGCGGACAATCAGCATGAGCCGTGGCCACCTAAAAAAGGCTGAATCCTCAAAAATTCTCCCGTTTCTGCCACCGGGGCTGAAGCCCGATTTATTGGCAAGAGCTAACACGGGCCTAAAGGCCCGTTCTTCCACCTTTCAAGATACGGTATTTCCTAAAATGAGCTAGCGTGTTGATGCCGAAGCATGGGCCGCGCAATGGCTCCGTTTCCACTGCCACGCCGATGTAATGATCTCTTCGAGTGAAGAATGTCTCGGAATCCAACCCATCTCCCGAACCACGCGTTGCGGGCTGGCGCACAGGACTGCGGGGTCACCGGCCCTGCGCGTGGCCAGGCGCACAGGAACACGCTGGCCAAGAATTTTTTCTACCGTGTCGCACACCTGGCGAACGGAATAAGTGTGACCTAGACCGATGTTGTATGCCCTCATGCCTGGCTGGTTCATTCTTTGGAGGGCGGCGATATGCGCCGACGCTATGTCCACTACATGGACATAATCGCGCAGGCAGGTGCCGTCGGGCGTGTCGTAATCGGCGCCATGGATGCTGAAAAAGTCCCGCTCCCCGGCAGCAGCCTGAAGCAGCAGCGGAATAATGTGGGTCTCAGGATCATGCCTCTCCCCCAATGCACCGGTTGCACCAGCCGCGTTGAAATAGCGGAAGGCGATCACGCTCCACCCATACGCCTCGGCATACCATCGCAGAATCTGCTCGAAGATCAGCTTGGTTTCTCCGTAGGAATTCACCGGCTTTTTGGGGTCGTCCTCGAGAATGGGAATTCTCTCCGGCGTGCCATAGACCGCAGCAGAGGAGGAGAAGACAAAGTTCCTGATATCAGCCGATCGCAAAACCTCCAACATAGAGATTCCAGCCGAGACATTCTCCTGAAAATATAGGCCGGGATTGCTGACCGATTCCGGAATCTTGGCCTTGGCGGCAAAATGAAAGACCACGTCAAACCTGATGTTCCTGACCAGAGACTCCATGCCCGCGCGGTCGCCAATATTCAGTTCAAAGAAAGCGGCGCCCTTGGGAACAGCCACCCTGAAACCTGTCGAAAGATCATCTACAACCGTAACGGCATGCCCTTGGCGCAGCAGTTCAGCACAACATACCGATCCTACATATCCGGCGCCACCCGTCACCAACACATTTGCCATCAAACCACTCCCTGCTCTACTAATATGCTCCTGCGCCCCGTAACACGCGCATCGGAGTTTTCACCAAAATTTCTGCGTCCATCCACAACGACCAGTTTTTCACGTAGTGCAAATCCATCTCCACGCGTTCCCTGTAAGAGACATCCTGTCGCCCACAGATCTGCCAATATCCGGTCAAGCCAGGTTTCATGCTGCTGAAGATCCAGCCGGCGTCTCCGTACTTGTGCAGCTCCGGCTGCGTAATCATGCGCGGCCCCACTAGGCTCATCTCTCCGCAAAGCACATTGAAGAGCTGCGGTAATTCATCGAGGCTCAACTTTCTGATGTATGCCCCGATGCGCGTAACACGCGGATCGCTCTTAAGCTTGAAGTTGACCTCAAACTCTTTTCGCAATGCGACGTCCTGTTCGAGAATTTTATCGGCATCTAAGCGCATACTACGCAGCTTGAAAGCATCAAATTCGCCTTTGGGCCCAATCACCCGCCGGCGGTAAATCGCCGCTCCACCATCTTCCAGCTTAATCAGAAGAAGCACCACAACCATCACAGGCGACAACAAGACAAGAAACAGTATTGACCCAACGAGATCCACGACACGTTTGGCCATGCGCTCCCATCTGCTAATTGACGCGGCATTCAAAAGTTCAGCACTTTTTAGCCGCTCAACGGTTGAAGCAACCACTTCAAACTCCATTACCCTGATTTCTACTCCTTCGTGTCCCCGATCTGTTCTGATCTTGGGCTGGCTATGCTCCAGGTAAGAACCCCACTGCATCTATGCGAGTTGCGCTCTATCTTGATTTCTTGGCAATCGCTTGCGCGTTCACTCGATGATATATCGAGATAGTCTCTTCCGCCGCTCGAGCCCAAGAAAAATCTGTTGATCGCCGCAGCGCAAGTCTCTGCCACTTCTCTAATACCTCAGGGTTACACAACAGTTCAGTTGCTGCGTGGGCCATGCCGTTTGCGTCGCGAGCATCGAACACTTGAGCACCTTCGCCTGCGATCTCTGTAAGCGAACCTCCATTAGAAGTTATTACGGCGCATCCGCAAGCCATCGCTTCCACAATGGGAAGACCGAATCCTTCATAGAATGGAGGCGTAATAAAAAATTGCGCATGACGGAAAATCATACCCAACTCCCTGGCAGCGACATGGCCCGTCGCCACTAGATCCAAATGCTTGTACTTGTCTTTGCCCCCCAGCGCCTGCAGTCCCTCTTCCGGACCAAAAACAACTGTCTGAAAATTTCTTCCCGACCGCTTCCTGGTCAGAGTCAATGCTTGCAGAGCGGTGGCAAGATTCTTGGCGCGCCAGTTCCTTGCGCTCGAAGCCACGACGTAAGGCTGGCGCAGGCCGAATCTTTTCTGGAGATAGTCAAATTCTGCCGGATCTCGTCGATTGTGAAATTCCGAGACTGAAACGGCGTTGTGAATAACAGCGATCTTTTCCCGTGGAATGCTCAATATCTTTACCACATCTTTTGCCGTGTGCTCCGACACTGTAATGACATGAGCAGCATGGAACGCCGCGAGCCTATACCCCATCCTCACCGCCAATCGCTTTGGCCAGGCGTCAACAGCAAAGAGAAAAGGAATCAGATCATGCAGAGTAACTACAACCGGGCAGTCAATCGCCAGCGGGACGACATAAAAAGGGCTGTGTAAGACATCCAACCGGTCCTTTCGTTGCCGCCGCGCAAGTTCAACTTGCGCAAAAGGCGAGTACCTGCCGGAGCGAACCGCGATCCGCTGCACCGGCAATTCCTTAAGCCCAGGAACCAGGTTTTCGGGATCTTCATAGACAATCAATTCGAAGTCGCGCTGAAGCGGGGCCATTGCCTTCAGGAGTTCAGATACGTAAGTACCAACCCCAGAATCGTTGTACCAGCGGGCATCAAAGCCTACACGCATGTTCCTCAATTCCACATTTTCTGAAAAAATTCTTTTACCGCGGATGAACGCTGATTTGCGCTGATCTGAAAACACAAGGACTACAAGTTCCCGATCACCCAATCACCCGATTGTCTAGGCTCCATCCCGCTTCAAGTATCTTTTCTCACGCAGTATTGCTTGCTGACAAAGCCTCGCTCGGGATCATCGTCCAGATATTTCAAGTTCCCGTTAAAGCCAGGATCGGCAGAGTTGGTCCGTTGAACGTCGACAATCCGCACCTGGTGACCAGAGAGCAGTTTGCGAATAGCTGCCTCTGGAATGCAGTGCATATCCATACGGAATTCATTCCGGTCTGTTTTGAGCAAACGAGCCAACCTTCTTCGCAGTCCCAATTTGTGCCGCACTTTCGTTACAGTACTGGCCTTAAAATGGTCCGGTATGTGGAAGACGAACACACCTCCTGGTTTGAGAAGCCGGATCAGCTCGCGCCAATAGCTTTCGACATACTTTCTCTCAATATGCTGAAAGACGATGCTGCTGTAAATAAATCCAAAATAACCGTCACGGAACATCGGCAAATCACAGCCCTGGTTCACGCAAAACTTGCAGCATTCATGGCCTTTATGAAAATCCTGGGCCATGCGAATCATGGTCGGAGAGATATCGACACCCCAGCACTCGGGAAAATGGCCAGCCAGCGCCCGTGTGAGCCGCCCGACGCCACAGCCGAAATCGAGGGCCGGAGCAGCAATATCCAACGGGATTCCAAGCCCGCCGAGATGTCCCAGAACTATCTCGACCTCACGTTTGCCGGTCGCAAAAAATTCTTCCTGGCTCCATCTCTGGTTGCGCTTTTCCGGATCAGTGCAGATGGACCATAAGGGGTCTGTTTGAGCCAGACCTTCCCAATTCCTCTGCAATTCCCGTAGTGAAGTCATTGATTGATCTTTTGAAAACGATGCATCAGAGGCAAGGCCGCAAACAGCAACCAAAGCAATCCCGCGAATTGCGGCACATCCAGCATAACGTCCACAAAGCCGTGCACAAGCATGGTGGCGGCAGCACCGAGAACCGCAAAGAATACAATTCGGTCTGCTGCAGGTGCATTCTTGAGCAGTCCTGATCGAGACCATCGGCACACAACCACGACCAATCCCAAGTAGCAGATAGCTCCAATTAAGCCGGTTTCTGAAAGCAGCTTGAGATAGAGATTGTGAGTGTCCCATACATTGTCGGGGCCACCTTCTATCGAGGGCCCAAAAAGACGGGGGAAATTTCCATAGCCAACCCCAATCACAGGAGAGGAGATAAAGAAGTCCCAGGCCTTTCCATAAATCAGCAGCCTCGTGAGGGTGGCCTCATTCAGCCCAGTGAAGCGATCGGCGATTGTTTGCGCTTCGGCCGCCGAATTATCGGCGCCTGATTGCTGCACGAACCAGTCCCGAACCTGGTAGGCGGCCACGGTGATGATGAGCGCGGCAGCTACCTGCAGGAGCACTCTCCTGCGAGTACCCCAATCCTTAACCATATAGTGGAATGCGAGCCATATCATCAATATAAAGGCCAGCAGAGCGCCCCGGCTCTGAGTCAAAAAAAGCGTCAACATTCCCGTGAAGAAGCAAAGCCCGCCTAGACGCGCAGCCGACAGTTCCGGCGATTGGACACGCATTGCCAAGGCCAAAGGAAGGACCAGGTTCAGAAAGGCTGCAAATGGATTCACGTGCAGGAACACAGAGGTAATTCTGCCGGCAAATGGCTCGATATATTCTTCCTGGCCGCGGTAAAGCCAATAGAACCACTGGCCGTATCCATTGGCAACAAACTGGCCAAGGCCCAGAATGCAAATCAGCATCGTCGCGACCAGCAGGACTTTCACAAGTTTGAATAACTGAGACCGCGATTGCACCCAGGCCGTTACCGTGTAATAGAGCGAAAGATAAGAGACCAGCCTGAACAAAGCCCTGATGCCCGATCCAGCATCAGGATTGATTAGGACTGACAACGTCGCAATGGCCAGATACAGCAGGGCCAGCTTGTCCAGGGTGGCGCCGAATAGCCACTTCCCGAGGGAGCCACGATCCAGCAGTTTTCTCAGGAACACTCCCGCAAATATCAGAATCCGCAACAGCGAGACCAGGTCATGAATCGGAAAATCCGTCTGAACAATGGGAGCCAGAGGCAGAAGAAAGACCGCGATATGGAGAAGCGGCTCCCACTGCCAGAAGGCAAGAAACAGAACAAGAACTCCAGCCAATAGGAATGGGGCGGATGAGAACATCAGCGGTAGAGCAACCGCCGCAGTCGCCGCCACGGCGATCATGGACGCCAGGTAAAGCGGATTGGAGCGAGCGTCGTCCAAACAAACCTTAACCGCGGATTACGCGGATTCTGCCTTTTGTAGGCCAACATTGCATATCAGAACGTGAGCAGGAATCGTTTTTGACAAGGCCTCAACTCGATTCAAAAGGCCAGAAACAAGCCCCTGTGTATCTCTCCAGCCCTGATCAGTGTTGCAAACTGAAAACTGATTTTAGAAGGTTCGTAGTGCCAACTCCAGACATCTATACCTAGATGGAGCTTTCGCCCGGGCGCAAGGCCGTCTGCCATAGAGGATGGGTCGCAACGATCCCCAGGACAATTCCTTGGCTATTGGCTTTCCCATCGGAGCCATAGGCGTTGGCGTAGAAGTCGGGCGGACAAATCCTGTCTGATTAGGTTCCGCTTTTATGGGAGTGTTCTGGCCAGGCGGAATCCCATAATACCGTTCCGATAGTTGCTTCCATTCCTCTCGCGTGTGGCCGCGCGCAGGAGCCACGGAGGGTAGAGAAAGGCACTGCCTCGATCGACGCGAAGGCACGTGGCTCCCCCCGTTTCGTTTGCGCTCCCATCTGTTGGCGTATTGGCGTAGCTGTCGACATAACAATCTTCCGTCCATTGCCAGACATTGCCTACTATGTCGTAAACACCGAAGGGGTTTGCAGGCTTCGATCCTACGGGGTGAGTTTGCCCGCCGGAATTGCCCTTGTACCAGGCATGCTGGGCTGCGCCGTTGTCGTCGTCTCCCCACCAGAATCGTGTCGGCGTCCCCGCCCGCGCTGCATATTCCCATTCCGATTCGCTGGGCAGTCGATAAGGGCCGGCACCCGAGACCGTTCCCAGTCGGCGCAGTTTGCCATTCAACCAGGAAATATAGGCCTGCGCATCCTGCCAACTGACGCACACCACCGGGTCACGCTCCGTCTGGCTAAAGCCAGGATTCTGCCAACTCACGCCTACTTGCATGTCCATAGTAAAACTGTCGTGAGCACATCCATCACCGGCGGGATACCCTGTCTCCCGCACGAACGCCGCGTATTCGCCCCGCATCACGTCGTACTTACCCAGGGCGAAGGAGCGCAGCGAAACAGCGTGTTGCGGCGATTCATCGGCCACAGATTCCAGATTGCCGCCATGACTCGCTGCCCAGGATTTCTCTGATGCCGACGAACCCATTTTGAAATTGCCTGCCGGGACCACCACCATCTCGGGACAATCCGGGCAGTCGCGGAACGTGGCGCCCGGCACCCGTTCCGAAGCCGCCACAGCGGGCTTGGTCACGGCTGCCTGTCTGCACCCTGCCACGGTAAAGACGAGCATAGCCAACAACCAGATATGCCTTCGACGTCTGCACGAAACAGGGTGTGACAGTTTAGTGACCGTGGCAAGGTGCGGAGACATCGCCATTTCTTTCGCGGGGTCTGTCTTTGGTTTCATAGTTGTTACGCCGATGGATGCTCCAGAATCTCGGCCAAGGCGCGCAGCCGGGTCGAATCTGCATGGTTTTTCGCCGTGCCAGCATCTTTTGTCAACGACGGCGCCATGTGCTTCAACTTCTCCAGCGTGTCCTTGCTCATGTGCGAACTCTCCGCGTTTTGAATTGCTTTTTGTAGAGCTGCGATTTTGTCGGGCGGCAGGGCTTGCGACCGGGACAACTGGTCTATGTACGCCTTGGCGACGACCAATTTTGCCGGCCACTCGATCTTTTGCTGGTTCTGCACATTCAACTCGCTGACCCGAACCGCTTTCGCTGCGTCAATTTCGTTTTGGGTCAAGAACTGGCTGGGCGTCAGTTCAAATACGTCGAGGCCGCGCGCAATCTCCGAGCCGTAAATGTAGCCGTTGTACCAATACGCCGCCCATTCGCCGCCCAGCACCAGCACCTTCGGATCAATCGGTCCACGGTCAAAGTAGGCAATTTCAAAGGGATGGGCTGCGTCAGTAAAGTCAACTACAGAGACACCGCCTTGATACCAGGCCTGCACTTCGATATCGCGGCCCGGGACAGGAACCAGGGCACCGTTGTGCGCCACGCAGTTCTCCGTGTCACTTTGCGCAGCCGGCATCTTGTAATAGCTTTGGAAAGCCAGCTTGTCGTCCTTGAGACCGAAGATCGCATCGGCACCCCACTTGTTCGGATCGTTTGGACGGCACCGCGCCCCCAGGCCACCGCCCCACTCGTCGGTAAACACTACTTTGCTCCCGTCGTTCGAGAACGAAGCTGAATGCCAGTATGAATAATTGGGATCGTTCACTGCATCCACGCGCTTCGGATTTACAGGGTCTTTGATGTCGAGCAAAATTCCATTTCCGGAGCACGCGCCCGCCGCCAACCCAATGGCCGAATACACCGTGATGTCGTGGCATTGGTTCGTGTCTGACGGCTTGTCCGTACCGTTCTTGCCATGAGTGCCACCGTTGTTCAGGCCGTTCAGCGCGCCCGTCCGCGGATCAATAAATACCCGAGGGCTCGACACCACTTTTGCGTCCTGCGGCGCAGCCACCGGGACCTTGATCACTTCTATACGGAACAGCGCTGTATTAGGGTCTTTGTCCGGTTTTTCGCCGGAGCATCCCGCCAGCTCTTCCGGTTGACGCACAAACGACGTGCCTGACACGTAGATATAAACATTGTCTTTGTCGTTCGGATCGACCAACAGGGTATGCGTGTGCGAGCCGCGGCACGTCTGCACCGCTGCGACCTGCTTCGGGTTCCTGATGTCGGAGATGTCGAAGATTCTCACGCCGCGAAAACGGTCTTTTTGCGCCGCCGGCATGCGAGGCGTTTTTTCTTTTTCAGCCCCTGCGGGCGGGGGAGGCTCCGGTGGAAAGCCTTGCGTGCCGCAATCCAGGCGTCCATTTGGCATCTCCACCGACATGAACAGCAGGTTCTTATACACCGACACGTCGCCCTGCCCGCCGGGGCATATCAGCGAGGTCACCAGCTTGGTGTTCGCCGGATTGGAGATGTCAAAGATATTTACGCCATAAAAGTTCCCCTGGAACAGGTGGCTGCCCTGGAACGCAAGGTCGGAGTTTGCGAAAGCAAGCTGCGCGCGCACCAACTGCATCGGCTTCGGAATCTTCGAGGTATTCGTCACTCCGAGCTGACCCAGCGTCTTCTGCACCTTGGGGTCATCGGGATCAGCGCCCCCGAGTTGAAATGCGTCAGGCTTCTTGACGAGCATGAGGTGCTTCATGCCCATCGATGTTTCTCCCGCGTCATAGAGGCCCGGAGCCAGCTTGGCGCGCGGATCGTTTACATCCGATCCTGTCATGCCCGGTGCCGGCGCAGGAGAGGGCTCCGGAGCAAATGGGTCCCGTTCTTCCCCTGCAGGTTCTTGCGCCGGGGGTGCGGCCGCAGGCTTCTGCGCCTGTGCCGGCAGCCGGTTCACACCGAAAAATAAAATGATCGCGGCGACCGCCACGCGAAAAGCAACACTGGGCATTCGGTTCATTGTTTCTCCTCTGGAATTTTTTTCTCCAACATCGCCTGCATAATCCTGATCTCAGCCCGTTGAGTATTGTCCGCATCCGTCGCGAAGTCGAACAACTCGGCATCCTGCCCCGCGCCTGCGGTGTCAAACAAATCCTTCACCATTGTCAAAGCGCCATTGTGGTGCTGAATCATTCCGGTCAAAAATAAATGGTCGAACTCGGCGCCCTTGGCCTTCCGTAGCGCTTCCATCTGTTCGGGTGTAAGCATGCCAGGCATAGGAGCCATCGGATGGCCCGACATATCCATCTCCGGCATTCCCGGCATTGCCATGGATGCTGGTTCTCCACGGGCTGCCAACCAGCGCTTCATCAACTTGATCTCGTCCGATTGAGAGCTACGGATGCGCGCCCCCAGCGACCGCAGGTCCGTGCTCTCCGTATGCGACGAAATCAGCGCCGTCATCTCCACCGCCTGCGAATGATGCATAATCATGCCGCGCATAAACTCGACGTCCGCTTGCGAGCGCGGCGGCAGCTTTGCCGTTGCGGACGGCGGCAGGTTCCTGCTCGGCTTACCGGGCGCACCCGGCTGAACCACTACAGGCGTCGCCGAACCAGTCTGCTGCGCGTTTGCGGTTAAACCGGAGGAATTTATTGCGGCGCTCATTGCAAGGAGCACGCCACACGAGGCTGCAAATGCTCGTGCCGACCGGCGATTGGGGGGGAACATTGCCATTTGAATTCGATGAAAGCCTGCCACGAAATACTAACATTTTCAAAGATCTTTCCAGACAGATGGGAGAGATAGGCAATATTGATGCTGATCCCAGATAGTGGCTTTGCCTAAAAACTCAGATCAAAAGGAAATGCTAGCCACACATTCGCTGCCGCTCAGTGCAGGCTCCGGCCACGAAGGGGAGCACAAAAAAGCCAAAACCACACAGAGGCACTGAGTCAACACAGAGGCGCACAATTAGCTATCGGCTGCCAGGAAAAGAATGGCCATGGAGTTTTTGTGCACAGCCACAGATAGTTACTATTCAATAAACCTTAGAGAAAATGGGGTCAAACGCCGGAACGCCGAGCAACTCATAGAAAATTCAGGAGTTGATTGTTCCGGCGTTGGTTTCAAAGGCCGTTTCTGTTTCGGGACAGACGGTCAAAGGCGGCAGATAGCGTTCCCATGCATCCTGAAAACTCTGGCGCAGATAGCCTTTGAAGCCGGGCGCGTCGCCATGGTGAAAGGAGCGGCTGCAGATGCCGAAGTCGTGGAGAAGCGTTCCCAGCTTCTGCCCGGATTTGCTGGTCCAGGCTCTCCACGGTCGATATTCAAGTTCGATGAGCCGGGCCAGAAGTTCGCGCGTGGGGAGGTGATCGGGATTGCTCATGTCATGAAAAATCTGTCGAATGTCATCCAGAAGTTGGAGAGAAAGGCTGTTCAGAGCGAGGTTGAAGACCGCAGCCACGGCGGCACGCGCCCTCTGCGGCCAGGAGCCACCGATGAGGTCGGCGATGTGGAGGAGAGGCTCGACGCAGGCCTGCTCAGCAGGAGACAGGTTGGATGGAAGTTGAGGCGGAGCATTCTGGGCGATCTCGGCGAGAGCGCCAGAGTTGTCCAGGGCCCAGCCGTGCATCCAGCAAGACAGTTTGATGCTGTCGTCGCGGGCGGCACTGAGGTTGAAACGGGCAACCACATCCGAAGGTTTTTTGCGGCGAAGCAGGATTGGAATACAGCGGCCGGCCAGGGAGCGCGGCAGCGGGGCATGACCAGCGAAGACTTTGGGGCCGAACAGGTAGTAATCAGCATGGCCTGATGGGTAGCACGAAGCAGCTTCTGAACCGGAGTTGAGCAGGGACAGGAGAGGTTGGCGCTCGGAA
>Ga0070730_10003813_pt1 | contig 13415 bp, 5 predicted proteins | sample Coa_R1_3_FD_66447 | JGI IMG/M metagenome (GOLD analysis project Ga0070730, IMG submission 66447) | Surface soil microbial communities from Centralia Pennsylvania, which are recovering from an underground coalmine fire - Coalmine... | ecosystem: Environmental > Terrestrial > Soil > Unclassified ...
GCGCGCTCTACCGCGGCGCGCGCCTGGCGCAGGCCCTGGAATGGTCCGCCGGCCACCCGGGCCAGCTCAATGCGCTGGAGCAGGAATTTCTGGAGGCCTCACGCAGCCAGGCGGAGCGTGAAGCGGCGGAGCGCGAGGCCGCCCACCAGCGCGAGCTGGAGGCGACGCGCCGGCTGGCCGAGGCCCAGCAGCAGCGCGCCGAAACTCAGGCGCGCTCAGCCCGCCAGCTCCGCCGCCGGGCGATTTACCTGTCGGGGGCCTTAGCGGTGGCGGTGGTCGCCGCGTTGGCTGCCGGGCTGTTCGGCCGGCAAGCCGGCCAGTCGGCGGCGCTGGCAAACCAGAACCTGAGCACCGCCCAGGCCGCTCAGGCGACTGCCCGGGCGGAGCAGAGCGTGGCCCAGGCCAACTTCACCCGCGCCGAGAGCCAGCGGCTGGCAGCGGAATCACTGAACCTGGCCAACACCGGCGGCAGCTCCGAGCTGGCGGCGCTGCTGGCGCTGCGCGCCGTCAAGCTCCAATATTCCCCGCAGGCCGACGCTGCCCTGCAAGCCGCCGCGTCGCTGGATTACCCGCTACGCGTTTTCTCGACGGGCCTGCTGAGCCCGTGGTATCACGCCGATCTCGATTACTCGCCCAATGGCCGCTTTATTTCCACCGTCAGCAAATATCCAACTATACCGGTCACCGTGACCGTGACGATCTGGGACGTGACGACCGGCCAGGTGCTGCACACGTTTCCGGAGCAGAGCTATGCGCGGTCGGCATTTTCGCCGGATAGCCAATCCTTGTTGATATGTCAGATCGGCTCGACGGCGACCTCCGGCGGCCTGCTGGAGGTCTACAACGTCACGACCGGCCAGCGCAACAGCCAGTACCACGTAGGCGCTTGCTACACACACCCTATGTGGCTGGATAATCATTCGGCGGTGCTGGGCTACGACGGCGGGTTCCATCTCATTGACCTCACGACTGGCCAAGAGATAAAGGCCTGGTCGGAAGGCGACGTGGCAATATCCCCGCACGGCCGCTATGCCATTGGTGGTGGTGGCTCCGAGCAAGCCGTGCTATATGACCTGATGACCGGCGCGGCCATCGTGACATCTCCCAGCACCGGGTACGGGGGTTTCGATACCGCCGCCATCTCGCCCGACGAGGCCTATGCCGCCTTTGGTTTTGATGACGGCAGCATCCAGATCTGGAAGACCAGTACCGCCAAAATCGTAGCGAACGTGCACGGACATGTAGGTGCCATCTACGGCCTGGATTTCTCGAAGGACAGCAAGTATTTGCTTTCGGGCGGCGCGGACAAGACGGCGCGATTGTGGCTGGTCGAGAATGGACAACAACTCCGGCTGTGGCACAGCAATGCCTCTGACGTCAGCACCGTCAGGTTTTCGGCCGACGGGCGGTCGTTCGTGGCCAGTAGCGCGGACGGCACGGCACGGCTGTGGTCCACACCTGCACTCCCCGCCCAGAGTACTGCGGGGCTGGGTGCCGCAGGCGCAAGTGTCGACACGCAAGCGGAGTGGCCGGTCTTGGCGGGTCACAAGGGAATCGTCTCCGGCGTCGCGTTTTCCCCCGATGGCCGGCAGTTGGCGACTGGCGGGCTGGATGGCGTCGTGCACCTGTGGGACGTTCACACTGGCCAAACCATCAAAACTTTCCCGGCTGGTGGCGGGGTCGGTTATGGATTGCGCTTCACACCCGATGGACGGCAATTGCTGGTGGCTGACTATAGCGGCCAAATAATACTGTGGGACCTCGCAAAGGGCACACGCACCTGGCAGATTGGGCCGGACCCTAACGAGGGCTATAACGATGCTGCCTTCTCTCCGGACGGTCAAAAGTTCACTGTGGCCGGGCCGAGCGACGCCGTGGTCTTTGATGCGCATAACGGGAACGAGATCTGGCGTACGGCGCTTCCCTACGCCGTGCCAGGCGGGGGACAAGCGGTGGACTATTCCCCTGACGGCAGCCTGATCGCGCTGGCGACGGACGAAGACAGCGTTTGGCTGTTGGATGCGCATTCTGGTCGTCTTCTCCGCCAAATCTATGCCCACGATGTAATCTATGGCCTGCGCTTTGCACCTGACAGTCTCACGTTCGTGACCGCCGGCACGGATAAGCGAGCCCGGCTATGGGACGTGGCCACCGGCCAGGAGATTGGCCAATTCTTGGGGCATACCGATATCGTTTGGACAGCCGCATTCTCGCCCGATGGCAAACAGATCGCCACGGCCAGCCACGACGGCACCCTTGCAGTGTGGGACGTAGCCAGCGGTCAGCTCTTGCGCCAGTTTGTCTCCGATCCTTTGGGCAACGAAGATGTGGCCTGGTCGCCGGACGACAAGCTGCTGGCGTCCGCGGGTGACAGCGGGACGGCGCGGCTGTGGGACACCGACTATCACACCACCGTCACCTACCTGTGCGGCCAGCTCCAGCGCGACCTGACTGACGCCGAGCGAGCGCAATACAACATCACAGATGCGAACCCGACGTGCGGTAGATAGCGGTGGCGTCGGTATCAATTGAGTGTGCCGTTGGCCAACCATCCGTCTATTGCCTGGCATTGTTTGTTGTTGACGCAGCCACTCTGATTTCGCATAACGATCGGTTCGGCCCGGCGTCGACGAACCTTACACAGTTGTCCCTAACGCGCACAAGGTTCCACTGCTTCGCACAAGATCCTTAGCTGGATTGACGTCTGGGTCCTTGTTTTCCATCTGGCTATCCGGATAGCTCGCATGGGTTGCCTGCACAGGGGAAGGGCGTTTGGGAAAACAAAGCAGTCGAACGGAATAACTAACAAGGTCAGAACAGACCTTGCTGTGGCCAAATCGCCGAACATGCAACCTTTTGTCCTGCAGCCAATAGCTCACCGGTGCTACTGGAGCTACGAGGCGGGTAGGAGCATAGGTTAGCACAGCGTCCCCACGGCGCTCGCCACGGGAAAGTTGCCAATCCTGTTGGGGTTGTCATTCTCGACGGTACATCAAACTGATTGACGTACTTTTGAGGGAAACAGGCCTGGCTCTCTCAAAACGGGCCAATAATTGTGCGCCTGTGAGGGACTCGAATCCCTGGCCTTTTGGTCCGTAACCAAAATCTCTGGATTCGCAAATGGACGGGGTGCTGCTCTTAGTGACTTTCCTGAGCCACTTTGGACCAAATATCAACGGCCGGTTTTGCTCCTCCACGCAGAGCCATTCGCAGACACTTTTTTAAGTACAAAGTGCGCAATGTAGGGCAGAGAAATGCTGAGAGGCAGCGATCCCAGTAAAGTTCGTGTGTTGACACAATGCCCGCGCAATGTGTCCAAGAGACTTGATTGATACTAAAGTTCGTTTTGGCCGTTGTCAGAATGGATCTTTTCGCGTACTCTATTGGTAAGTAATGTGTTGACTCGTTTTGCAGTGTGAAGGAGAAAGTCCAAGAGACTTATAAGAACAACGTCCAAGAGAGATTGCCCGACAGGTAGTCTCTGGTATGGGGTGGTGACAAGGGCACCTTGAGTGCTCATAAGCCCTTGGTTGATGGTTCAAATCCATTCCTCGCCACCTGAATAACCCCATTCAATGAAAACGCCCGAGAAATCGCCCAATTTGGCGATGCCACTCGGGCGTTTTTGCGCCTGTTTCGGGGTCAATCCAAGAGACAAGAACTCTCCTGGCCAACCGCCCATCGTAATCAATACGGCTGTATTTCCGACGATTGCGGCACTTTTGATCCCGTAAGTGGCTAACGCGAGAAAAGAAAGCCCAGGAGATTCCTGTAAGACATGCTGCGACCAAAATCTGAGTCAACGATTGTCAACAGCACTGGTTGCAGAACGATCAATCTGAAACAAGCACCAACTCGGGCCGTCCAGGGGACTTAAGAAAGGCCGTTTTGGCTTTGTCAACAGTTGTCAACAGATGCGACTACGTGGTTCGATTCATATGAGTCCCATGTTTGGTCGTACGGAGGATCGATGCTAAACTCCGACATAAGCTAGCCGTGCAGCGATCAACATAGAGTCACAACTCGACTGACGACGACCTGGATCAGGTGACAATGCCGCCGCTCGGAGCCGACCTGGCCAACGACGCCCCATGGAATAGGATGACGACTGACTTTCCCACCGGCACCGTCACATTTCTCTTCACCGATATCGAGGGCAGCACCCAATTGTGGGAGCGCCACCCGGAGGCCATGCAGGCCGCCCTGGCCCGGCACGACGTGCTCTTGCGTGAAGCGGTCGAAGCCAATCAGGGGACGATCATCAAGACCACCGGCGACGGCCTGCACGGCGTGTTTGCCTCCGCTGCCGATGCGGTCAGCGCCGTGCTGGCCGGCCAGCGGGCCCTGCAGGCCGAGCCCTGGCCGGCGGCCACCCCGCTACACGTACGTATGGCGCTGTACACGGGCGAAGCCAGCCTGCGCGCTGGCGACTACTACGGCACCGCCGTCAACCGCGCCGCCCGGCTGATGTCCGTGGCATCGGGCGGGCAGAGCCTGATCTCCCAGGCCACCGCCGCCGTCATTCAAGACCGCCTGCCGCCCCAGGCCGGCCTACTGGACCTGGGCGAGCACCGTCTCAAAGACCTAGTGCGCCCCGAGCGCGTCTTTCAGCTTGTCGCTCCGGATCTGCCAGCCGACTTCCCGCGGCTCAAATCCCTCAACGCCTTTCCACATAACCTGCCGGTGCAGCTCACCAGCTTTGTCGGCCGCGAGGCCGAGATCGCCGAGGCGCGGGAACTGCTGCGCGAAACACACCTGCTGACGCTCATTGGCTCCGGCGGCACTGGCAAGACCCGCCTGTCTTTGCAGATCGCCGCCGAGATCCTGCCCGAGTATCCAAACGGCGCCTGGCTGGTGGAGCTGGCCCCGGTAGCAAGTCCGGCCTACCTGGGGCCGGCGCTGGCCGCTGTCTTTGATGTGCGCGAGCAGCCGGGCCGCTTGCTGCTGGACGGAGTGACCGACTATCTGCGCGCCAAGCACTTGCTGTTGCTGCTGGATAACTGCGAGCATCTGATTGACGCCTGCGCCCGTCTGGCGGATGACTTGTTGCACGCTTGCCCCAGCGTAAAGATTCTGGCCAGCAGCCGCGAGGCGCTGGGCGTGGGCGGCGAGACTGCCTACCGCGTCCCCTCACTGGCCCTACCCGACCCGCGCGACGCCTCGTCCGCCAGCTTGGGGCGGAGCGAGGCAGCGCGCCTGTTCGTGGAGCGAGCCCAGGCTGCCCAGCCGCACTTTACCCTGACGGACCGCAATGCCCCGGCTGTGGCGGCCATCTGCCGGCGGCTGGACGGTATCCCGCTGGCCCTGGAGCTGGCCGCGGCGCGGGTGCGGGTGTTGAGTGTAGAGCAGATCGTGGATCGGCTGGACGACCGCTTCCGCCTGCTGGTGGGCGGCAGCCGCACGGCCCTGCCACGCCAGCAGACCCTGCGCGCGCTGATCGATTGGAGCTACGACCTGCTGCCCGAGGATGAGCGCCGGTTACTGCGGCTGCTGTCGGTGTTCGCGGGCGGCTGTACCCTCGAAGCGGCCGAGGCGGTCGGAGCGGACCTGGATGTTCTGGGCCTGCTGACCCAACTGGTGAACAAATCTCTCGTGGCTCCGGAAGAGAACGGCCCTGGCACACGCTATCGTTTGCTGGAAACGATCCGCCAGTATGCCTGTGAAAAGCTGCAGGACACGGCCGGGGGCGAAGCCGCGGATGCGCGAAACCGCCATCTGGAATTCTTTCTCCATTTGACCGAGGACGCCGAGCCCCAATTGATGGGCACGGAGATGATGGCCGCCCTCGACCGGCTGGAAACTGAGCAGGACAATCTGCGCGCGGCGTTGGAATGGGCGGTGGACGCTATCCACGGCGACGCACTGGCCGCCTTGCGGTTGGTAGCCGTGCTGCACATTTTCTGGGGACGGCGCACGTCGGTTACCGAGGGGCGCCAGTGGGTGCAGACTGCGCTGGCCCGCGCTGACGCCACGCCGCACGCCGCGGAGCCCGCTTACCTGGCCGCCCGGGCCAGGGCGCTGGTAAGCGTGGCGGAGCTGGCCTTCCAGTTGGGCGACAATCCCGCCGCCCTGGTGGCGGCCAAAGCCAGCATGGCGTTGGCACGACAAATCGGCGAATGGCGCACCCTGGCACTTGCGTTGGGCCTGGGCGCAACCGCCAGCGCATTTGCGGGTGATCTGGTCACCGCCCGGGCCTGGGTGGAAGAGTGCGTGGCGCTGTCGCGCCAGAATGGCTACACCTTTGAACACGGTTACGTGGCGGGCGCCTTTATGTCTTTGGCGCTCGCTGCCAATGAACCCGTTCCACCTGGCATCCGCCAAGAAACCCTGCGGCTGGCGCGCGCGTCTGGCAACCCGGTGGTGATCGGGATGACGACACAGAATGTGGCGCGGGTCGCGGCGAGCAGCGGCGATTGGGATGAGGCTTACGCTGGCTTTGAAGAATCCGCGACTCTCTTCAATCAAATGCGCGCTCGGAATCTCTATAACGCAAGCCGCAGTGAGATCGGCCATCTGCTGCGCCAACAAGGACGCTATCAGGAGGCCGCGGCAGTCTATGCCGAAACCGTACGCGTTTGGCAGGAGCTGGGCCAGCGGCCGGCCATGGCGCATGAGCTGGAGTGTCTGGCCTTCATCGCCGCGGCCAGCGACCAGCGCGAGCGCGGCGCGACACTCTTTGGCGCAGCGGAGGCACTGCGCGATGCGCTCGGGGCGCCCATGACAGCCTACGAGCGCCGGGAATACGATCAAGCCGTGGCGCAATTGCGCGCGCAGACGGAGCCGGCTGTGGTGGACGCAGCCTGGGCGCGGGGGCGGGCATTGACGCTGGAGGCGGCGGTAGCGTATGCGCTGCAAGGATGAATCAAAACCGACATTGCTGCTAGGCCGTCGCCGACACTTGCACCTGACGCAAGTGCAGGTGTGACGAACGATTTGCCAACCGGCACCGTAACGTTTCTGTTTACGGACATCGAGGGCAGCACCCCGCTGTGGGAGCGCGAGCCGGCGCGGATGCGCGCCGCGCTGGCGCAGCATGACGTCATCTTGCAGCGGGCGGTGGCGGCGCACCAGGGCGTCCACTATAAGACCATTGGCGATGCCATCCAGGCTGCCTTCGCCCTGCCGGCCGATGGTCTAGCCGCAGCGCTGGCCGCCCAGCGCGAGTTGGAAGCGGCCGAGTGGCCCACCAGTGCGCGCCTGCGCGTGCGCATGGGCCTGCACACCGGCCCGGCCGAGCCGGCCGGCGCCGACTACGCCACAACCCACACCCTCAACCGCGTGGCGCGCATCATGGCCGCCGCCCACGGCGGGCAGGTGGTGCTGTCGGCCGAAGTGGCCGAGCTGTTGCACGGCGACCTGCCGCCCGACAGCAGCCTCAAGGACCTCGGCCAGCATCGTATGAAGGGCATGACCCAGCGCGAGCACCTCTTCCAATTGCTGGCGCCGGGCTTGCCGGCCGGCTTTCCGCCGCTGGCCACCCTGGACGCCATCCCCAACAATTTGCCGGTCCAGCTCACCAGTTTCGTGGGCCGCGAACAGGAGATAACCCACGTGCAGCAGATCATCAATCCGCCGCGGACGGCGTCCGAGCGCGCCGGCGGGGACGAGGTGCGGCTGCTGACGCTGACCGGGCCAGGCGGCACGGGCAAAACCCGGCTGAGCCTACAGGTGGCGGCACGGGTGTTGGAGGCGTTTCCCGACGGCACCTGGCTTGTGGAGCTGGCGCCGCTGACCGACCCGGCGCTGGTGCCGCAGAGCCTGGCCGCCACGCTGGGCGTGCGTGAGCAGCCAGAGCGCGCGCTCTACGAGGTGCTGGCGGATTACCTGCGGTCCAAACACCTGCTGCTCATCCTGGATAACTGCGAACACCTGATTGGAGCCTGCGCTGAAGCCGCCGACCGGCTCTTGCGCACGGCCACGGGTGTAAAGATCCTGGCCAGCAGCCGCGAAGCGCTGGGCATTGCCGGCGAGACGACGTTCCGCGTGCCGTCGCTGTCAGTGCCGGCCGCCGACAGCGCGCTGTCGCTGGAGGCGCTGGGCCAATATGAGGCGGTGCGCCTGTTTGTGGCGCGCGCCCAACTGGCCCTGCCCAGCTTCGCCCTGACCCAACAGAACGGGCTGGCCGTGGCGCAGGTCTGTCGGCGGCTGGATGGCATCCCGCTGGCGCTGGAGCTTGCCGCGGCGCGGGTAAAGCTGCTGCGTGTAGACCAGATTGCCGCGCGCCTGGACGACAGTTTTCGCCTGTTGACCGGCGGCAGCCGCACCGCCCTGCCGCGCCAGCAGACCCTGCGCGCGCTGATTGACTGGAGCTACGATCTGCTGACCGAACCCGAGCGCGCCCTGCTGCGGCGCCTAGCCGTGTTCGCCGGCGGGTGGACGCTGGAAGCGGCGGAAGCGATCGGCAGCGATTTGGACGTGCTCGACCTGCTGACTCACCTGGTGGACAAGTCGCTGGTTGTGGCCGATCGATTGCAGGGAGACGAGACGCGTTACCGCTTGCTGGAAACCATTCGCCAGTACGCGCGCGACAAGCTGTTTGACGCGCCGGGTGGTGAGTCTACGGTTGCGCGCGACCGGCACCTGGCCTATTACCTGGCGCTGGCCGAAGCAGCCGAGCCGAAAATGTTCGGTCCCGAGGAGCGACAGTGGCTGCAGCGACTCGCCGCCGAGCAAGACAACCTGCGCGCCGCCTTGGAATGGGCACTCGACCACGAGCCCGAGGCGGCGCTACGCCTGGGCGGCGCCCTGTATTGGTTCTGGGAGCAGCACGGTGATACCAGCGAAGCCAACGCGGCGCTGAAGAAGGCCCTGGCCTTGGTGCCAACCCTGCCCGAGCCGCGCGACGAAGCCAGTCGCAGGCGCCTTGGGTTGGCCCAGGCCAAGGCGCTGGGCGGCCTGGCGGCCACGCACATGAATTTTGGCGATTTCATGCCTGCCCGCTCGCTGCTTGAGCAGAGCACGGATCTGTTTCGGCGCTGGGGCGAGAGCAGTTGGCTCGTCTTTGGGCTGGCCACCCTGGCGATGGCCACGGCCATCACGGGCGATCTGCCGGCCGCCGCGGCCGCCGCCGCCGAAAGCCAGGCCCTGACGCGGGCCGCCGGCGAACCCTGGGCCCGGGCGTCGGCGCTGCTCTGGCTGGGGGAATACGAAGGCCTGACGCGACGCGACCTGGCCCTTGCGCAGGCAGAACTGGCCGAAAGCGCCCGGCTGTATCGGCAATTGGGCAGTGCCTGGGGAACGGCTCTCTCACTCCATTCCTGGGGGCGGATTGCCAATGCGGCCGGTGACACGGCCGCCGCCCGCCGGCTGGTGGAAGAATCCCTGCCCATGGTCTTGGAGCTGCGTGACCTGCGGCGGGCCAACATGGCCCGCAGCGAGCTGGCGCATATCGAGCGGCACGAAGGTCACGTGGCGCCGGCACAGGCGCTGTACCGGCAGACGATAGTGGCCTGGGAAGAATTGGCGAACCGGGGGGCCATGGCCCACCAACTGGAATGCCTGGCTTTCCTGGCCCGGGCGGAGGGCCAGGTCGGGCGGGCCGCGCGCCTGTTGGGGGCAGCGGAGGCCGCGCGCGCCGCCGCTAGCTCGCCGATGTGGCCCGACGAGCAGCCGGAATACGACCGGGAGCTGGCGGCTCTGCGCGCGAAACTGGACGCAGCCGCTCTGGCCGACGAGTGGGCGGCAGGCCAGGCGCTGACGCTGGATGAGGCTGTGGCATACGCGCTGGCCGAAGGCGGGGACTGACCCTCGGCCACACAGCGATGGCCAGGTTCAGAGCAGCGATCGATCGCAAACGTAAGGCATACTATTGTTGAGATGCAGCAAACCATGTCGATTCCGTGGTTGACTCAGCGCCTTCGTCAAGTGTCCAGGGGACTTGTTTGACACCGAAGTCCGTTTTGGCGGTTGTCAGAATGGATCTTTTTGCGTACGCTGTTGGTAAGTAAAGTGTTGACTAGTTTTGCGGTATGAAGGAGAACGTCCAAGAGACTCTCGTTACGAGAGCGTCCAAGAGAGATTGCCCAAGGGGTAGTCTCTGGGATGGGGTGGCGAAAAGGGCAACTTGAATGCTCATAAGCCCTTGGTTGATGGTTCAAATCCATTCCTCGCCACCTGAATAACCAGAGTCATCGAAAACGCCCGAGTAACTGCCGAGTATGGCAATGGTTCTCGGGCGTTTTTGCGCCTGTTTCGCGATGAAACGCCACCTCGTTTATGCATGACGTTCGAGGTTGGTAGTAGAATTTCCTGGCACGCGCTTGGTGAAAACTTCGGGGGGCATTGGGGCGGGTGTGGCACCGAGGCATTGGACATGCTCAAGCGCGCACTTCACGGCCACGCTGACGGGACCGAAGATGGCTGCGGTGCGCACGACAAGCGTCACTCACCGATAGGCATAACCAGGTAACTCTATTCGGCAGGAGGCAAACGATGACGAAAATCGCAATTCATGGCTTTGGGCGGATTGGGCGCACGCTGCAGCGGATCGGGCTGGCGCGCAATCTCTTCACGGCTGCTGCCATCTCGGATATCAAGGACGCTCCCACGCTGGCGGCGCTGTTCGAGGTCGACACCAACTATGGCCGGTGGTCAGAGCCGGTGGAGGGTACGGTGGATGGTCTGCAGATCGGCGGGCGGCCCATCCCGTACTACAACGCGCTCAAAGAACTGCCACCCTGGGGCGACCTGGGCATCGACCTGGTGGTGGACTGCACGGGACGCGCCACGACGCGCGCGGGCGCCCAAGCCCACCTGGACCGGGGGGCCAGGCGCGTATTGGTCAGCGCCGCCTCCAAATCGAAGGCGGACTGCGATGCCTTCTTGCTGCCCGGCATCAACGCCGAGACCTATGACCCGGCCCAGCATCGAATCATATCCATGGCCAGCTGCACGACCAATGCACTGGCACCGGTGGTCCAGGTGGTGCGCGAGGCGTTCGGCATCCAATATGGCCTGTTTTCGACGGTACACGCCTACACCAATACCCAGTCGCTGACCGACCAGCCGATGAAAGACCGGCGTGACAGTTGGGCGGCGGCCGAGAACATCATCCCGTCGTCTTCGGGCGCTGCCAAGGCGCTCAGGTACATCTGGCCGGACCTGAAGGTCACCGGCAAGGCCTACCGGGTGCCGGTGCGCACCGGCTCGATTGTGGAGCTCAACGCCATGACCGGCAAGCCGGTGACGGTTGACGCCGTCAACGATGCCTTCCGGCAGGCGGCCGCGCAGGCACCGCTCAAGGGCATTATGGCCGTCCTGGAAGGCGAGTGGTCCTCGGCGCGCATCGTGGGCGATCCGAACTCGTCCCTGGTCGATCTGCCTTTGACCATGGTCCAGGACCAGTGCTTCCTATCGGTGGCGGCCTGGTACGACAACGAGTACGGTTTCACCAGCCGCCTGGCTGAGATGGCGGCATTAATCGCGGACCATGCCTGACGACAGACGTTGACGGCGCCGCAAGAATCGGAGCGGCTTAGGCCAGTGGCAGCCTGACGGTGAAGCGGGCACCCTGGCCGGGGCGGCTGTCCACCGTAACCTGGCCGCTGTGCGCCTCAACGATCCCGCGCACGACAGCTAATCCCAGGCCCGAACCGCCCCGCCGACGCGAGCGCGACCGGTCGCCGCGATAGAAGGCCTCGAAGATGTGCGGCAAGTCGTCGGGCGCGATGCCTTCTCCGTCGTCGGCCACCCACAGCGTCAGGTTTTGGGCGTCTGTCTGCCAGCCAAGCTCAATTCGGCCGTCGCCATGGGTGTGCTGCGCGGCGTTATCCACCAGGTTGAAGAGCACTTGCGTCAAGAGATCGGCATCAGCCAGCAAATGTGCCGCTGGGCCTCGCACCACCCTGAGCTGATGCTCCCCGAGCAGGTAGCGCACGTGTGGCAGAAGCTCGTCGATGAACGGGATGATTGCGATCGATTGACGCTGCAGGGCTTGCGGCGCGTCCAGCCGGGTCAGCGCCAGCAGCTGCTCGGTCAGCCGGTTGAGCCGGACGACCTCGCGGTGCATGCCTCGCAGCAGGGCGCGCGCCGCGGCCGGGTCGTCCTGTGAGCCGCGCTGCAGCACTTCCAGCGAGCCCTGCAGCGCGGTGAGCGGCGTGCGCAGCTCGTGAGCGGCGGCCGATACAAAGCGAGACTGCGTGTCAAAGGCCGCTTCGAGGTTGCCGGCCATGTGGTCGAAAGCCTGGGCCAGCTCGCCCACCTCGTCGCCGGCTTGGGGCAGCTGCACCCGCTGCTGCAGGTCGCCGGCCGCCATCAGCCGGATGGTCTCGATAACCTTGCGCAGCGGGGCGAGCGCGGAGCGGGTCAGCCACAGCTCGCCGATGATGCCCGCCACCAGCGTCACAACCACGCCCAGCGTGATCATCCGGCGCTGGCCGGCCAGGATCTGGTCGGCCTGCGTCAGCGGCGTGGTGAGCTGCGCCACGCCGACCACTTCCCGCGCCCCCGGCGCCCGGCGCAGTGGGATCAAGGCCACCAATGCCCGGCCCAGGTCGTGCGGCGCCTGGTAGGTGAGCTCCTTTTCCCCGCCTAAGGCGCGCGACACGAAGCGCGCTCGCGGCGGGGCTGGGGCGGGCTCTTCGGGCAGGCGGCGGCCATCGGCCAGGAGCTTCCCACAGCGGTCGAAGATCGTCGCCGTGGTGTCGCGCGACGTCAGCGCCCGGCTCAAATCAGCCGCGACCGTGTCGAGCGCCGCGCCGCCGGCCAGCTCTCGCTCGATGACGGGCTTGGCCTGGGCGCGCAGGCGCAGCGCGGTGCTGTCAAGCAAGAACCGGCGCAGGTTGACGTACAAGACGCCGCCCAGCGCGCTGAGCAGCGACGCGAGCAGGCCCACCGAGAGCACGGTCAGCCGCGAGCGCAGCGAGAGACTATTCCAGAGCTTCCGCATCGTCTGGCCGAAAACTGTAGCCCACGCCATAAACCGTCCGGATCAAGCGCCGGTCGTGGTCGCTTATCTTTTCGCGCAGATGGCCGACGTGCACGTCCACTACGTTGGTGTCGCCAGCATAGTCGTAGCCCCACACCCGGTTGAGCAGCGTTTCGCGGGTAAAGACCTGGCGCGGGTGGCTTAGAAACAGCTCCAGCAGCGCAAACTCGAGGGGGGTCAGCTCCAGCGGCGCGCTGCCCTGGTAGGCTTCGTGCGTTTCAGGCTTGAGCGTCAAATTGGCCGCGCGCCACGCCGGCGGCTCTGCCGGCTGCCCGCGGCGCCGCAGCACGGCCCGCATGCGTGCCAGCAGCTCGTCGAAGCTGAACGGTTTGGTCAGATAGTCGTCCGCGCCCAGGTTCAGCCCATCCACCCGGTCGCTCACCTCTTTGCGCGCCGTCAGCATGATGATTGGAACCTGGTCGCCAGCCTCGCGCAATTGCCGGCAGATGGCAAAACCATCCAGGCCGGGCAGCATCACATCCAGGATGAT
>Ga0070730_10003814_pt1 | contig 13413 bp, 13 predicted proteins | sample Coa_R1_3_FD_66447 | JGI IMG/M metagenome (GOLD analysis project Ga0070730, IMG submission 66447) | Surface soil microbial communities from Centralia Pennsylvania, which are recovering from an underground coalmine fire - Coalmine... | ecosystem: Environmental > Terrestrial > Soil > Unclassified ...
CATTCCCTGGTGACGATCACCATCGTGAATCAGGATGCCGGAGACACCTCCTTGACACCTAACTCACCATTCGCCAAGGTGACGGGCACTAGCGGTGGCATGGCCTATCTGGACGGTCAGCCCTACAGGGCGCTCGATGCCAGCAAAGTGGCGCATACATTTACGATCCCCCAGCTCGGCGTCAACGTTCCCATCCCTGGCGATATCCCGCAGGGGCAAAAGACTATCACCGTCACCTTCTCCTTCATGACAGGAAACGCGGGCACCTACATGTGGCGGTGCATGGATCCGTGTGGCAGCAATTCAGACGGCTGGGGTGGCCCTATGGTGATGCCCGGCTACATGCAGGGCACCCTGGCTGTTGAGTAGCGCATAGCTTCTGTGCCGGACTACCCCTTACCTCTCCTGGCCTATTCTAATCTACCCGGCCGGTCACGTGTGGCAAGAACTACGAGCCGCACGTGACCGGCCACGTGTTTACCGCATATCTTCCTGTATCGTTGCCACTCCGCGAGGCGCGTGTCTGCGGGAAGCGATGGCTAGAAATTGGGCGATTCATCTGGAGCGTAACGGTCCGCTGGAGAACTTGACGCAGGGTACTCTTTCTGGCGCAACGCTCTGATAGTTTGCACGGTGAGGATCGCGCAGCCCAAACCGTAAAAGACCCCAGCGCACCCCCCGAAGAGCGCCATCCCATAATCATGCGCGATGCCATTTCTGACCATAAGCCAGAAACAAGCACCGGTTAGCACGTAGCCTCCAGCCAGGATTACAAGGCCCACGGGAGAACCACGGCGAAATGATGGGTACACGCGACCACGTCCTTCTGTGCTCAAGCGCGGAGATGCCTGAAACGAGAAAAACGCAAGGCGTTATTTACACACTTGCGTTTCTTGCTTGGGGCGGACCCGACGGGATTCGAACCCGCGAGCTCCGGCGTGACAGGCCGGCGTGCTAGGCCGCTGCACTACGGGTCCACGCCCACACCAGTAGTTACCGGCGCGGCATGGCAAACTATATCACAGACCGAGCGCCTGTGTCAACACGAGCGGCGCCCGCATCCGGGCGAGCCGTGCTACCCCCGTAGCCGTATCGTATCCCCCGGACGGGCCAGTACGAACGGTGGGCACTTTGACACGGGGCAACCGGCGGGCTACGATGCCAGGCGTCGCGTGCTGGCTGCCGACGACGGCGTTCCGTGGCGCGGCGAGGAGGACCTACCATGAGTCAGGGACCAACGCATCACAGCGGCCACACGACGCACTCCACGACCAACCAGGCAGGTCATGAGCTGAAGCATCTGGCGGCCGATGAGCATAAAGTTGCTCGTGGCGCGCGTAAAGTGGACAGCACAATCTACATGGGCGAGGTGCTGGCGAGTGGCAACCCCAAGCGCATCGAGCGCTATTTCCTGCGCAAACTCGCCTACAAGCTCTTCGGCAAGTTCATGGGTAAGACGATCAACCGGATTTAGCTCGTGGTTTAGCGCGGGTCTTCCGCTGTCATTGCGTAGATCAGTGTATCGCGGAGCACGCCATCGTAGGCGATGCTATCGCGGCGCAGGCGCCCTTCCAACACGAAGCCGGCGCGCGCCGCGACGGCGGCGCTGCGGGCATTGCGAGCGTCGCACCGGATGAAGACACGCTGTGCGCCGAGTGCCATAAAGGCATACTCGCTGAGGAGCTTGACCGCCTCAGTGACGTAGCCGTGGCCTTCGGCTTCGCGCCGAAGCCAATAGCCCACCTCGAATGCGGGAATGTTCCAATCGCGTGGATGGAGTCCGCTGCTGCCGACGAAGCGCCCGCTGGCGAGATCCCAGAGGCCAACTGGAAAGTCTTCTCGCAGCTGCCAGTGCGCGATACAACGGTTGACGAACTCCTGTGCCTCCTCAACCCGCTGATAGTGGGCCGCAAAAGGCAGCCAGGGCAGCAAGTAGTCGCGAGATTCGCTGATCGCCTGGAAGACATCACTGGCGTCGGTTTCACGATATGGGCGTACGAGCACACTCTGACCGCGCAGCTCATCAAACATGGGCCGAAGTGTGGGATATGGATGTGTGACCATCAGGTGAAAGCTCTCCATATCTACGGGTGTGCGGCGGCGTGATGGTCCAGATCAGTGCGCGCAAAGATGAGGGTATCGCTGAGCGTTCCATCCGAGCCTCGCCGCGCATTGCGCAGGTGTGCCTCGCGTACAAATCCCGTCCGCTCCGCAACGGCAGCGCTGCGTGTGTTGCGAGCATCGCAGCGAATCTCCACGCGGTGCGCATCGAATGTCGTAAAGAGGTATTCCATGAGTACACGCACCGCCTCGGCCACATACCCTTGACCCTCGGCGGACGTGCGCAGCCAGTAGCCGATCTCGAAATAGCTGACCTCCCAGTTGCGCGGATGGAAGCCGATACCGCCCAGAAGAGCACCCGATTGCCGGTTGAAGATGCCTGCGTCGAAGTCATCGCGCAGAAGCCAGCGGGCCTGCATGCGGGCGATGGTATCGCGCGAATCGTCCACAGCCTGGTACGTAGGCACCCACGGCAGCCAGCGCTCGATACGCTCACGCGATTCTACGATGGCCGCGAAGTGCGCCTCGGCATCGCCCGGCTGAAATGGCCGTATGCGGATACGGTCGCCATCGAGCGCGTCGAATATGGGGATCTGAGTGCGATGCTTGGGCAAAATCACGAACGAGATCTCCTAACTCTGTGAGCCGCGAAGGAGCGATGCGCCTGGAACCAAATCGCCGTCGAGGTCGTCTACCACGATGTTGTATCTCCGGCACGCCGCCGCCGGAAGCCAGTATGTCACAGGAGCTACGCAAGATCATGGATCGTCAATGACCTATCGTACGGCGCAAGCATGTTATAGCACATCAGAATCGGTCGTTTGTGGTGGCGTGGAGTGGGGCGCTGGCGCCCACCTTCACGGTGAAGGTGGGCTAACGCCGCATTCTCTGTCGCGTCGTGGCTGGCACCCCGCGTTGGCTGCTATAATGCGGGGGTATTGCGATGGCCCGCGCTCATGGCTGATGCGCGGAGGCGAAGCCGCGCCAACGATCAGCGCGGACGGAGGTCACGGAAACGATGGGCAAGCTCATTGAGAGGCTGCATGAGATTGGTCAGGGCACGAGCGCTGGCTTTGGATTTATGAGTTCTGCGCGAGCACAGGCGCGCGCGCCGCGCCCGGCGGCGATTCTGGTGGCAGTGGGAACCGGCGACAGCACCGCGGCTGAAGCGGCGGTCAAGAACGGCGCGGATGGCATCCTGCTCACTGCCTGGCGGCCAGGAACGGACGTGTCGAAGATCGTGGCGACTGCTGGGTCAGGCGGCGCGATATGGGGCGTGGAGTATGACGGCGAGGGTGAGGATGCCACTGGCGTGCTGCACGCCGCGCTCGACGCGGGCGCTGCGTTCGCCGTCGTCGGACCCGCCACGCCGGCCAGCGTGCTCTTTGAAGATGTAGAGAAGCTCGATCTGGTCGTGACAGTGGATCCACCTACGACAGAGCTGGAGCGCGTGCTCTTGCGGGCGGAGAATTTGCTACCCGCGCAGGCGGCGCTGATCCGCGCTCATTTGGCATCCGCCGGTCTGGCGAAACTGACGGTAAGCTCTTTCGCGCGGTTGAAGCTGCTCTTTGAGGCGTTGCGCTTTCCAGCGCTGGTGACGCTGGCGGATGTTCCTTCGCCCACCTACGTTCGTATGCTGGTCAGAATGGGCGCGGATGCCCTTGTGTTGCCGGGCGCGGGCGCGAGCGGTGAGAAGCTGGGTCCTCAGGTAGCGGCGCTGCGGGCAGAGCTGGAGAAGACCCCCGCGCGTTCCGATGAGCGCGAATCGGTGGCGATTGGGGGACTGATGCAGGTGGGCGGGCAATCACCCGCGCCGAGCAAACCGGAGCCCGAGCCTGAAAAAGAGTAGCCACGCCGCTCGCGGCCGGAGCAATGAAACCCTTTCGTGAATCGAGGGATGCCTCCATTGGTCACTCCCATAGGACAGATAGGTGCGGCCTCAGCGCGAGTATGATACACTCGCGCTGAGGTGTGGCGCCCAAGGTTGACGATTGGGCGCCGTAGTGTTGCCGTGTACATGCGCGGAGAAGGATACGGGAGCGCGCGATGTACCACGTGGAAGGCAGAGGTTGATGGGCATGTCGGACTGGGATGAGGACTCGTGGGGACGGGGCCGCGGCCCCCGCGAAGGCCGCGCGGGCGGTGATGCGCGTCCTGACCGTCGGGCACCCGAGCGTCCGGCTCGCGGCGCTTCATCCTGGGAAGCCGAACGCCCTGAGCGGAGCGGACGCGGTCTCGTTCGCGAGCGCGATGCCGGCCCGCGCGCATCGTCAAGTGACTGGGATCGCCCAGGTGGCTCGCCACGCGGCGATGGCCAGGGCAGTAGTCGCGGCGGCCGGCGGTTTAACTACGACGATGACCGCGGTGGCAGCCAGGGCCGCGCTCCCCGCGACCGCTACGACGATATGACCGATGGGCGTGATAACCGCTCGCCACGCGGCGCTCGACCTCCCTCGCGCGACGATAGGGACGCCCGCGACCGGCGGCCCGCGCCGGGAGGACCGGCTTCACGCGGCGGACCTACCCCCCGTGGCGGTCTCTGGGACGATGAAGAGATGCAACGGCGTCGCCGACCCGACGGCAGCGATCCCCGGGCGCGCTCCGCCGGCCGTATTGACCCGCGTGACCCCCGCGCCTTGCGCAGGGGATTGATAGACACGTCCGCGCAGCTGGCCCCACGACCAAAAAAAGCTGGGTTCGGCTTCGGCAAGGCGATACTTATTATTCTGCTGATGTTTTTGGTCGGCGCGGGTGCGGCCTACGGGTACTTCCGCGTGAGCACGCCAGCCGTGCGCGGCCCCGCATCGAGCAATCCCGGAGCGACCCCGGCATCCACCACATCTGGCGCGGGAACGACACCGAGCGCCTCACCGCATAGCAATGTGCCAGCAGTGCATCCGTACTATGTTGTACTCTAAGGCGTACGTGAGGTCACGGGATTTGCCTCGTGCACAGTAGCGCGAAAGAGTACGGGTTCATTATGGGGGACACATCACCGCTGGAAGAGCGTCTGCGCGACGACGCGAGAGCCGCGCAGCGCGATCGCGATCAGGTGCGCCTGGATACGCTGCGCCTGGCCCTGAATGCGTTTCATCAGGAGGAGGTCGCGCGCACGGATGCGAAGCATCCGCATCACCGGCAGGCGTTGACCGAGCCTGATCGCCACATCATCGTGGAGAAACAGATCAAGCAGCGCGAGGAAGCCGCCGCCATCTATCGTAAAGCCGGGCGTGATGAGCTGGCGGAGAAGGAAGAGCGCGAGGCGTTTCTGCTCAAGGCTTATCTACCCGCGCGGATGTCTGATGACGAGCTGCGAGCGTTGGTGGCTGGCCTGGTAGCGGAGCAGGGCAAAGACTTCCGCAAGGTGATGCCAGTTGCCTCACGTGAGACCAAGGGTCGCGCTGATGGTCGCCGCGTGCAGGAAATCGTGCGCGAGCTGACCGCGTAGAGGCCAGCCCATGCGATTCGAGATAACGCCGGACGTCTTCGAGCGGCTGCCAAACCTGCGTGTCGCGGCAGCCGTAGCGACTGAGATCAACAACCAGATCGAGCGGCCCACTGTCGCGATGTACTGGCGCTCGGTCTGGGAGTCGGCGGCTGTAGCGGCGCAATTTGGTAACGCGCAGTCGCATCCGCTCATTAAGCCCTGGCGCGATTCCTTTCAGCGGATGGGCGTCTCGGGCAAGCAGTTCCCCAGCTCTGTCGAGGCGCTGCTGCGCCGGGCGCTTAAGGGCGGCGCGCCGTTTTTTATCAATCCGCTGGTGGACTGGTACAACGCCGTTTCTCTGTGGCATTATGTCCCGGCGGGCGGTTTCGATCTCGCTGAGGTGACAGACCCACTTGAGCTCCGCGTGAGCCGCGCCGGGGATACTTTCACTGCGCTGGACGACGACCAGGCGCTGGCGGTGCCGCCGGGCGAGGTGTCCTATGCGGCGGACGCGACGATATTGACGCGGCATATCGTCTGGCGACAGGCAAAGACGGCCTTGATTACGCCCCGGACAGGCGATGTGGTGTTGGTTTCAGAGGTGCTCGCCGAGCTTGGCCCCGACGCGCCCATCGCTGTCGCGGACGATTTCGCGCGCGGACTACGAGACTACTTCGGCGTAGCCTCAAAGACGTGGGTGTTGGATCCGGCGCAGCCCACGATTGCGTGGTGAGGCTCCCATGCGCAATGACCTTTCATTCTCCGCTACCTACGGCGACGCGCTCCGCGCCGGAGTTGGCCTCCTCCGCGAGGCCAATGCTACTCAAACGCCCGACCTCGATGCGCAAGTGCTCCTCACGCATGTCACTGGCGCCACACGCGCGGTGCTCCTTGCCTTCCCTGAGCGTCCACTCACCCATGAACAGGCTAGTGCATATGCCGCGTTAGTGCGTCGCCGCGCCGACCGGGAGCCTGTCGCCTATCTTACCGGTCACCGTGAGTTCATGGGCCTCGATTTCCTCACCGACGCTCGCGTTCTCATTCCCCGACCCGAAACCGAACACCTCGTCGAAGCCGCACTGGCGGAGATCCGAGCTCGCCTGGATCACGAAGAAACGCCTGTCATCGCCGATATTGGCACAGGCAGCGGTGCCATCGCGCTCTCCCTCGTCGCGCTAGAGCCGCGTTTGTCTCGTGTCTACGCCACCGATGTCTCGTCCGCCGCCCTTGCTCTCGCCGCCGAAAATGCCAGCCACCTTGGCGTCGCGAGCCGCGTCACCTTCCTCCAGGGCGACCTGCTCGATCCGCTCACTGAGCCGCTCGACGTGCTCCTTGCCAACCTCCCCTACGTCGCCCCCCGCGATGCTAGCATCCTCGCCCCCGATGTCAGCCGCTTTGAGCCGTCCCTCGCTCTCTATGGCGCCGAGGACGGCTTGGGCCACCTGCGCCGCCTCTTCGCACAGGCGGCCGACCACCTTCGTCCCAGCGCTACTCTGCTCCTCGAATTCGGCTATGACCAGCGTACCGCGGTCGAAGCGCTCGTCCGCGCCACATTTCCGCGCAGCACCATCCACATCGGCGCCGATTACGCCGGCTGGGACCGCTACGCCGTCATCCATCTCGATACAGCCATCCAGGTATCTGAGACGCCTACACCGCCGTCGGGCCAACCGCCGGATTAGGAAGCGACGCCGAGGCGAATGCGCGGCTTCCATGTTTGCAGCTTCCAGACGTGCGATGCTACACTGCATGAGTAGCCGTGGTGACCGGCATACCGTCCCCGTATTTCCTTGGCGGTCGCATGAATGAGGGCACTTCACCATGAGCAGCGAGCTTCACGACTTCGGCCGCGCCCAGCTCTTTGACGCGGAAGCAATTGGAGAGCCTGGCAACCGGCGCTTTCGGCTCTTTGCGCGCAGTCCTGGAGGGACCGCTGTGCTCTGGGTGGAGCGAGAGCAACTCGAAGCGCTCTCTCTTGCCGTGGATCAGATGCTTGCTCAAATCCAGGGCGGTGACGTGCTTCGCCCGGAAGCGCTGGCTGCTGTACCGGAGGTCCCTGGCGCGCCATCCGACTTCCCCGACGATCCTGATCTTGAGTGTCAGGTTGCCGGCATGCAGATCGGTTACGATGAAGACCATGACATTATCCTCGTCCGTGTCACACCTGTGGAGCTTATCGAGCAGGACGGCGAGATGATCGTTCGCGAGGATGCCGAACCCGTCTTCTCCATCCTTATCAGTCGCAACCAGGCCACCCGCCTTAGCTCCCATATCGTCGGCATTCTCGCCAGTGGGCGTCCGCGCTGCCCATTCTGTGGCCGGCCCATGCAACCGGGCCACGTCTGTGAAAAGCAGAACGGCTACCATCCAGTCGGCTTGAATTGATCGCGCTGCCCGATGATGGTGTCGGGCAACTGGGAATTGTGACGCGATTCTCAGAATTACCAGCGCCCCATCGCATATACTAAGGGGGGCTTGGCGCCGCCAGTGGGTTGTCTTTTGCTCTTCGCGGCGCCCAGGCGGGAGCGAGGTGGTGGCATGGCACGCACACTCTACCGTATCTACCTCTACGGCGTATGGCTCCTCCTCATGATCTTCGTTACTGTAGCAGTAGGCGTCGTGCTGGGCACGTTGCTCGCGGCCTCACCACTCAATGGCCCCTCCCAGACTACTCTGACTGGCGCTGTCATCACACAACAGATCGTCCTCGCGCTGCTCGCCGTCATCATTGCTGGCTCACTGGGTGGCCTACACTACTGGCTCATCCGCCGCGATATCCGTGACGATCCCAGCGCCGCGTCTGGGCCTGTCCGCGCGCTCTTCCTCAACGGTGTCGAAGCCGGCAGCGTCCTTGTCGGTGTTCCAATGATCGCTAACGCCTTTGCTTCACTCGCGAATCCCTATTCTGGAGGAATCGCCAACCTGGTTGCCGGCGGCCTCGTCGCGCTCGGCCTCTTTGCCTTGCTCGAAGCCGAGCGCCGGCAGTTCAGCGTGGCGCCGGGCGCGGCCATTGTCTTCCAACGGCTCCATCTCTATGGTATCCAGCTCGTTCTCCTATTCATCGCCGCTTCGTTCTGGCTCAACGCCATTGATACCTCCGCCACCGTTATCTTCGTCAATGCTGGACTGCTGACGAGTGGTTGCGGGTCAGGTGGCATATGCGCTGGGGCGCCTGAGCTTCTGCCTAATCTCGTCTGGCTTTGGGCTGGCGCTGCTGTCGTCACTTTGGCCATCGTGGGCTATGGCTACCTCTCTCGCCACGATGGCCGCTCGGTCATTCGCCTCGTGATGCACTACGCCGCGTACACTTTCGGACTCATTTTTGTGATCGTAGCGGTGGATGAAGCGGCGTCGCTGCTAGTTTCGCTCATCCAGAGTCAGACTGTCACCGCGAGCGACTTCCTGCTCCGGTACGAGTTCATCGCGCCAGCCACTTTTGGTGTCCTGGCTGTCGCCGTCTATGCCAGCTGGCTTGCCCGCGATGCGCTGCGCGATACTGACAGCGCCCAGGCTCTGGGCTTGACCACAATGGCCGTAACGATTGCCGTTCTCGCTGTTCCGTTCTGGATCGGTTGTGCGCTTCTTGCCTACAATCTGCTCATCAGCGTTTCTCCCGCCATTCCCCGCCCATCGGCTGACCAGTGGACCAGCGCCGTCGCGTTGCTGATCGCTGGCATAGGATATATTCCTTTCTCTCTCCGCATGCGTGTCCTGGCGCGCCGCTACACCCCCGCGACGGCCCGGCGTGGTCTGGTTTTCGCGCTGCTTGGCGCGGGCACCCTCACCGCCGCGGCTGGCCTTGTGGTCATGCTCTACGCTATCGTCACCAATGTCGTCGGTGCGGCGTTGGACAACTGGCAAACCATCGCCCGCGGGGGCGGCGTAACGCTCCTCATCGGCGTCATCGTTTCCGGCATCTACTTCAGTCGCGTCCAGGTGGAAGGCTGGTTCCACCGTGCCGCTCCCGTCGCTCTGCCGGCCGCCGGCTCGCCGGAGGCGCCGTCTCCGGTAGCCGTCACAAGCACGGATCACGACATCGAGGACGTTCTCGATGCCGTCCTCGCAGGCAGACTCACACGTGATGAAGCCGCTGCGCGCCTACGAGGCTTGTCGGTGTCTCGAATCTGATGCGCCCAGCGCGATATTCGCCGCTTGAAATGCTCCACGCGGTTTGGAATCAGCCCGGGCTGGATGGTATACTACGCCCGACCCTCAATGACGAGGGCGATAGCGTCTGCTACCACACCAGAACAAGACCGCGAGCTGGGTGCTCCGCTGGGCCGCTGTTCGCGCGCCCGGCATGTGTCCGCACACTCTTCGCGGTGACACGAAGCGTTAGACACAGGAGACACTACATGGCGATGACGCGCGTGAAACGACCGACACTTGCGGATCTCGAGCTCAGCACCGGCAAGCGCACCCGTCTGCACCGGCTGCTCTACAAGTTTGGACCCGCCAACGGTACGCTGCTCTTCCTCCCGATTGACCAGGGATTGGAGCATGGACCTCGCGATTTCTTCCCTAATCCGCCTGCCAAGGATCCCGAATTCCAGCTACGTTTGGCCAAAGAGGGGAATTTCTCAGGCATTGTCTTCCAGATCGGCATCGCTGAGAAGTACATGCAGAAGTATGCGGGCGACGTACCGCTGGTCCTGAAGCTGAATGGCAAGACCGAGATCCCCTCTGATAAGCAGCCCATCTCCCCCGTCATTGCCTCCGTCGAAGATGCCGTGCGCCTCGGCGCCGACGCCGTCGGTTACACCCTCTACGTCGGCTCGCCGTTGCAGGCCGACGACTTCGAGCAGTTCCGCAAGGTGCGCGAAGACGCCGACCGCTTCGGCATGCCTATCATCGTGTGGGCATATCCGCGCGGCGAAGCGATAGATGCCAAGGGCGGTCGCGATAGCTTCTACGCCGTAGACTACGCTGCTCGTGTTGCCAATGAGCTTGGCGCCGACATCGTGAAGATCAACGTGCCCAGAATCAATGCGGAGAAGGACGCCAGCGCTCCGAAGCCTTACAACACCATGCAAATCTCCACCGAAGATGCCGTGGCACAGGTCATCGAGTCTGCTGGCCGCGCGCTCGTTCTCTTCAGCGGCGGCGAGATGCAGGGCGAAGGCGATGTCATCCATAAGGCCCGTGTGGGAATGGATGGCGGCGCGACTGGCCTCATCTTTGGGCGCAACATCTGGCAGCGTCCCTTCGATGAAGCGCTGACGCTCGCCAAACAAATGAGCGAGATGTTGAAGGAGTACGGCGCGTAGCTGTGTTCCGCTGACCGCCAATAAAGGGCGCCAGCCGTTGTGGTTGGCGCCCTTGTCTGTCGTTACCATGCGGTTTGAGACGCCGGATATCCTACTGGCAGGTACATTCATTGCCTATGCCTTGTATACTGGTGCTGTCATCGTGTGCGCAAGGTGGTGGCGTGCAGAGATAGGTTGGCAATCATCAGGCATCTGGAGATAACCCGTATGGAATCGATTCGTGTAATGATCATAGATGAGCATCCACTGTTCCGCCAGGGATGCCGGTGGGCGCTCGAAGGCGCGGGCGACTGCGTCGTCGTCGCGGAAGCCTCTGAGAGCCGCGCCGGCCTTGATCTCGCCAAGCAGCACACTCCCGATGTCGTCTTGATTGATGCGCTGCTCTCGACGAACGATGCCCTGGAGCTGGCCCGCCAGCTACGTCATTCCTCGCCGCGTGTCGCCATCATTATGCTGACCGCGTTTGAAGAAGAAGAACAGCTCTTCCAATCCATGAAGCTCGGCGCGGCGGCGTACCTGCTCAAGGGTATTTCGCCCGACGAGCTGATTGACGCTGTGCGCAAGGTGAGCCAGGGTATCTACATCATCAATGATAATGTCCTCTCGCGTCCCACCGTGGCCAATCGGGTGCTGCGCACCTTCCGTGAGATTACCGCCGAAGAGCCGCCGGAGGTGCAGCCGCTCTATTCCCCACTCTCAGGTCGTGAGATTGAGATCCTCGACTACATCGCCCGAGGCAACAGCAATAAAGAGATTGCGAAGTCGCTCAAGATCAGCGACCAGACCGTCAAGAATCACATTACATCCATTCTCAAGAAGCTTTCCGTGAACGACCGGACTGCCGCTGTCGTGCATGCGCTCAAGCACGGCTGGATCAAAATGGATGCCGAGTGAGTCCGGTTCGGGGAAGTGGTGGTGACACGCCTGGATGAGACGCGCCAGGAGGAATATCGGGGCGAAAGGAGCTTGGTAGGTGTCGTCCAACTACAATAATTACCCCGGTCTACCGCCGCTCGATGGGCAGCGTGATGACGATGACCAGGCGCATGCCCAGCCTCCTGGCGTCCACGCACCATCCGCGCGCCCCTGGCCGCCCGTCCCACCGTCCGGTGGCTACGTGCCTGGCGGACAGTCCGAACCCTGGTCGGCCAGTGCTGTTGGCGACACAAATGTGCTTTCCCCCGGCTTCACCGGACAGTATGCCGCCGCCCCTCAACAGACAAGCTCCTGGGCCGCCGTCTCGGCGAGCGTAGAGAGCACGTTGCCGTCAAATGGTCAGCCGCCCGGTTTCCGCGACGCGCCCGCCACCAACGCTTCCTCGATGAATTGGGCCACCGAAAGTGATCTCATCGAGTCCTGCCAGGTCGAGTACGACAACATAAGCCACGAGCTCGACGAGCTGCGCATGCTCCTCACGCAATCCGGTAAAGAGATGGAGAAGCTGAACCAGCGCAAAGTGTTGACGGCAGCTCAGGTCCGTGAAATCGAGGAGCATTTGGAGCTGCATTCGCGGCAGGAAATTCGCGAGAAGTATCTTGCCGCCGCCGAAGCGGAGATGCGCGCCTTCATGATTGGTGAGCAGCGCGAGCAAATGCAATCCAAAGCCCACACCTACGAGCAGTATCTCGACTTCCTCCGTCGAACAGTAGATGTGCTTCAGGCGGCGCCCGCGCCCGCCAGCGGCGCCTCGTCGTTGGCCGGTTCAGGGGGCAATGGTCCAAACGGCCAGGCCGCCCCAGCGTGGCCGGCGTTACCTGATATTCCGACGACGGCGCTTGTCAATCCCGCGGCGTCCAGTGTCGTCTCGCTCTCCGCCGTCATGCCCGCGCTCAGCAGCCAGCTTGACGCCGTGACACGCATGATTCAGGCGCAGGAGGGCATTCGCGAGCGTGTCGCCCAGCGCCTCCACGATGGCCCAACGCAATCCCTCGCGAACGTCGTGCTCACCGCTGAGATCTGCGAGAAGCTTGTCCAATCGGACCCGCGCCGTGCGCTCAGCGAGTTGGGGAACCTGAAAGTGCTGGTGAATACGACGCTGCAAGAGACTCGCAAGTTCATCTTTGAGCTTCGCCCCATGACGTTGAACGATCTGGGTCTGGTGGCCACGCTACGCCGCTACACGGCAGATACGGCGGCCAGGTATCAGGTGCGGATTCCGCTGGCCGCTCCCCAGGGCGAGCGGCGCATGCCGAAAGAGGCCGAGGTCGCAGTATTCAGGGTCGCTCAGGAAGCTATTCTCAATGCCGTCACGCACAGCCGGGCCACCATCATTCAGGTATTGGTTGCCTGGCCGCCAGACGGGTTCGTGCTCGTGGTGGAAGACAATGGAGTGGGCTTCAATGTCGAGCAGGCATTGGCGCGCGCGATCAATCGCCAGACGATTGGTATCACGAACATGCAGGAACGCGCGGAAATGTTGGGCGGATGGCTCAGAATCGAAAGCACACCAGGTCATGGTACGCGCATTGAGCTATCCTTCCCCAGCGCTCAGGATCAGGCTGACAAGACTTTTGGGGCAGTGCCACGTTACTAGGCGCGACGGCCTGCGTTTAGCATTCGGAAGCGGATGTTGAGGGTAGTGTATCTTCGGATACGCAGCCAGCACGATCTGCGTGGAACGTGGTCCGCGAGCGCGGTTTGGCGGAGCTGCCGCCCAAG
>Ga0070730_10003815_pt1 | contig 13412 bp, 13 predicted proteins | sample Coa_R1_3_FD_66447 | JGI IMG/M metagenome (GOLD analysis project Ga0070730, IMG submission 66447) | Surface soil microbial communities from Centralia Pennsylvania, which are recovering from an underground coalmine fire - Coalmine... | ecosystem: Environmental > Terrestrial > Soil > Unclassified ...
TGGGGCCAAACTTTCTAAGGCCTCGGCACGTTCTGTGTCGGGAGTGAATATTATTGAGCTCATTCGTTTGGTGCGTGATGATCTCACTGAAGCTGGTGGTCATCCGATGGCGGCAGGGTTCGGGTTGTTGAGTGAAAAACTAGAAATAGTAAAAAGTCATTTGCAAAAAGCAGCGAAGGAGTATATCGATATCGAATTACTGAAATCAGTTTTGAATGTTGAGTGCCTGTTGCCTGCAGGATTAGTACGAGTGGAAACAGTCGACGCCATTCAAGATTTTGCGCCCTTCGGGCCCGGCAACCGTGAACCAGTTTTTGGTCTGCTCGGCCTGCGCGTTGCGCAGGCTGCCACTATTGGCCGTGACAACAAACACCTCAAAATTTTTGCGCAGATGGATAGTGGCAAAAAAAATGTCACTGTCCTTGGTTGGGGCATGGGCGAACTCGCCAATCAGCTTGCTCCAAATTCAAAAATCAATATTGCAGGTGTTTTGGAAGTGAATGAATGGAAAAGAAAACGGAATATTCAGGTTATTACAAAAGATATCCAACTGGATATATAATTTTGCGCTATATGGTTGAGCAGCATTTTCCAACTCACGATATCGACCCACGAGATTATCGTTTGGATGGGGAACCAAGAGCTTTTTATCACTGGCAATACCGTAAACGGTACGAGGAAGTTAAAAATTTTTGGATACCTGGAACAATTATCGTGCCGGAACGAATTCCAGTAGTTGCCATTGTAGCAAACTCCTTTTTGCGATGGGATTTTTTCGACCTGCGAAACCAAGATAGAATTCCCGTCGATAATGTTACTTTCCCGGGAAAATCAGTTCACGTTGACTTCACTCAGAGTAACGAGGGACACGTTACCAAAGAAGAAAAAGCTGTTGTTTGTGATGCGGTTTTTGGTCGGGATTGCAGGCGAGAAGATCACCTCTATTATGCGTACTTAGCACAAATTATTGCACTTGGTTTTGTTCCATACTGTACGCCGCTGCCTAACCATCCACTGCATATTCGGTTAGTCCATCAGTTACAAATAGACGATCCCGATTTGCGTGACATCTCAAAAGCAATTAAAGAACAAATGGTAAAACTTTGGACCGACCCAATGAAGTCTGATACAGTGAAAAATGGATCAGTTTAATTTGGTTTTGTTTCCTGTTCCAGCAATTCGTCATAGTAAGGCAACGCCCAACTGTACAACACCGACATATGCCTGCGCAGTGCCTCCCGAGAATTGCGAAGCATTGTTTTATAATTTTCGTTCGAAGTTTTTAAGTCGCGAGTTTTGTACAATGTGTGGGGTTCATCAAAAAGATTGATCTCTGTTTGCATGACTGATTCAAAATGTAACTCAACCGGCATATTTGCTCGATCGTCTGTCATGGGGTGAAGGAGCAATACGACGTGACGTTCATAGAGTAATTCACCATTCTCTCCGTGTCGTGGCTCTGCTCCTCTTCGAAACTCTTCAGCTTCTTCACCGTTGGGTCTTCGTCTATTTGTTTGGTAGTGGTTGGTGGCCGTGTACTGTGCTGTTGGATCAGGATCTTCTCCTGGATACATAAGTTTCGTTTTCTGCATAATAAAATCTAAAACGAATTCATCCAATCCTTCTCCGCAAGAGAGTGTGCCTCGTAAAGGATCAGTAGTGCCTTGTAAATATTTTTCCCACATCGCCGGATCTTTAAAAGTTTCTCGTAAAACAACTTGCGCTCGTTGTTCATTAGCATCTCCCACCCACCGCGGATGGCTTAAGTTACCTACGCGAGCATCATTCAACCATTTGTCCATAATGCTGCCAGGAGTTTTCTTATCCATGATCAGCACCCATTCACATGGCCCTAAAAGAGGTCTATCCCACAAACCTTCGAGCTTTAACAACTTTCTTTCTTCAAATTCTTCTGGGGAAACTTCTACGGCACAAATTTTTGCGACTTCAAGTTGGTGAGAAATTTCGCGACGAATAGCGAAACTATTCATACGCAGCTGCGCATCAAAATACGTAATCCTTTTTTCTCTTGGAAAGTTGCGATCTTGGTATCGCAACGACATTTTTTCTAGCGCTGTTTGTAAAGCTTGCCACTGTTCTGGAAAGAAGGCAGCTGCAGCACTTTCTTGAAGTTCGCGCACAGCTGGTTGCATGTCCAAATCTCGAGCAAGCGGAATTAAAGCCTGTGCGCCATTCAATCCATTACGCATCAATGCTTTTTGGGCAGATACATCTATGCTTTTACCTTCGGCATTGAGGTAATCCATTTTGTTTCTCGGATAACGGCCGCCATCAATTTCCTGGGCCATTAACGCCACGAGAATTGCATACCCACCTGGTCTATGGCCAACATGTTTGACATATTTATCTTCCGGTAAGCCATTAACGGCAAAAGCAAGCATTTCTTCTCTTGTCATATACCGTAGGTCAGTTTCTGGGTGTTCAACATACCTTTCTTTCACAGCAATTTTAAACTTTTCATATGCCATCGGAGTAAAACCGTCATCGATTGCGTCTTGAATCATTTGGGCAAGCCCACCTTCACAGCCATCTACAGGAGTTGAGTCTTGCTCCACCAAGCGAGCAATAACTCGGTGCTGTCTGTCAAGTTTCCAAAACTCATCCAAATTCTTCATCAATTGTTCAATAAAACTTTCTCCACCAATGTCAAAAACATCGTCCATAAAATTTTGCTCCAACTCAAGACTTAATGCAGTCAGTTGTTCTGGCCCGAGCCAATGGAACGAATCATGTAGGTACGTGGTGGCCAATACCATAGGGTCGTAAATACCAAACTCATCTATGACAATTCGGACACATCGATACGCATGAGCTTCATACGTTCTATCTTCTACACAAGAGCCTGGTCCGTTCGTTCTTTCCAGATTTTCAAAACACCTATGGACGATAGCCTGCAGCTTAACCAGCAGAGCTCGTGTTGTCTCGTTCCTTTTCTGTATTTCAGGATTTGAGTGGTTGGCAAATTTAGTATTCAGCCACGATTGGGGATCTTCTGCACCCATATCTTCTAAAAGATAATCGGGTCGGATTTCCCCAACACCTCGAAGTCGCAAAGCTTTTTGCTCTGCTGCAATAATACGGAATGTTGGCGATTTGATGAGATTTTCTTTTGTCATTTTTCTTCACAAAAAACCCCTCTTTTTAAGGAGGGGTTTGGGTTGTTTTTTAATTTAATTCATGCTGTTACAACGCCAAAACCCCGTCCTTAAATGGAAGGACTTGGGTGCGGTGTTTAATAATCGTTGCAGTAGTGCAAAACATGATTGAGGAGTCATTTTACAGAAACCTGTTGCCAAAGTCAATGTTTCTGCTAGAATGTTTGCTGACATGTTTACTCGCTCTTATCTTATTATTCGTCAGCTTACCGTCCTTTTTAAAAAGGAGAGGGGTCTGGTGATTGATTAAATAAGAGCATTATTTATAAAACACCAACCCCTCCCGAAAGGAGGGGTTTTTGGTAGAAAGGGAATGATGTCTGAATACCGTAATGGGATGTGGGCGGGGCTTCACCGTCCCGACAATGCTAGTAGGGATGACATGGAGAAATGGAGAGTAAAGGTACGAGGAACTACTCCATCTTCTCCAGAAAATGCTGGACAGTTTTCGAGAGAAAGAACGAGATCTGTTGGCAAAGAGCAGGGGGAAGTAATGGCCGGCCCTATCATGGATATGATTTCTGGAGCTACTTCAGTTGAAGTAGGTGCGGACTGATTTTATGTTAACACTTAGTAACGCAACGAATTTTTTTTCAAACCTCCTTCTTCTTGAAAATTTGGGGGGCAATGTGTGTTGACATAGAATATGTACGACGACACCAAAACCCCCTCAAATCGAGGGGGTTTTTATTTAAAAATTTATGTACCTTTGGAGGAATATGAAAAGTAGCGAAACAGCAACAACAATTTTTGAAACGACAATTGATGGGTATAGAGAAACACCCAAATTTATGAAAGAAAGAATTGCGATCACGTTGGCGATAGTACGACATTTGGAAGCATGTCACGATTTTCCGGACCCCTCAGAAATCACTGTAGAAGAATTGTCCGGTACTGAGCTGGACATTGCCACTCAACTAAAAACTGAAGAGATTGAACGCGCTCGCGCTCTAAAGCGTTTTGGACACAACATTGCGCGAGATGAGAGGAATTACGCGCCGTAATTCCTCTTGGTTCCTTTGTTATGACTACAAACCTGTTTGTAAAGAGTGCGCAACTCTTTCAATCCTTCGTAACCGATAAACCACTGTAGGTGTCGTTCTACTTCCTCCATTGTGTTGAATGTTCTTTCTTTCCCGTGAAGATCTGTATTAGGGAGTCGGCCGGCCGAAATATCTTCACTCCATTGAGCGACGACGTCGTCACTTGTTAAACCAAATCTTGTGAGGTGGCCAATTTCCGCTGAGCCAAAGAACAACCAATTAAGGGCTGAGTCGGCAAACTGAAATTCGGGAGAAGCCAGAGAATTTCCATATCTTTCAACATATAGGCGCGTGTTGAGCTCGCCTTTTCTTACCGTACTTGAGCTTTGTCTACGAACATCGGGTGGTGTATATCGGACTTGCTCTGACATACTACATTTCTCTTTCAGACTCCTCAATTTTTTGTTCACTTGAAGCTGGAAAACCGGCGCTAGCGCCAACACTGTCCACAAAATTTGCCAGCGTTGAATTTCCCGTTTCTCGAAAAGCATCGGCGACGCCAGACGTTCCTAAACAATCTGTGGCCGCCAATAAGTTTGCGGCGCTATTGCCAAAGAAAATTTTCAAATTTTCGTAGATTTGTCTGGCAGTATTTTCATTGGTGAGTTTTTTATTTTCTTTAGGCATTTTTTCCTTTTTGGTTTTTGACAACCAAAAACAAAAACCCCCTCTTGCGAGGGGGTTGATTTTTAAATAAAAGAGTTTAAACCAACACCGCCCCGCTGTGTTTGGGGGTAATAAGCGAAATGATAATAATCGCCCATTGTTGATTCAACATTGATGAGAATATTACAAGATTCTGGAAATTTGTCAAATTTAGTCAAAACTTGACTAGAGAACACTTTTGTGTTTAGATGCGGGTATGACTGAGAAAACACCAATCGGGGAAGGTAATGAAGAAAAAACATGGCTACTTGGAATGTTAATGGCGCTTGCGGAATTACGTCTAACCCGTTTCCGAGAAATGGCTGCCGTAGAAGAAAAACTTTCAGAAATGGATCATGCTGCAGAAGATAGGGATCGAAATCAAGAATCAGATGAGCTCGAAGCGCTTTTCGCTGGTAGAACTAGCAACAATAACGATCCCCGCTAATCATTTACCAATTTCTCCAATTTCTCTTTCAACTCACTCACCGGAATGCGCACTTGTTCTGTCGTGTCACGGTCGCGCCAAGTCACGGTATTGTCCTCGAGCGTTTGATAATCAACTGTGACGCACACTGGTGTGCCGATTTCATCTTGGCTCAAGTAGCGTTTGCCAATGTTGCCGCGGTCGTCCCACGCTGTGGGCGCAACCACAGAGCACGTGCGGAAAACCTCATCAGCTTTTTCCACCAGTTGCGGTTTATTTTTCACCAATGGGAAAACAGCCACTGTGTATGGCGCGAGATTTGGTTTGAGGCGTAGCACCACACGTTGTTTTTCAGTGTCGAGCCAATAGGCATCGGTCAACGTCATTAAAAATGCGCGATTTACTCCGAGTGCTGGTTCAATCACGTGCGGTACCACTTTTGCGCCGGTTTGCGGGTTGGTGTACTCCAAACTCTGTGCTGAGTGTTGCATATGCTGGCGCAAATCGTAGTCAGTGCGGTAGGCAACGCCCCACAATTCTTTCCAACCGAACGAAAAGTTGTAGTCAAGGTCATACGTGTCTTTGCTATAGTGGCTGCGCTCTTTATCCGTATGTCGGCGCCAACGCAAATTCTCTTCTTTAATTCCCAACGTTTGGGTCGCGAAACGCCACATGCTTGTTTTCCATTCTTCAAATAGTAACTGCCAATCGGTTTGTGCCGGATCGAAGAAGTACTCAATTTCCGCTTGTTCGAGTTCGAGCGTGCGGAAAATAAATTGGCCGGTCGTGATTTCGTTGCGGAAACTTTTGCCAATTTGGCCAACCCCAAACGGCAACTGCACGCGCGTAGAGTCCAACACTTGTTTAAAGTTGGAAAAAATTCCTTGGGCGGTTTCGCCGCGCAAATAAATTTTCGATTTTTCGCCAGAAACTGCTCCGATCGCGGTTTCAAACAATAGATTAAAAGTTCTAATATCTGAAAGTTCATTTCCCTCAGGGCTTTTTATGTCAAATTGCTTTATACAAGCTCTCATGTCCTCAATGCTCATATCCTCAATTTTTTTATTCAAATCATTTTTATTTTCAATATTAGAAACCCAATCACCTTTTTTGGTTGTATATATTGGTGGAAAAGATCCCTTTCCTAAAGCATCATTTTTTTCCTGTTCTTGTCTAGCTTTTTCAAAATATGCCTCGATGAGGTGGTCAGCGCGGTAGCGTTTGCCGGTCTTACGATCTTCAACCAATGGATCACTAAACGACGCTACATGTCCTGATGCCACCCAAGTTTGTGGGTGCAGCAAAATCTGCGAGTCCAGACCCACCATGTCGCGGCGGCGATGGATAAACTCACGCCACCACAAATTACGAATGTTGCGCAGCAACTCGGCGCCCAAAGGACCATAGTCGTACGAGTTTGCTAAGCCACCATAAATTTCGGAAGTTGGGAAGACAAACCCGCGTCGTTTGCACAAAGAAATTACTTCTTCAAGTGTAGGGCGGGGAGTGGTGTTTTGGTTTTGGTCAGACATAAGGTTCCTCTTGAATTTAGTAAATAAAAAACCGTCTCAACAAAGTATTGTGACTTTGTAGGGACGGTTCTTCAAGAAGAATCGCGGTTCCACCCTAATTGCTTGCAGTGCCACTCTCGCTGCTCGCCCACTTTATTTTGTGTGGCTCCCGGTTGCCAAGCCGATCAATGTCGCACATGTGGTAATATAGCAAAATTATAAAAAGAATACTAGCACTTATGTCATATTTTTGGCCAGATGTCTATTCCGATGATAATGATCGTTCTTGGGCAAAAAAAAGAAAAGCCTTGGAGGTGAATAAAGACTACGATGAATTGATTGCTGTTTTAGGAGGAAAAGAAAAGATTAAAAAAACACCTGAGACCGATGAAGAATTTCAAACAATTAATACAATTTATCTCATTTACTATTTTCAGTTGGTAGAAAATTTTTGGATTTATTTAAACTAATTTTACCTCATTTTTCAAACTGTTCAAAAAAACATCAATTTGTTGCGTATACGCGTTTGCATCACCCTCATACATTGAACTTAAAAAACGTCCTTGTTTGGCAAAATCATGCAAAGTCGATTGGATTTTTTCTATTCCCGAAAGGACCATAACTTGGGCATCACCGGCTGGTACGGCTAAATTATTGAAAAGCACCTTCAATAATCCATTTCGGCTCGTGGAGTCCATTTTTGCCAAGGCAATAAATTCATGGCCTAAAACAAAAGCAATATTCTTTCGGAGATTATACCGTTGATGCCAAAGTCCTGGTTTTGTTTTTATCGTTTCATCGTCAGTTGTTTCAACAGAAAGCGATTGTTGGGCAAGTTCTCCCGCCTCTTTTTGCGCCAATTCAAGAAGTGGCTTATTGAAAAGAAAAGAAATTCTCATTGCCATTGTCAGTAGAGACATCTCACTGTTGTTGCTCTGAATCTCTGGAGAAAGAAGGTCAAGTGGTTGTGCAGCCCTTTCAAATTGTGGTAGTGAAGAGAGTAATGGTGGGGTGGAAAGAAGTTTTTGGTACCCTTGCAGAACATTCACATCCGTTGGTAATCCCGTTTGCAACATCCTCACCGTAAACATGTACAGAGTTTTCACCATTCGACTCACCGTTTCTTGCTGCGGGGTCTGTGGATCTTTTTTTAATTTTGGATCTTTGTCGCCCACAAAAGCAGAGACAAATGTCACTTGCTCATCTGCTTGGTTTTTGGGATCTGCAGTTGTGACCATCTGTACATTTTGACTAAATATGCCCTGCAGTATATGAAAAATAGTCCAGAATCCGCTTTTTATCGCGTAGTCTATTTGTTGTACATCTCCTGGATCTATTTGCTCGGGCAAAGTAAATCCTTCGGTAGCGAGATCTTTCGTTTTATCCCTTCTCTGAATGAGAAAGTTGTAGAAAAGGAATGGATCAACGTTTCCCACCTGTGAAGGAAACGGCATTGTTTGACGGAGTATGTCATCGAAGTTTAAAGCGCCTTCAAATTTCGCCACTTCTCCAAGTAAACTCAAAATAAAATATATTTTCATGCCAAAAAGAATTGTGGCATCAATAGTTGAAGCGAAACCCAAAACTGCCGACCGATGAGATGTATCGAGATCTACGAAGCTATGAAGAAGTTCGTGAAGGAGAACTTCAACCCAAGTATTGTTGTCGCCCATTTCAATTTCGTGTGAAGGTGGGAATCCATTGACTTTTCTGCCGTTTGGTTTCTCTTCTGTCAATGTTTCTGATTTTAGTGGAATGTGAAGGTCTGCGGAAATCGATTCAGCGCCACGTCCTTCCCGAATTTCAAACAAGTCTGCCGCACATTGGTTGAGAGCAGGAAGCAAAGCTGCCTGTACGACTTCTGGGGGAACAAAATGAAGAGAGCCTTCATCATAATCGGCAGCAGTGTTATTCAATAATAATAAAAGATTATTCAAGATCACTTCTCCCAGATCAGGGTTCGATGGCATGGGAAGAAGAAAATTATTTGTCAGCAATTCTTGATGTTCTCTATTTGGCTGGCCCACTGCAAAAGAATGGAGTGGCGCGTTTATGAGTAGGGAGTCCGCCGAACTCATGCCAATGATCAACTCGCCAACCCATTCTTGGAGTTCGGGTGGCAACTGAACTTCCGGACCGTAATCAAGAAAACTGGCGAGCACCATGATTTGCATCGCATATTTCTTCGCATGGCTATGAAAATCTGCAAAGTTTGTCGGTTTCAGTTCTTTTAAGTATGTGCACAGGAGTTTTACGCGGCCGAGTATCTCAGTTTTCGTAGAGTCAAAAGGAATGTTTTCTCCGCTGTTCGGAATGTATTTTTTTAGAAATGCATCAATGTCGAATTTTTTTTGAAACTGCTCAACCATTTTATCAATGTCGATTTGTTCAACCGTAGTCCAATATTGTTGCGGTATTTCTTTGAGCGCTGTAAAGTTATCAACAATTGTATGAACTTTTTCTGGCAGCTCTGGATTTTGAAAGAGAAAGGCAGTATAGCTTTCAGGTGGGAAATCAATTTTTGGAGGATCTGCTAAAAAATCTGCAACCCGGTCGCTATTCTTTGTATGTGCGTAGTTCAGGACTGTATTTCGAAAAAGTTCCCTCAATGGAGCGTCATGCATATACGCATCAGTGTTTTGGGTTTTGTCTTTCTGGGCTGCGCAACTCTTTATTTCATTTGCGAGCAAAGCGGCAGACGTAAGTAGGGCCATGCTCGGTTGGTTTTCTCCCTCAAAATGCTTTGCTTGCACGCGCTGCAATTGTTCTAAGATTTGGAAAGAAATTGAGCACCAAAATTGAAAATTGGCATAAACAACTTCAGGAGTCACTGGCAAATCTACAAACCAATCTGCATATATTTTTTGGAATTCTTGAAACTCCTCTAGAGTGGGAATATTTTCTTTGGCAAATGATACAACCTCGGTCCCAACCTGAATTGTTTTTGGTGGAAGAGGTTGAAGTTCATTGCTTTTTACAACGTCAGTTTTTTTTGGTGAAGATTCTGTGGCCATTCGGGTGAGACCGGTCAAAGAGGGACGTAAAAGTGGTGTAAGAGCCAAACTTTTGAGTGTGAGATCTAAGAACCTTCTTCTCGACATTCCTCGTTGGGTTTCACTAGAAGGATTTTCGCTAGACACATTTTTTGACATTTGGGAAAAGTATACAGCAGTAATGTTATACAACAAAATAAACACTGCTCTCGTGTTACAATCATTCCGTTATGTCATCACGAACTCTCGTCCACGAAACGCTCAAGCACATTGGCCAAACTGTGACGCTACGCGGTTGGGCAGGAAACAAACGCGACCACGGCAAAATCACGTTCATTGATTTGCGTGACCGCACCGGAACTGTGCAGTGTGTGGGATACCAAAAAATGGGCGAGGTGGGTGTTGAGTCAGTGATAGAAATTACCGGTTTGGTCAAAGCGCGGCCGGAAAAAATGGTCAACCCAAACTCCGCGACGGGCACAATCGAAATTGATGTCCAAGAATATACAATCCTTAATCCCGCAAAAGAGTTGCCCATCCAGGTTGAAGGCGACGGCCTCGAAATAAATGAAGAAGTGCGTTTAAAGTACCGCTACTTGGATTTGCGTCGCGAAAGAATGCAAAAAATTGTAAAACTACGCTCGCAATTTTTTCAAGCGATGCGCAATGAACTGTACAAAGAAGAATTTACTGAAGTTGAAACACCGATGCTCACAAAGTCCACCAAAGAGGGTGCGCGCGACTTTATTGTGCCGTCCCGTTTGCAACCCGGAAAATTTTACGCGCTGCCGCAAAGTCCACAACAGTATAAACAGTTATTAATGACGGCGGGTGTGGAAAAATATTTCCAGTTTGCGCGCTGCATTCGTGACGAAGATTTGCGCGCTGACCGCGGTTTTGAGTTCACGCAGCTCGATTTGGAAATGAGTTTCGTAGAGCGTGACGACGTGATGAAAACTGTGGAAGCGATCGTCAAAGATTCAATCAAGGCCGTGGGTGGCAAACTCCAAAAAGAACAGTTCCCCGTTTTTTCGTACGACGAGGCGATCAAAAAATTTGGTGCTGACAAATTTGATTTGCGCAGTGAACAAGAAAAAAAAGATGGGGTGCTCGCGTTTGCGTGGGTCATTAACTTTCCGTTTTTCAAAAAAGTTGACGTTGCCGATGTTGCCGAAATGCAAGACAGCAAAAGTGGTTGGACGTTTACCCACAATCCATTTAGTGCGCCAATTCCGGAACACGAAGAATGGTTGTTAAAAGGCGAAAAAGTTGGTGAAATTTTAACGACGCAATACGACTTAGTGTGCAACGGATATGAAGTCGGTGGCGGCAGCATTCGTGCACACCGACCAGAGGTATTGCGGGCGACATTTAAAGTTATGGGTTACTCTGATGAAGAAATTGAAGAGGGAGTGGGTCACATGTTGGCAGCTTTCCAAGTGGGCACTCCACCGCACGGTGGAATTGCGCTGGGTTTAGATCGGCTCGTGATGCTTTTGACACGCGAGGATTCTTTGCGTGAAGTAGTCGCATTCCCGATGACTTCTTCCGGAAAAACCGCAGTGATGGATGCGCCGAATGAAGTGAGTGAGGCGCAGTTGAAAGAACTTCACCTCAGTTTACGTTCGTCATCGAAGCAACGCTGATCTTTTGTTACAATAAACCTCATGCCTCGTTTACGCCTCGACCAATATCTTGCCATTTTGGTGCTGGCTGCCAGTTTTTTGTTGTTGCCTAGTAATGCGGTGGGGCAAGCGCGGGCGTTTCCCCAAAAATTGCAGTTTCAAATGCCACAACTTATTTCGCCAATTACGGCGCCAGTGTACACAGCCAGCCCTTCGACTCTTTTAGATTTACAAAATTTGACCGCAACTTCTATTTACGTCATGGACCGTCAGTCCGGTGCAATCCTCTATCAAAAAAATGCGACTGATCCGCGTTATCCAGCATCAACTGCAAAAATGATGACGGCACTGCTCACGCGTGAGCTTTATCCGCTCGACCAAACATTTACGGTAAAAGAAGAAGCTTTTGCAACCGGATCAGTCATTCATTTTCAAGTGGGTGAGCAGTTAAAAGTGAGGGATTTGTTATACGCATTGTTGATTTCTTCCGGCAACGACGCCGCATTTGTGTTGGCAAACAACCACCCCGCCGGTTATCAGGGTTTTGTGCAGGCGATGAATCAACGTGCCCGCGAACTTCACCTCAATCAAACAACATTTCGTAATCCTTCCGGTTTAGACGTGCAAGACCAAGTTTCCACCGCTCGCGATTTGGCGATTTTGGCGAATGAACTCATGAAAGATCCGTTCTTGCGCGAAATTGTGGGAACATCGCAAACGACGATCACAGATGTAACCGGTCAACATCAGCATCTCTTAAAAACGACCGACCAGTTACTTGGTTTCATGCCGGGAGTTGTGGGCATTAAAACTGGCACGACTGACCTCGCTGGCCAAAACTTGATCACCGAAGTTGACCGCGACGGCCACCAAATTATTGCGGTTGTGTTAAATAGCAAGGATCGTTTTACCGAAGCGCGAATGCTGATAGACTGGGTGTGGGCGCATTATCGGTGGCAGCAGTTTTAACTAAACATCGTTATGCATGAACTCTCACCACGTGACATGGCAGATCTATCACTAGAGCACCGGGGTTTTCTCAGTGTCGTAGATAAGTTAGCGAAAAATAAACCACAACTTCAACACGAACTTGGCTACCAAACGTCGGTTGCTCCTTATGGCTATACATTAGAAACGCTTCCTGACGGCAGAATGGTTTTTAATCCAAGTGGTCTTAAAAATAGGGGAGATAGGTTTGGAGATAACGTTTTACGCACTCTTGACGATGGAACATTAAAATACCCTTTAAAAACTTTCAAAAAAGCGCTCAGAGCGCATCCGTATTTTTCGCAACGCTTTGTCTCCGGCCCCAAAAGATACCGTGGAGAACCTCAACAGGTTGTTGCAAATGCAGAAAGACTTGGCCTTGGAGAGTTTTATGGTTTAACTCCAGAAGGATTTATAGAAGTTAAACAACCTGAAATACTCACTAAAGGAATTAATTTGCAAGACATTTATAGAGTCGATGCGCCAGTTTTGCAAAAAATAGATAGAGTTCAAGCTCTGTATTTGGCTGGAGAATACATCCGATACATTCATGAAAACTTTGGTGCAATTGGGCAGCTACACACAAATGACATTATCTTTCGAGAAAAAGATGGTGCTCAAGTTTCTGAACCAGTACTGCGTTTACCTGATATTGTGTATAACCCCAAAAAATATGCAGAAGAAGAAAGACAAGATTTAAAAAGGCTCAAAGAACCGCGGGCTGTAGAGATGCTCGATTTTTTACTCGTGACTGCGGCAGATGAATTGCGAAAAACGCATAGTTGGGAAATGGCCAAATATATAGTCGACGCTGTTCTGGAAGGCTATAGAGACACGGAAGTGATCGCTGCCGTATGGTCTTTGTTGAAACGAGACAGACCAACTCTATCATCATTTCACAACAAAGTGAGATTTGGGATACAGAAAAGCATTGCACCAAAATTAGTAGAACTGATTATGGAGGAATGTTCTCCGTATCGTGATGATTACGTAAAGCATCTATAA
>Ga0070730_10003816_pt1 | contig 13407 bp, 5 predicted proteins | sample Coa_R1_3_FD_66447 | JGI IMG/M metagenome (GOLD analysis project Ga0070730, IMG submission 66447) | Surface soil microbial communities from Centralia Pennsylvania, which are recovering from an underground coalmine fire - Coalmine... | ecosystem: Environmental > Terrestrial > Soil > Unclassified ...
AGAATCAAACATTTGCTAGCGGCGGAGGCACGGTTGTTCGTCATAACATTCAGGGCACAACAGTCGCTGGGCCAGCGCCAGACAAGAATTGGCATAGATTGGATATTTACTCCACTACGGCTGGACAAATTGTCATTCAGCTTGACGGTAGTAACACTTTTAAACTAACTTACACCGTTTCGAGCATGACCTTCACTTCGAACGGCAACTCGCTTGTAGAAACAACTGGTCAACAGCTTTCGTATAGCTCTACAGTTGCATATACCAATGCTCGCAACTCTGGGGTTCCTTCGTTTGCCGCTGGCAGCGTCGTAACGCTCGGGGGCTTCACTGGCGGCTCTTCAGGACTCAACGGAAGCTACACAGCAGAAGCGGCGGTATCGGCTGCGTCTCCGGTTTTTATTCTGCCTTCAACAGCCGCTGCTGGTCAGACGATTCAACAGTCAGCAACTACTATCGCGGGGCTTCCGGCAGTGACACCTTGCGCCATCTTCGGTAATGACGATACGGCTGCACCGTATGTAACGACGCGATTATTTGTAGATTTTTTTGCTCTAGTTTGGAACAAGGCCATCGCGTCACCGTCTACCGTTCCAAGCGCAACAAACCCAAGATATTGGTAAAACAACTAACAAATGATTAACATATCTGAAATCATACAAGATGACGTACCGCAGATCGCGGAATGGATTGCCGCTGATTCTTGGCATTCAAGAGACCCAAAGTGGCAAAATCCTGAATACATGATCACGGGTTGTGGGCTGATGTCTTTTTGTTTAGAGGATGAATCGGGGCCGTTGGCCTACATTCAGCTTCTTGACGACGAAGACGATGCCCGCATCGCAATGCAGTTTGCTCCCGAAGAGGTCGTTAACAAGCGTCGGCTGATTCTTGGGTTGATCAAGGTCGGAATTCCAGTGATGAAAGGAATGGCAGAAGGCTTCGGCAAAAAAGGTCTTGTGTTTGAAACATTTAGTCCGTCACTGATTGGTTTTGCAGAGAATAACGGATTTCAGCGAGTGGGCGAGACAGACGACTACCGCTTCGCTATCGAGGGACAGAACGATGTGTGATATGTTTGGTGGCGCAAGCAACCAAGAGAAGTCGACCCTGCAATCGCAGACCCAGTTGGCTACTGCTCTTTGGTCGAACTTCAATCAACAGTATCAGCAGCAGCAAGACGTCTTGAAGAACTTGCGAGCGCAAATCGGTCGCATTCAGTCCGGTCAAACAGGCCCAGGTTTTAGCGGCGCTGAAAACGCGGCCCGCATTGCTTTGATTCAAAACACCACGGCGGCAGAAGCTCGTAACGCGGTTCAGGCGGCTCGCAGTGTTGGCGCAGGAACGCAAGTATCTCCATCGGGGGGTATGACGCGCCAGTCAGGAATCAACCAGCAAATCGGAGCGCAGATATCGTCCAAGATCGGTGCGGCTGGCGCAAACGCGTTGCTTGGAGAACAAGCAGAGAATTTTGCTGTAGGACGCGAAAATGCGTTTCGTACGGCGGGTGCTCTTCAAGTCCTGTCTGGCGATTACAATCCATCGGCATATTCGGGTCAAGAAAACGCGGCTCTCGGTCAAAGATTCCACATGGCCGACACGGTTCAAAAGGAAGAGGCCGCGAAGTCGCAAGCGATATTTGGCGCAGCTACTAAGTTGGCTATGGGCGCGGCCACATTTGGAATGGGTGGAATTGGCGCGTTGGGTTCAGGGGAATCGTTCGGCGAAGGCGTGGGCGATTTCTTTAAAGGCGGCATGAACGAATCGTTTGGCACGAATTTCGGAATTAACTCTTGACATTGTTCGCGAAATGTGATAGGTTCAGTAGAGGGGAAAGATGAGCGTTACACCAGAGCAAGTAGATCAATTGTTATCGGCAGCGCAAGTGGTCGGCGAACCGAATCAGACACCTGCGACTCTTGATCAATTAAAGGATCAAGATCAGGTCGTGGCTGCGCTGAAGTCTCCTTCTGGTGCGCCCGAGATCGCTCCAACGATCACAGGCCCAACAGCCGCAAGTTCGACGAACGCGGCACCGACGCCTGATTTTCGTGGGGCTGAATTTAGAGGCACGTTTGCTGATAAGTTGGCGGCAGCCTCTTCTAGTTTGATCAAGGGCGGCGTCGATCCTATGACGGCGCTTGTGGCGGGCAGCTTGCACGCTCTCAGCCCAGACACGCCGTTCGGTACAACCCCGATGGACACGGCGCTACGCGCCGACCGTTCTGTACCAACGACTCCTCCACCGACCCCACCAAGTAACGCGCAGCGCGTAGTGCGCGGCGTTGAGGCGGGATTGGGAGATATTGCAGCAGCGACCGAGGGTGGCCCAGAAGGCGGCGGTATCATGGGCGCGTTTCGTGTCGCTAGGGCCGCAACCACACGTCGTCGTGAAGAGCAGGAGAACGCCATAAAGATGGCCACTGCGAACACGCAGATGTTGCACGAACAAATGTTGATTCACCGTTTGGGTGAAGAGGAAGTCGAGAAGTCTGCGGCAGCAGGCCGCCAAGCGTTGGACGAGGCGTTGATGGCTCCAGGCGCGGAGGTCTTGTCGTCGAACAAAACGTCCGACGAGTTGACGAAGATGATCACGAGCAAGGCTGTTGATCCTTCGCGAGATGCTGTATTTCTAACAGGGCGTCGTCAGGTAGGACAGGACAAGAACGGCGTGCCGATTATGCAATCGGTCTACACCGTGGTGAAGCCCGGAGGCCGCATCACGCCGACGCAGACGCAGATTGATTGGCTCAACAAATACATTCCTGGGTCCAATTTCAAAGGCCCGGACAACGTGGAAGAGAATCAGACGGGTCAGTCGTTCGATTCGCATACTTGGTACATGTTGAACCAGCGTGCGATGAATAACATGACGGCTGTTCAAACGATTCAGAAAGTCGCCGACGAGAACGAAGAACGCGCACACAAGATTGCTTTGGAAAAGGGCAATGACGCGTTTGTATCGAATCCGGCTATCCTGCACGCGTTCAACGCGGTTCCGCAAACAGGCAAATTCGATCCGTTTTTGGGTGTTAAGGCGTTTCAAGAATTGCAGCGAGAAGTTTCATCGAACCCGGAACTTTTGAAGTCTCTTCCGAAGAACTGGGCTGAGCAATTTGCATACACGTACGGCGGCGGAGACCCGAAGAAATTCGAAGATCAAATCAACAAATACGGCGCAATCACTGAAAAGATTCAGGACGCACAACACGACGTTATCGCGGCGTACACCGACGATCCTTCTAAGTTTGAAGGTAAGACCGCAGGAATTATCACGGCAGCAAATGGCGTGATTGCCCGAGTCAAGTCGGAGTCCCAGAACGGTCAGCTAACGGACGATCAGAAACAACGCATCGTAGCGGCTGAGAACGCAAAGAATTTGGCGATCTCTCAAGCGCAGACCGAGGCCCAACAGAAAGCAGACGAAACGCGTCTTCGAGAAAAATCGAAGGAAGAAGTTGAAAACACGGGTTCTAATGGCAGCACGGAAACAGGCACGGCGTTCTTACAGACGCTTCCGCCAGCGCGTCGCGCCGTGATTCAGGGCTACATAGACGGTACTAGTGTTTTCACTGCTCGTATGAGCGGCTCAAAGTTTGGTCAAGGCATCCTGCGCGATGTCCGCCAAGCAATGGGCGGCGCATGGGACGAAACCAAAGGACAGTCATACGCCGAAATGCGCAAGAAATTCACCACGGGCAAAGAGGCGGCGGCTATCAATTCGGCCAACACCGCGATGCACCACATTGAAAACATGTGGTCACATCTTGAGGCTGGCGCAACCGCAGGCTGGACTGGTGGCTTCGAACAGTTTCTCGGGGGTAACGAAGCAGGCCGTCGTTTGTCGGCAGACGCCAAAGCGGTCGCTTCGGAACTCGGTCGTTTGTATACAGGCGGCGTGATTGGCGAGCACGATCAGAAAGAATGGTCTGAAAAGCTGGACGTACGCGGCTTCGGAATGACAGCCGACAAGCTGCGCACCAACGTCAAGGAATTCTTGGAGTTGTTGGGTGGCAAGCTACAGTCGTTACAAGCACAATGGGATGACGGTGTGCCGAATCCCATGTTGACTTATGACAAGGGCATCATCACTCAGGGCAATTTTGATCGCTATCAAGACATCACAGGAAAGGCTCTAGAAATTCACGATACGCAGCGTTCCCAGCAATTCGCAGCGTCAACGCCACAAGCAGGCGGCGGAATTTCGAGAACCAACGTCCCGTCTCCAAATCAGGGCGGCGTGATCGTTAACGTTCCAGACGGCAAGGGCGGTACAGTGCCAATTCAGTTCAAGAGTCAGCAAGAGGCAGACGCATATAGGTCTAAGGTTGGTCTACAGTAATGGCTAATCCACAAATCGCACAACAGCAGCAAGATACCGACAACGAGCCTGCGCAGTTGTCGACGGCTAATCAACCTGCGGGGACTACGAAGATTGAAGACGGCATTGCTTACGATATTTCGGGCAAATCCCTAGGCCCCGCCAACATGGGCGCTGACAGCGCTACACCGAAGGTCGATTATTTGGCAGTCGCTAAGCAGATGGGCGGTACGCCGCAAGTTGATTATTTGGCGGTCGCTAAGCAAATGGGCGGTACGCCATCAGCGCCAGCAACGAAAACTGCGCCGGAACAAACGTACGACCTTTTGACCAAGGCGTTGGCTTACAGAGACCCGAAAGTCGCGGCGGCAAAACTCGCAGGAGCCGACAAGTACGTAAACGCGGAACTCGCTCAAGCGAAAAACACCTCGGACTACATCTATAACAATATTCTTGGCAAAGACACGTACCAGCACAACAATTTGACGTATGACCAGACGCCGACAACAGCCGCTGGAAAATTGTGGCAACGTCTGTGGGGTTGGGCTACTCAAGACGAAATCAACAAGATTCCGGGCCTTGAGCCGGATCGCGTTACGATGCTGCGTGAAAGTGGCAACGATATTCTAAGTCGAGTATTTGGAGCGAAGAACGCGAAAGATTTTAGGCAGTTCGTTGAGGATGGATTCAACATCCCAGGCCCGTACGGTGTCCCTGTTTCGAGTAAGGTCTTAGACCCAATCGCTGAACCAGAAGTGTACGCTCGTGCAGCAGCAAAAACGTTAACCGATTTCTTCTCTCCTGGCTACTACGCGCTTAGCGGTTTCGGCAGAGTGGCTCAAGGATATCAGAAAGCAGCTCAGGTAGCGGCGAACGCAGGAGACATGGTACAAGCTGCGCGTGCTATGGGTAAGGCCCGTTTGCTGGCTATGATGGGCGCAGGCGTGAACATACCGTTCGCAGTATCTCAGGCCCACGATCTAGTGGATCATTGGGAGTACATGAACGTGCCTGAGCGCGTAGCTGCTATCTCAGGAATCCTAGGCGCTGCAATTAACGCGCACGTCGGTATTCAGCATCTTGGTGGATATTCGCAGGCCGCCAAGGACGCATACGCGGATACTAAAGCCACGGCGCAAGACATCGCTCAGTCAAAAGCTGCGCAAGCAACTAAAAAAGCTGTCGGGTCGATGGTGACTCTTGGTAAGGCGCAGACGTTTGAAGAGGCCATTCAGCGCGGAAGTTCATTGACGTCGAAAAAGTTCCGTGAACAACAAACCAATATTAGAAACGCGTCTCCTGAGTTGCAAGCGGTAGCTCTCGATAACCCGAAGGCAGAAACTCCAGGACAGTTTGCTGATGGAATTCGCAAATGGCTCCAAGAGCGCGAGCAGGTTCTTCTACAAGCATCTGGTGGTACGAAAGACTCAGACGTCCCGGTCTCGCCTAAGCTAGAACGAGATGTGCGTCAGCGTTTGGATCAATTCTTCGATGACAATCGTGGTAAGTACGGAAATGACGAGCAAGTAGAATCGGCTAAGGAAAAAATCATCAGTCGTTTGTTGCTTCAATCCAAAACTGCGGGTGCGCCACCGTCGTTGCGTATGCCGAACGCCTTTGAGACGGAGAATATCCGTCAAGGATTGAATCAAGAGATCAAGCCCCAGCTTGGCGGTGAGCCGACTTCGAACGCGTACAGAGTCGCTGTGCAGCAAACGCTGCCTGTCCTGCGCGAGGCTCTTGACAGTTTCTATCACGACAAGGGAGTCCAAAACGTCAAGGAGTTTCGCTCGAAAGAAGCGACGATGATCGATGTCGCAGATCGTCTTGAAGCCGCAGAGAAGCGTGCGCAAGAAATGGGTAATCCGTCGATTTGGGGCGCGTTGGCTCGTAAGTTCAGTGTACCGACGATTATTACGTCTATCGCACTCGGACACAACCCGTTGGCGTTCGGTGCGCTTGCTCCGTATTTGATCGGCGAACGTGCGTATCACAACTACAAGAACCCAGGCGTGAACGTGCGCCGCGCAATCGAATTGGCGGAACAGAAGCCGATCACGGATATCGAACAAGTGCCGACTTCTGCGGCGCAGCCTGCTGCTCCTGCGGTTACCCCGCCGATCCATCCTACGGGGGCAGGTCAAGCTGCGGCTGGAGTGGCGGCGGCTGTGATGGCAGAGCCTCCGACGAATCACGCGTTGAATTCTCAATTGGCTACGCATTTTGGCGAGCCGTTGGATCACGCGCCTTTGGATGATCGTATCGAGCGCGTAAAGAATGATGCGGAAGCGATGCGTCGCTCAGGTGTGGATTTGGCAAAAACCAACACGGGCAAGATGCTCGGCATGATCAATGAGCACGAGTCTGAACAAGCGGCCAAAATCGAGTCCGAACAACAAAAGGCCCACGAGGATGCCGCGAAGGTCGTTCAAGAACTTCACGACGAATTTCAAAAGCAGCAAGAAGAAAACCGCAAGAAGATAGCCGAGGGTGGCATTCAGCCCAAGCAAGCTGCCGCTGAGTTCGCGCTCCCGTACGACGTCACCAACGAGGAACTTCCTGAGAGCAAGTATGGAGACAAATCATACAGCGGATTCAACACCCGAATGCATGAGCTAGGCCATGTGGTTTGGTCGCACATGATGGGTTTGCAGCCGTTCGATGTTATTTCTGCTGCGCACGAAGAGGCAGGCGGCGCACACGCGGTCGCTCGCACGGATATCAGCCGTTTGTTGAATCCAGACGGATCGAACAACAAGGAAGCCTTCAAGACGAATCTTGGCGATCTAGTGTCGCGATTCTTGGCAGGGGCCGTGGCAGAAGACGTGCACGGCGGAATTCCGATAGACCAAAACACATCGGCACAAACCGACGTGGCTCAGGTTAAGAAATTGTTGTCGGCTCTTGAAGTGCCGGAATCGGATCGTAAGAGAATCGTCCAACAGGCCGTATCGCAACTGCGAGAAGCATTTTCAAATCCAAAGGTGGCCGAGGTCATGAATGCGTTCGCAGCTAAGCGCAAGGCAGACCTAAGCCCAGAGTATCATTTCGACGAGACGCAAGTCCATCAGTTGAGACAGGCGCTCGATAAAGCAACGAAAGGTGAACCAAATGGCCCAGAAGAAACACGTCCTGGCATCGACAGAGGAGCTAGGAAACAGAGCGGTGAAGTGGGCGGAAAGCCTGTCGCCGGAAGAGAAGGAGCAAATGCGCCAGAAGTTGGGCGTCTCAACCAAGCCCCAAAGGGCCTCGTCGAGCACACAACAGGTGACGAAGACCACGACGCAGCAATAAGAAACGGTGGCGGGATTCCTGCGGGTTTCATGAACGTGCCGGGACACGGGGATTATAAAATGTTCCACGATCCTGAGACGGGATCGACGCTCGTATTTAAGCCGCACGAAGCTATTACACCACAAACGGTTGGCAAGAAAATGGTGGCTTCTCGCGCTGAGTTCGAGGCCGGAAAACGCCGTGAGGCTGCGCGTGCGGCTCAACCACAGCAGTCGGCTGAAAGGCCGATGGAAGAAGAACCGGAGATGGAGCGTTTGCGCCGTTTGTCCGGTGCAGTAAAGACGCCGGAAGCTGTCGCAGCCGAGGCCGCTGAACAAGCGAAGACCGCGTACAAGAGACGTCCTCTTGAGTTGCGTCCGCTTGAGCAAGTCGCTGAGACTAAAACGCAATCGCAAAAAGAAGAAACGCCGACAAGCAGGTTGATTGAAAAATTCGGCACGACTGACAAACCTTTGGAAGCTGGGATGATTTTACCGAAAGGTGAAATGGTTCCTTTGAAAGGGACTCACGGCGATATGCTTCTGCAAGCAGGTTTGGCTGGAAAAACAGGTTATGCCAAGGACATACCTAAAGAGCTAGAAAACTTTTTGAATAGCGAGCAAGTGGTTCGTACTAGATACCGCTCCACTCGCGGAGGCCCAGAAGTAGTTTTTTCTGTACCTAAGCAAGGCGTAACTTCAGAGCAGATTGAACAAATCAAGAAATCGGTCGGCAGCCTGCGCAACGGAAATGTCGTTATGGAAATTTCCGAGGGCAAGGGAAAATCGACTAAGAAAGAGTTCGCTCGTGTCTCGGACGTTGAGCCGATGCTGAAAGAGATCGGCGCTCATCCAGACGTGAAGTTGCAGCCGCGTCAAAACGCTCCTGCGCAAGCAGTGGCCGAGGGGGCAGACAAGTATAACGAGAAGGCGGGACGCCCCGCAATCGACGCGACTGTCAAGTCGCACAGCGCAGAGTTTGCAAAGCGCGTAGCCGACGCATTCGACGCAATGAAGCATGAACCGAACAATCCAGAAGTTCGTAAGTCGTATGACGCGATGGCGAACGAAGTGCGTAAGCAGTGGGACTACGCCACGAAAGAAATGGGCGTGAAGTTCGAGCCGTGGACGAAAGAGGGGCAGCCGTACGCCAACTCGAAAGAGATGGTGAACGACGTTCGCGATAACAAGCACTTGTATTTCTTCCAAGGCGGCGACGTCAAGTCAGAATCTCCGATGGCGAAGGTTGACCCGGAGACGGGCTTGAGCTACAATGACATGTTCCGCGCCGTCCATGATTTGTTTGGACACGCGGCTCACGGATTCGAGTTCGGGCCGAAGGGCGAGGAGAATGCGTATCTAGTTCATCGTCAAATGTTCCCTGCGGAAGCAGTTCCTGCGCTAACCTCGGAAACACGCGGACAGAATTCCTGGGTGAATTTCGGAAAGCATCTGCGCGGAGCTAGCGGCGAAGTCGCAAAGAAGGGCGAAGAGGGTTACGTTCCTCCATCACAACGACCGTACGCAGAACAAAAGGTCGGATTGTTGCCGGAAGAATTTCACGGCACTAAGCCGCCAGAAGGTCCGAAGGGCGGAAAAGAGGTTACACGCACTCAACAGCTAGCAGAAAAGATCGGAGCAAAAGTCGTTGGATCAGTTGCCACGGGAGAGACAAGCTCTGATGCCTATGGTATCGAACGCGGCCCAAAAGACCTAGATTTGCGCATTGACGGCAAGTATGACTCTAAAAAAGTCGAAGCAGCGATGCGCGAGGCTGGATACGAACCTGTCGGTAGCTCTCTTGTTTCACCGGAAGAGGCGAAGGAGTCTGGCAAACCGTTTGGTTCTGGGTGGAATCGTGCCGAACATTTCAAGCATACTGAAACAGGAAAAAAGATCGACGTATGGCACGATGAGCCATCAGAAGAAGGAGACTATACACCAGAGCAAAAAAGATTTACGTCTCAAGTAGAATCGAAATACAAGTTGGCTGGCGATAAAGTAGACGGTCGTGTCGTTCGAGAGCACGTTCCGAATTTTGATTCTATAAACGCCACTTTGGGGCTATATCCGGGCGCGTATGATGTTCTTGATGGCGTTCGAGAAGTTCCAATGTCAGAATTCAGTGACCTAGGAAGTAAAACACCAAGGACTGCTGCGCTAGCAAAACAGATAGAAAAGTCAGGTGAATTGAACCCTCTCATCGTAGGAGAAGACTCAAAAGGCCCGTATATAATCGAAGGTAGTCATCGCTTTGATGCTTTGCGTCAGTTGGGTGCAAAATCTTTCCCAGCGATTGTAGCTGTCGATTTAACTAAAGAGGGTATGGGCACGAAGCCACCAGAAGGCCCGAAGGGTGGAAAGGATTGGACGAAAGACGTAACTGAAAAACCGTTCGGCGGCGTTAATCCGAACAACCCCGAGGCCCCAAGCAAGACGTACGGCTTCGAGATTGCCCCTGAGCACCGCCACAGTCCACAAGCGTTGACTGCGGATGAAGCGCGTGCGTACGCGGAGCGTCCTGATGTCAAGGCGGCTTTGGCGGCGCACCCAGACGTTAAGCTGGGTTGGGACACGACGACGCAAGGCCCGGAGTTGAACATTGGCGCGTCGACCGACAATCTTGAGACCGCGAAAAAGATCGCGGGTAAGTTGGATCAGCGTGCCATCGTCAATACGAAGACAGGCCAGGAAATTCCAGCAGGCGGTAAGGGAGAGCGCACCTCGTTCCCAGAGTATCCTCTCGCGGATCGTTTGAAGGATTTGAATGCGGGTAAGCTAGAAAAGGCTGCGCCGACAAAACTTGTGAACGACGCTCGCGATCTCTTTCCAGAAAGCAACGAGGAAGACGAAAGATCGTACGTTGAACCGGATGGCCGTTTTCGTTCGGTGATGGATCAAGATCATTTTGGTGTAAGTGAACTTTATTCAGATCAAGACCTTGGTGACGAATACGCGATCAATAAGTTCATGAATGACACTGGGTGGTTGCGTACTGGAAAATACGAACAGTCGTTTTTGATACACGGCGGTGAAAAAGCCCCGACAGCGGATCAAATCTCGGCTGCGATTAAACAACGTCGCTATTGGAACCCGGAGATCACGGATAAAATCATGATCGCGACTCCGTACGGTTCGAAGGATTTGACCGACACGGCTACCCCAGGAGATATTCGTCGAACGATTGAACAGCTTTATAAACTGAAAGAAGAGCCAGAAAGATCGTTTTCGGTGACCAATAGTTTGCGCAGCGGTGGGCCTCTTAACATCGCTTCTGATGCAGGAGAAATAAGTCTTGAGCCAGTACAGGGAGAAAAGGCTCTTTATGTATCTGGAATTGAGGTCAACGAAGAGCACAGAGGAAAGGGTGAAGGTCAAGCTTTGTACGATAAGGCGATCCAAATGGCTAAAAAGATGGGCTACAAAGAGTTTTACTCATCCAATGACGCCAATCGTACCGAAGACGCCAACAGGGCATGGAAACGTCTCGCTCAAAGATATCCAGTTGAGGATGTTGGTGGTGCTTTTTCCATTGATCTTAGCAAAGTTGCAATAGGCAAGTTAGAACAAGCTGCGCCGAAAGAGGAAGGCTCAGAATTAGTTGATAAAGCAAAGAAACTGTTTCCAGTAGTTAAAGAGTCGAAAGGAGAGTTATCTCCGTTTGTATTTCCTGATGGAACCGGAATAAGAGAAAATTTGGATATAGCACGCGGAGATACTCATGGTGACATGGTGTCTGCTATTCGTGGAGGCGATGAATTCGATCCCGCGAATGCTTCTTCGGGAGAAGAGTCCATAGGAGATTTTATAGAAAAAACTGGCGCTATTCGCGTATTTCCTCGCGAAGAAGCAAGCATAGGAATTCAGATAGGTTCTAAACCGATAACCAATTCTCAACGCTCGCTCCTTACAAAGGATGTACGAAAAGAGCAATATGATTCTGTAGCCATAGAACGTCGTTTACCGAATGGAAAGTACAAATCAGAGGTATTAGAAATTCCTACGATAAACGACCTTCATAAAGCAATAGATCGTATTCAAAAAATAGAAACCTCAACCGTTTCTTCGAAAGAGGAAGAAGGTTTCGAATTCGGTGCTAACGCAGCCGGAACCGCCGATGAGCAAAAAGGAATAGTCTCGACTGCGGTTCCTTCAGGTAAGAACGCTATCGCTAATCCGCATGAAGAGTATACTCACGTTGGCATGAATACGGTGACGCCGGAAACGATGAAGAAGATAGCCGACCGCGTTCGTGAGATGCCGGGGTTCAAGTATACGAGCAACGTAAAAGACCCAGAGAAAGTGGTCAATCAGTACGTCGAGCAAGCCAAAAACAATCTGAAGTATCTTTACAACAGCGTTCCTGAAGAGACGAGAGACGCGCATGCTAAGTGGTATGAAAGTGCTAACACAATTGTCGACCGTCTATCAACGAAGTACGGTAAGACGGCTAAGCAGGGCGCTGGAGTGCTCGCTGCTATGTCTCCGCAGAAAGATTGGAACATGAACGTCGGCTTGGCTGAACGTTTGATGGACATCTATCACACGAAGAGGAACGAGTCTTTGTCGCCCGAAGCCAAGGCTAAGGGCAAGGAACTCGGGTTAGGTGGTCTAGTCGGAATGCTCGGTGATCGCAAGCTAGAAGACCTGACGGAACCATTGGCAAAAGCGGCTTTCATTAGGCTCTGGGACGAAGCACACAACGACCGTTCATTCAAAGAGATCGATCCTGCAACCGGAGACTACAAAGACTTTGTCAAAAATGACTCGGGAGAAAATTTCAAAATTGCGTGGGGCAGCATGAATGAAATCGCTAAAGCGGTTTCGATTTTAGAAGACGGCAGCCGAGAAAATATCAGCAAAAATCTTGGCATGTCGCACAAAGTTCGAAATTTCTACAACAACGTTCTCGACCCGAATAACCTAGGCGGTCATGTAACGGTAGACACGCACGCAGTTGCTGCGGCTCACATGCGCCCATTGGGCGGAGCAGACCCCGAGGTTATGTACAACTTCGGTCGAGTGAAAGCAGCCAAAACTGGATTGAACGGTATGTACGCGGTGAATGCCGAAGCGTATAGACGTGCCGCCGCAGAACTTGGTGTTCAACCCCGCCAGCTTCAATCGATTGTGTGGGAAGAGGTTCGCAAAATGTTTCCTTCGGAGTTAAAGAAGAGTGAGGCTTCAAAAGGTGTAATCAACGACATTTGGTCTTCGTACACGAACGGAGACATGTCCTTGAAGCAGGCTCAAGACAAGGTTCGTCAAGAAGCAGCTAGACTTTGGGAAAATATCAAGCGTAACAAACCGGAGCCAAGTCGTCAGCAAGGTTTCGATTGGGAGAGCATGGTGTCTCCTTCTAAATACGCCAACATATCGGGGAACCCAGATGTGACGCAAGGTGGCCTTGAAGCGTTGGCAGGAAAGTAGGATCAAATGGTCGATTACGTAAAAAAGTACATGGAAAAGAACGACATCCCGTTGACTCGGGAGTCGTACATTAAACTCAACTGGCCGGGAGTCGATCCCAAGAAGCCTCTTCCTGCGGAACTCGAAGCGGAGTTGCCGGAAGAGTTTCAAAACAGGAATTGACACAGCAGTAGTTAATTAAAGTCGGGCGAAAAACACAGTCCCCCTACGTTTTTCGAATTTACCCAGACAAGGATTTGGATTATTTGTATGTCGCAGCAAACGTCGAACACAGCAACAATCGGGGAATTTCAAACAAGAGGGGACGATTTTCTTCACTTGAAGAGCGCACAAGGGGCTGCTCTCGGTGGCATAGACAACACAGGAGTTCCTTACGGAAGTCTT
>Ga0070730_10003818_pt1 | contig 13403 bp, 14 predicted proteins | sample Coa_R1_3_FD_66447 | JGI IMG/M metagenome (GOLD analysis project Ga0070730, IMG submission 66447) | Surface soil microbial communities from Centralia Pennsylvania, which are recovering from an underground coalmine fire - Coalmine... | ecosystem: Environmental > Terrestrial > Soil > Unclassified ...
GCACCAGGATGTCCGGGTGGACCTCGGCGAGGATACGGTAGGCGGCGTCCTCGTTGGTCACGTCGGCGGATATCGTCGCGACGCCCAGCCGTTCGCCGACCGCCTGGAGCGCATCGGCGCCGCGGGCGACGACCGTCACCCTGGCCCCGTGCGCGACCAGGGCCTCGACCAGCCCCAGGCCAAGCCCACGGGTTCCGCCGGTGACAACGACAGTCTTGTCTTTGAGGCTCATAGGTCCATCTCCATTGTCTGGCTGCAGCTAGGACGATCGAGCCCCCGAAAAGGAGTCGATCAGCGCGGCGCTATGCGGCGAAAAGCATCGACGCGCAGGCTCTGGCGGAACAAGTTGGTGGCTGGTCGGGTACCCCTCGCTGTTCGGCAGCGTCCATTGTTGTTGAGACTCGAGGTCCTCGGTGTCGCGAGAGAAACGTAGCTGGCCGTTCGCCCACTTCCTCGCCGCGAGCCTTGGAGCGCTCGCCTGGGTTGGCATAGCGCTCGCCGCGCCGGACGCGGATCCGGCGGAAGGCGTGTGGCTCACCGCCGAGGGCGACGCACAGGTCAAGATCGCGCCGTGCGCCGCCCCGATCGACCAGCTCTGCGGGACCATCGTTTGGCTCAGGGACCCGCTCGATGAGCGGGGCCAGCCTGTCCGCGACGCGCACAACCCCAGGCCAGAGCTGCGGTCCCGCCAGATCCTCGGCCTTGAGCTGATCCGCGGCCTCAGGCAACAGGGCGCCGGGCATTGGACGGGGGGACAGGTATACAATCCGGACAACGGCAAGAGCTACCGCGTGCGCATTCAAGTCACCAGCCAGGGCGCGCTGCGGATCGAGGGCTGCCTACTTCTGTTCTGCTCGGGAGAGACGTGGAGACGAGTGAGCTAGATTGGAGATCAGCTTCAGCCAGGGGGCCGTATGGAAGGCGCTCATCAGCAGGTACATCGGGACCATGCCGCTCAGCGGCGACGCGGCGTGCGCGGTCGAGCAAAGCATCTCGGCCTGGCCGCCGCCGGGAACAGCCGTCAGCAGCGCCATGATGGCGAAGGTCGGCGTCGCCGCGAGGCCTATCCAGTCGGTTGCGCCGGGCGCGCTCGCGGCCTCGCTCATGCCTGTTGTCCGGCCGCCTTCGACGCCGCCTCCCCGGCCGCCGAGGTCTCGATCCACTTCGGGTCGGTGGTGACCTCGGTGGCGTATTGGTCGTGCCACCGCCACCACTGGTAGGGCGGGGTCTGGGGGTAGCCCTCGGGAGAATCCTCCCACGCCTCCTGGCGGCCGAGCGGCGTCAGGTCGAGGTAGCTCCAGGCGGTCCCCATCGCCTCATCGCCGCGGTTGTTGATGAAATAGGTGCGAAACACGCGCTCGCCGTCGCGAACGAACACGTTGTGACCGTGCCACTCGTCCACGCCGAAATCGGCGTCGAAGCTGTCTGTTATCGTGTACCAGGGCATCTCCCAGCCCATCCGCGCTTTGAGGCCGGCGATGTCCGTTTGCGGCGCGCGCGAGACGTATGCGAGGGTGGTGTCGCGGGCGTTCAGATGCGCGAGGTTGGAGACCTGGTCGGCCCCCAGCGAGCAGCCCCGGCAGGCGTGCTCGGGCCAGCCGAACACGCCGGGCTCGAAGAAGGCGCGATAGACGATCAGCTGGCGGCGGCCCTCGAAGAGGTCGAGCAGGCTCGCCCTCCCCTTTGGCCCGTGGAAGGCGTAGGCCTTCTCCACCGCCATCCACGGCATCCGCCGTCGCTCGGCGGCCAGCGCGTCCCGGGCTCGGGTAAAGGCCTTCTCCTTCATGAGCATCTGTTCGCGCGCGGCCGCCCAGGCCAGCGGCGACACGACCGGTGGTGTCTTCATCATGGTAGCCTCCTCCTTGTCGGAACGCATTTTGCGTGGGACCGCCGCGCGTCAGCGCGGCTCTGAGACGTCCTGTTCCGCGGAAAGCGTGTCGATGTCCCGGACGACCCGCTTCCAGCCCTCGCTCATGCCCTCGAAGGCCGTCTGGTTCCTCGGGAGCACGAAGCCGGAGTGGACCATGCGAACGCGGGTGCCGTCCGGGGCCTTCGAGAGGGTCCAGGTGACGACGGTGTCGAGGCGGGCCCCGTATCCGACATTTTCCTCATGTCCGCCCTTCCAGGCATAGACGAGGCGTTCGTTGGGAACGGCCTCAAGCACCTGGCAATGGATGACGCCGTCCCATCCGCCGGCCGGCGTCGTCTGGTAGGTGAAGCGTTTGCCCGGCGTGGGTTCGAAGCCGCTCGGCGCCATATGGAGCCAACGCCCCATCAGCTCGGGCGTCGTCAGGGTCTTCCACACCACTTGCGGGGGGTGGGGAAACACCTCCTCGACGATGATGTCCCGCGTGGCGGTCTTCGTTGCGGCCTCGGTCATGGGTCGATCTCCTTCAAGAGGGTTCTGAGGTTGGCGAAGCGCTCGCGCCAGAAGACGGCGTAGAGCGCCATCCAGTCGACGAGGGGCGCGAGCCCCTGGGGGTCGGCGCGGTAGTGGACATTGCGGCCCTCGGGCCGGTCGGCGACCAGGCCCGCCTGCTTCAGCAGCTTGAGGTGTTGCGAGATCGCGCCCTGCGTCACCCCGCTGCCCCGTGTCAGCTCGGCCACGGTGATCTCCTCGGCGCTCACGATCCGCTCGAACACGGCGCGCCGGGTGGGGTCGGCGAGGGTTCGCATCACGGCGTCGATCGTGGCGGTTGGCGTCATCGGCATACATTAGCAATCGCTAATGCATTAGTCAATACTAATTTGATGCCACAGATCTCCGGGCCGCGCCTTCAGCCTTTTCGTTGAACCAGCTGGATGGGGTTGCCGTCAGGATCGGCGATCCAGGCCGAGCGCAGCTTGCCGCCCAGGAAGTCGTGAGCCGGAGAGAGCAGAGGCGCACCCCTGGCGACCATCGCGCGTACCGCGGCGTCGGTGTCGTCGGTCCAGACCACGATCTCGATCCAGCGCCCCTCCCCCTCCGGACGAAGGCCATGGGCCTCTCTCGCTGCCTCGATCGTCGCGATGCCGAGCGTGAATCCATCCAGCTCGAGCTCGACGTGCTCCGGATCGCCCGCCTCCGGCGTGCGGAACGTCTCGACAAAACCCAGCTCCGCATAGAACGCCACGGCCCGCGGCAGATCGCGCGCGTAGAGGTTGATCATGGGCGCGCTGAAGGTGGGCATGGGGTCCTTCCATCATCGTTCAAAGCGCGCCGAGCGCCGACCAAGCGTACCGCGCGGCGACTCAGTTGGAAATCAGGACCGCTGAGAGCACACCCAGGCGGTTCTCGCCGATGTTCCGGCCGAGATTGCCGGCGATGGCCGGGAAATCCGGCCCCATCACCAGGCCCAGGTTCGGTCCGCTCGGCGGCGGGCCGGTCATGGCCGCCTGGAACCAGTCCAGCGCCGTCCCGGTGTCGTCGCGCCAGAGGACCGCCTCGAACCCGGCGTGCTCGAGCGCCGCGCGCGTTTCGCCCTCGCCGAGCAGGAAGCTCGTCGAGCCATCGCGGGCCCAGGGGACCGGGTAGGCCACATCCCCGTCGCGCAGCACCACGTCGTAGGTCGCGAACCGGCCCCCCGGCGCCAGGATCCGGCGAACCTCGGCATAGAGCGCGGCGCGATCTTCGATGTTCATCGCCACGTGCTGCAGGAACACCGCGTCGAAGGCGCCGTCCGCGAACGGCAGATGCAGGGCGTCGCCGACCTCGAACCTGACGCGATCGGAGAGTCCGCAGCGCGCCGTCAGATAGATGGCCGCGTCGATGAAATCGGGGCTGAGATCGACCCCGGTCACAGCGCAGCCGAAGGTGGCGGCGAGGTAGCGCGCCGGTCCGCCGATTCCGCAGCCGAGGTCCAGCACGCGGCTGGACGCCTCGAGCCCGGCGGCGGCGGCGGCCAGCTCCGCTGTCGCGAGCATGCCGCGGATGTGGAACTGGTCGAGCTGGGCGAGTTGAGCGACGCTCAGGGGCTGGTCTTCGGGCGCGAACGTCCCGAGCGCTGACCTGATCCGCTCGGTGAGACCTGCGGGGCTATAATGTTCGCGCACCTTGGCGGTGGTTTGGGACATGGGAAGGCTCCTTCGCCGGAGTAGAGGTAGGCCCGCTGGCTCCGAGCGGCTATCCGCGATTATGTCGATGACCCATGAAGCAGGCCTTCACAGTCCGGCAGGGCCCCCGCTAGGCTGAGCGGCCATCGATCGTGGGGCCAGACTCGAGGTTCGAGCTCGGGAAATTCACACGTTCCCGCTCGACGACCAGCGGCGTGTTGCGCACGATCTCTGAGATTATTCTCACTTGCTCGCCGATGAACCCCAGGAAGAAGCAGATGGCAGCGAACCCCGCCTGTCCCAGCGCAAGCCCAAGCATGAGCCAGGGCGCCCGGCCAAGGATGGCGATCACGACGCCAGCCACCAGCGTCACGAATGTCGTGCAGGAAAACACCAGGGCGAAGTAGAAAGGTAGTCGCAGGAGGTTCTTTGACGAACTAGCCAGGCCGGACAGGGCAAAGCTCAGCAGGCTGAACAGGTTATTCTTCGATACGCCACCCGCTCGCTGCGGCCGATGATAGGGAATGGTTTCGAGCGAGAATCCGGACTCGGCCAGCATGCCACGAAAGAAAGGCTCCGGATCGCGCAGGGTCCGCAGGCAGTCCACCACGCGACGATCGTAGAGTCCGAAGCCGGTCGCGCCGGGTACGACCCGATAGTCGCCGAACCGGGCGAAAAAGCCGTAGCCGACGGCGCGGATCAGATTGAGGAACCATGACGTATCTTCCGACGCGCGCACCCCCAGCACGATCATCGCGCCCGCGCGCCAACGGGCGACCAGCGGGCCGATCAGTTCCGGCGGGTCCTGGAAGTCGGCGGAGATGCCGATCACCGCATCACCCGACGCCTGGTAGATCGCATGGGTCGGCGATCGCATTTGGCCGAAGTTGCGGGTATTCACGATGAGTCGTATGCGCTCGTCGCTGGCGCACAGGCCCTTGACGATCGCGACGGTCCCATCCGTGGACCCGTTGTCGATAAAGATGATCTCGTAGGCGACGCCGAGCGCTTCGAGCTCCGCGGCGACGGCCCGTGCGATCGCCGCGGCGTTCTCGGCTTCGTTCAGGCAGGGTATTACGGCCGAAATCTCCGGCCTGTCACCGGTCTTCATGGAGACGCCCGCGCCGCGACCCCAACCGGTGGCCGATGTATATAGAATTCGGCCAACACGCCTACCAGAAGCAGCAATATCAGCGCGGCCAGCGCATGCTCGTTGAATTGCCTGTCTGGATCCAGGTAGGGCGGCTCGACGACATTCATGCTGACCCCGGCCGACAACTGTTCAACAGTCACGGTGTCCAGGTAGCGCTTGAAGATCTCGTATTCGGCTTCAGCGTATTTTTGATCGCGGAAGAGGTTTTCATACTGCGAGATCTTCGGTCTCATTGCGCCGACGCTTGGGCCCGGGCTGGAATTGACGCCGGCCTCGGCGGCGGCGATCTGGCCCCTTATCGCCTCGACCTGCGCGCGAGCTGTCTGCACCTCGATGTTGTCGTTTGTGGCGAATTTCTCCAGAGTGGCGAGCTCGGCCTGCTGGGCCGCCAGTCTCGCCTCTAGGCTGGTGACGAGTGAGATGGCGGCGCCCAGCTCGATCTGCGGCTCAGCCAGTCTGTTGGCCAGCCGAAAGCGATCGAGTTCGCTCTGAGCGCGAGCGAGATTGATCGTGGCGTCCGCCATCCGATCGGTGGCGATGGCCTTCTTCTGCTTCGCCTCATCAACGTTGAGAGCCTCGAGCCTGCTGCGAATGGCGAGGACGTAGGCGGTCACCAGCGCCCTGGCGAACTCGGGACGGTGATCGACGACGGACACCTGCAGGATTCCGCCGCGGATGACTTCGATGTCGGCCTTGTGGCGGAGCGCCGAGACGTCGCGGTCGGGCCCCTCCGCGGTCCGGGTCCTGGCGGGCAGTCGTCCCTCCTGCCTCAACCGGTTTGTCACGTCCTCGGCCACGGCCAGACTGCGGGCGATGGTGAGATCGGACTCGATGGACTGCCGCCCCCCGATCAACGCGCCGAGAGACGCGAGAGCGCCGCCGCCGCCGGTCTGCCCGAGGAGCGAGGCCAGCCCGCCTCCGCTGTTGTCCGGCATCAACTGGGCTCTCGCCAGGTACGGCCGCGGCCACACGCAGAACACAGCCAGAATGACGGCCACGACCGCCAGCGCGCCGCGCCGCTTCAGCGGGTCGCGCACCCAGGGGGATTGCATCACTGTCCCGAGAACTGTCCGTGGCGGCGTCATAGGCCGAGCGCCGCCAGGGTCAGGCCGGTGATGGCGAACTGGGAGACCACCTGGGCTACCAACAGGAACTTCTCGAAAGCGCCGGCCGAGGTCTTGACCGGCACGAAGATCACATCGCCCGGGAGGGCCGGCTGGTTGGCCAGATCATGCGTTTGGCGGGTCGAAAGCACCGAGCCGTTGGCCCTGACGACGAAGATGTCGCCGCGCTCAGCGATCCTCTTGGGGCCGCCGGCCAGCCTGAGGTAGGCGGAGAGCCGCGTGCCGGGGGTGTAGAGGAACGATCCGGTCTCATAGACCGCCCCGAACACACCGATGGTCTTGGGCCGTGGCGGCACGTAGATCCGGTCATTGTTCTCAAGCGTCAGAGCGGCGGGAAGGGATGTGGCGTCAGGCGCGAGGGCCAGCACCAACCTGCCGTCCGGCTTTTGCGCTTTGAGCCTGTCGATGATCGCGAGGGCGGCCTGCGTCCGACCCGCGGCGCTGGCCCCGCGGTCAACCGCAGTCCGAATGTCGGACAGCGGGGCGGCGGCGGCGTCCAGTTGCAGCTCGGCGATCGCCCGGTCGAAACTCGCCTGCTGCTGAACGCGAAGGCTGTCGCGATTGACCTCGGTCCCATACACGAACGCGCCCGGGGTCATGCCACCGGCCTGGGCCAACAGGTCCCCGACCGTCGAGCCCGGCCGCAGGTAGTAGCGTCCAGGATGATCGATCTCCCCCTCGATCGTCGCGAGGATCGCCTGGCGCTCCTGCGGGCGGGCGATGTTCGCCAGCGACAGGACGCGCACGAGGTCGCCGCGTTCAGCCGGGATGGCCCTGGCGGCCGCGAAGGTCAGCTCTTCGGACCCCGCCTTGTCGAGATCGGAAAGGCGGGCGACAAGCAGGCGCGATTCGTCGGCGAGGGAGTTCGGGCCGCCCGCGTAGCGCAGCATGTCGCCCAGGGTCTCCCCGGGCCTGGCCTCGTAGATCGCCTCCTGGTTGACGCTGCCGGTGATCGCCAGTTCGGGACCGACCGGCTCGATGTTGAGCACGTCGCCGTTGAGCAGCGATGCGTCATGCGACTTGTCGCCGTTCAGCAGCAGGTCATAGAGATCGAGGGTGGTCACCAGCTGGCCGCTTCGCCGCAGTTGCACCTGGCGGAAGCTGCCGCCGCCGGCCGGGCCGCCGGCCGCGAGCACGGCGTCGATCATGGTCGACAGGCTGCTGATCGTGTAGGCGCCGGGGCTCACCGCATAGCCGGTGACGTAGATGGTCAGGCCGTGCAGATGGCCGATGACCACCGACACGTTCACCCGCTTGTACTGCGCGTTGAAGCGCCGCTTCAGCGCGGCGGCCAGGTCGCCATAGCGCACGCCGGCGACACTGACCGGGCCAACCCGCGGAATGAACACCTGGCCTTCGGGGTCGACCGTGAGCTGCAGGTCGGCTTCGACAGATCCGGTGACGCCGATGAGCAACTCGTCGCCCGGGTTGAGGGTGTAGTCCGGGGGCACCGTCGCGGTCGGCGACACGGCGAAGCCCTGCGCGCCGTTCAACAGCAGCGTCGACCCGAACCGCGGCAAGGGGCGCCCGGCCCGCTCGTTGACATATTTCTCGAACTCGCTGAGCGGCGGCGCGAGACGCGCATTCGCGGCGCCCGCCGGCGCAACGGCCTTTTTCGAGCTGTCGCTGTAGTCGCCGAGATTATGGGCGCTATAGGTGGGAACCATCGTCGGGTTGAAGGCGGCGGTGGGCGCCGTCGACTGGGTGTTGGATGACGATGTTCCCGAAGAGACGTTGTTGTTGCTCCCGGAGCTCGACGAGCCGTTTCCCGAGCTGTCGTTCTGCGACTGGCCGAATGGGTCGTCGGACGACTGAGCATGGAGGCTCGGGCCCCAGGTCAGCACCAGGCTCAGCACCGCCGTAAGCCAGAGGGTCGCGCCCAGGCGACGCCCGCTTCGGCGCACGTCGTCTCGTCCTGTCACCGCCAAAAGCTCAACTCCATTATCCTCGATCCCGCTCGCGGTTCGATTATTTTAAGGTCCCGGCCTCGCCGGCCATGAACCGCGACGTCTCATCGACCTGGAGGGTGAACGCGACGGGTTCGATCCCCAGACAAGCGCGCAGTCTCCGGTAAGCCGCCCCGTCGCCCGTATAGCGATCCGGTTCCGACTCCGTAAGGGGCGGGCGGCGCGCCCCACGGCCGGCGCTCAGGACCTGTTCGACCACAGCGGCGATTTCGCCCATCTCGAGGACGTCGTCCCCGGCCGTATCGAACAGAACCGGCCCCGCCTCGCCGTCGGTCAGGGCCCCGAACACCACGCTCATCAGTTCGCTGATCGCCACATAGGAGCGCAATACCGGCCTGGTCGCCCTGATCTCGATGGGCCGACCCGCCAGGGCGTCGGCGATGAAACAGGCGAGCGCGTAGCTCGATTGTTTGTTGATATAAGGGCCCGAGAGATTGAATACGCGTGCGATCACGGCCCGTCCGCGGCGTCGGCGCGACCAGTCTGCGAAGGCTTCTTCGTCCTCGCGCTTCAGGCGTCCATAGAGCCGCATCGACGGCTGCGCCTCGGGCCGATCGACCATGTACACCGCGCCCGACGACGGCAGGAACACCCCCTCCGCCCCCAGCCCGTCGAGCGCGGCGAGCACCGTTCCCGAGATGGCGCGGTTGGCTGCGAGGTAGTCGGCTTCGGGCATCGCCTTGGCCTTCTCCTGGGTGAGGAAGGCCAGGTGCAGGACCAGCGTCGGGCTCGGCGGCAGGTCGGCCAGAGACGCCAGCGGCGCCTGCTCCGCGGTCACGCCGGCCCGCAGCGCCAGGGTCCGCCGGCTGGATCCGAAGCACTTCACCCGCTCGGCGAAAGCCTCGCCGAACAGGCTGTGGAGCAGCTCGAGCGTCGCCAGGCCGAGCCAGCCCCCCGCCCCCGCTACGACCACGCGCCACGGCCCCTCCCTCAGTCGCCTCGCCCCGACGCCGGTCAGCGTCGGACGGGTGGCCAGGGCGGCGCGCGCGAGGGTCATCGGCGGCCGCCGGCGCTCAGACCCGCTCGCCGCGTACGAAGCGGCCGATGGTGTCGACCATGTAGCCGATGTGCCCTTCGGTGAGCCCCGGGAAGACGCCGATCCAGAAGGTCCGCTCGGTGACGATGTCGGCGTTGGTGAGGTCGCCCACCACGCGGTAGTTGCGGTCCTGCATGTAGGGCTGGCGAAGCAGGTTGCCCCCGAAGAGGAAGCGGGTGGCGACCTTGTTGGCGTTGAGGAACTGCACGATGTCGTCGCGGCTGAACGGCGCCTCCGGCCGCACCGTCAGGGTGAAGCCGAACCAGGAGGGGTCGCTGCGCGGCGTCGCCTCGGGCAGGATGAAGAGGTCCTCGAACGCGCGCAGGCCTTCGGTGAGCAGGTTGAAGTTGCGCCGCCGCGCGGCGATGAACTCGTCGACCCGGTCCAGCTGCGAGAGCCCCACGGCCGCCTGCATGTCGGTGATCTTCAGGTTATAGCCGGCGTGGCTGTAGGTGTACTTGTGGTCGTAGCCGTACGGCAGCTCGCCCATCTGGCGCGTGAAGCGCATCTCGCAGGTATTGTCCTTGCCGGGCGCGCACCAGCAGTCGCGGCCCCAGTCGCGCATCGATTCGATGATCCGGCGCAGGAAGATCTTGTCGGTGAAGACCGCCCCGCCCTCGCCCATGGTGATGTGGTGGGCGGGGTAGAAGCTCAAGGTGCCGATATCGCCGAACGTCCCCACCATCTTGCCGTCATAGGTGGCGCCCAGGGCGTCGCAGCAATCCTCCACCACCCATAGCTTGTGTTTCTTGGCCACCCGCATGACCTCGGCGAGGTCGAACGGATTGCCGAGGGTGTGGGCCAGCATGATCGCCCGGGTGCGGTCGCTCACCGCCGCTTCGATCATCTCCGGCTTGATGTTGTAGGTGGGGATGTCGACGTCGACGAAGACCGGAACGAGGCCGTACTGCAGGGACGGGTTGACGGTGGTCGGGAAGCCGGTGGCCACGGTGATCACCTCGTCGCCGGGCTTGAGGGCCCTGCCCTTGAGGGTGGGCGAGGTCAGGGTCGACAGCGCCAGGAGGTTGGCCGACGAGCCCGAGTTGGTGGTCAGGGCGTGGCGCAAGCCGATGAACTTGCGCAGCTTTTCCTCGAAGGCGTCGTTGAAGCGGCCCGTCGTCAGCCAGAAGTCCAGGGCCGAGTCGACCAGGGTGCGCATGTCCTCCGGACCGCACACCTTGCCCGACACCGGGACCGGGCTGACCCCGGCCACGAACGGGGCGGGCGAGTGCCGGATCTCGGCGTAGAGGCTGGCGAGATCGAGGATCGCCTCGCGCAGGCGTTCCGGATCGCCCGAGGCCCGCAGGTCTTCGACGACGGTGTCGAGGGAGAACAGCTTGGCGTCCATTGGGGGGTTCTCAGGCGTCCGCCAGAGCGCCTTGGCGCGCGCGGATCTGTTGAAGGGTGAAGTCGCCCATATCGGCGCCCTCGTCCAGGGCGCGCCGCCAGGCGACCGTTCGGCGCAGGGCCTCGTCGAGGGCCCAGACCGGGGTCCAGCCCAGCTGCCTCCGGGCCTTCGTGCAGTCGAGCCGCAGGAAGTGGGCCTCGTGCGGCTGGGGCTCGTCGCTCGTCTTCCAGGCGGCGCCCTCGCCCCACAGGGCGGCCAAGCGATCGGCGATCCAGCCCACCGGCCGGGCGTCGGCGTCGTCGGGGCCGAAGTTCCAGCCGTCCGCCGCGCCCGCGTCACCGGCCCACAGCGCCTCGGCCAGCCGCAGATAGCCGGCGAGCGGCTCCAGCACATGCTGCCAGGGACGCACCGCCGAGGGGAAACGGACGAACGGGCGGGCGCCCGCCGCAAAGCCGTTGAGGAGATCGGGAACCAGCCGGTCCTTCGCCCAGTCGCCGCCGCCGATCACGTTGCCGGCGCGCGCGGTGGCGACCGCCGCACCCTCGCCGCCAGCGAAGAAGGAGCGGCGATAGGCCGACGTCACCAGCTCGGCGCAGCCCTTGCTGCTGCTGTAGGGATCGAAGCCGCCCATCGCATCGTCCTCGCGATAGGGGCGCGGCGTCTCGCGGTTCTCGTAGCACTTGTCGCTGGTCACGCAGACCACGGCCCGCACGCCGCCCGACCGGCGCACAGCCTCCAGCAGGTTGACCGTGCCCATCACGTTGGTGGCGTAGGTAGCCGCTGGCTCGTCGTAGGAAACCCGCACAAGCGATTGGGCGGCCAGGTGAAAGACGACGTCGGGCCGCGCCTCGGCCACCGCCCGCGCCAGAGCCGCGTCGTCCCGCACGTCCCCGCCCAGATGGCGCAGCCGGCGCTTCACGTTCGCCATCTCGAACAGGCTCGGATCGGTCGGCGGCGGCAGGGAATAGCCGGTGACTTCGGCCCCGAGGTCGGTCAGCCACAGGGCCAGCCAGGCGCCCTTGAACCCGGTGTGACCGGTCAGGAAGACGCGCTTGCCGCGCCAGAACGACGGCGAGGTCACCAGGTCCTCCACGGCGCCCTGCCCGCGGCCCAGAGCTCCTCCAGCAACACCTTGTCCCGCAGGGTGTCCATGGGCTGCCAGAAGCCGTGGTGGTGATAGGCCACCAGCTCGCCTGAGGTCGCCAGCTGCTCCAGCGGCTCGCGTTCCCAGACGGTCCCCGGTCCCTCGACAAGGTCGAGGACCGAGGGCGAGGCGACGAAGAAGCCGCCGTTGATCCGCACGTTGTCGCCGTCGGGCTTTTCGCGGAAGTGGGTCACGAGGTCGCCCTCGAACTCCATCGCCCCGAACCGTCCCGGCGGCGCCACGGAGGTGAGCGTGGCGCGCCGGCCGTGGGCCTTGTGGAAGGCGATCAGCGCGCTGATGTCGATGTCCGCGACGCCGTCGCCATAGGTGAAGCAGAACGGCTCGTCCTCGTTCAGATAGGACCGGATCGCCTTCAGCCGGCCACCGGTCATCGCCTCGGCGCCGGTGTCGACGAGGGTGATGCGCCAGGGCTCGGCGGTGTTCTGATGCACCTCCATGGCGTTGCGCGTCAGATCGATCGTCACGTCGGACATGTGCAGATAGTAGTTGGAGAAATACTCCTTGATCATATAGCCCTTGTAACCCAGGCAAATGATGAAGTCGTTGAGCCCGTGCTGGGAAAAGATCTTCATGATGTGCCACAGGATCGGCTTGCCGCCGATCTCGACCATGGGCTTGGGGCGCACGGCCGTCTCCTCGCCCAGGCGACTGCCCAGACCGCCGGCCAGAATGACCGTCTTCATCCCGCGACTGTCCCCGGCGTGGCGATGACGCTGTCGAGCCTTTGGCTCGAGGGCGAATTGATCAGGGCGCGCATCATCACCTTGTAGCTTCTCGTCGCCCGCGGCAGCCCTTAGCGCGAGCGTTCTCGAAAGGGAATGTGTTTCTTGCCCCGTCGTCGCCGGGCCGTATCGTCACCCGGGCGACGTCGCGGCGGCGATTTCGGCCTTCAGGGCGGACCACGCGGCGAGCGCCGCAGCCAGCGACTTGGACGCGGCGGCGTAGCCGGCCCGCGCGTCCGGGCTCGGGCCGCCGTCGGCGCCGTCGACCGCCCTCTGCAACTTCCCGAGCCGCTCGGCGAGGTCCGGGAGGCTGTCGAGGCCGAGCGGCGAGGCGAGGGCCGTCACCTGGGCGCGTTGCGCCGCGGAGCCGGCTCCGCCGGCTTTGATCTTGGCGATCTCGGCCAGGGCGTCGTGGACCCGGACCCGGTCGGCTTCGATCGCGCGGGCGAGGCGGAAGGCCTCGCCGTAGCTCTGCGGCGCCGCCGTGACCCGGGCATCGGGGGCGAGCCGCAGCGGCTGGGAGAACCGGACCCCGTCGACGGCGAGGGTCACGGTGTAATCTCCCGGCGGAGCCCATACGCCGCCGATGCGGAAATCCCCTTCCAGGCCTGGAGGCGTGGCGTAGCGCAGGTCCCAGACCAGGCGGTGGCCGCCGGCCCGGGCCGACGGGGTCGCGCGCTCCGGTAGCCATTCCGGGGCGATGGGAAGGTGGGCCAGGTCGGGGGGCGGCGCGCGATCGGCGCTGCTGTAGCGTCGCACCAGCGCCCCTTCCGCGTCACGCACCTCAATGACGAGGGGTCCCCGCGCCTCCGATTTCAGAAGGTAGTCGATATCGGCGCCGAACGGCGGGTTGGCC
>Ga0070730_10003819_pt1 | contig 13397 bp, 9 predicted proteins | sample Coa_R1_3_FD_66447 | JGI IMG/M metagenome (GOLD analysis project Ga0070730, IMG submission 66447) | Surface soil microbial communities from Centralia Pennsylvania, which are recovering from an underground coalmine fire - Coalmine... | ecosystem: Environmental > Terrestrial > Soil > Unclassified ...
TACCATGTCCTGCGCTTCGCGGGCGGGAGCATCGCGTACGTCGAAGTGTTCAATGAAATGAACCTGCCGCTCGAATGGGGCGCCACTCCGGTCGATCCCGCGGCGTATGCCCGCATTCTCGCCGGCGCCTACCGCGGCGCGAAACGCGCCGACCCCAACGTGACGGTCGTGAGCGCCGCTCCATCTCAGCGCACCGGTGGTCGCGGCGGGACGATGGAGGACGTCGATTGGTTGAATGGCCTGTACGACGCTGGCGGAGCCGCGGCGTTCGATGCGCTGGGCGTCCACGCCTACCTGGGCAACTTCGATCCGGCCACCGATCCGGCGTGCACCCCGATGTGCTTCCGCGATGTGGAGCTGTACCGCGACGTGATGCTGCAGCACGGGGACGACGCCAAGCCCGGGGTCATCACGGAGTTCGGCGTCCTGGAGCAGACCCCCATCGACCTGGGCCAGTACGCCTGGATGGAGCTGCCCGCCGACGTCCGGGCCAGCTACCTGGTCGAGGCGTTGCACATGGCCAACACCCAGTACCCGTGGCTGATCGGCGCGACGGTCTTCAATCTCGACTACGCCACGGGGGGTAGCGTGCCGAACACCAGCGAGCGCTACTGGTTCAGCCTGCTCCCCACGCTGGCCTACACGAAGCTGAAAGAGGCGCGCGCGAGCGGCTACCTCCCCGACTGAAAGTTGGAATACTCTCGATCCCAGGTCGGGAATTATCCGGCGGGCGCGCGGGTTGTGGTGTGGTATGGAACTGCGAAGCCCCGAGCGCCCCGAACCGAGCCACATCCATATTCCCCGCCCCAGCCGCGCCGAACTGCAACCGGCGGACGAACGCATTGATCTGGCCATCAAACGCGCGTGCGCGCCCGAGGCCCACGCGGCCTGGACGCGCCTGCACTAGAGGGGCGGCCGAAAAGTCCGCAGCAACACCACTTGCCGGCCCGCTCGGCCATGCACTGAACGCAGTTCGGCCGCTGCTAACACCCGGCTTCTTACTTTTCGGGCGCGCGCCCGGATCGCGGCGTGCTTCGCCGTGCACGATCCGCTACCGCCTGGCGCGCTGGCCACGCCCACCGCGATCACGCTCGGCGCTGATCGTTGCGCCGACCCAGGACTCGGGCGGCGATCATGTTGCGGTGAATCTGCATCGTCCCGCCGTAGATCGCGGTGCCGCGCACGCGGCGATAGCGCTGGTTCACCGGCGCCTCCGCCATGTACCCGTAGCCGCCAAACAACTGGATCGCCATGTCGCACACGCGCACGCAGGTCTCGGCGATGAACACCTTGGCCATCGACACCTGGAGCGGATCCAGCTCGCCGTCCTGCTCGGCGGTGGCCGCCTGGTACAGCGTCGCGCGGCAGGCATTGAGCTGGATCGCCATGTCGGCCAGCATCCATTGCAATCCCTGAAAGTCAGCGAGCTCACGGCCGAACTGGCGCCGTACCTGGAGATGCCGCAGCGCGTCCTCGTATGACGCGGTCGCCATCCCCAGCGCCTGGGCGACGCCAGACAGCCGATTGCGGTTGTAAATGCGGATCAGCCGACCAAACGCGTTGCCGGTGACCAGGACATTCTCCTTGGGCACACGACAGTCGTCGAACGCCAGCTGCGCCTGATCCTCGTCGGCCATGTTGTGGTCGTTGCGCAGGATCGAAAAACCGGGCGTGTCCTTTTCGACCACGAGCGCGCCGATATTTCGGCCGCCCTTGTCAGCATCGCCGCCCTCAGTCGGAAATCGGGCATACGTAATGAACACGTCGGCGCGCTTGCCGCCGCTGATGAAGATCTTGCCACCGCTGAGGCAATACTCCCGCCCGTCGGGCGACAGCGTCGCGGTGGTCGTCATCTCGGTGGCCGCGGAGCCGGCTTCGGGCTCGGTCATGGCGATGGCGCACCGCATGCGACCCTCGCAGATGGGTCGCAGCCAGCGCTCCTGCTGCTCAGGCGTCCCGAGCACCCAGAGGTGGCTGGCGGTGCCCGTGCCGTTGGTGTGCATCTCGCCGGCGCTGCGCGGATCGTATCTAGCCATCTCCTCGACGGCCAGCAGGGCGTCGAAGTACGAGAGCCCGCCGCCGCCGTATTCGACCGGCGCGGTCATGCCCAGCAAACCCTGCGCGGCGAGCTTCTTCAGGCGGCCGCGGTACTGCTCTTCAGTCTCAGGTTTGAACGCGTTGTCGGCAAGTTCGTTCCTGGCGAAGTCGGCGACCATGCGCTTGATGGCCACCTGCTCATCGGTCAACTTCATGTCGCCGTTCCCTTCAGTTCGATTGCCACGTCCAGCATCAGCACACCCTGGCCCGCGGGCAACACCAGCAGCGGGTTGATCTCGACGCCGGCGATGTTCGGGGGCAGCGCGGCGGCCATGTCGGAGATGCGCACCACCGCCTCGGCGAGCGCCTCGACGTCGGCCGGCGAGCGGCCGCGGGTGCCGTGCAGCACCGCCGATCCGCGCAGTTCGTCCAGCATGGCGTGTGCTTCGGCCAATGACACCGGCGCCAGCCGCATCGCGACGTCGCCCAGTGCCTCCACGTCCAGGCCGCCCATTCCCACCACCACCAGCACGCCGAGCACCGGCTCGCGCCGCGCCGCGACAAACGCCTCGATCCCCGGGGGCGCCATGCGCTGGACGAGCACGCCTTCGATGGCCGCGTCAGGCCGCGCGGCGCGGGTGGCGGCCACGATCTCGACGAACGCCGCGCGCACCGCGTCCGCGGCCCGCAGGTCGAGCCGAACGCCCCCGACGTCCGACTTGTGCGCCAGGTCCGGCGATTGCACCTTGAGCGCCACCGGCCCACCCCCGAGCGCCCCGAAACACGCCACGGCGTCGTCCGCCGACCCGGCCAGGCAATCCTGCGGCGAAGGTATCCCGAGCGCCGCCACGTACGCCCGCGCGCCAGCTTCCGACAGCGCCGCCGCCGGCTCGGGCCATGCATGAATGCCCGTCCCGAAGCAGGTCACCTGATCCGCACGCTGTAAGAACTCGGCGTACTCGGCCGCCGCGCTGAGCGCGCGCGCGGTGCGGCCGGGCGTGGAAAAGCACGGAATGCCGAGTCCCGCGAGCGCGCTGATGACCGCTGGACTGGCGCGCGTATAGGAGTAGTACACGACGGCCGCCGTCGCCCCCTCGAGCGTTTGCTGCAACTCCGCAAAGGTCTGGAAAAAGCGCTCCTCGCGGACGAGCGTGCCCACCGCCACCACCGTGTCGAAAGCCGCCGAGTGGGCCAGCAGACCGAGCGCTCGCTCGAAGCCACCGCCGAGGACCGCCTGGGCCGTGATGTCCACCGGATTGCGGACGCTGCCATACGCCGGGATGAACGCGCGGATTTCCGCCTGCTCGGTCGCGCCCGGCTCCGGGAGCGTCAGACCGCGCGTCGCGCACAGATCCGCGAGCCAGGCGCCCGCGCCGCCGGACGCGGTCAGGACCGCCACGCGCCGACCTGCCGGCAAGCGCCCGAGGCTGAAATACGCCGCCAGATCGAGCATCTCGTCGACGTCGTCGACGCGCACGATGCCCAGCTGGCGAAAGGCGCCCGAGTACGCGGCGTCCGTACCCACCAGGCTCGCGGTGTGCGAGGCGGCCGCCCGCCGCCCGGCGTCTGACCGGCCGATCTTGGCGACCAGGATCGGCTTGCGCAGTCGCGCGGCCTTGCGGGCAAGCTCGACCAGGCGCCCGGACTGACGCAAGGCCTCCACGAAGCCGAGCACGACCCGCGTGCCCGGCTGGTCGAGCTGGTACTCGACGTAGTCGGCCCAACCCAGGTCCACTTCGTTGCCGGTGCTGACCACCGCGCCAACCCCCAGCCCGCGGTCCTGCGCGTGGTTCAGCAACGCGAAGGCGAGTCCGCCGCTCTGGGAGACGATTGCGATCGGTCCCGCCGGATCCGGGAAAGGAACAAAGCCATGCTCCGGATCGACCGCCGGGCTGAACGTCGCGCACACCCCGGCGACTGGATTGAACAGACCTTCCGAGTTCGGGCCGCACACCCGCAAGCCAGTCCGGGTCACCACGTCGGCAACTCGCTGCTGCAGTTCCCGCCCGGCCGGCCCGCTCTCGGCAAAACCCGACGTGATGACGACTGCGCAGCGCACGCCCGCCGCGGCACACTCCTCGAGCACCCCCGGCACGCCCGGCGCCGGCACCACCACGAGCGCCAGGTCAACCGGCTGGGGTACCGCGCCGATCGACGGGTACACGCGTAGCCCCTGCAGCGCCGTGTACTTCGGATTCACCGGGTACAGCCGGCCCGCGAAGCCGTGCTGCAGCATTAGCCGCAACGGCCGAGCGCTGATCGACTGCGGGTCCGCCGAGGCGCCAATCAACGCCACCGACCGCGGCTCGAACAGTGCGCTCAGGTTGGTGCCAGCGGCCGATGAGGTCATTCGGAAAGCCTCTCTATACTAGGCAACACTTCGGATCGCGGGGCGGGGTGGAACGCTTATGGGCATGCTGGACGGCAAGGCGGCGCTGGTTACTGGCGCGGGGCGGGGCATCGGGCGCGGCATTGCGCTGGCGCTGGCGCAGGCCGGGGCACGGGTCGTGGTCAACGACCTGGGCACGAGCCTGTCGGGTGAGGGCACCGAAGCCCTGCCGGCCGACCAGGTGGTCGACGAGATCCTCACCAATGGCGGGACGGCCGAGGTCAATCGTGGCAACGTGGCGTCGTTCGACGATGCGACCGACATGGTCGAACAGGTCGTTCGCTCGTTTGGCGGCATCGACATCCTGGTCAACGTCGCGGGCATCCTGCGCGACCGAATGATCTTTAACATGACCGAGGCCGAATGGGACGCCGTCATCGCCGTGCATCTGAAGGGCACGTTCAACTGCACGCGCGCGGCGTCCATTCGGATGCGCGAGCAGCAGGGCGGCCGCGTCGTCAGCATGTCGTCCGTTTCGGCGCTGGGCTCGCCCGGGCAGCCGAACTACGCCGCCGCCAAGGCGGGCATCATGGGCCTCACCTGGTCGACCGCCAACGCGCTGGGCAAATACGGTGTCACGGTCAATGCGATCATGCCGAGCGGCGCGACGCGCATGATCGACTCGACGCCGCGCGGGCGGAAGGTCTTCGAAGAGACCGGCAAGTGGCCGAGCGAACTGGCCAAGGGCACCGAGCGCGATCCGGACAACGTGGCGCCGCTGGTGGTGTATCTGGCCAGCGACGCGGCGGCCAACGTCAACGGTCAGGTGTTCCACGTCTACGGGTTCGGACTCACCTTGCTGGAGCAGCCACACGCGGTCCGGTCGATCCGCGCCCAGCAGCGCTGGGACCCCGAAGAGTTGGCACGCGTGTTTCCCACCACGCTGGGGGCCAACTTGAAAGTCCCGCCCGCCGGCGGCTTCGGCACCACGCTGGACGACCGCCCCGCCGGGGAGTGGGTCGACGGCGAAGGCGGCTACCGCTTCTGGCACTCGCCCTACGAGGTCGACTCCTAGACCGCCGCAGACCCACGCGGTTCAACCCACGCGGTTTCGGCGTGCCAGTGCTCTGGTGCCGCCGCCAGGTTGCGCGAGCAGCTGGCCGACCAGTTGGAAGGCTGGTGGGCACCGGGCCCTGACGGAGGCGCTGGCCACCGCGGGGGAGATCGTGAGGTCCAGGGACGACGGCGCGGACTCAAAACAGCCACAATAGCCCGCATGACCCAAACACCCGTGCGCCGCTACCAGACGAACGCGAGCTCGACTGAGACCTTTGGCCGCGTGCTGGTCAGCGCCCGCGATCAGCACCTGATCGCCGACGGCCCGGCCTCCAACGGCTGCCCCGGTGAGGCGATCGGCCCGGCTGAGTTGTTCCTGTCAGGCGTGGCGGCGTGCGGCGTCGAGCTGATTCAGGTGCTGGCCAAACAACTCGAGGTGCCGTTGCGGTCGGTCCACGCGGCCATCGAGGCGACCTCGGATCCGAGTGCGCCCGTGCGCCAGGACGTCAATCTGTTCAACACGGTGCGCATCCATCTGGAGCTCGGCGGCGTCACCCCCGAGCAGGGCGCCGACCTGGTGGCGCGCTTCAAACGCAGGTGACCGCTCTACGGCACGGTCGCAGTTGCGACCCCAGACGTCCAGGTTGATTTTTCCACACTCCCGTGACCGCTGATCACTCGCGCACGACCGCTCTGGGAGCAGCGACGCCAGGTCCCTCATCGTGCCAACCGGCGTCGGAGGTCGGCGCGGCAACGCCGCGTCCGCCCGCTCCCGAACTACGCGCTGCGTCGAACCCCGAGCGCAGCGATCAAAGCGAGCAAAGCGATGAGTTGCGCTGCACCCTGTGCGGCCTCCGCGCCTGTTGGACCAGCTAAAGGATCGAAACGCTATGCACACAACTCGTGCCGAAGATGCCGGCATGTCTTCCCAACGTCTACAACGCCTCGGCCCGGCGATCGACGCCTGCGTCAAAGACAATCGCCTGCCGGGCATCATGACGTTGCTCCAGCGCCACGGCAAGATCGTGCATTTCGGCACGTCCGGCATGGTCAATATCGAAGCCAGCCAGCCGATCCAGGAAAACAACATCTTTCGCATTTATTCGATGACCAAACCGATCGTCAGCGTCGCGGCGATGATCCTGGTGGAAGAAGGCCGCTTCAGGCTCAACGAGCCAGTTGCCAACTTCATCCCGGCGTTCGCGAAAACGAAGGTCTACGCTGGGTCCGGCGCCCTCGGCTCGCAACTCGTCGATCAGCAACCCGTCATGACGGTGCATCATCTGCTGACGCATACGTCAGGCTTGAGTTACGGCTGGTTCACTGATTCGCCCGTCGAAGACCTGTACCGCCAGGCCATCCCCGAGTTGTTCCTCCGCGAGCGGCCCTTGAAGGACGTGATCGAGCGAATCGCGGCCATCCCACTCCTGTTCCAACCCGGGACAAAGTGGCGCTACAGCTACGCCACCGACGTCCTCGGGTATCTCGTGGAGGTGGTCGCCCAGATGCCGCTGGCGGACTTCCTCGACCAACGCATTCTCAAGCCGCTGGGCATGCTTGATACGAGTTTCCAGGTTGCGGCTGACAAAGTCCCTCGCCTCGCCCAGATCTACGCTTCCAAAACCCTGTACGACCCGTATCCGATTCCAGCGGACAGCGTTCCGTTGATCGGCGACGTGACCCTGCCAACGCGCTGCCCGTCCAGTGGCGGCGGGCTCACGTCCACGCTGGCCGACTATCTCAAATTCTGCAACTGTCTGCTGGACAAAGGCACGCCGCTCGTCAGCCGCAAAACCCTCGCCTGGATGACCGCCAACCACATCCCCAATGCACTGCTGCCACTGGTGATCGGCGCGAACGAGTTGGACCACGGCTTCGGCCTGGGCTTTCGCGTGGCGACGGACCTCGGTAAGGCCCGGGCGCTGACCTCAGTCGGCGAGTTCGGCTGGGCGGGGGCCGCCCAGACGTACTTCTGGGTCGACCCCGCCGAAGACTTCATCGGGCTGATGATGACGCAACATATGCCGCTGGAGCAGTACCCGGTGCAGCAGCTCTTCCGCAATCTGGCCTACCAGGCGATCGTCGATTAAGCCGTCGGCGACTTCAGCGGATCGGCGCTTCGTCGCTCCCTTCCCGCCCTCCCAGCCGTGGGAAAACCCTTCGGAAGTGAGCAGCTGCAATCCGGCGCTCCAACCACTACTTCGCAGACTTTCGCTGGAACGTAGCGGCTGAACCGATGCACGTGCCGACTCTGCCTCTCGGAGAACGGCCGTGAACAGGTTCGGCCTGCAACGCTTCAGCCGCTCCGCTAGGCAGTGGGCCTGAATCGGGGCAGCGCCGTGCCCTGGCCAGTGTCGTGGAACACCACTTCCACGCGCTGGCCAATCTTCACGCTTTCGGGATCGCAGTCCACGATGTTGGTCATCATCCGTGGACCCTCCTCGAGCTCGACATACGCCAGCACGTAGGTGCCGGCCTCGCGATACGCGGACAGGTCTGCCTGACCGCGACGGTTGACCGTGAAGCTATAGATCGTGCCGCGGCCGGACGCCGCGAACCAGCTGACTTTCAGCGAGGCGCACGTCGGGCAGTACGGCCGCGGGTACCAGATGACCGTCTGGCAATCCTCGCACCGCGGTAGCAGCAGGCGACCCTCCGCCGTCGCGTCCCAGAAGTTTTTCACCTCGGGCAGCACGACCGGCGCCGGCGCTGGAAGTACACGTTCGCTGATCATTTCTAAGCGTCCTCCGTTCCCAGAATCAGCGTGGCACTCGCCATCCGCGTGCCCAGCGACCCACCCGTGCCGTGCACCAGCACCAGGTTGCAGTCGGGCACCTGGACCTCCGGCTGGGCCTCGCCGCGGACCTGTCGCACGCCTTCGAGGATTTTCATCATCCCGCCCATGCCAGGATGGTTGTTGCACAAGCCGCCCCCGTCGGTATTGACGGGCAACTTACCACCGCGGGCGCGCAGCCCACCGTCCTGCACAAATTGACCACCCTTCCCCTTCTCGCAAAAACCCAGATCCTCGAGGGTCTCGACGACGGTGATGGTGAACGAGTCGTAAATCGACGCGTAGTCGATGTCACCAGGTGTGACGCCCGCCTCCGCGAAGGCCCGCGGACCGGACCACCGGGCGCCGGTATACGTCAGGTCGATGTGGCCATTGTTGGTGTGCTTGGGCGCTTCGCCCTGGCCCATGATCTTGACCCTTGGGCGGGCACTCTGGCGGGCGACTTCTGGACTCGCGATGATGACCGCGCCACCGCCATCGGTCACCACGCAGCTGTCGAGGCGATGCAGCGGATCGCTGAGCATCGGTGAGTTCAACACGTCCTCGACGGTGACCGGCTTGCGCAGCAGCGCGTGCGGGTTGTACTGGGCATGCTCCGAGAACGCCACTTTGACCCACGCCAGTTGTTCGCTGGTGGTGCCGTACTCGTACATGTGGCGCTGCGCGGCGAGGGCGTACATCCCGAGCGTGCTGCTGCCATAGACCAGCTCAAACGACGACTCGGGGCTGGTGTTGACCGATCGGGCCTGCTGCTCACTACGCGGACGGTTCGCCAGCGTCACCAGGGCGACCGTGCACTTGCCAGTCGCGATGGCCGCCGCCGCGTGGCCGATCTGATACACCGGCGAGGAGCCGCCGACCATCGTCCCGTCGAGATACGCCAGCTTGTTGAGGCCGAGATACTCGGCCATCGCCACCGGCACCATGCCGACGCCACCGGTGCAGAAGAAGCCGTCGATGTCGTCCAGCTTCAGCCCCGCGTCGGCGAGCGCCCCGGACGTAATCTCCGCGTGTACCTGGGCCGTCGACCGATCCGGGATGACACGATCCGGGTGCTCGTACGCACCGACGATAAATGCTTTGCCCTTGATACTCATTTCACCCCCGCGGCAATCTTCACCGGCATGTCTGTGAGGCCCTGGATCTCCTCGGCCGAAAAACCGTCGGCGACCTCCTCGATGACAAAATCACCATCCACCCGACGCAGGATCGCCAGGTCGGTCACGACCACGTCCACGCAGGCCACGCCGGTGATCGGGAACGAGGTCCGCTGCACGAGCTTCGGTCGATCCTGGCTGTCGCGGTGCTCCATCATGACGATGAGCGTCTGCTTGCCGGCGACCAGGTCCATGGCGCCGCCGATCCCCCCGAGCCGTGGATCGCCCAGACTGTAGTTGGCCAGGTTGCCTGCCTGATCCACTTGATAGGCGCCCAGCACAACGGCCTGGAGCTTGCCGCTGCGGGCCATTTCGAATGAGGCGACGCTGTCGAAGAACGACGCCCCGGGCAACGCCGACACGAACTGCCCGGACGCATTGAACACGTCGTGGTCGATCTGGTCGCCCTCGACCATGCCGCCGTAGCCCAGGATGCCGTTTTCGCCGTGCAGCGTAATGTCCCGACCTTCGATGTAGTTGGACACCAGGGTCGGGATCCCGGTCCCGAGGTTGACGTAGCTACCCTCGGCCAGCAATGCCGCGGTACGGCGGCCCATCTCGCTGCGCGACCAGCCGGCTTTGCCGTTGTACTCGCGCGGGCGGTCGGCGGCCCGGCGCGGCGCGAGCCGAGCCTGGTCAGGTTCGACGGTCTTCTTGACCACCCGCGTCACCAGAATGCCGGGCAGGCCGACCCGTTCGGCGGGTATCTCGCCTACGCCGACGATCTCGTCCACCTCCACGATGGCGACCCGGGCGGCCTTCGCAAACGCCGGCACGAAGTTGCGGCTGCTGCCCCGCAGCTCGACGTTCCCCAGCGGATCGGCCCGATACCCACGCAGCAGCGCGTAGTCGACCGGCAGGGCCTGTTCGAGAATATGCGGCCGGCCGTTGAAGATGCGCACCTCTTTGCCTTCGGCAATCGATGTCCCCACCCCGGTGGGCGTGTAGAAGGCTGGAATGCCCGCGCCTGCCGCGCGCATGCGCTCGACCAGCGTGCCTTGCGGCACCAGCTCGACCTCAATGTCGCCGGACTCGATCAGGTCGTCTGCCGGAGTGCGCATACCCGGTCGCGACGAGAACGACACGATCAACCGTTTGCACTGGCCACTGGCCACCAGCAGCATCCCCCGGAGCTGGCCGACGGCGCCCAGTCCATTGCTGACCAGGGTCAAATTCTTGACGCCCTTGTCTCGGGCCGCGACCAGGAGGCTGCACGCGAAGCCATAGCTCGTTCCGAATCCCGAGACCGCGATCGACGCGCCGTCCTGCAGGTCGGCCAGCGCCGCCTCTGGGGACGGAAACACTTTATCCATGCGTTGTTGTTCTACCCCTCTCAGGCGGGACTAGGTTACGCAACGCGGGGATAGGCTCGCTCGCGTCGGTCGATCGCCGTGATCGCCGCTCGAGGCGCGGCTCGGCGGTACAGCCAGCCCATCCCCGCCAGGCCGAAGATGGCGGTAAATGCTCCCCATGGCGCGACGGCGTTCACGTTGGGAAAGGCGGCCAGGTTGCCACCCCACCATCCAACCAGCAGCAGCACCAGCACGCCTCGGCGCGCTGAGGGCACCTCACGCGCGAAGGTCAGCAGCAGCCACGCGCTGGCCAACCAGGTCGCCGCATCGTACGCCAGCACATGCGGCGAGCAGAGCACCGCGGCCAGCGGCAACAGGGCGAGCTGGAGGTGTCGCCGTGCGTCGGTGTGGAGGCCGCCGCGCCACATGCTGCCGAGTAGCACGAACACGCCGAGGGTGCCGAACGCGGTCAGGCCGCTCGAAGGCCAGCCCGGCCCGAACAGCCACTGGGTCAGGCCCAGCAAGCTGTGGCCCGAGTCGAGATGGAGCCCTTCGCCGGTCAGGATGGCCGAACTCGCACCGTGGCCAAGGTCGATGTAGTCCAGCACCACGGACGGCCCACCGACCAGCACGACGGGCAGCGTCAACAGCACCGGCAGCGCGCACACGAGCACGAGGGTGCGCCACCGGCGGGCGCAGCCCAGCGACAGCAGCAGCACCGGCACGAGCTGCGGCTTGGTGGTCCAGGCCAGCAGCGCCATCGCCGACCGGAGCGCACCGCCCCGCGTCCACAGCCGGACGAACACGGCGAAGCCAAACAGCAGCACACACGACAGCTGGCCCATGATCACGCCGAGCTGCACCGGCAGGAACATCGGCACCACCAGCACCCAGAGCAGCCAGTGCCAGGCGCGACCTGGCCGCGGCGCCAGCAGCACACACGCTCCCACCAGACACGTGAGGTTGGCGATCAGCATCAGGAGGTAGGCCGCCCCGAACGGCAGGAAGGCCAGCGGCAGCAGGAGCAGCGCGGTGTGCGGCGGGTTCCAGAACTGCAGCACAAGTTTGGGTTCGGCGTGCAGGACCGTCTGCAGGTCCGTCTCGGTGGTGGTGTCGTAGAGGTGCCGCGGGTCGTCCACGAGCAGCCGGCCGGCGGTGTAGAAGGCCACGAAGTCGACCATTTCGGCTGGACCGCTGAGTTGTCGGACCGTAGTGCTGACGATCTGGGCAACGCCGAAGCCGCCAATGGGCAGCATCAGCATCCACGTGAGCAGCAGCGCCCCGCGTGCGACCGGCAACCGGCGGACGAAGCCGATCACGCGCGGTCACTGCAGGCGGCGCGGGTTGCATCCGGCACGTAGACGAAGCGCTGGCCACCACCGGCGGCGACGACTTCTTGCAGCACGAAGGTGCGGCGCAACGCATCGAGCACCGGCCCCGGCCACTGGTGGTCCGCGTCGGCCGCGACGTCCAACCCTGTGCCCGAGCCGAGCGGGTACCGCAGGACCAGCAAGGCGACTTCTCCGTTGCACACGCGCTGCACGAGCGGTGCAGCGTCCCACAGGCCGACCTGGTACAGCAGCTTGTAGATCACTGGCTCGAGCACAATTGGCCGGTCCGCGAGCACCGGCATGTCCAGCGGGTCCGCGAGCACGGCACCCGGGGCTGCGCGGGCAAGCGCGACAAGATGTTCGAAAGCTCCGTCGGCCGCCGGGCTGGGGTGGACCTGGCCGGGTTCGTTGACCGCGACCGAGCTCAGGAGCATCAGCGCCAGCGCCACGTTGAGGCCCACGGCAAAGCTCGAGAGCGCGCCGCTGAGGCGCCCGCGGCGCTCCCAAAGCGCCAGCATCACCAACACGGCGCTGAACGCTGCGAACAACTGCCAGTAGTTGTCGTCGGCGCCCTCTTTGGCCAGTCCAAGCATGGGCACCAGCGACACAACCCAGGCCCCGATCAGGAGGTCATTCACGATACTGCGTGGCCGTAGGCGGGGCAGCAGGTACGACACCAGCACCAGGAGCGGGCCGGTCTGGAACAGCGCGAAGACGACCAGGTTGTAGCGCAGCACGTCCAGCCCGAAGGGGTTGACATTGGCCAGCACGGTGTTCGCGATGAAGGCGTGCGTGGTCAACTCCAGTATGACCGCGACACCGAGCACCGGACCGAACGCGACGGCGGCATACAGCGCCGCCAATCGCGGCTGCCGGAACCCCAGCCAGAGCGTGCCGATGACCGCCGGACCAAGCAGCGTTTGCTTGGTGAGAATGGCCAGCGCCGCAAGGAGGGCCGAGGTCACGACTCGACCGCGACTCACGCCGCCGTCCAGCACGGCGACGGCCCCCAGGGCGAGGGCAACGCCCAGGACGTCTTCTTTATACGCCGCCGTCCATGGGATCGGGCCGACCAGGCCTAGCCCGAGGAACAACAGCCCGGCACCGAGCGTGGGCCGTCGATGATGTGTGCGGCGCCAGGTCAGCTGGCAGACCAGCGCGGTGGCGACCAGGCCGGCGCCGAACGACAGCAGGCGTCCCGGCCAGAATCCCGGCCCCAGCACCGCCCGCAACCCCGCGACCAGGCCGTAGTACAGCGGAGTGTAGGCCGCCACGGTATAGGGCGGGGTATTGAGCGGCTGGTACAGCGCCTCGCCGCGCAGCAAGCGGCCGGCGTGCTCGTACAGGATCGCCTCCCCATAGCGCACCTCGTCGGGTCGGTTGATGACGACCAGGGCCAGC
>Ga0070730_10003820_pt1 | contig 13393 bp, 13 predicted proteins | sample Coa_R1_3_FD_66447 | JGI IMG/M metagenome (GOLD analysis project Ga0070730, IMG submission 66447) | Surface soil microbial communities from Centralia Pennsylvania, which are recovering from an underground coalmine fire - Coalmine... | ecosystem: Environmental > Terrestrial > Soil > Unclassified ...
GCGCCGTGAACAACCGCCGCGCCGCGTTCTGGCTGCTCTACCTGCCGCCCATGGCCTGGCTGGGCCTGTTTTTCCTGGCCCCGCTGCTGCTGATGGCCGCCTTCAGCTTCCGCGCCAACATGCGCGGCGAGCTGCTGCAATGGTGGACGCCGACGCTGGCGCAATACCAGTCGCTGCTGACTGAAAGCGGCTACTGGCGTCTACTGGGGATTTCAGCCGGGATGGCGCTGGCGGTGGCCGCCAGCGCCACCGTGCTGGCCTACCCGCTGGCCTACTTCCTGGCCTTCCGGGCCGGGCGGCGGGCCGGGCTGTACCTGGCGCTGCTGCTGGTGCCGTTCTGGACCAGCTTCCTGCTGCGCGTGATGGCCTGGAAGTTCCTGCTGGGTTCGGAGGGCGGGATCAACTCGCTCCTGATCTACCTGCATCTGATTCAGGAGCCGCTGACCGCCCTGCTGTACAACCGGACAGCGGTGGTGATCACCCTGGTCTACGTTTGGGTCCCCTTCAGCGCACTGCCCATCCTGGCGGCGCTGCAGCGGGTGGACCCGGCGCTGTTTGAGGCCGCCGCCGACCTGGGCGCCCCGCCGCTGCGCCAGTTCACGCGGGTGGCATTGCCGCTCAGCCTGCCAGGGGTGCTGGCCGCGTTCTTTATGGCCTTCATCCCCACGATAGGCGAATATGTGACCCCGCTGCTGATCGGCGGCAGCAGCGGCAGCATGTATGGCAACATCATCCAGGACTTCTTCACCAAATCCACCGACTGGCCGCTCGGCTCGGCGCTATCGCTGGTGATGCTGGTGGGCACGCTGGTGCTGGTGGCCGTGGCCGTGCGGCTGATTGACGTGCCGCGGCTGATCGAATGAACGCGCGCGGCCGGCCGTGGATGCTGTCGAGCTACTATGTCGTCCTGCTGGTGCTGTTGTATCTGCCCATCGGGGTGCTGCTGCTGTTCTCGCTCAACTCGAACACCACGCTGTCGTTCCCGCTGCAAAGCTTTACCTTCGACTGGTATCGCAAACTATTCGCCAATGAGGCCGTGCTGCGCTCGGCGCGCAATAGCCTGGAGGTGGCGGCGGGCAGCAGCCTGGTGGCCACCCTGCTGGGCACGGCGGTGGCGGTGCTGTTCCTGCGCTATCAGTTCCGCAGCAAGAACGTGCTGCTGATGCTGGCCATGCTGCCGCTGATCGTGCCCTTCATCGTGCTGGGGGTGGCGCTGCTGCTGCTGTTCTCGGCGCTGCATATCGAGCGGTCGCTGCTGACGGTGGGCATCGCCCACACCGTGGTGGGCTTGCCGTATACCTTCCTGATCGTCATCTCACGCCTGGCCGGCTTCGACCCCAACCTGGAAGAGGCAGCCATGGACCTGGGCGCCGACTATCTGACGACCCTGCGCCGCATCGTGCTGCCCATCATCGCGCCGGCCATGATCTCGGCCTGGCTGACCGCCTTCACCGTCTCGTTCGACGAGTTCGCGCTGGCCCTGTTCCTGGCCGGCACCCAGCCCACCTTTCCCGTTTATCTCTTTAGCCAATTGCGCTTTGCCAACCGCCTGCCAATCATGATCGCGCTGGCGGTGCTGATGATGGTCGGCAGCCTGACCCTGGTGCTGGTGGCCGACCGGTTGCGGCGGGCCGATTGAAGAAAATCAGCATGTCCTCAGCCAACCCACCCGAGCATCAGCACCAGGCCGAAGACATCTGGCGCACCGATATGCTGACCGGCCAGATGCCGGACTATCTGGGTATGATGCTGACCGGCTTCTCCCCGCGCAAACCGGCGCTGGTGCTATATGGCCTGGGCGGGGGCGAGCAGCGCGAGGCATTGCTGGAGAAGCTGGGCAAGTTCAAAACCGGCAAGGGCTGCCTGTATATCAAGAAGCTGGAAGACGTGCATTTACCCACCCTGAAAAAGCTCATCGCGCTGGGCGTGAAAGAAGCCAAGAAGAAGGATCGTCCCCAGAAATCGGCCTGATGCACCCAGAGACCCATTACGCTCGCAGCGGCGAGCTCTACATCGCCTACCAGGTCACCGGCAGCGGGCCGGTGGACGTGGTGCTGGCGCCCGGCACGGTCTCGCACCTGGACCTGGATTGGGAGTCGCCGCCCCGGGCCAATTTCTTCGCAGGCCTCAGCCGCTTCTGCCGGCTGATTCGTTTCGACAAACGCGGCACCGGGCTATCCGACCGGCCGGTGGCCATGGCCACCCTGGAAGAACGCACCGACGACATTCGCGCGGTGATGGACGCGGCCGGCAGCCAACGGTCGGTGGTGTTTGGCGCCTCCGAGGGCGCCTCAATGGCCGCGCTCTTCGCGGCCACACATCCCGACCGGACGCGCTCGTTGATGATCTGGGGCGGCCAGGCCCGCTGGGTGCAGACCGCCGGTTACCCGTGGGGCATGGCCCCGGACGAGAACGAACGCATGATCCGCGACGTGCAAGAACATTGGCCGTCGCTGGACTATGTGCTGGGGCCAGGGGCCGGCCTGGGCAAAGACGTCGACCCGGCCTATTTGGAATTTGTGCTGCGCTACATGCGCGCGGCGGCCAGCCCGTCGGCCGCGGCCGCCTATGAGCGCATGAACGCCGAGATCGATATCCGCGCCATCCTGCCGAGCATCCGCGTGCCGACCCTGGTGATGATCCGCACCGGCGATCCCGTGGCGCACGTGGAGGCAGCGCGCCAGATGGCGGGCAGTATCCCCGGCGCGCGCTTTGTCGAGTTCCCTGGCAACACACACTCGATGATGACCATTGAGCCAGAGCGGGTGCTGGCCGAGATCGAGGAATTTGTGACCGGCGAGCGCCCGGCCCAGAACGTCGAGCGCATCCTGGCCACCGTGCTGTTCGTGGATATCGTCGCCTCGACCCAGCATGCGGCCGCCCTGGGCGATGCGGCCTGGCGTAACCGCCTGGCCAGTTACTATGCCCTGGTGCGCAAGGAGCTGGCCCGTTTTCGCGGCCGCGAGATCGACACGGCCGGCGACGGCTTTTTCGCCACCTTCGATGGCCCGGCCCGCGCCGTCCGCTGCGCCCTGGCGATTGTGGCGGAGATCAAACAACTGGGTCTGGAAGTGCGGGCCGGGCTGCACACCGGCGAATGTGAGTTGATGGACGACGCCGCGCGAGTCGGCGGCCTGGCGGTTCATATCGGCGCGCGCGTCATGTCGCAGGCCGCCGCGAGCGAAGTGTTGGTGTCGAGCACGGTGCGCGAGCTGGTGGTTGGCTCGGGGCTCAAGTTTCAGGCCCGCGGCGCGCAAGCGCTCAAGGGCGTGCCGGGGGAGTGGCAGTTGTTCGCGGCTGAAGGCTAGCGGTTTATCGACCCACTTCGAGCCGTATCGTCACTTGGTCGCCTTCCTTAAGAGTCTCGGCGTTTTGGACGCTGGCTTTGATGGGCACGAGGTAGAGGCCATCTTTGGGAAACAAGGACGTCTTCCACTCGGTTTTGCCGATCCGTGCCCGCACCGGGATCACGCCCCAACCATAGGTCACGAGGCTTGAGATCGCCTTCAGCTCGCGGCTTGGCTTCGCCGGGATGGTCACGAAGTAATACGGGGCGGGGCCCCTCCAGAAGAAAATCTTGCCGCTGAATTCGAGGTGCATGAGGGCAGTATAGCGAATGCCCAGCGCTCCGTCTAATGGATCAGCGCTGCCGCGGGCACGCTGACGCTGTGGCTGTTGCGGCCGGTGGTGGTGCCGCCCCACTGAAATGTCTTGACCACGACCGGCGCCGCGCCATTGTCACTGGCGATGGTCACCGTCGTCGCACCCAGGTTGCCGCGGTCAATTTGCAGGGTCAGGTTCCCCGCCGGATCCAATCCGCTCAGCTCCACTTCCCAGGTCATCTCGGCTGCGTGGCCCGCCTGGGCGTTGGCCAGCGACTGCATCAACACGAAGCGGTCGCCGGCTTCCAGGCCGGCCTGCACCGCTTCCGCGCTGGCGGACAGGCGCTCCGGCCGCAGCCAGGCCCCGCCGCTGACGACGTTTAGTGTGGTCCAGTCGGAGGTGGTTTTGATGGTAATGCGCGCCCGGTAGACGGGCGGCCAGGTGGTGGCCAGGAAGCGGCCAATCCACTGCCGCGCCAGGTCCAGGTAGCCCTCCGGGCCCAGCGCGCCAAAATCGGCATACGGGTGGCCGTGCCCATCGTCGGCCCCCACCGCCGCCGGCTCCAGCATGCTGCCCTCGTGCCACTCGTTGAACGACGTGATCGTCACCATCTCCGGCTGCACACCTACCCCCAGGGCCGCCATCCACTGCTGGGCAAAGGTTGCGCCATCCAGCCGCGGCACCAGGGTGTCCGGCGGGTAACCCACCCGCTGGGCGGAGTTGCCCGGCATCACGCTGGGAATGTAGAGTGCGCCGGGCGGCAGGCTGCGCGCCCAATTAAAACCGCCGCCGGCGTCCAGCCGCAGGGTGATGTAGTTGTACAGCCCGTCCAGGTGCGCGCCGTCCACCCAATCGCCACGCAGCGTGTTGCCGATGATCAGCGCGCCGCCCGGCAGGGCGTGAATGGCGTCCAACGCCGGCTGCCAATAGGCGGCCTCGGCCGGCTGCCCGTTCGCGTCCAGCGTCTCAATCGCCCACACGAATAGCATGGGCTTGGGCTGATGGCCGGAGCTGTAGCCGCTGGCGGCGGTGGAATGGAAGAACGCGGGATCGCTGCCGTAATGTCGTTCGATATACTGAACATCGTCCACCAGCCCGGCCGCGGTGCGCCCGGTATACGGCTCGATGTGCAGTGTCACCTGAATGCCATACTGGCCCGCCATTTTCAACAGCAGGGGCACCGCCTGATCCTCGCGCGAGCCCGGCCCCCACCACGAGCTGATGATGACGCCAATGCCCGCCCGCCGCAGCCAGGCCATATGCTGCGCGACCACCGCCGGGTCGTTAGACGAATACGCGCCCAGCACTGGGAAATAGTCGCTGCCGATGTCGCGCGGCGGCCAATGTCCATTCTGGTCCCAATGCACCCAGGCGCCGTTTTGGGCCGGGTTGCCATACCAGGGATAGTAAAAGGCCGCCACCTTCATGGAAGGTTCGGCGCCCGCGATGGGCGGCCGGGTTGGTGCAATGGTGGGGCTGGCCGCGGTGGTGGGGCGGGCGGTGGGGCTGGCAGCGAAGGCGGGGGCCGCAGTGGCACCAGGCGTGGCGCTGGTCGGTAGCTGCGTGGAAGGTGTCGCGCCGGGCTGTGGCCCGGTTGGCGTCAGCACGCAAGACAGGCTTAGGGCCAGCCAGCCAATAGCAGGCAGCAATAACTTGTGCATGGGACACTCATCGGGCAGAGCGCCAATACCATAGTCCCTATCGACCACAACCGCAAGAAACGCGGCGGATCGGTGTGATCCGCCGCAGCAGGCTGGCAAACCAGCAGGCGAGCCCATTGAGCGCTCATTTCCAGGTGTTATACTCATGTGAATAAAGCAGGAGTAGATCAACGTCACCTTTCACACTTGAGCTTCCTGACGAGCTTGCCCCAAGGCTTCAGCCCGTCGCCGATCAATTGCCGGAGATTTTGGAGCTTGGCCTGCGCGAGCTGAATGCAGCCGGACAGTCCGGGTTCCAGGGGGCGGCTGAGTTGCTCGAGTTTTTGGCCGGTTTGCCGACGCCCGAAGAAACACTGGCCCTACGCCCATCTGAAGCCCTACAAGCACGCATCGCAGCCCTTTTGGAAAAGAACCAGACCGATGGTCTGACGGCCAATGAAGAGTAAGATTGGGAACGCTATCAATATCTTGAGCATCTTGTCCGCATTGCCAAAGCCAAGGCGCTGCTAAGAATTCAGGCGCGCCGGGCGTGACCGGCGATTACGTCCCAGCCGCCTTGCGCCAACCAGAGCGCTTTCCGCTCGCATGTACGGCTGATTTCATGCGCAGATCGCAGCGAAACGGTCACGATTGCCGTAAAGCCGAGCGGTACGCGCTCTAGTCCAAGAGCGTGCGCGGGGCTGTTGTGAGTACTGTCTCTAGACGGGATCGCGGGCTCAATAACCAGATCCCTTGTTCGCCTCAATCGCGCTTTTCAGGTATCCTTTCCACCCGAAAGGCACACGCGATGGCGACCGATAACAACCATTCCCCTTTTCAAACCCGCGTCGGTTTTCTGGGCAATCCCAATTCGGCGGACCCCTTCAAGTTCTGGCGCGTTGTCCCGTGGACCGATGCCAACCTGCAGCGCCTGAAGGACCTGGGCTTCAACACCATCCAGGTTAACGTGGCCTGGGGGCCGCGCCCGAATGATGAGCCGCTCAACCTGGAAGACGTGGTGGAGCTGCCGCCCGACCTGGCAGCGCAATATCCGCAGGTGGTGCCGCTCAACTGTGATCCTTCGCCTGAGCGCCGCCAGCAGCGCCGCGCGGACGTGCGCCAACGCTCGGAGGCCTGCCACCGGCTGGGGCTGCGCACTATCTTCCATTTCGGCGCGCCCTACAACAACCACATGCGCTATGGCGATGGCCCGCCCAACTGCATCTCGGATGACAAAGTGCTGCGGCGCTATGCGCTGATGCTGGAGAGCTTTGCGCGCGACTTCCCCGAGGTAGACGATATCCTGGTCTACACCTACGATCAGGACGCCTGGCTGTGCAGCGAATTCGGCCCTTGCCCGCGCTGCCTGGGCATCCCGCTGCACGAACGCCTGCCGCACTTTTTGGAAGGCCTAGCCACGGCCTGGCAGGGTAAACGGCCCGTGGGCCGTTTGTGGTGGGAGCCGTGGGAGCTTTCGGCCGGGCAGGTGTATGCCTGCATCCCGCGCCTGCGGCCCGAGCTGTTTGGCCTGTCGGTGCATGCCAACGTGGCCGAGGTGATGGCCACCCACCCGGCCGATCGCTGGCTCAAGAACACCGCGTCCCTGGCCGCCGATCACGGCCTGCCGGTGATCGTCGAATATTGGCTGGGCGGCCCGTGCGAGGAGCAGGAGCCGCTGCTGCACCTCTCGCACCCGCTGGTCACCCTGCGCGGCCTCAAAGCCATTGCCGCCGCCAGCGGCGTCACCGGCATCAAAGAATATTACGGCCTCGACCCCGACCGCGAAGACCCCAACCTGCGCATGACCGGCCTGTTCCTGGCCAACCCCGCGATCACGGAGGCGCAGGCGCTGGAAGAATTGGCCCGCCCCTATCAGGCGGCCGAAGCCGATATGGCGCGCTTCTGGCAGCTCACCAGCCACGGCATGGAGCTGTTCCCCTGGGATGTGGCCTGGTACGTGCGCCAGATTGGGCGCAGCCGGGTGGACCATGCCCTCAGCGCGGCGCGCATCCGCGGCATGCCCTGCCGCACGCCCAGCTGGTGCTCGACGCGCGCCACCATTTTCCTGCGCTCCTATGAGTATTTCACCGAAGACGACCCCTGGCTGCGCGAGGACATTGAGCTGCGCTGCCGCATGGCGGCCGAGGCCTGGGGGCAGGCCCTGAGCCTGGGCGAGCCCATCCTGGCCAACGTGCCCGAAGCGCTGCGCCTGAGCGTCGAGCGCAACTTGCTCGACCTCGGGCGCCTGCGCCGGCGGGCGCTGGCGTATGCCTATCACTTCCGCGAGACCAACCTGGCGCAGATGCTGCGTGAGTACCCAGAGGCGCCCGCGCCGGCGCACACGCGGAGCGTGGCCGAGCTGCGCCAGTGCCTGCAGGCCGACCTGGAGAACTACACGCTCGAACAGCAAGCCGACCTGGCCGCGCCGGGGCTGGGGCTCTTGCCCTTGTTCGTCCCGGCTGCCCCGCAGCCGTGGCAGGAGGCCGATGATGCCTTGCGCCTGCTCGATCAGGACTTGCCCGCCTTCCTTGAGACCTATCTGAATATTGGTCCAGTGAATTTGGTGGGGGGCGGCCCGGCGCAAAGCGCCCAGGACCAAAAGGCCGGCTTCATCCCGCTCTTGGCGAGCACGGCCGAGAAAGGATTGTTCAGCGTCAGCTCGCGCTGAGGCGTGCCCAGGACGTCGCGCTACGCAAACTGGCCGGCGCGCTGGTCAGGACATGATCCCGGCCGGCCGAGCCGGGAGGCCCATCCCCAAAGGGGCGCTACGCAGTCGCGCACCGGCCGGCCCGTATTATCGAGCGATTGCGGCCGCGCTCAGAGGTTGTGAATTTATCGTATCCCACCATCGAATTTGCGGGCTTTTTTGCCATTTGGGAGCGCAAAAATCTGCGGGAAATTGAATAAATTCACAACCTCTCAGGGTGACAGTTCGCACAATTAGAACAAAATGTCGTTGCGCCGAAACACACAACGTGTGGGCACGGCATGACCACTCAGGAGTAAACAGTGACCCGCTATATCGCTTTCCTGCGCGCCATCAACGTCGGCGGCCGCACCATCAAAATGGAAACGCTGCGCCAGCACTTTGAAGCGCTTGGCCTGGCCAGGGTCGAGACCTTCATCAACAGCGGCAACGTCATCTTTGAAGCGCGCGCGGCCAAGACCAGCAGCCTGGAAAAGAAGATCGAGGCCCAGTTGCGCCAGAAGATGGGCTACGCCGTGGCGGCCTTTATCCGCACGCCAGCCGAGTTGGCCGGCATTGCCGCCTACCAGCCCTTCCCGCCGCCGCCCTCCGGGGGCGGCCTCCACATCGCCTTTGTCCAGGCGCCACCCGCGGCGCCGGTGAAGCAGGCGCTGGCTGCCCTCGACACCGAGGCCGACAAGTTCCACGTCCACAACTGCGAGGTGTATTGGTGGCGCGCCGGCGGCTACAGCGACTCGCCCCTGAGCAGCAGCGGGCGCTTCGAGAAGGTGCTGGGCGTGCCGGCCACCGTGCGCAACTCAACCACGGTGCGCAAGCTGGCGGAAAAATACCCTGTTAAAGAGTAGGGGATAAGATATGAGCACAGGCCGCCTGGAAGCCTTTAGCGACGGCGTCATCGCCATCCTGATCACCATCATGGTGCTTGGGCTCAACCCGCCGCACGGGGCCGACCCGTCCGCGCTGCAGCCGCTGATCCCCACCTTCCTCAGCTACATCCTCAGCTTCGTCTTTCTCGGCATCTACTGGAACAACCACCACCACCTGCTCCAAATTGCCCGGCACGTCAACGGCGGCGTGCTGTGGGCCAACCTGCACCTGCTGTTCTGGCTGTCGCTGGTGCCGTTCGTCACCAGTTGGATGGGCGCTACCAACTTTGCCACCTGGCCGGTGGCGCTGTATGGTGTCGTGCTTTTGGGCTCGGCCCTGGCCTTCACGATATTGGTCACGCTGCTCGTGGCCGTCCACGGCAAGGATTCGGCCCTGGCCACCGCGCTGGGTAACGACTTGAAGGGGAAATTGTCGTTGGTGCTGTACCTGGTAGCCATTCCCTTGGCATTTGTGATCCCGCTGCTGGCCGGCGCTATCTATGCCATTGTGGCCGCCATCTGGTTGGTGCCCGACCGGCGCTTCGAACGCATTGCGCCGCGCTAGCCCAACTCGTTGCTGCTGGTTCCAAAAAAGAGCGGCTGCCAACGCTATGCGTTGGCAGCCGCTCTTTTTGCAAAATACTTCGCAGGGCGCGTGCTAAACCTTCTGCACCGGCATCACCAGCGGCGTCAATCCGGCTTCAATGTCGCTGCGCTGCGCTTCCAGCCAGGGCGGCAGGATCAACTGCTCGCCCAGGTGCGCCGGGTCCTCGTCACGCGCGAAACCCGGCCCATCCGTGGCCAGCTCAAACAGTGCCCCGCCCGGCTCGCGGAAATACACCGACTGAAACCAGAAGCGGTCGATGGTCGGCGTGGGGCTCAGGCCCACCTGTTCCAGCACCTGGCGCAATTCCATTTGTTCGACGTTGTCGCGCACGCGCCAGGCCACGTGGTGCACCCCGCCGGTGCCCCAGGCCCCGCGCCGCTCGGCCGGCAGCGCCTTCAGCTCGGCCAGCTTGCCCGACCCGCCGCCTTCCACCCCATAGCGGCGCCAGCCGTTCTCTTCGCCGATAAATCTAAAACCCAGCCCGCGCGTCAGCAGCATCTCGGTCAACTGCAAATCGCGCTCCCACAGCCGCACCAGGTGCATGCCGCGCAACTGGTGCTCGGCCGGCACCGGGCTTTCGGCCCACGGCACAAACGGCCGGTCCTCGGCAATCTCCACCAGCGCCAACTGCAGGCCATGCGGGTCGTGGAAGGGCAGCACCTGTTCGCCAAAGCGCGTCTCCAGCGGGCCGGTGGCCACCCTGGCCGTCGCCAGGCGCGCTTGCCAATAGGCCAGGCTGCCCTGCGGGATGGCGAAGGGCACCTCCACCGTGAAGCCCACACCCAGGCGGGCCGGCTCCATATCAGGCCAGGGGAAAAACGTCAGATCGGTGCCGGGCGAGCCGGCGTTGTCGGCGTAAAACAGATGATAGGTATCGATCACATCCTGGTTGACCGATTTCTTGACCAGCCGCATGCCCAGCAAGCCGGTGTAAAAGTCCAGGTTTTCCTGCGGGTTGCCGGCGATGGCGGTGACGTGGTGAATGCCGTGCACTGAAATTGTCATGGTGACCTCGCTAATGCAGGGCGCCCGGCGCCCATATAACACCTTGAATTATCACACACCCGCGTTACCACGGCATAAACAAATGAGTTGTAAGTTATTGCAAAATGAGATCGGGCGGGCAGCAAAGCTGCCCGCCCGATCTCATTTTGCAAACATGTCATTATGATGCGGGTTTGTCCTACAGAACTGGGCACATGCTATACTCCCGCGCCATGCGCGGGCCCATGTGGGAGATTTTAGACAAGCTGGCGGCACTCACTCCGCCTACTCTGTTCGTGTTCATCATGGGCGGCTTGGCCGAAGATGTGTTGCTCGGCCAAGAGCTCGACCGGCCGCACAAAGACCTGGACCTGCTGGCCCGACCGGGCACGCTGGCGGCGCTTACCGCGCAGCTTGCGTCCATCCAGCCGGACGAATGGGCTGTCGTGCTGGCCGGCGTGAGCGGCCAGCCGCTAATGCTGCGCGGGCAGGCCGGCAGCCTGGAGCTGGAAATCTATCAGGCGCTGCCCGAGCCGGACGGTTTCAGCATTGAGGTTCCGCCCCAGGGCCCGGCCGGCCGGCTGCGGCTGTTTCTGCCGGCTGATACGTTTGCCTATCCCCCGACCGTGCTTGATGGTCTGGCCATCCAAACGGTCTCGCCGCTGTCGCTGGCGCTCATGCGGGCCTCCTCGGCCCAAACGCGGCACGTGGACGTCGCTGAAAAAAGGGCCCGCGACCTGGCCGTGCTGGAGCAACTCCGCGCCGCCTTTCTATCCACGCATACCGACGCGCAACTGAAGCCGCGCGTTGAGCCCGTTTAGCAGAGCGCCTATAATGGCGGCACAATGGACGAATTGGCCTGGCTGGATGCCAGCGCGCTGGCGCAATTGATCCACGCCGGGGAGCTTTCGCCGCTGGAAGCGGTGGACGCCGCCATCGCGCGCGTCGAGGCGCTCAACCCAAAGCTCAATGCGGTGATCACGCCGTTGTTCGACCAGGCCCGGCAGCAGGCCGTCTCGCCCGACTTGCAAGCTGGGCCGTTCCGAGGTGTGCCATTATTATTGAAGGACTATCTGTGCCAGACCGCCGGCGACCCCTACTACGAAGGCATGGGCTTCCTGCGCGACCTGGACTGGCGCGCCCCGGCCGACACCTACCTGGCCCAAAAGTTTCGGGCAGCGGGTTTCATTATTTTGGGCAAGACCAATCTGCCCGAGCAGGCGATGGGGCCGGTGACCGAGCCGGCGGCTTTTGGCCCCACCCACAACCCGTGGAATTTGGCGCACACACCCGGCGGCTCGAGCGGGGGCTCAGCGGCGGCGGCCACTGCTGGTGAATATTGGCGATCATGTCCGGTAATAGGGCGGGTGGTCACCGCTGGACATTGGTAGGTAGGGGCGGGGTTTCCCCGCCCAGCCTAATATGTCCACGCCGTCGGGGCGGGGAAACCCCGCCCCTACAGATCATCGCAGGCCATAGGAGTACGACAGACCATGCCAACGCCATCCGACGTCAACAAGCCCGACTTTTGGGAAGAGATCTATCAGGCCGGCCGCGCCGGTTGGGACCTGGGCGGCCCGACCCCGGCGCTGCACCGGCTGCTGGAAAGCGGCGAGATCGAGCCAGGCCGGCTGATTGTGCTGGGCGCCGGGCGCGGCCACGACGCGCGCGATTTTGCCCGCCACGGCTTTAAGGTGACGGCGGTGGATTTTGCGGCCGAGGCGGTGGCCGCCATGCAGGGTCTGTCCGACCCGGCCGCGCCCATCAACATTCTCCAGGCCGACATTTTCGCGCTGCCGCCAAAGTTCAACCACGCTTTTGACGTGGTGTTGGAATATACCTGCTTCTGCGCCATCAACCCCGACCGGCGCAGCGAGTATGCCGACGTGGTGGCGCGACTGATCAAGCCCGGCGGCACCTATGCCGCGCTGCTGTTTCCGCTCGACCAGCACAAAGGCGGCCCGCCATTCTCGGTTTCTATGGACGAGGCGTTGACCCTGTTTCGCAAGCGCAAGTTTCGGCTGAAGCGCCGCGAAGTGCCAGAGGACTCGGTCTGGCAGCGGCGCGGGCTGGAGGAGCTGGTGGTTTTTAAGGTTCCGAAGAAGCGAGCTGCATAACGTGCCGGCAACATTTATGTGTCCGCAATGCGGCGCGCCGCTGGAGGTACCACCCGCGGGCGTTGCGAGCGTCGTGTGTTCGTTTTGTTCGACGCTCGTCATCGTGCCTCCGGAGCTGCGCGAAGGGCCGACCGAGGCGCCGACCGACACGTCCACCGGGCCTCAATCGGTGACGCTGACGAGCCACATAGCCGCCGTTATCCAGGTGGCGTGGAGCCCCGACGGCCAGCAACTGGCTTCGGCCTCACTGGACCACACCATCCGCTTGTGGAGCGCAACGAGCGCCAAGCCGCTGCAGACGTTCCTTGGGCACACCGGTGGCGTTGTGAGCATTGCCTGGAGCCCGGATGGGAGCCAATTGGCGTCGGGGGCCCAGGACCACACCGTCCGGCTGTGGTTAGTCGCGAACGGTCGGGCCTGGCCAGCGCTCGTGGGGCACACCGACGAAGTCACGAGTGTGGCCTGGAGCCCGGATGGCCGGCGGGTGGCATCCGGGGCCTATGACCAGACCGTCCGGCTGTGGGACATGGCGGGGCAAATCTAGGCGGCAACGAGGGCCATAGGGCTAAGCTGGCCGCCTCAATCTGGCTCAGTCGCGGCCTCCGGCCACAGCAGCCTCGGCAATTGCTCCACCGGCGGCGGCTGGAGCACCGCCGCGGCCAGGCGCGTGGCCGGCGCGCGGTAGAGCTCGCAGCCCGTTGCCGCCACCCGCTCGGCCACCGCGGCCGCGCACTGGGCGGCCTGGGCGCTGTCGCCGCTGGCCAATGCCACCAGGCCGCTCACCAGCCGGCGCACAATCCCCACCTCCAGGCCCACTTCCGCCGGCGCCCCAGCCGCGGGCGACTCGCTCGCGACCACTGTGCGCGCGC
>Ga0070730_10003822_pt1 | contig 13391 bp, 13 predicted proteins | sample Coa_R1_3_FD_66447 | JGI IMG/M metagenome (GOLD analysis project Ga0070730, IMG submission 66447) | Surface soil microbial communities from Centralia Pennsylvania, which are recovering from an underground coalmine fire - Coalmine... | ecosystem: Environmental > Terrestrial > Soil > Unclassified ...
GCGTCGCCAAGCGCCTGGCCGACGCGCTCCGGGCGTCCTGGTCGGCGGTGGTGATCGAGACGGCGCGCGCCGAGGGTTTCGGCGAAGTGGAGCGACAGCGCATCGCCGACGTGCTGCGGCTAGCGGCGAGCCTTGGCGCCACGATAGCACGCGTGCCCGCCGAAGACGTCACCTCCGGGCTGATCGACCATGTCGAGGCGACGCGCAGCACCCAGCTGGTGATCGGCAAGTCGCGGCGGAGCTGGTGGTTCGAGGCACGGCACGGCTCGATCGTCGACCGGCTGCTGAAGGGCGGCCCCGAAGGCCTCGCTCTCCACGTCATTCCCGCCACCACGCCGGCCGAACGGCCGCGCCGCGGCCTCGCCCCGCTCGCCACGGGCTGGGGTAGTCCAGTCGGATACGCCGCCGCCCTGCTGCTCGTAGCCGCTACCACCGCGCTGGACTATCTGGTCCAACCCCTGGTCGGCGAGGGCGGGCTCGATCTCATCTACCTGCTGCCCGTGATCCTCGCCGCCGCGCGTTACGGCCTGCGCCCCGGCCTGTTCGCCAGCGTCATCGCGGGGCTGGCCTACAACTTCTTCTTCCTGCCTCCGCTCTACAGCCTCACGGTCGCCGACCCGCAGAGCGTGCTCACCATGTTCGTATTGATCGGTATCGCCGGCTTCGTCAGCCATCTGGCCGGGCGGTTGCGGACGCGTGCGACGCTGTCCGCCCGCAGTGCGACGGAGAATGCGCAGGTCGCCGCCTTCGCGCACGCGCTCGCCCGCTCCTCCACCTGGCAGGAGACCGCCGCGACCGTCTGTTCGGAGGTCGGCCTGCTGCTCGGCTGCGACACGCTGCTGCTCGCCGAGCGCGGCGGGGTGCTGGTCCCCACCGCGTCCCAGCCCGCGGCAGCACCGCTGGGCCCGGTCGATCAGGCTGCGGCCGAATGGTGTTTGACCAGGGGCGAGCCGGCTGGACGTGGCACCGCCACGCTCACCGCCGCCGACTGGCAGTTCCATCCGCTCAAGACTGCGCTCGGTACGCTCGCGGTGCTCGGCCTCTCCCGCGACGACGGATCGGACCCGGTGCCCGCCGATCGCACAGTGCTGCTCTCGACCCTCGCGGGCCAAGCGGCACTGGCGCACGAACGGCTTCGGCTGGAAGGCGAGATGCGCGAGCTCGGCCTCCTCAAGGAGCGCGACCGACTGCGCGCGGCCCTGCTCTCCTCGATCGGCCACGATCTGCGGACGCCGCTAACCGGAGTTGCGGGCGCGATCGAGGCTTTGGCCGCCGAGTCCCCCGACGCGCCGGCGGTCGCGCTTGCCCGCGCGCAGGTGCAACGGCTGAAGCGCTTCCTCGGCAATCTGGTCGACATGGTGCGGATCGACGCCGGGGCGCTCCAGCTCGCACCCGAGCCCATTGACCTCACCGATGCCGTTAGCAGCGCGGTCCACGATCTGCGTGACACGCTGCGCCACAACCGCATCGATCTCGCGATCCCCGCGACGCTGCCGCTGATCCGTGCCGATCCGCGTCTGCTGCATCACATCCTCATCAACCTGCTCGCCAATGCGGCCCAGCATGGCGATCCCGAAGGACCGATCGGGATCGAGGCCCGCCGCGTCGCCGGCGCCGTGTTGCTCGAGGTGCGCGATCGCGGCCCCGGCATCGAACCGGGCGCCGAGGAGGCGATCTTCGAGACCTTTGCGCGCGGCAAAGGCAGCGATCGAAGCGGCGACAGTGGTCTCGGCCTCGCCATCGTCAAAGGCTTTGCCGACGCGCTCGGCATCGGCGTAGCGGCGGCGACCAATCCCGCAGGCGGCGCGGTGTTCACGCTGCGCATCCCGGAAGAGGCACTGTTCGCGGCTTGAGCATCACATCCAGGGGGAACGGGATGAGACACTGGACGATCGCCGACATGCCGGCGCAGACGGGGCGTCTCGCCATTGTCACCGGCGCCAACAGCGGCATCGGCTATGAAACCGCGCTGGCGCTGGCGGGCGGCGGCGCCCGCGTGATCGTCGCCGCGCGCGACGAGGCTAGGGGCCGCGCCGCCGCGCGGGCGATCGGCGGAGACGCGGAATGGCGGCCGCTCGATCTCGCGCGGCTCGCGTCGGTGGCGGCGTTCGCCGATCGAATGGCGGCCGACGGCGCCGCGATCGACCTCCTGATCCTCAACGCCGGGGTGATGGCGCCAGCCGAACGGCGCACCACAGCCGACGGCTTCGAGCTCCAGCTCGGCACCAACTATCTCGGTCATTTTGCGCTCACCCAGCGGCTCTGGCCACTGATGGCGGAAGGCGGCCGCGTCGTGCCGCTCTCCAGCATCGCCGCCAAGCGGGCACGCCTGCATTTCGACGACCCGATGTTCGAACACCGCTATGATGCGTGGGCGGCCTACTGCCAGAGCAAGCTCGCCATGCTGATCTTTGCGCGCGAACTGGCACGACGGCAGGCGCGTATCGCCAGCATCGCCGCCCACCCCGGCTTCGCGCGGACCAACATCGTCAGCAACGGCCCCGGTGACCGCAGCCTGCGCGGCACCGCCTATCGCCTGTTCGCCGGCCTCTACAGCCAGTCGGCAGTCGCCGGCGCGCTGCCGGTGCTGCGCGCCGGCACCGATCCGAGCGTCGCGTCGGGTGATTACATCGGCTCGGTCGGTCCGTTCGAGATGACGGGGCCGCCGGGTCCGGTGCCCGCTCCCCCCGCCGCCCGCGATCCGGTCATGGCCGAACGGCTGTGGGCCCTGTCCGAAGAGTGGGTCAGCCTCCCCTTCCGTCCCTGACGGTTGCCAAGTGCCGCGCGGCGCGCGAAGGTCCGCACCGCTCCGGGGGGAGTGGTTTCGGAGATCCGCGTTGCGCCGCAGACAATTCATCGCCTCGCTGCCCGCCGCCGCCATGGCGGCACCGCTCCTCGCCCAGCCCCGCCCGGATGCGCCGCACACCGATCTACCGGACTTCGAGCCCGTCGGCGCCGAACGGTTCCTCCGCCCCGACGTGCATGCCGGCGATCGCCCGGTCGGCGCCAGCTTCGCTTCACGCTCGGCCGTCTATGGGCTGAACGGCGCGGCGGGATCGGCCCAGCCGCTCGCGACGCTGGCCGCGATCGACACGCTCAGGCGCGGCGGATCGGCGGTGGACGCCGCGATCGCGATGAACGCCTGCCTCGGCTTCCTTGAGCCGACTTCGGCGGGAATCGGCGGCGACTGCTTCGCCATGCTCTGGGATCCGAAGGCGAAGAAAGTGGTCGGCCTCGCCGGCTCGGGCGGCTCGCCCCATGGCCTCAGCCTCGAAACCGTGCGCACTCGCGCGAAGAATGGCGCGATCCCGGCGCTCGGCGCCGTGGCGGTGTCGGTGCCGGGTGCGCTCGACGCCTGGTGGACGCTCCACCAGCGCTATGGAAGGCTCAAATGGGCCGAACTGTTCGAGCCGGCGATCCATTATGCCGAACAGGGTGTGCCGGTCCCCGAAATCATCGCCCATTATATCCGGGGCAACCTCAAGGCCTTCCTCCGCCCCAGCGCGGGCGTCGAGGAGACCGAGAACGCGATCCGCACCTACGGCATAGGCCAGGGCGGCCCGCAAACCGGCCAGATCTTCCGCAACCCCGATCTCGCGCGCACCTACCGGATGATCGCCGAGGGCGGCCGCGACGTCTTCTACAAAGGCGCAATCGCGAAGACGATCGAGGCCTATTTCAAGCGCATCGGTGGCTGGATGACGCAGGCTGATCTTTCCGCCCATCACAGTGAATGGGTCGCGCCGCACCAGACCGACTATCGCGGCGTCACCGTGCATGCGCTGGGCGCCAACACGCAGGGCATCGCGACGCTGCAGATGCTCAACATGCTCGAGCATTTCGATCTGCGCGGCGCGGGCTTCCAGTCGCCGCTTTCGATCCACCTCCAGGTCGAGGCGAAGCGCCTCGCCTATGAGGACCGCGCGCGCTTCTACGCCGATCCGCATTTCTCCAAGGTGCCGGTCGAGTGGCTGATCTCCAAGGACTATGCCGCCGAGCGGGCCAAGCTGATCCGGCCCGATCGCATCCTCTCGCCCGTCTATCCGGGGCAGGCGCCGAGCCATGGGGACACCACCTATTTCTCCTGCGCCGACAGCGCGGGCATGATGGTGTCGATGATCCAGTCCAACTTCCGGGGGATGGGATCGGGGCTGGTGGCGGACGGCCTCGGCTTCATGTTCCAGGATCGTGGCCAGCTGTTCAGCCTGAAGGATGGCCATCCCAACATCTACGCGCCCGGCAAGCGCCCCTTCCAGACGATCATCCCCGGCTTCGCCACCCGCAACGGCGCACCGTGGCTCGCCTTCGGCGTGATGGGCGGCGACATGCAGCCGCAGGGGCAGACCCAGATCATCGTCAACCGCGAGGATTATGGCCTCGACGTGCAGGCGGCCGGCGATTCACCCCGCTGGCACCATGAGGGCTCGTCGCAATCGATGGGCGAGGATGCGCCGGGGTTGCCCGCCACCGGTCTGCTCCGCCTCGAAAGCGGCGTGCCCGAGGCAACGCGCGGCGCTCTCGCCCGCATGGGCTGGACGATCGGGGCATCGGACGGCGGCTTCGGTCGCTACGAGTGCGTCGAATATCGGCCGGACGGCGATCGCCTTGTCTACGCTGCCGCGAGCGAGATGCGCGCGGACGGCTGCGCGCTCGCCTACTGATCCTCGCGCTTGGCCCCGTCGAGCAACGCGGCGCGCCGCGCCTGCTCGGCGGCCTCGGCGACGCGCTGGGCCTTGGTACGGCCGAATTTGGCACGGTTGGCCTCCGCCGTCTTCGCCGCATCGGCGCGCGCCTTGGCCTTGCGGGCCCGGTTGAGGTTGACGATCTCGGCCATCAGCGATGCTCCAACTGCCCCGCGAGCCAGCGCGCGGCCGCGGCGGGGCTCGCCTTGTTCTGGTCGCGATCGACCATGTAGTTCGCGCGGCGCATCGCTTCCACCGGGATCACGCGGGCCAGCGGCGTGAGCGCGGCCACGAAGCGCGCGTCATGGGCACGCGTGGGCGACACCAGCAGGATCGCGTCATAGCCCGGCAGCGCATGGGCGGGATCGCCCAGCACGACGAGGTCGTCCGCCGCGATCCGCCCGTCGCTGGAGAAGGCCGAGATCACATCCGCCTGGCCGCTCTCCAGCGCGCGGTACATGAAGCTCGGCGCATAAGCGCGCGACGACGCGAAGCGTAGCCTGTAGCCGTCGCGCACCGCCCGCCATTCCGGCCGCGACAGAAATTCGAGATCGGCCCCGAGGCGGAGCGACGGCGCGGCCGATGCGAGGCTGCGCAGATCGGCCACGCCAAGCCGCGCGGCCTCCGTCCGCTTCATCGCCAGCGCATAGGCATTCTCGAACCCCAGCGGTCCGAGCAGTCGAGCCGGCTTGAGGAAGGCATCGATCCCGGCCAGCGTGTCCGCGCGCGGCGCGGGCTTCGCGCGATGCATGGCATCGGCCCAGATCGTCCCCGAATAATCGACATAGACGTCGACATCACCCTGCCGGAGCGCGCGCAGCGCCACCGCCGACCCCAGCCCCTCGCGATAGCTCACCGCATAGCCGGCACCCTCGAGCCGCGTCCCGATCAGCCGGGCGAGAATATATTGCTCGGAGAAATTCTTGGCGCCGATCACGACCATCGGCGCGCGCCCGCCGGCGAGCGGCGTGCAGGCGAGCAGCAGCCCTAGCACGACCCCAATGCCCCCCGCCGCCAGCGACCAGCGCTCGCGCCGCGCCAGCCCGCGCTCGACCAGCGCCAGCAGCGCATCGGCCGCCAGCGCCAGCGCTGCCGAGGCGAGGCAGCCGACCAGCACCTCTCCCCAATTCTCGGTCTGGAGGCCGGCGAAGATCAGGTTGCCGAGGCTCGCCGCGCCGACCGTGGTCGCCAGCGTCGCCGCCCCGATCGTCCAGACGGTCGCGGTGCGGATGCCGGCCATCACCACCGGGGCGGCGAGCGGCGCCTCGACCAGCCGCAGCCGCTGGCCCGCCGTCATGCCAAGCCCGTCGGCCGCCTCGATCACCGCCGGGTCGAGCCCGCGCAACCCCGCCACCACGTTGCGCAGGATCGGCAGCAGCGCATAGAGCGTCAGCGCCGCCCAGGCGGGCAGGAAGCCCAGCGCGGGCACGCCATGCCCGATCGCCAGCAGCAGCGGGTAGAACAGGGCCAGCAGCGCGAGGCCCGGTATGGTCTGGATCACCCCCGCCACGCCCAGCACCAGCCCCGCCAGCCGCGGCCGAGATGCCGCGAGAAATCCCAGCGGCAACGCGATCAGCAGCGAGAGGCCGAGCGCCGCCGCCGACAACAGCAGATGGTGCGCGGCGAGGCCGGGGAGTGGGGCCAGAAGTTCGCTCACCGCCGCAACGCCTCGATCCGGTCCGCCTGCCGCGCGGGCACCGCGACCAGCGCATCCGCCTCCGGCCCCGCCTCGCCGGCGAGCATGCCCGTGGGCGTCGCGTCGCCGACGATCCGCCCCTTCGCCATGACGAGGATGCGATCGGCGAGCAGCAGCGCCTCGGCCATGTCGTGCGTCACCATCAGGCTGGTGAGGCCGAGCCGATCGTGCAACTCGCGATAGCGGCGCCCGAGCGCATCGCGTGTCACCGGATCAAGCGCGCCGAAGGGCTCGTCGAGCAGCATCAGCCGCGCGCCCGTCGCCAGAGCGCGAGCCACGCCGACGCGCTGCTGCTCACCGCCTGACAGCTGGGCCGGCGCGCGCGCGGCATAATCCGGCGCGAGATCGACCATCTCCAGCAGCGCGGCGACGTCCGGCGCGGGGTGTCCGGCGATGCGCGGCACCAGCGCGATATTCTCGGCGACGCTCATGTGCGGCATCAGCCCGACCGACTGGAAGACATAGCCGATCCCCCGGCGGAGCAGTGGCGCAGGACCGTCGGCAACGTCACAGCCATCCACCAGCACACGGCCATAATCCGGCTCAACCAGCCGGTTGACCATGCGCAGCAGCGTCGACTTGCCGGCGCCCGATCCGCCCACCAGCACCACGAAGCTGCCCGCCGCGATCACGCGGTCGACGCCATCGACCGCGAAGGCCCCATAGGATTTGACAACATCCTCGAACCGGACTTCAGGCCCCTGTGCGATCATTCCACCCCCGCTGGCGCCGCGCGCGCGGCTCTTCTACTGTCAGTGAAGATGAGCGCGCGTCAAATCCCGTGGGGGGCCGCCCCCGACACGCAGGCGATCGAGGCGATGGCGCGCGGCGCGATCGCGCGCCTGCCCGAGGCGTTCCGCCACCATCTCGACGATGTCGTGCTGCGCGTCGAGGAGTTCGCGGATGAAGCAACGATCGACGAGATGGCGATCGACGATCCCTTCGCACTTTCGGGCCTCTATCGGGGGCGCCCGATCAGCGTGAAAAGCGTCGACGACTGGGGGACGCTGCCCGACATGATCTTCCTTTATCGCCGCCCGATTCTCGACGAATGGGCGGAGGGCGAAGTGACGCTGGAGGCGCTGGTCGCGCATGTGCTGATCCACGAGGTCGGCCATCATTTCGGCCTGTCCGACGCCGACATGCACGCGCTGGAAGCCGCAGCCGCATGATGCTGACCCTGCGCGGCGTCGCCTGCCTGCGCGGGCCCCAGCTGCTGTTCGAGGGGCTCGACCTCGCGCTCGGGCCGGGCGAGGCGCTGGTCGTCACCGGCGCCAATGGCATCGGCAAGTCGAGCCTGCTTCGCATCGCCGCCGGGCTGCTGCGCCCTGCCGCCGGCTGGGTCGAACGGACTGCGGAGGCGGCATGGCTGGGCGAGACGGCCGCATTCGACGGCGAGCGGACGTTGCACGAGGCGGTGCGCTTCTGGGCTCGGCTCGACGGCGTGACGTTCGATGCGCTGGAGCAGGCGATGGCGACAATGGGCGTCCGCCCGCTCGCCGAGGTGCCGGTGCGCTATCTCTCGACCGGCCAGCGCCGCCGCGCCGCGATCGTGCGCACCATCGCAGGCGCCGCGCCGCTGTGGTTGCTCGACGAGCCCGCCAACGGCCTCGATACCGAGGGGCTGGAGCGGCTGGGCGCCGCGATGGCCACGCACCGGGCGGCGGGCGGCGCTGTCATGGCCGCGACTCACCTGCCGCTGCCGCTCGCCGATGCGGCGACGCTTGACCTGTCCGCTCTTGTGGTGACGAGCGCGTGATCCTCCTGCTCATCCGCCGCGACACGGCACGGGGCCTGCGTGCCGCCGGGCTGCCGGTCGCCTTCTTCCTGATCGCCGCCACGCTCTTCCCCTTCGCGGTCGGCCCCGACGCGCGGCTGCTGGCCAAGGCGGGCGGGGGCATGCTGTGGCTGGCGGCGCTGCTCGCCGCGCTGCTGCCGGTCGAGCGGCTGGTCGCGCCCGATACCGAAGCCGGCGTACTCGATCAGTTCGCGGTGCGCGGGATCGCCGACGAGGGCGTCGCCGCCGCCAAGATCGTCGCGCACTGGCTGGGCTTCGGCCCGCCGCTGATGCTCGCGGCGCTGCCCGGTGCGGCGCTGCTCGGTCTCGATGGCGCGACGCTCGCCCGGCTGGAGCTGGGGCTGGCGATCGGAACGCCGGCGCTGGCCGCGCTCGGCGTCACGGTCGCGGCGCTCACCACCGGTCTGCGCGGCGCGGGGGCGCTGGCCGGGCTGGTGCTGCTGCCGCTCGCTGTGCCGCTGCTGATCTTCGGTGCGGGTGCGTTGAATCCGAACGATGGCGGCGCGCTGAAACTGCTCGCCGCCACCGCGCTGCTGCTCACCGCCGGTGCACCCTTTGCCGCGGGTGCGGCGTTGAAGGCGCTTCGAGACTGACCACGGAGGAGACCTGCATGATCAAGACCCTGCTCACCCTCGCCCTGATCGCCGTCGCCATACCCGCGGTCGCCGCGCCCGCACCGCGCCCGGCGACCGTCGCCGTGCGCATGCAGGACCGCAAGTTCACGCCGCAGATCATCCGGATGAAGGCCGGCCGGCCGACCCGTCTGCTGTTCATCAACCGCGACCGGACCGAGCATGACTTTTACGCACCCGCCTTCTTCGGCAGCGCCCGGATGAGCCCGCGCGATGTGGGTGCACTCAGCAAGAACCGCGTCAACGTCCGTTCGGGCGAGACGCGTGTGATCACCGTCACCCCGCGCGCCGGCCATTATGACGTCAAATCGACCAAAGCGCTCGACGTCGCCTCGGGGATGCAGGGCCAGATCCTGGTCTTCTAATCCCGCGACCAGCGGGCGAAGATGGCGGTGGGGAGCAGCAGGCCGCGCGCCTCCTCGCGCACCGCCATCTCGCCCGCCTCGACGCGGCCCCCGAGCGAGGCGGTGGCCTGCCGCAGCAGCTCCGCAATCGCGAGCGCCGACATTCGCACCGCATAGACGGTGAGCACGAGGAACTTCGATTCGGGGCCGAGCAGCTTGACGCAGTCCGCGATCAGGCCGGGCAGCCCCTCTTCGAGCCGCCAGGTCTCGCCGGTCGGCCCGCGCCCGAACTTGGGCGGATCGAGCATGATGCCGGCATAGCGTCGCTCACGCCGCACCTCGCGCGCGGTGAATTTGCTGGCGTCGTCAATCATCCAGCGGATCGGCTTGTCCGCCATACCGGAGAGCAGCGCATTGGCCTTGCCCTGCTCGACCGACTTCTTGGACGCATCGACATGCGTCACGCGCGCGCCCTTGGCGGCCAGCGCAAGGCTCCCCACGCCGGTATAGCCGAACAGGTTCATCACCTCGTCGCCCTCGGCCACGCGGTCGCCCATCCACGCCCATTGCGGCGCCATATCGGGGAAGAATTGCAGGTGGCGGAACGGCGTGTTGGCGGCGTGGAACTTCACGTCCTGCCAGCCGAGCGGCCAGTCCTTCGGAACATTGCGCTCCAGATGCCAGCGACCGCCGCCCTCCTCGTCGGAGGCACCGACGAATTCGCCGTCATGTTTCCACTCGGCGCTGGCAGGCGCCCACATCGCCTGCGGCTCGGGGCGGACGAAGCGGAAGCGGCCATAGCGCTCGAGTTTGCGGCCATGACCCGAATCGACAAGGCCATAGTCGGCCCAGGGCTCGGTGATGAGAGTTCCGATCTCCATGGTCACGCCACGCGTGCGAGCTTGCCACCGACGCTCGCGGTGGCGATGCCGCCGCCGATCGCCTCTGCACCGGCGCGGCGGGCGTGCGCGAGATCGACGCGATCGATCTGCGCCACCGTCTCGGCGACGGGCACGATCCGGCCATGCACCTGCACCTGCCGCGCGAGATGATCACAGCGCGCCTGCACCGATTCGAGCCCCATCAGCAACCCGGCCTTGGCCTGTGCCTGCGCGCGCGCGAGTTCGGCCTGGCTCAGATCATCGGCGGTGCGGGCGAGCACCTCGCGGGCAAGCGCGAAGGCGCGGGGCGCATCCACCTTGGCCGCCGCGCAATAAACGCCGAGCTGGCCACCGTCGACCGACGCCGAGCTCCACGCATAGACCGAATAGGCGAGCCCGCGCTCCTCGCGCACTTCCTGGAACAGCCGCGACGACATGCCGCCGCCGGCCGCACTCGCGAACAGGTTGAGCGCATAGACGTCGTCGTGACGCTGATCGACGCCGGGATGCGCGAAGGCGATGTGGACCTGATCGAAGCGGCGCGAATCGGTGACCACCCCGCTGGTGAATCGCGCGGGCTCGAATACGGGAGGACGCCCCGGAGCGAGATCGCCGAAGCGCGCCTCGGCGAGCTTCAGCAGCGCATCCTCGTCCACCTTGCCGGCGGCCGCGAGAACGAGGCCGGTCGGGCGATATTGCTGTTCCAGCCAGCGGCGGAGAGCGATCGTATCGATCGCCGTGATCGTTTCTTCGTCGCCCAGCACGGGGCGGCCGTAGATCTGCCCTTGATAGGAGGCAGCGGCGAGATGATCGAAGACGATGTCGTCGGGCGTGTCGCGCGATTCACCGAGCTCGGCGAGCACCACCTGCTTCTCGCGCTCCAGCTCTTCTTCGGCGAAGACCGGCGCGCGGACGAGATCGGCGATCAGGTCGACACCGAGCGCGAGATCGCCGGGCAGCAGGCGCGCATGGAACACTGTGGTGTCGCGCGAGGTCCAGGCGTTGAGCTGGCCGCCGACATCCTCGGCAGCTTCGGCGATGGCGCGGGCGTCGCGGCTGCCGGCGCCCTTGAACACCATATGTTCGACCATGTGGGCGAGGCCGGTGAGGTGCGCGGGCTCGGAGCGGCTGCCGACGTCGGCATAGAGGCCGACCGCGAGCGTCTCGACGCCCGGCATCGGATCGATCGCGACGGTGAGGCCATTGCTCAGGCGGTGAAGGCGGGCGGTCATGCGCGCGGCACCGCGTGACGGGCGATATGGCCGGTCACCGCCTCGAAGCTGGCGGGCAGCACCTCATAGCGTTCTTCTTTCTCCATCAGTCCGGCCACGCGCGCGGGCAATTCGGGCCGGACACCGACCGCAGCCTCCACCGCATCGCCGAACTTGGCGGAATGCGCCGTCGCCAGTGTGACGACGGGAACGCCCGCCGGCAAATCGGCAGCCCGCGCGGCGGCAAGGCCGATGGCGCTGTGCGGATCGATCACCTGGCCGGCACGCTCGTGCGCCCATCGCATCACGGCGACCATCGCACCATGATCGACGCGCGCGCTCGCGAAATCCGCCGCCGCCGCCTCGCGCAGGCTGGCGGGCAGTGTCATCGTGCGATCGCGCTCGAAGCCGTGCATCGCCGCCTCCAGCGCCGTCCTGTCGCGGCCATGGAGATCGAACAGCAGCCGCTCGAAATTGGAGCTGACCTGGATGTCCATGGACGGCGTCGCGGTGGGCGTCACCGTGCCGGCCGAGTAATCGCCCGCCGACAGCGCGCGGTGGAGGATGTCGTTGACGTTGGTGGCGACGATCAGACGCGCGACCGGCAGCCCCATCTTCTTGGCGACATAGCCCGCGAACACGTCACCGAAATTGCCCGTCGGCACCGAGAAGGCGACCGGCCGGTGCGGCGCGCCGAGGCGGACGGCGGCGTAGAAATAATAGACGATCTGGGCCGCTAGTCGCGCCCAGTTAATCGAATTAACAGCCGACAGGCGGAAGCGGCCGGCGAAATCCTTGTCGCCGAACATCGCCTTCACCAGTGCCTGCGCTTGGTCGAAATCGCCCTCGATCGCGATGTTGTGGACGTTGTCCGCCCACACCGTAGTCATCTGGCGGCGCTGCACGTCGGAGACGCGGCCCTTGGGATGCAGCATGAAGATGTCGACATGGGCGCGGCCGGCCACCGCCTCGATCGCCGCCGATCCGGTGTCGCCCGATGTCGCGCCGACGATGGTGAGGTGCTGGTCGCCCTTGGCCAGAAAGCGCTCGAACAGCAGGCCGAGCAGCTGGAGCGCCACATCCTTGAAAGCCAGCGTCGGCCCGTGGAACAGCTCAAGCAGGAAATGGCGCTGGTCGAGTTGCACCAGCGGGGTCACGGCATCATGGTGGAAGCGGCTATAGGCCGTCTCGCACAGCGCGCGCAGATCCGCCTCGGGCAGCGCATCGCCGACGAAGGGCGCGAGGATCCGCACGGCCGTCTCGGCATAGGAGAGGCCGGCGAGCGCCTCGATCTCGGCGCAGGTCAGCGTCGGCCAGGCCTCGGGCACGTAAAGACCGCCGTCCGACGCGAGGCCGGCCAGCGTGGCGGCTTCGAAGCCGAGCGCGGGGGCGCGCCCACGGGTGCTGATGTAGCGCATGCGCCGCGGACTTAGACGGCGAGGCGCCGGGCGGCAAGCATTGCGGACATGTTTGCCCTCCGCGTCAGGACGCGGGCGGCGGCCGGCGGCGGAGCGCGATGACGTAGATCACCAACGCGACACCCGCGAACAGGAACCACTGCACCGCATAAGCGAGATGATTGTTGGGAATCGCATCGAGGCTGGGCGGCTCGCTGGACTGGAGCCCGGGCGCGGCCTCGGCAGAAACGAGCAGCACCTGCTCATCCCGATCGGGCCCGATCACGCCGCGGACCTCACCACCCTTCCAGTCTGCCGGCGCGCCCGGCTGCTCGGACCAGCCCATATCGACCGCGAAGCCCGGCCCTTCGGCCCCGGTGCGGCATTCGGCGATGTGGCGCCAGCCGGACTGGCCGGCCCGGTTGCGCCCCGCGCTCGCTCGCCAGGCGACCGGTTCGAGGCAGAAGGCTTCCGATCGGCGGAACAGCAACGTGCGATCGGTCGGCACGCGCGGGAAAGCCACCGGCGGTTTGTCCGCCGCGGTGGCATAGTCGGCAATCAGCGCCTCTTTCCAGTGCAGCCGGTGGATCTGCCAGATTCCCAGCCCCACCATCCCCGCCACCGCGATCAACACCAGCAGCGTCGGGAGCACCGGGATTCGCTCGCGCAAGCTCATGGCTGCGGCCCGTCGTCGGTGATCCGCCCCTCGCGTGCCCGATTTCGATATTCGGACGCGATCAGCATCCCCTT
>Ga0070730_10003823_pt1 | contig 13389 bp, 12 predicted proteins | sample Coa_R1_3_FD_66447 | JGI IMG/M metagenome (GOLD analysis project Ga0070730, IMG submission 66447) | Surface soil microbial communities from Centralia Pennsylvania, which are recovering from an underground coalmine fire - Coalmine... | ecosystem: Environmental > Terrestrial > Soil > Unclassified ...
AATAGTGTTGTACGACTGTTTAATTAAAACAAAGCACTCTGCTAAGATACTAATCGATATATTGAGTGTGATGTCTGCCCTGTGTCGGCTGGGTAACGAATTTATTTAACTATTACAAGTTAGATTTTGAAGGAAACCCCGATAAACGGCGGCCTTACCTATAAGGGTCCTAAGGTAGCGGAATACCCTGGCCGTTAAATGCGGTCTTGCATGAATGATGTAACGATACAACAGCTGTCTTGATGATTGGCTCAGTGAAATTGGAATAACTGTGCAGATACAGTTTACCTCTAGATAGACGAAAAGACCCTATGCAGCTTTACTGTTACTAATTTAATCTATAATATAAGAATTTCCAGTGTATAAGGTTGTTGATTATAGAACTATTAATTTATATAATATATTATTATAATAATTATTCATATAAATTATCTATAACTCTATTTTGAAAACACAAATGAGACACCTTTATTTACTTTATTATGGTTTTTGATTGGAAGGCAGTTTATGCGGGGCACAGATCCCATAAAAAGTACCTGGGTATATCCAAAATTCTAATTGTAAAATTGCATGTTTTATTCTGCTGTAAAACATATTGAAGTGATAGTTCACTTTTTACTGTTTTTACTTTTAGTTTGTTATTAATTATTTATTAATAATTATTCAGTTACTATTGTATTAAATACGATTTTATATTTTATTTAAGTAAGATTTTAACTATATGGTGAATAGATGTAAATAAAAATTATTAAATAATTAATGATTTTTAATTGTACAAAAAGTATTTACTTTTTTTATGATACTTAATATTACTTTAAAAGTTTAATGGCTTAATCTTGCTTTACTGTTAGACCTACAAGTCTATCAGTCGCGTAAGCGGGGCATATGATCGCAAGATACGTAAAGGAAAGGTCTTGGATTTTTGAAAAAGTTACGCTAGGGATTAAAAAATAATAAGTCCCCCAATTATTAAAAAATATTGGTAATTATCTGGGTAAATTTCAAAAAAAACTTAACTATTACCGTGAAGTTAATTTGAAGCGAAACTTATTATTTTATAAGAACGTTCAACGACTAAAAGATTAATTTTAATCTTATTTCTTAATAATCCAGCATTTATTGTAAGATTTTAATTGTAGAATCTTAGTTGTATAATAATTAAAGTATATAAATATATTTTAATTAAATATAAATTGTATAATAAATATGTTAGAATTATTTAAATTAAATTATAATAAAAAAACTGAAAATCAAAAAATCAAATCTCGTACTAGTAATAAAAAACAGGATAAACACAATCCTTCTACAATTAGAGAATGAAATAATAGTATATACGTATATAATAAAAATGCAATTAATTTAATACCTCAAAGTACAGTATTGGCTATTAAATTAATAAAAAGTTATTTTAACCTTTATAATTATAGACTTGAACGTGAAATAAGAGCAAATAGATTACTACTTAGATTAAGAAGACTTTCATCACATAAAATTTATGTAAGTAATGGTGAATTTAAACATACAAATGATAAAGTAATAATTACTTTATATATATATAATAGACAAAAATTTAATTTTGATAAAAAGCTTATAAAAAGTTTTTATAGTTCTTGATTTAATCAAGATTTATTAATAAAAAAATGAGATAGTTTATTCAAAAGACGGAAATTTATTGAAAATAGAGCTTTATATAAATTAAATACAAAAAAATATGTATTAATACATACATTAAAATCACAAAATTATAAAAATTTATCTAAATATCTAACTATATTTTATAAAAAGCTATTAAAAAAATCTCTAGACAAATTTTTTTTATATCGTTGCAATCAACAACTTATTACTATAAATGAGTATAAATTTAATTATAACTTTTTACAATTTTTAAAAAAATATTTAGAAAAAATATATAACAAAAATGTAGAATTTAATTTAGTAAATTTAAAACGTTTTTTTCTTAATAGTGATATATTATCAGAATCTATAATATTAAAAATAAGAAAAAATAGAAGAAAAATATTAAAATTTTTAAATACTTTAAAGAGAAAGGTAAAAGTACGTAATAAAAAAAATTATTTTTATCAACCAATTATAAATAATAAATCATTAGAAGAACTAGTATTAAGAGATATAAAATACAAACATATAACAGGTTTTAGAATTGAAGCAAGTGGTAGATTAACTAGACGTTATACGGCTTCAAGATCTATATATAAATTAAGATATAAAGGTAATTTATTAAATATAGACTCTTCTTATAAGGGATTATCTTCTTTATTATTAAGAAATAATAATAAACCAAATTTACAATTTACTAAATTAAACTCTAAAACACGTATAGGTTCCTTTGGAATAAAAGGTTGAGTAAGTGGTAATTAATTTTATTAAGGATAAAATTGCTTTTATTAAAATTTTACAATAAATGATGAAATAGTCTGAACCATATTTAGAAATATGGAAATAAATAATATATTTATGTTAACATAATTTGAACAGGCTAATGTGCGCAAGAGAGTACAAATTGAGTGCGCGGTTTGGCACCTCGATGTCGGCTTAGCTCATCCACATGAATGCAGTAATCATGAAGGGTTCGACTGTTCGTCGATTAAAGAGCTACACGAGCTGGGTTTAATACGTCGTGAGACAGTATGGTTTCTATCTTCTAGAGGGAATTAAAGTAAAATAAAGATAGCCCCATTGTACGAAAGGAATTGGGTATGTTGACCTATGGTTTACCTGTTGTTTATATATTTATAAATGTATACTTTCACTAAAGATATATATATCATATAGGCATGGCAGGAAAGCTACGTCAATTAAAGATAAGTGCTGAATGCATATAAGCGCGAAACACACTTTACTATACTTTTATATACGTAGTAAAACACTACGAAACTACTTTAGGCTTTAGTTATAATGAATTTAATTTTTTTAGACATAAAGTACTAATTTTGTAATTTACTAAATATCACTTTTATCTCAACTTTTTTATTAACAGTAAATAAGGCCTGGTTAGCATAAAAGTAATGCTACCGTTTTGTAATCGGTGGAAGTAAGTGCAATACTTACACTAGGCTAAGACCCAGTGGTCAAGTTAGGTTAAGACTTAACATTTTCACTGTTGAAACGAGAGTTCAAATCTCTCCTGGGTTAAAGAAATTAGCTCAGTGGTAGAGCAATCATTTTACACATGATGGGTCAGGTGTTCGATCCACCTATTTCTTATTAATAATAAATGCGGGTTGATGTAATAGTTAACATGTTTGGCTCATGACCAAAATATTGAGGTGCAAATCCTCCATCCGCACTTTGTGTAATAAATTGTAAAAACAATAAAAAGGCTATAGCTTAATAGGTAAAGCCAGCTGCTCATGATAGCTTAGATGAAAGTTCAAATCTTTTTAGCCTTACAGTATTTATATATAAATGCATTAATTAAATATTGTAAAGGCTATACTATTATGATAGTATAGAGTATACCTTTATTTACATTATTTATGTTTTATAATAATCCGAGTGCTGGAATAGGTAGACAGGGCAAATTTAAGCTTTGCTGATGTATATCATATGGGTTCAAATCCCTTCTCGGGTAAGATTTATCTATAGTATTAAATCTAGTATTGCTTTATTTAATTAATTAAAGAAAACATAATAAATAATAATATAAATTTAATATCAATTGTTCCTATTTGTTATTATTTAAATGTTGATATTCAAAAAAAGCAGATTTTTATAGATAACAAAAACAGGTATTTATAGATGAACTAATATAATATCTGGTAAAAGTTATGTTGGCTCTTCTATATATTTATCTATTAGATTTAAAGATTATTTAAATATTAATTATTTAAAAAGAAAAATTGAAAATAACAATAGTAGGATTTATAGAGCATTATTAAAATATGGTTATTCAGGTTTTAATTTAGAAGTTATTGAATACTGTGATCCAGCTATTCTTATTAAAAAATAACAATATTATTTAGATAATTTAAAACCGGAATATAATATTTTAAAATTTGCAAGGTCTTCATATGGATTTAAACATAGTATAAACTCTATTGAACGTAGATCACATCCTATAAAAACTATAAATAATAAAACAAACAAATGAAATTAAAAATTTTATATCTATTAGACATCTAAAAAAAAAAATAAATTTTGTATAAAAAGAGGATATTACATAACAAGAAACTTAGGTGTTAAAAACAAATAATAAATTTAACATAATGCTATTTTTTATAGTAAATGCAATTAAAAAAAATTGCAACGTTATAAATTAATGGTCGTCTCCTAAGTGAAAATTATCGATTCAATTTAGATTGGCCGGACTTTATTATAGTAGTAAAAAGGCCTTAGTTTAATAGATAAAACGAGATATTTTTATCTAAACCTAATACTTTATATCTTGTATTTTCTATAAAATACAGGACATAGTTTTTCATATTAATATTAGATTATAACAGTATTTTATTGTATCAAGACCTTAGTTTAAAAGGTAAAACGATATGTTTATTGTGTTTTGTAGGTTCAAGGCCTAGAAGTCTTTAGATTTATCTAGTACCTATACTAAACTAGTATTATTTTATTAAATTAATTAAAAAATATGTTAGACTTAAAAGAAACTGTAGCACTTAATAAATTAGATGTTGATAATTGTTTATTAACACTAGAACTATTAGCTGCTTTATTAAAATGCCCTGTAAAATGTAGTAAATCCCAAAGCCAAGTAATTAAAAACAAAGAAGGTATATATCTTATAGTTTTTAGAGTACTCAATAATGAAAAAATAAGTTTAATTTATAACTATATTTATTATAATGATCTTTTATATTTAACTTTAATTGTTTACTTTTTAGTAAGAAATTATTTTATTGTTGAAGGTAATCATGAATGAGGTAAATATTTAGTTATTATTGATAATAGATTTTTATATTATAATAATGTAGGTAAACATATATATATATAATACTAAGGAAAAAGTGAAGCATAAATATTAAATATAATTTTAACCAAGAAAATTTAAATTTAAAAAATATCATAGATGAAAAGTGTGTATTAGATTTAAAATTCTTAGTGGAATTTAGTAATAACTTAATATATTCAAGTAATTATAAAAAAATGTCCAATTTATTAGATACTAGTTTTAATAAAAATTACTATGAATATAGTAAGATTTTATATAATTATATTTGTCCAAATAAATTTAGTAATAAAAAAAATTATTTTCAGTAAAGATGTTGAAATCCTTTTAATAAATTGCTTTTTGTTGTTCAAGACAAAGAAGCTTTACTTAAAAATATATCTAATAAAGGTTATAATATAAATCATGGACCTCAATAATGAAGAGGTTAAATTAATAGTATAAACAGCTTTTTAAATTATTTAGATACAGATTATAGAAAATCATTATATAATCACAGTAAACTTCATTATAGCAAAGGTAATTTAGATAACAGTTGAAAAGATAAAATTTTAACAAAAAAACATTTTACATTTAGAAATATAAACCAAATATTAGTAAATGTAAAATGATAATATACTAGTGATTTAAGTAGCTAAAACTTTTATTGTATAAATATATATATATATTTATAACTAAAGGGAAAATAGTATAATTTGGTAATACGATAATCTTGCACATTATTTATCTAGGTTCAAATCCTAGTTTTTCCAGCTTTAATTAATAAATATAAGCACTTAATAAATTTGTCTAGCATTTTTTCATGTTAAAATTATTCATAAATACAAAGTAAAAACAATAATACTATAAGTATAATGCTTATAGTTACATATCTTAATATAAAGACAAAAATATAATTTATTAGGAAAATCACAATAAATGTGGTATATACCGTTGAAATAATACCTCACCAAAATGTATATAGACCACAATTGGCTTTTTATGATATTACTAATAAAAAACATATTTTTGCTATACACATGATATTTAAATATCTATCTGTAAATCACTTTGCACCAAATTTAGACAATAACTTTAATCAGATAAATTATGATGCGGGAATAGGTATTACTTATATAACAACAAGGTTACCTCAATTAGATGAATTATATATTAAAATGCAGCCAAATGGTATATTACTAAGATAAATAAAATATATTATATATTTTATTATAATTGAATTTTGTATAATTGCAAAATTTTTCAAGTGAAAAAAATTTTTTTTAACACTAAAAAAAAAAAGCTCAGAAAGCTCAATTGGTTGAGCAGAAAACTGAAGATTTTTGGGTTGTAAGTTCAAGTCTTACTCTGGGCAATAAATAACATAAAAATTATTTAATAGATGTGTTGAAATTGGTATACAAACTTCATTTAGGCTGAAGTGGTGAAAGCCATTATGAGTTCGATTCTCATCATCTATAGATTTATCTAGAGTCACAATCTAGTATTGTGTTAAATAGAAGAAAATTAAAAAAGCAATATGACAAGTAATAAATTAGATCCTAATTGAGTGACAGGTTTTACAGATGCTGAAGGTTGCTTTATGATTAATATTACTAAATGTGAAACTAATAGAATGAAATGACAAATACGTCCTTGTTTTCAAATAAAACTACATTATAGAGAAACTATTAATAAAAATAAAATCTTTTTTTAACGAAATAGGGTTTATTTAATTTAGTAATGATAATGGAGTAATGTATAGAGTTAATAAGCTAAATAATATAATAAATATAATAATTCCACATTTTAATAAATATTCATTAATTATTCAAAAGCAAAGTGATTATAAAACTTTTAAAAATATTGTGGAATTAATTAATAAAGGTGAACATTTAAATAAAAATGGTATAATAAAAATTATTAATTTAAAAGCAGTATTAAATAAAGGACTTTCAGAAAAACTGAAAGCCAATACCTTTATAAATATAGATTATAATTGAATAGCAGGATTTTTTTTTAGTGGTGATGGTTGTTTTTCTATAAGTATTTATAAGTTTAATAAATATAAAATAGGTTATGGTATAACATTTCAAATTGCATTTAGTCAACATTCAAGAGATGAAGTTTTGTTTAATAGTATTAAAAGAGTATTAAGATGTGGAAATATAATTAAATATCCAAAGAGAAGTGCTATAGTAATAAAAATTTCTAATTTTAAAGATACTTATTATAAATTGATTCCCTTGTTTAACAAACATAAAATAATAGGAATAAAATCATTAGATTATTTAGATTTTTGTAAAGTAGTAGAATTAGTAAATAAAAAAGCTCATCTAACACTAGAAGGAATAAAAGAAATTAGAAAAATAAAATAAAGAATTAATAGAAATAAATATTATTTACATAATAATAATAGATTATGTAAAACAAGATAATTTATTATTCGGAGTAGACTAATAGGTAAGTCATAGGCCTTTGATACCTAAAATTGGGTGTTCGAGCCGCCCCTCCGAAATAGATCAACCATGGTTTAGAAAATCAAAATTTAATTTCATGAATTAAATATAGTAATTCGAGATTATTTAATATATAATATATGTTTATTTGCTCTAACATAATACTAACGCCCTAGTTTAATGGTTAGAACCCTGTGCTACGGACATAGTGATACGAGTTCGAATCTTGTGGGCGTTAATAATGGCCTTTATAGCTTAATGGTAGAGCAAAATACTGTTAATATTTGTATAGATGTTCAAATCATCTTAAGGGCGTTTTTAACTAAAGTAGAGTATAATTTAGGTGGATATAGTTTAAAGGTAGAACTACTGTATGTGGCATAGTATATCCTTGTTCGAATCAAGGTATCCTCCCTTATAATTAGTAATATAATAATTAATTCGAATATTATATAAGTTAGATTTACAAATTAAAATTTACTTATTTAATAAAACGAAGTATAAGCAAATATAAAGAAATATTTAGATTAAATTAAATACATAAAATTTAATAGATATTTTAACAATGTTAAAACGATTATAAATAATTCTATCCGCTTAATAATAAAATAAATTTTGAAACAATGATAAAAGGATTTACTAAAATAACTATGTGAAAAGAAAGATGATTTCTTTCATCTAATGCTAAAGATATTGGAACATTATATTTAATGTTTGCTTTATTTTCAGGATTAATTGGTACAGCATTTTCTGTTCTTATACGGATAGAATTAGCAGGACCCGGAGTACAATATATAGCAGATAATCAATTATATAATAGCATAATAACAGCACATGCTATTTTAATGATATTTTTTATGGTTATGCCAGCTATGATAGGAGGATTTGGTAATTTTCTATTACCTTTAATGGTAGGGGGTCCAGATATGGCATTCCCTAGATTAAATAATATAAGTTTTTGATTATTAATACCAAGTTTAGTCTTATTTTTATTTGCAGCTATGATAGAAAATGGAGCAGGTACAGGTTGAACTCTTAAAAACAAGGAGTTGCTTTATGGTGACATAAAGGCAATAAAACTCTTCTCGATGCGTGAAACTCTTCAAAAAATTTTATACTACTCATGTTTCATATTATTAATGAATACGTATGTAAAAATGTATAATTCAGGGAGACAACATGCCTGGATAAAAAGATTTATCCATCAGAGACTAAACGAAGAGCATCTTAATAAAAATTGATTTGAACAATGATTAGTTGGTGTAACAGATGGAGATGGTAATTTTTCTATAAATTATTCAAACGGTAAATGAGGGTTATCTTATAAAATAGCTCAATCTAGATATAATTTGAGATTACTTTACTATATTAAAAATCAATTAAAGGTAGGTTCCATAAGTAAAGATAATACTATGGGACAACTTTTTATAAGAGATAGAAAACATATAGAAAATATAATAATACCTATTTTTGATAAGTATCCATTATTAACTAGTAAACATTTTGATTATATAAGATTTAAAAAAGCTTTATTTATACTAAATAACAATAGTATAAATAAAGAAGATAAATATAATAAACTTATGGAGCTAAAAAATGCTAAAAAAAGTGATAATTATTCATCACCTGTTTGAAATAATATTTCATTACCTATAAGGAATACAAATACTGTACAAAATATAATGAGTAAGCCTTGAATAGTAGGATTTGTGGAAGCAGAAGGTAGTTTCTATTTAGTATCAAAAGATTCAAAACGAATAGTACACGGATTCGGTTTAACACAAAAACTGGATAATATAGTATTAGAAAGTATAAAATTATTACTTCATATATCTACTTCTGTAAAATACAAAGAAAAACATAATTATTATAGTTTAGATACTACTAATTCTAGAGCTATAGAAAATATTATTGTTTATTTTAAAGATACAATGAAAGGTGTTAAATCATTAGAATACAAAATATGATCTAGATCATATGTTAAAAATAAAGGTAATTTTGAAAAATTATCTAAAATAAGAGATTTAATTAGAAAAATTAGAAAACAACTGTTAGAAATATCAACTAAACAATAATAAAATTATTAAGATGAAGGTATAGTCCGAACAATAAAGAAATTTATTGAGTATAACGATAATTTAAATAAAAATTAAATGAGGTTATCAACATAATTGTTACCCACCTTTAGCTGGATTACAAAGTCATAGTGGACCTAGTGTAGATTTAGCTATATTTGCCTTGCATTTAGCAGGTATAAGTAGTTTATTAGGTGCTATGAATTTTATCACTACTATATTAAATATGAGAAGTCCAGGTATAAGATTACATAAATTAGCTTTATTTGGATGAGCTGTAGTAGTTACAGCTGTATTATTATTATTATCTTTACCAGTATTAGCTGGTGCAATTACTATGATATTAACTGATAGAAATTTTAATACATCTTTCTTTGAATTAGCTGGAGGTGGTGATCCTATATTATATCAACATCTTTTCTGATTTTTTGGACATCCAGAGGTTTATATATTAATTATACCAGGATTTGGTATTATAAGTACTACAATATCAGCTAGCTCTAATAAAAATGTATTTGGTTATTTAGGAATGGTGTATGCTATGATGTCTATAGGAGTTTTAGGATTTGTAGTATGAAGTCATCATATGTATAGTGTAGGATTGGACGTAGATACACGTGCTTATTTTACAGCTGCCACTTTAATTATAGCTGTACCAACTGGTATTAAAATATTTAGTTGATTAGCAACTACTTATGGAGGATCATTACATTTAACACCTTCAATGTTATTTGCATTAGGTTTTGTAGTTATGTTTACTATAGGTGGATTAAGTGGAGTTGTTTTAGCTAATGCATCTCTTGATATAGCTTTCCATGATACTTATTATGTTGTAGCTCACTTTCATTATGTATTGTCTTTGGGTGCTGTTTTTGCATTATTTAGTGCATGATATTTTTGAATACCTAAAATAACAGGTCTTAATTATAATATGATGCTAGGTAAAGTTCATTTCTTAATATTATTTATCGGAGTTAATGTAACATTTTTTCCTCAACATTTTCTTGGTTTACAAGCTATGCCTAGAAGAATTAGTGACTATCCTGATGCATTTGCTGGCTGAAATTTAATAAGTAGTTTTGGTTCTATTATAAGTTTAGTAGCTACATGATTATTTTTATATATTTTATATATACAATTAATAGAAGGTGAAGCTACATCAAGATATCCTTGATTAACACCTCAATATTTTAGTGATTTATTTCAAAGTTTATTTAGCAGAAATTATAATTCACTTGAATGAAGTTTAAATAGTCCACCTAAACCACATGCTTTTGTAAGTTTACCTTTACAAAGTAATATTATTTAATAATTATATATTATTAAAAAAAAAAATGGATTTAAGTACTTTATTTTATAAAACTAAAATATTGGAAGTGCAAACCTTCTGTCCATTACTATATGTAAAAAAAGAACGTTTATTCTTAGTTTTTGGTAATAAAAAAAAATTTTTTTTATGATACAAGCAGCTAAAATAATAGGAACAGGATTAGCTACAACAGGTTTAATAGGAGCAGGTGTAGGAATAGGTGTAGTGTTTGGAGCACTTATAATAGGTGTATCAAGAAATCCTTCTTTAAGAGGACAATTATTTTCTTATGCTATTTTAGGTTTTGCATTTGCAGAAGCAACAGGATTATTTGCATTAATGATGGCTTTCTTATTATTATATGTTGCTTAATTAATTAGCCTTTAACAAATAATTAATAGAAAAAAATATAATAAAATATAAATGCAAAGTTTATTTTTTTGAAATCCGAGTCCTTTAGATCAATTTACTATAAGAGATTTATTTAGTATAAAAGGAGACTTATTAGCTGATATACAATTATCATTAACTAATATAGGATTATATTTACTAATTACAACATTTATTGTATTTATGTATTATTTATTAGCAACAAATTATAATATATTAATACCTAATTCTTGATCAATAAGTCAAGAATCTATATATTCTACTGTTTATAGTATAGTAGTAAATCAAATTAATGCAAATAAAGGTCAAATGTTTTTTCCTTTTATTTCTGCATTATTTATATATATATTAATAAATAATTTAGTAGGTATGGTACCTTATAGTTTTGCTCCTACTTCACATTTTATATTGACATTCTCTATAAGTTTTACTGTTGTTATAGGAGCCACAATATTAGGATTTCAGGTACATGGTTTAAAATTTTTCTCATTATTAGTACCTTCAGGTTGTCCATTGGGTCTATTACCACTTTTAGTACTAATAGAATTTATTTCCTATTTAGCTAGAAATGTATCACTAGGATTAAGATTAGCAGCTAATGTTTTAAGTGGTCATATGTTATTAAATATATTAGGAGGTTTTACTTATAATATAATGACTAGTGGTATAGTTTATTTTTTTTTAGGTTTAATGCCTCTTTTATTCATAGTAGCATTTTCAGGACTAGAAATAGGTATTGCATTTATACAAGCACAAGTATTTGTTGTATTATCTTCTTCTTATATAAAAGATGCTTTAGATTTACACTAATGTATTAATAAATACATCTACTATTAATTACAAGAGTATAGTGATATATATTGTATGATATTATTAATATTAAAATAGGAAAGTCAAGAGCTAATTTAGTATGTGTTTATATAATACGTATTTATAAAACAAAGGTAAAAATTTTAAAATCTAACAGAAAATAATAGCTTTTTATAATAAATGTGTAAAAAACATTTTATAGAAAATTATGAAAATGGCGTTTCATATTTAGCTTTTAAAAGTACACGTACAGTTTTTACAATAACTAGCTTAAATATATCCAAAAAATTATAAATGAATACTATATATAGTGGTAGTAACCACTAAAATTAAAGTTGAGTTTGATGATGGCTCTGAATGAACGCTGTCCAAATACTTGACACATGCTAATCGAACGTTTCAGCAGTTATAGCTGCTGAGAAGTGGTGAACAGGTGAGTAAATGATAACCTAACTACCTTAAAGTAAGGTATAAATCCCTTATAATAATAAAGAAAAAGAAAATTTCGCTTTAAGATGTTGGCGTATATCCTGGAGGAGTATTAGTATAATCTAGCTCATGTTCCGGTAGTCGAGACTGAGAGGTCGATCGACCACATTGGGTCTGAAAAAAACCCACGGCAGATTGTACAGCAGTGAGGTATATTGGTCAATAGCCTAACGGCTGAACCAGTAACTTGGAAGAACGTATAACGAATAAGTCGTATAAAGTTCTAGATAAAAAAATGATTATGACAACTTTTTATCTATAAGTCTTGACCAAATTACGTGCCAGCAGTCGCGGTAATACGTAAAAGACTAGTGTTATTCATCTTTATTAGGTTTAAAGGGTACCTAGACGGAAAATCAAGCTATAATAAGAACTAATTTTCTAGAGTTTTATGTGAGAAGAGGCGAATTTCCGGAGAAAAGTTGATATTTTATGATACTGGAAGGACGGGTAACAGCGAAGGCAATCTTCTATATAAAAACTGACGTTGAGGGACGAAGCCTTGGGTAACGATAAGGATTAGATACCCTAATAGTCCTTGGAGAAAATTATGAATGTCATAGGTCTTTTATTTAGTAAATCAGACCTATAAATGAAAGTGAAAGCATTCCACCTCATGAGTAAAGCGGCAACGCCGAAATTGAAATCATTAGACCGTTTCTGAAACCAGTAGTGAAGTATGTTTATTTAATTCGATAATCCGCGAATAACCTTACCACATTATGCATTGAATATTATTCAATTATTACAAGCGCTGCACGGCTGTCTTCAGTTAATGTCGTGAGATTATGGTTAGTTCCATAAATTAACGAAAACCCTTACTTTATTTGTTTTTATAGAGTAGTTCTCCATTATAAAGGATAAGTTAAAAGGGACTAAGACAAGTCATCATGGCCTTAATAGCGTGGGCTATAGACGTGCCACATATGCCTTTACAAAGGGATGCTATATTGCGAA
>Ga0070730_10003824_pt1 | contig 13385 bp, 12 predicted proteins | sample Coa_R1_3_FD_66447 | JGI IMG/M metagenome (GOLD analysis project Ga0070730, IMG submission 66447) | Surface soil microbial communities from Centralia Pennsylvania, which are recovering from an underground coalmine fire - Coalmine... | ecosystem: Environmental > Terrestrial > Soil > Unclassified ...
CCAAACTGCGCGATGGTTTCGTAACGCCCGATGCAGAGTCGGCCAAATCCCTGGCCCTGGAAAATCCCAACGCATTCTTCCTTGCCCCATCCGGTGAGTGCTTTCACAATGTCACCGTCACCGGGGGTAAGCCGAGAGCTGAAGGTCCGCTGGCGTTAAAGGGCGAGTTGCGTGAGACCCAGAAGCGGCTTGACGTGGTCGAGGCCGACCTGGGACGTGCCGAAATCAGCGCAACCTCCCTGGCTCGTCTGTTAAGCGAGCTCGCCGCCCAGTCGGAAAGAATCAGCGAAGAGCGCCGTCAAGCCGAGCGGGAGAGTGCCAACCAGAGCGCAGCCCTTCGTCAGATGGATGCGGAAGTGGCCCGCATCGAGCGCCGTCTTGATGACTGGATGGTGCAGAGCGAACGCAACAAGGACCTGCGCAATGTTCGCCAGACCTTGATCGAAGAGAAGCGTGAAGAAACAGCGCGCCTCGATGCCGAGCATGAGGCGTCCGAAGTCAAGGTTAACGAGTTGCAGCAGAACGTGGAGGAGTTGCGCCGCGAGCGCGAGGAGGCGCAGCAGCAGGCCGCAAGTATCTCCGCAATTCTGGCCGGGTTGGAAGAGCGCAGCCGCGGAGCGGAAGCTGCCTTCACCCGCATCGATCGCATGTACGGCGATCTCGAACGGCGGGTCAACCAGCTGGAACAACAGCTCGCCTCCGCCACTGCGGAGGAACAGCAGCGCATTCGTGAAAATGAACAACTGGAAGTGGAACGCGAGCGGCTGACCGAAGTTCGCCGAGGCGCACTGGAAGAAGCTGCACAGTCTACCGAAGAAGCCCGGCTCTTGCGTGAACAATTGACAGACCTGGAGCACAATCTCAAGGTCTTGCGTTCGGAATTGGACACCTTCCGCGAGGCGCGCAGCACGCGTACCGCGCACACCGCCAAGCTCGCGGTAGAACTCGAGTACATGGAAGCGGCTTGCGTGAGCGACCTGGGAATCGAAGCGTCGGAACTCCGCCAGCAGCAAGATATACCGCGCCTCGAAGGCGAGCCACTGGCGGAAGAGGATGAAGCTTGCCGCGGCCTGAAGCAAAAGCTCGAAGCCATGGGACCAGTCAATATGATGGCGCTCGAGGAATACAAGGAAACCGCGGAACGCCACGGGTTCCTCGAGACGCAGCGCAAAGATCTGATCGAAGCCATCGAGAACACCCAATCCACGATCCGGGAGATCGACCAGATTACCCACCAGAAGTTTGACGAGGCCTTTGCCCGGATCAACCAGAATTTCTCCAAGACCTTCACCAGCCTTTTTGGAGGCGGTCAGGGCTTCATGCGTTTAACCGACGAAGAGAACACTGCCGAAAGCGGCATCGATATCGTAGCCTCGCCGCCGGGTAAGAAACTGCAAAATGTATTGCTGCTTTCCGGTGGTGAGAAAGCGCTCACCGCGCTGGCACTCCTGGTGGGAATTTTCGAATACGCACCCAGTCCATTCTGTGTACTGGACGAAGTCGATGCTCCGCTCGATGAAACGAACGTGGGCAGGCTTGCTGAAATGATCAAGGGGATGAGTACCGAAACGCAATTCCTGCTGGTTACCCACTCCAAACGCATGATGACTGCAGCCGATCTGATCTACGGAGTAACCATGCAAGAGCCGGGAGTTTCGAAGCTCGTCTCGGTCCGTCTCGCAGGAGAAGACGCCACCCACAATCGTACCCGCGAACGGATTCAGGAGCGTCGCCTGGCGACGGCCTAACCGCAGTCGCCAAATTCCAAATCAGCATCCGCCTTCCGCTTGACAGTCGATGTCCAAAATGCGATACGCACATCGCTGCGTCAGGACGATCGATTTTTCCTGCGTTGACAAAGCTGTCGGCACCTCGGACAATCGGAAAGTCATTCCTCTCCCGAGGCGGAACCTTTGCCGACGCTCATCGCTACTGAATTCGAAGACCTTCAACTTTTTGCCAGAGGTAAGGTCCGGGATCTGTATGCGGTCGAAGATCTTCTGCTCATGGTTGCGACCGATCGAATCTCCGCGTTCGATCATGTGCTGGCCACAGGAATCCCCGGCAAGGGCCGCGTCTTAACCCAAATTTCCCTGTTCTGGTTCGACTACCTCAGTGATCTCGTGCCCAATCATCTGGTTACGGCGGACGTCGAGAAATATCCCGCGGAGTTGAAACCTTACCGGGAAGAATTGCGTGACCGGTCCATGCTGGTGAATCGCGCGCGGATGTTTCCCGCGGAGTGTGTGGTCCGCGGATATCTGTCCGGCTCCGGCTGGAAAGATTACAAGCAAACAGGAAAAATCTCCGGGATCTCGTTGCCACCGGGCTTGCGTGAATCGGAGCGGTTGCCGGAACCAATCTTCACTCCCGCGACGAAGAGCATGAGTGGCGAGCATGACGAAAATATTTCTTTCGACGAAATGGTAGCGCGTCTTGGCGGCTACCATGCAGAAGACCTGCGCCGGCTCAGCCTCGCGATCTATGCCAAGGCCTCTGCTCATGCAGCCGAGCGCGGCCTGATTCTTGCCGATACCAAATTCGAATTTGGACTGACGGCAAAAGGAATCGTGCTGGCCGACGAGGTGTTAACGCCGGATTCTTCCCGTTTTTGGCCCAGCGAAGGATATCGTCCCGGAGCGGCGCAACCTTCCTTTGACAAGCAATTTGTGCGCGACTATTTGGAGTCGGTGGGTTGGAATAAGCAGCCGCCCGCGCCGGAGCTGCCGGAAAACGTAGTCCGCAAAACGCAGGAAAAATATGAGCAGGCGTTAAGTTTGTTAACCGGCCCCGCAATTTAGGAATTTGAGAATGAATCTGGCCGACCTGCTGATCGTGATTGTTCTGGTAGTCGCTGTGGTCTCTGCTTTCGTGAAGGGTTTTTTTGTTGAAGTCTTTTCCCTGGCCGGTATCATTCTGGGGCTCTTCATCGCAGCGGCAAACTACGGAGGATTCGCAGTCTGGCTTCTGCCCATGATTCACAACCACGAGGCCGCGAACCTGATCGCGTTCCTGCTGATTGCGCTGACGGTGATGGTGGTGGCCGCGGTAGTGGGTCGTTTGTTGCGTGGCTTGTTTCGCGGCGTGGGCTTGGGTATTGTAGATCGACTCCTCGGTGCAGTGGTTGGGCTGGTTGAGGGTTGCGTAGTGGTGACACTTGTCCTGATGGGGATTGTGGCGTTTTTGCCTCGCCAGGATTGGTTGAGTAATTCCCGCCTGGCTCCGGTCTTTTTAACCGCGGCTCACGGCGGTTCACAGGTTGTACCGTTTGCATTAGGGGAAGAAATCCGCCAGGGCTTGCAGGCACTCCGGATGGGTCAACCGAGCTGGTTGAAACCGAGTTCGGAAGTTCATTTCAACACTGCCCAAACACAAACCCGGCAGTCGAGCGGGTAGGAAAAAGAAAGAGGTTTTCGTGAAACGTGAGCTGGATAGTCTTGTGACGCAAATGCACGCCGGCGGCATCCATTACGACGAGGCAGTGCGTGAGTTTAAACGGCGCTTCATTCTCGAAGTGTTGTCGCATCACAGGGGAAACCAGTGCAAGGCGGCGCGCGAGCTGAGCATGCACCGCAACACGCTTCGCCGCACCATCGCGGAACTGAAACTCGATCCGGAACAAATTCGCAGTGGACTCAAACGTCCCCCAAGAGCGGAGCGCCCCGCTCCCTTTGAGAACAAGCAGACGGTGGTACGCAGCTAGTGCAGGAGCAAGGCGGCCGGGTGCAAACTGCCCCGGCTGAGGGCCCGGTGATCATCCGCGACGGATTTCGCTGGGACGACTGCGATGCCTATCTCTTCGACATCGATGGAACCCTGCTCCATGCTCATGGCGGCGTGCACACCGACGCCTTTTCCTGGAGCGTTGAGGCGGTGATGGGCCATCCTCTCTCCATGGACGGCGTCGCGGTGCACGGCAGCACGGACACCGCAATTCTTCGTGACGCATTTCGCCTGGCCTCGATTGACGATGAGGTATGGCAGCCCCGCCTGGAAGAAATCCTTGAGCGCCTGCGCAGCAGAGTGCGAGAGAAACGGCAGGAGATGAGCGTAACCGTAATGCCCGGCGTCTTGTCGATGTTGACCTACCTCAAGGGCCGCGGCAAGCTCCTGGGCGTGGCCACCGGCAACCTGGAACAAATCGGATGGTTGAAGATCGAGATGGCAGGACTCCGCGACTGGTTCAGTTTCGGCGGGTTCAGCGACCGCCACGCTGTGCGCTCCGACATGATTGCCCATGCGCTCACGGGAGCGCGGAAACTTGCCGGCGCCCATGTCAAAGTCTGTGTGGTCGGTGACACGCCCTCCGATATCGCCGCGGCTAGAGCCAATGGATTGCCCACGATTGCCGTGGCTACAGGAGTGTTTCCCTATGAGACCTTGCTTGAGAAGCAACCCGAGGTCTGCACCCCTACCTTGCAGGCACTCCTCTAACCTCGACTGGATGCCTTGGAAATGGTAACTTGCCCAATTTTCGGGTCCTCCCTACGATTAGTTCAGTGAACGGCAAATTCATGCGTTTAGCCCGCCTCCTTGCCGCCTGGTGCGCCCTTATGTCCCTTGCGGGCTATGCGCAGCAGTCTTCACCGGCGCCGCCCACAGCGCCGGCACCATCCGCTCGGCAGACGCGGGCCGCGGAAAAGTTTTATGTCCAGGGCGTACGCGCCATGGAAAAGGGGGATGTGGACGCTGCGGAGAAGGCTTTCGCCAAAGCGGCGAAAGCGGATCCCTCGAACCACGACTACGCGATCGATTTACAAATCGCACGCGAACACAGCGTCACCAAACTGATACAGGATGCGGATAAGGCCCGACAACAGGGGCACAATGAAACCGCCCGCGCCAAGCTCGCCCAAGCGTTGGCACTGGACCCCAAGAATCAGGACGTCGCCCAGCATATCGACGACCTGGCAAATCTCGCCGGACTGCCCCCCGATACCGTCACCGCGGACTTCGCCCCCGCCATTGAGCTGGCGCCCAAGCCGGGAAACCAAAGCTTTCACTTCCGGAGCACGGAGCAGGAAGTGTTGCGACGGGTGATCGAAGCCTACGGTCTCCGCATGGTGGACGATGGTTCCCTGGCCACCAAGACCATCAGCTTCGACGCCGACGACGTGGACTTCGACCGGGCTGCCCACCTGTTGAGCCTGACGACCAATTCCTTTATGGTGCCTCTGGACCCCGCCCGCGTTCTGATCGCAAAAGACACCCGGGAAAACCACGAGAAATACGACCGCTTATCGCTCGAGACCCTTCGCCTGCCTGGGCTCACCCCGACTGAGTTCGCCGACATGAGCAACCTGGCCAAGAACGTCCTCGGTATCCAGCAAGCGACGGTGCAGCCGGAATCGGGAACCCTCACAGTGCGCGCGCCCGCGTCCAGGCTCAAAGCTCTGAATAAGACCTTGGCCGACCTTCTGGACGGCAAGAGCGAGGTCCTGGTCGACGTAAAGATCTACGAGGTGGCGAGTACGCGGACACGCCTGGTCGGTATCCAGCTGCCGCAAACCACGACTGTTTTCAACGTCTCCACCGAGTTGAATAGCGTCCTCGCGCAAAACTCGAGCCTAGTCCAGCAGATTATCTCCAGCGGGCTGGCGAGCGCAGGTGACTACGCGGCCATTGCCGCCATTCTGATCGCCTCGGGTGAGGTGACCGGCTCGATCCTGACCCAGCCCTTTGCCACTTTCGGCAACGGCCTTACTTTAACCGGCCTTACCTTTAACGGCATCAAGGGAAACCTGAGTCTCAACTCAGCAGACACCCGCTCACTCGATCAGGTCCAGATCCGCCTCGACGACAACGCAGAGGGAACCGTCCGCAGCGGCACGCGCTATCCCATCACCACCTCCAGCTATTCCAGTGTTGCCGCCTCGTCGGTAAATATTCCGGGAATTACCAGCGCCGGGCTGTCCAGCGTACTGAGCGGTTTGGGGGTCAATGCCAACAGCCTTTCCGGCGCCCAGCCGATTCCCCAGGTGCAGTACCAGGACCTGGGGCTGACGTTGAAAGTCACTCCGCGAATTGAGCGCAATGACGACGTAGCCCTGAAGCTCGACCTTAAGATTCAAGCCCTCCAGGGCGCGAGCATCAACGGGTTGCCCGTGCTTACCAATCGCAGTTACACCGCCGACATCTATCTGCGCGGCGGAGCCAGCGCGCTGGTGGTGGGCGACCTCACCCGGCAGGAATCGAATGCCGTGAGTGGCACGCCCGGGCTGACCGAACTGCCTGGGTTTTCGTCGCTCAGCAGCACCACCAAGGAATTCGATGTCAGCAACCTGGCGATCCTGGTCACCCCTCACATCCTGCGCCGGCGGCACAGTGATCAAACCGGACCCCTGATTCCTCTGCCACACCACAGCTGAAATGCTCCCCTCCGCAGTGAATTTTCACGTCATCAAATAGTTACCGATGAGGCTGAAAGAAACTAAAGTACCCAGCCACAGATTGTGCCCCTTCGACTTGAAAGCCGCCCAGAAAAAGGTGCATTCTATAGGTCCCCAACGGAGACACCTGAGAAATATCTCAGAGGCAATATGGCAGGCAGACTTCTGGTCCTCACCCCGCTTCTGTTCATGTTGACTTCGTGCCAGCAGGAACAGCTTTCGTTGCCCATTACCCATGCGGCCTCGACCGAGGAAACTCGTTCCGAGATCCAGCGGCCGCCCGTGGAACCGGTCGACCAGCCTCCTCCCACAAAGAACTGCTACGCCTACATTCTTCTGCGGCCCAAAGAACAGCGCGCGATGGCGGTCCAGGCGCGCCTTAAAAAAGCCGATCTCATGAGTGCGGCCTTCAGCTCGCGCACGGTCAGCGTGGACCTGCTCGGCGACCACGCCAATATCCTGTCCATACAGTTCCCTGTTTTATGGCCGTACCAGGTGACTTACCTGAATCGCATCCGGTCCGTGGTGGAAGACTACTTCGCCACGCCCGACGTTCGGGACTACATCTGCAATGCGGGGTTCGCTGAGGTCAGGCTGGCGGTTCGCGGCATCAACGATGGGCGCATTCATCCCGTTTGGACAGCCCGCGTCACCAGCGAGGGCCTGGTGAAAGATGGGCAAGACGAGGAAGCCTCCATCCGTTGAAGCAGTTCAGACTTCCAGTCCGATCGAACGCATGAGAGGCAGCGCGTTGCTGGTCTGCACGATGCCCGAATATAGCTTGTAGTCGAAGTGCAGCAGACCCTCCTCGAGACGGTCTGCGAAATGGCAGTTGACCGCCTTCGATCCAATTTCCTCAGGGATCGCGGTCAAAGCCAGGTCATGCGTACTTACCAGGCCCACGGCTCCACGTTCTACCAACTTGGTGACGAACGATCGTGTGCCAATCAAGCGATCATGCGAGTTCGTTCCCGAAAGCAATTCGTCGAGGAGAAAGAGCACAGGCACCGGGCTGTAGGTCAGATCCATGATCCGTTTCAGCCGGTTGATCTCGGCATAGAACCGCGAGATGCCGCCCTCGAGGGAATCAAGAACGCAGATCGAGGCGGTGACAGCCAGAGGGGAAAGTATCAGCCTGGCTGCGCGAACCGGTGCACCACTCTGTGCGAGAACGGCATTGACGCCGATGCCGCGCAGGAACGTGCTCTTCCCTGCCATGTTTGGACCACTCACGATCATTAATTGAAGATCGCGGCCTAAATGGAGATCGTTGGTCACCACCCGGCTTCGTGGGATGAGGGGATGAGCAAGCGCTTTCGCTTCAAAGCAGGGAGCTTCCTCGACAAATTCAGGGAAAACATCTTCGGGATGCTCGTAGGTATAACCGCCTAACGCGGCCAGCGCTTCCAACTCGCCGACCGTCTCCAGCCATTGACGGAGTGATCTTCCGTAACGCCGCCGCCAGCTTTCCGCCGCAAGAACAAATTGCAGCCGGTAGAAGATGACAAAATCGAAAACGCGCACGAACAGGTTGTGCGCGGACTCCAGATACTCCACCAGGCGATTCAGGCGGGCAATCGCCTGCGAGGGCAGAACGCTTCCCTGCTTCAGACGAGTCTGCAGCTGCACCAGTTTAGGGCTCGTGAAGGGCTCGCGCTCAAAGGCGGCCAACACCTGGGAAAGGAGGTTCAGGTCACGGCCGGCCTCCTCGGCTGCATGCGCCGCTTCACTCAGGTGGCTTCGAAGGGAATAGGAAAGCCCCAGGTTGACGAGGGTGATGGCCAACACCAGCAACTCCGGTGGGACCCAAAGCGGCGACGCCGCGCGGGCTATGCCGGCCGAGCTCAGCATCAGTTCCGTGAAGGCATTGACCACGGCGACGCCCGCGATGAGTATCCAGGCAACCGCGAGCACCGGAGCTACGATGCGGATGATTCCGGATGGCAGAACGGCCGGCGCCTCTCCCCAGGCGACCAGTTGCGTTGGGCGAACTCCCAGTGCCAGATCTTCTCCCAGTGACGCGAGGCTCTCCCGGAAATCCAACCGGCCACTTAGCTCCTGTGCCGCATGCTGCCGGGCGCGGACCTCGTCCGGCGGAGCCGGCGCCAGAAGCCACCGGGCCAGGACTTCCTCTCCCGCGCGGGTGCGCGCCGTGCACAGCAATTCAAAGACAGAGGCGCGCCCGAACAGGTCGAGATCGCGTGCGCAGGGATGAGACGGTTCGAGAAAACGCTCTCCGGTAATGCCGGTTCCGGCCCAACGGTCCTCCAGTCGAGCCACGCCTTGCTCATAAAAGTGGATGGCGCGGGAGCATGCGGTGACATCGCGAATGAGGCGCCCGTGGAACACGCTAAGAACCACAAACACTGCGATAGGAATGAGCAGCAGCAGGTCGGCTACAGCAAAGTGGCGCAGCCGGACCAGGATCCAGATCAGGCAGACGACGGCCAACGCAAGTTTCGCATATCCGGCAAGCCGTTCCCGGTGTTCGATACGCGAGCGGCGCACCGACAGTTCGTCGAGGCGCCGGGCATATTCTGCTCGCGGCGGTTGGGAAGAAATAGTCTCGCTCGCCACGCTATCGGTCACGTCGGTTGTTTCAAAAGAAAATCCCTATTCTTGCCGACCAACTCGTAGACCCAGTTTGTTGGCAAGGGGCCTGCTATTTCAGCGATGGAGCCGGTTTTGGCGCCGGTGCAGCCGCAGGCGGAGCTGGCGGCAACGGCACGCCGTCCAGTTTCGCCTGGAATTCGATGATCTTCTGCAACATATCGTAGGGAATTCCGGTCAGCGGCAGGGCACGGCCATTCACAAACAGCGTAGGTGTTTGATTCACGCCTACGCGATCGCCCAGTGCGCGCGAAGCCTCGATGGCTTGCTTCGCCTCCGGGGTTGCCGCGCAGGCGGCAATCTTGGCCGGATCCTGACCTGTTTTGGTCTCGGCGTCCTTGAGCGTCTGGTCTGAGGTGGCGGGAGTGAGCCCCGCCTGGGCCTCAAACAGGGCATCGGAAAACTTGAAGAAGGCGTCGTTGCCTCCGGCCTTGGCGACGCAGTACCCGTGAGTCGATGCTTTCAGCGCCTCGGTATGGATCTGGGACAGGGGAAAGTCCTGATAGACGAAGTGGGCGCTGGGGTAATCGGCCAGCAACTTGGCGACAATGGGCTGGGCGTCCTTGCAGTGAGGACATTCAAAATCAGAAAACTCAACCAACTCGATGGCTTTGGATGTGCCGCCCTTGGATGGGCCCTTAGCCTCTGTTTGCAAAATCTGGCGATAGTCTTCAAATGGCTTGGAACCGAAAGGGAGCAGCGAGTCGGCGACCAGGAACTTTCCATCCGGCAAGGTAAAGAAAGACAGCTGCGCGATCTGGTCCTTCGGGCCAGGATTGGCCGGCTTGACCAGCACCAGGACACGGCTCACGCCGGGCGCTGGTGTGGGGAGGATAGCCTGAATCTGCCATTGGCGGCTGTTGTCATATCCCCAGAATGCATGCAGAAAGTCTTCCACCGTCTGTTTGGTGGGCGTGGCCGCGGTAAAGTTTGCCGGGTCGACCGGGGGAAATTCGACGGGATGGGCGGGCGGGGCCGTCGGCACCGTCAAAACACCGCTCGACGGAGCAGCCGGCGTGGGAGCCGCGGGAGTCTGCGGGGCTGGGTTCTGGGCCAGTGCGTAAGCCGCACCGCTGACTGCCAGAACAAAAAGACCTAGGTTTGTACGAAGCTGCATTCAATTCCTCTCTCAATGTTGCTTATACCTGAACTTTGACGGCGATGGGAAAGCGGCGGCCCATGCCAAAAGACTTGCTGGTGACCTTGAGCACCGGCGCCGCCTGCTGGCGTTTGTATTCGCTGCGCTCCACCAGCTTGACTACCTGACAGACGGTCGCCAGATCGAAATGGTGTTCGGCGGCAATCTGTTCCGGCGTCTCGTAGCGCTCGACGTAGGCCTGCAAGATCGGATCGAGCACTTCATAGGGCGGTAAGGAATCAGTATCTTTTTGTCCCGGACGAAGCTCCGCCGAGGGAGGCTTTTCCAGGATGGGCAGCGGAATCACCACGCGGTCACGGTTGAGATAGCGGCAGAGTTGGTAGACCTCGGTTTTGACTACATCCCCAATCACCGCGAGCGCACCCACCATATCTCCGTAGAGTGTGCAGTAACCTACGGACATCTCCGACTTGTTCCCGGTGGTAAGCACCAGCGCGTTGAACTTGTTCGAAAGGGCCATCAGCAGATTGCCGCGTATGCGCGACTGGATATTTTCCTCAGTAATATCCGGCTTCCGCCCGGCGAAGCTCGGGGCGAGAGCCTTGGTGTATTGGTCAAAGAGATCATGGATGGCGATGGTGTCGTAGCGAATGCCGAGGTTGTCAGCGAGCGCCCGGGCATCTTCGATGGAGCCCGCGGAGGAGTACTGGCTGGGCATGCCGATCGTGGTCACATTTTCTTTGCCCAGGGCCTCGACGGCAATGGCGGCAACCAGCGCGGAATCTACGCCTCCGCTCAGGGCTATGAGCACTTTGGAGAAACCGCATTTGCGCACGTAGTCTCGAGTACCCAAAACCAGGGCCTGGTACACGGCTGCGTCCTCGTCGGGATCTACCGGGCGGCGATCACCGGTGAGTGCCGTGCTATCGAAATAGACCAGGTCTTCCGCGAAAGAGCGGGCCTGGGCGAGGATCGAGCCATCAGGACCCAAAGCGAAGCTCGCTCCGTCGAAGACCAGGCTGTCATTCCCACCCACCTGGTTGACCATGACAACCGGGGCATTATGCCGTTTGGCGATCGCAGCCAGCATACGGTGGCGCAATTCCCGCTTGCCCCGGTAATAAGGAGAAGCGGAAATGTTCAGGATGAGCGAGCCGCCGATGCGCATCAGCTCTTCGATCGGGTCCACGGTGTACAGGCGACGGGGCCAGAACAGCTTATCGTTCCAGGCATCTTCGCAGATGGTGAGAGCCAAGTGTTGATCGCCCATTGGGTACAGATTCTGGTTCGCCGCAGGGTCGAAATAGCGTTGTTCGTCAAAGACGTCATAGAAGGGTAGCAGCCGCTTGGACTGAACAAACTCGACAGAACCGTTGCGCAGCAATGCCGCGGAATTCACGACGTGTTTCCCTGATTCCGGACGTGCCTCCGTGACATAGCCGCAGACAACGGTCAGAGAGTTACCCGTGGTGGCGGCAGCGGCGATCTCGGCAATGGCCTCGCCGGCCCGCGCCACGAAGGACGGTTTCTCCAGGAAGTCAGCGGGAGGGTAGCCGCAAACGGCTAATTCCGGGAACATGACAATGTCTGCCCGGGCGTTTGCGGCCTCCCGGGCAAACTCGATGATTTTTTTCGTGTTCCCTTGAAAATCCCCGACCGTGGGGTTGATCTGGGCGAGAGCGATCTTCACTTCTTCAGTTTACCAACCGGCGTAGGGACAGACCTGCTTCAAGATTGAAGCGCACAAGAAGAGCTCTCAGGGGCTGAAATTCCAAGTCATTCCTGAAGGGGCTGCCCCTGAGCTTGTCGAACACTCGGGGATGAACTTGTAAAATTCGATAAAATTGGACCGTTTTGGCTGTTTTTTAGCGGCTTAGCCAAAAACGGATGGCCTGAAACCTCATCGACTGTGTTCGGCCGTTCCAGTTCCACAGAGCCTTTTCGTTCGGCATTCTCGTCCCGGGCTCTGGATTTTCCGTCCCTTCGACGGCAGGCTGGGGCAAACTGAAGAGACTGGCCTCGAGAGATCTGATTCGGGTAGCCGTCAAGACGCCCTCCCGGAGCGGAACACTCCAGCTTGCTCGGCGCACGGACATGATATCTATCCACGGTTGCGTGATTCGTGTTGGGTTTCACACGGCATCCCAGGGATTGATGACAACCGCCCGGGCCTTATCGTAATCACTTCGATCGCGCGTCACGAGAGTAAGACCGTGGTGAATGGCTGTCGCAGCGATGATCAGGTCCGGCTGAGAGAACGTATGCCCCACTTTCCTGCCTTCCTCAACCAGAAGCCGCCACTTGAGCATAATGTCTTCGGTAATCGGGAGAACTCGTTCGCCAAACATGGGCCGAACCTTATTCGTCAGCCAGTCCTTGAGATCGGCGGGGCGATTGGGATCACCGACCAACTCGATGCCGAAGCGAATCTCGGCGAAGGTCACAGCGCTGATAAAAAGCTGATCAAGCGGACAACTGGCAACGAACGCAACAACCTTTCGCTCAGGCTTGGGGCGCCGGAGTTCCGAGAGGATATTGGTATCAAGCAACCACGCCATCAGAACCCAGCGTCACGCACAGGCATACGCTCGCGGCCGGGTTCCAGCACGATCTCCTGGAACGGCGAAGCCTGCATCGCTTCGACCAGTTCAGACCCCGTCGCAGACGAGCTCTCGTGCGATCGGCCAGCGTCCTTCTCATCCGGAGCCGGCGACGTCTTCAAGGCTTGCAGGAGGACATCCTCGACATCTTTGAATGCGCCAGTTTTCATCCGCTCGTGAATGAGGGCTTCGAGTTCTGGTCTTTGAATTTCAATCGTCATTGCCGTCGCCTTTCTCTCTACAGTCATGCGTCCGGCGGTCTCTGCAGATCGCCGTCGCGTCATGCGTTTGGCGTGACCCGTGTCCAATTCCTGAGTAACCGCAAGTATTGTAATTTCATCTTATTACGACCAGAATTGAGTGACCAAACGGAACTAACTAGCACCGAGGGGCGAGAAAGAATGCCTGCCAGATTAACCGGGGCCCGACGCCCTCAGATTGAATCGAATCCAGGAAGCAACTCGAATCGTGCAGCTCCGGAATACTTCGACCTCAAGGTGATCAAGGCCAATCTTCACTTCTTCAGTTTACCAACCGGCGTGGAGACGGACCTTCTTCAGATTGAAGCGCACAAGAAGCGCTCTCGGGGGCTGAAATTCCAAACTCAGTCCTGAAGGGGCTGTCCCTGAGCTTGGGAACGCTCGGGGATGAACTTGTGAAAATTCGATAGATTAGACCATTTTGGAC
>Ga0070730_10003825_pt1 | contig 13380 bp, 22 predicted proteins | sample Coa_R1_3_FD_66447 | JGI IMG/M metagenome (GOLD analysis project Ga0070730, IMG submission 66447) | Surface soil microbial communities from Centralia Pennsylvania, which are recovering from an underground coalmine fire - Coalmine... | ecosystem: Environmental > Terrestrial > Soil > Unclassified ...
TGGGCAAAGCTGACCTCGGCGACATGGCCGGCGAGGACATGGCCTAGGCCGTGGCGTACGGCGAATCGCTTCTCGCCTGGCAGCTGGGACTTTTCGACTAACATCACATGGATCCCGCAGATCGGCGGCCAAACGATCTCGACGAGACCGTGAAGAGCCGTGTATTCCCAACGAATGCCGGCGCGCGCGAGGAGAAGGGAAAGCGTGATGTCACTCAATGGCGACCAATCCTCGGAGGCATAGAGCACGCCGAGATCAGTCGCGCGGCGGAGCGCCTGACGAACTGCCCCCATGACGGCCGAGGAGCTCCTGGCGCATGAGTACCGCGTGGGCGTGGATCTGGGGACCATGCCGCTCAACGCCGATCTCCTCCGCCTTCTCGAGGAACTTCAGCTGCACCGGTAGCGGGATTCCTACGGAGTCTGGGCCGAAGAGCTGCCGCGACGTGCGCGCGATCCAGTCCAGTTCGTCCTGCCCATACTGCGCGCTTATCGGCTCCCGCACCAGATGGCCCCTCCCTGTCGGTCGTTCGCCTAGGGCTCCGGCAGATCCCACAGCGTCGCTTTTAATGGGACTTTCCCCGTCCGGCGCCAAGCGCGGGAACGGTGTCTTCAGCGCACGGCCTAGCGCCTTGATGGTCGATTCTTCGGGTTGGACTTCCTCGGCGAGGAGCCGATAGACGGTCGATTTCGCCAGTCGGGCCCGGGCCGCTAGGTCCTCGGCCGAGATCCCTTCTGTCGCCATGGCCGTCCGCAGCCATCCCGCCACGATCGCGCGCAAGTCCTGAACCGCCAATGGCTTGCTCCCGGGCTTGACAGCGGTTGCATTGAATGGTACTCTAGTCCCACGCAATGCGACGGCATACCGGACGCATTGCGGACGACCCGAACCCGAGACGCTAGCCGACATGCCTGACCTCCGCAAGACGAAGCAACTGCCCATTCGGTTCAGCGCCGAGGATCTGCGGCGCGCAGCCCGGGCCGCCGGCCTCGAGAGCAAGCGACTGAAAAAGGTCGTGACGGCGACCGAGATCCTCCGCGACGGGGGAACCCGCTACGTCGACGAGATCCTGGCCGCTGCCGAAGAGAAGGTCGCATGAAGCGCGGCGACGTCGTCTCCTGGCGGACCGGCCGCGCCGGGTTCGGCGCCTGGCACCGGATCGCGTCGCTCGAGCCCCTCGCCACCGTCTGTGGCCAAGTGATTCCTGATCGTGCGCTCGTGAACATCGCCGAGCGCAGGTCCGAGCGCCCCGTCGATTCCTGCGCGAAGTGCTTGCCAGCGTCGACCGAGCCCAAGACGGAAGTCATCGACCTGATGGACGCGCTCAGGACCGCTCCGCGGAAGGACAAGACGTCGCCCGTCGCCGACCGCGACCCTGCGCCGTCGCCGACGATCGGAGCGGGCGCGTGATCCCCCTGACCCACGAGCAGCTCGAGGCCGAGCTCAACGCCCGCGGCTTCCGCGTCTACCTGGCGGACGCCCGCATGGTGGCCGGCCGGATGGCGCGCGAGGACCTGGGCGCGCACCGGGCCCGCGTCTTCGCCTTCTGCCGGGAGCGCCTGACACAGGCATGGACCGGCGCGCTCCTGTCGGAGCGCCCCTGTCCCGATCCCAGGGACCTGCGCCCGTATCAACGCGATGAGCGGGCTCACATCCAGAACGTCACCGATGTGGACCAAGTCCGCGCCTGGATCGACGCGATCGTGAACATCCCCGAACCGCGCCCCATTCGCGTCAACAACTTTCCGTCCTTCGCCCACTGACCATGACCCCCACGAAAGATCTCACGGGTGCGCCGGGAAGCGTCGCGCCAGCGCGTCGCCCCCGCTACTCGCGCCAAGGGCCTGGGCTAGTGGCCCGGTTCGCCAGCGCCGCCAACGTCACGGAGCAGCACGCGTCCCAGCTGATCTACGGGACGAACAACCTGCGTGACCGCGTGGTGAAGCTGATCCATTGCTTTCACACGGCCGGTCGGGAGGCGGAGCTGAAGCGGTGGCTCGAGCCAATCGAGGAGGCGAAGGCGGCGCGCGTCGTCCCGGCGTTCACGCCCCAGCTGCTCCTCGACGCCCAGGCGGCGGAGGCCAAGGCCGATGCCGAGCGGCTGCGGTTCGTGACGCATCCGGCCGCGGAGCGCGAGCAGTGGCGCCGGGCGCTCCGCCAGGAGATCGCGGAGCTAATGGCCTTGGAAAGCGCGCTGGCGAACCTCGGGGACCGGCGATGATGGCCTACGTCCTCGCCTTCGCCGCCGGTGTCTATTGCGGCTTCCTCGGTCTCGGGATCTTCGCGACCGGTGGCCGTCGCGCCGATCACCGCGCAGCCCGGGTGCTCCCGTTCCGTTCGCCCCGCGTCGTGTCTCCCACGCATCCCCGGAGGAGCGCATGAGTCCCGCGGACATCCTCGGGCTCGTTGGGGTCGTCCTCCTCGTGGCCTTCATCGTCTGGGCGATGACCTGGCCCGACTATCAGGACGACCAAGAGGACGCGGAGGACTTCGCCTCGGCCGCGGATCGCGAGGCCGCCGAAGCGCAGGTCGAGCAGCACATCCAGGAGTTCCACGCGCGCCGCACCCCGGCGCACCACTAGGAGGACGTTGTGGTTACCGGCACCCTGCAGAAGCGACTGACGAAGGACGAAGCGCAGGAGGCGGGGCTGATTCCGCCCCATCAGACCTGGGACGAAGAGGGCCAGCGGCCAGTCCCGATCGGGAGTGCCATCCTCGCCGACGCCCTGGCGCGGCCGCTCGATCTGGAGCAGCAGCTGCAGCAGTTCAAGAAGAACCGCGACACGATTCTGCGGTTCATCAAGGATTACCTGGTCGAGGCCGAATACGACAAGAAGGGCAATCCCATCCCGGGCAAGGTCGGCGACTACTACAAGGTCCCGGGCTCCGAGAACAAAGCCCTCACCAAACGCGGGTCCTCCAAGGTCAACCAGCTCTTTCGCTGGTCCCGCGGCGCCGCGCGCCAGGTGGCGGCGACAGAGGCGAAGGACTTCTGCTCGGCGACGATTGAGGTCCCCCTGGTGGATCAGTACGGACGCGTCGTGGGAGCCGGCGTGGCCTCCTGCAATACGGCCGAGGCGGGGTTTCGGGGACCGGCCATCAAGAAGTACGGCGGCTGGGGCGAGTGGGAGAACAAGCAGTTCAAGGTCACGCGCGAGCCCGACTACCGGGCGGCGCAGAACGACATCGTGGCACGCGCTTCGAAGCGCGCCTCCGTCCAGGCGACCATCGTCGCGGCGGCCATCGAGGAAGTGTTCACGGCCGCCATGGAGGATGAGCCGGGCGAGGCGCCCGCGGCGTCCGAGGCGCTCCGGCTCCCTCAGGGCTGCGGCTCGCTCTCCGGCCAGCTCCTGTCCGAATGTCCGTCCGACAAACTCGCCGAGCTCGCGAAGTGGCTCCGGAGCAAGGGCAAAGCGACGTACGACGCCGTGGCCGACGCGATCGCGCAGGAGCTCGATCTGCGCCGCGACCAGCCGAGCGGCGAGGAGTTCCCCGGGTAGGGCGGCTTCACGCGAAGGGTCAACGTGGCCGCCGTCGGGCCCTGGTGCGTGGTGACGGTCCAGGGATGGAGCGCAGATGGCCGAATGGGTATGGCACGGCGGCTCGCAGTTTCCCGCCGGTTCGAGGTTCGAATCCTCGTCTGCGAATGGTCGGTGCGAAACGGTTCCGGTGACGTGTGGCCGCCTAGGTCCGCGGGGAGTTTTGTCATTCGCCCCGAGGTCAGCGACAAGGGCCATCGCTCCCGTGGGCCACATCCAGCGGGAGGCACCGACCTTCAACCCTCAGTCCGGAGATCAGCGCGTGTCCGTGACCACCATGCAACTGCTCCTCCCCCACTCCCTCCAGGGCGCTAAGGCGAATCTCGAGAAGGCCCTGGCCGTGCCCGTCGAAGCCACGTGGGATCCGAATGACCGGTTCCGCCAGGCCGACCAACCGGCAGCGATCGGCCGTGCGCTCGTCGGGCACCTGCATCAGGAGCTCGCGAACGCGCGGATCAGCTACCTCTTTCGCGAAGACATGACAAAGGTCTGGGCGAAGGCGGGGCGCGCGAGCGCCAAGGTCGCCTTCCTCGCCGACATCGACTTCACCATCGAGTTCAGCTGGGTGACCTGGCTGCACCTGACGGCCGAGCAGCGGATCGCCCTGGTCGACCATGAGCTCTGCCATTGCAGCCGCGGGGATGAAGGCGGCTGGGTGCTGATTGAGCACGACGTGGAAGAGTTCGCCGGCATCGTCCATCGCTGGGGCCTCTGGCGGCCGAGCCTCCGGAACTTCAAGGGCGCGCTGGATCTGGCGCAGATCGAGCTGCCGCTCGACCGGCCCGAGGCGGCGTGAAGCTCGCCCACCTGGCCGACGTGCACCTGGGGTTTAGGCAGTATGAACGCCTGAGCCCTGCTGGCGCGAACCTGCGGGAGAACGACGTCGCCCTGGCATTCCATCGCGCGGTGGATGGCGTGATCGCGGAGCGAGTGGATCTCGTGCTCATCGCCGGGGACTTCTTCAACCAGGTGCGGCCGACGAACGCCGCGATCATCGCGGCGTACCGGGAGCTCGCCCGGCTCCGGCAGGCGCTCCCGAAGGCGGCGGTCGTCCTGATCTCGGGCGATCACGACACGCCGCGGTCGAGTGAGACCGTGCCGATCGTCGGGCTCTTCCATGACACGCTGGGCATCGATGTGATTCACCGGGGCGTCCAGGTGCTCGATCGCGCCGGCGCGACGGTGACCTGTGTGCCCCAGGGCTCGCTGGCCGAGCTCGCCGGCGCGCGCCCGGTCCCTGGTCGTCTGAATATCCTCTTGGCGCACGGTGAGGCCCGGGATCTCCCACATCAGGCGCGGACAATCAGCGCCGAGGTCCTGCGCGAGCAGTGGGAGTACATCGGCCTGGGACACTATCACGTCCACCAACAGGTGGCGCCCCGCGCATGGTATGCGGGGTCCTTGGACTACGTCTCGACCGACAGCTGGAAGGATCTCCGGGAGGAGGCGGCGGCCGGCCTGCCCGGGAAGGGCTGGCTCTCCTGCGAGCTCCCCGGCGGCACGCCGGTCTTCCATCCGATCGTGCCGCCCCGAATCTTCGTGGACCTGCCGCTGCTCAATGGCGCGAGTCACTCGCCCGCGCAACTGTCCGCCGCCATCGCCGAGCAGCTCGCCACCGTGCCGGACGGCGCCGTCGCCCGGCTCAAAGTCTTCGACGTCCCCCGCGCGGTCTCGAAGGAGCTCGACCAGGAGATGATCCGCGCCCACAAGGGGCGGCTCACATTCCTCCACCTGGACATCCGGCGTCCCGAGGTCGAGGTCGGTCCGGAACGCCGGGCCCGCATGTTCGTGAATCTCGACCAGACGGTCGACGCCCACCTGGGCGCATGGCAGCTGCCGCCGGATCTCGAGCCCCATCGCGCGGATTTCATCAAAGAAGGCATGACCTACTTCCGGGACGCCGGCCAGCGTCAGACGTCCCAAGTCCACAATTCGGAGGCTGCATGACCGAGGGCCTCATCGTGGACCTGTTCGCGGGAGGCGGTGGCGCCAGCCTCGGCCTCGCCGCGGCGCTCGGCCGCAAGGTCGATATCGCCATCAACCACGACAAGGTCGCCCTGGACGTCCATCGGGCGAACCATCCGGAGACGCTGCACCTCGAGTCGGACATCTGGGAAGTGAAGCCGCTGGACGCCACGAAGGGGCGCCCCGTCGACGTCCTCTGGGCGTCGCCCGATTGCACGCATTTCTCAGTAGCCAAGGGCGCCGTCCCCAGGAAACAGAACATCCGGTCACTCGCCTGGGTGGTCGTCCGCTGGGCCCGCGAGGTCAAGCCGCGGCTGATCTTCCTTGAGAACGTGGGAGAGTTCCGCAGCTGGGGTCCGCTCGGCAAAGACGGCCGTCCCATCAAGGCCCGTGCTGGCGAGACCTTCCGGAAGTGGACGCGCCATCTTCGGGCTGAGGGCTACGAGGTCGACTATCGCGTGCTCGACGCCTCGGAGTACGGAGCCCCGACCAGGCGCCGGCGCCTCTTCCTCGTAGCGCGCTGCGATGGGCAGCCGATCACCTGGCCCGAGCCGACGCATGGGCCTGGTCGCCTCCCGTTCCACACAGCCGCCGAGTGCGTCGATTGGTCACTCGCCTGCCCATCGATCTTCGAGCGGAAGAAGGCGCTGGCCGACAAGACGCTCTGGCGCATCGCCGAGGGCATCCGGCGGTTCGTCCTAGAGTCGCCGGCGCCGTTCATCGTGAAGTTTCAGCAGAATAGCGTCGGCCAGGAGCTGGGGCGGCCGCTGGATACCGTCATGGCCGGGGCGCAGCGATTCGGCATAGTGGCACCTGCGCTCGTCGGTGTCGGTGGTCGCGCGGGTCAGTCCGCGCCGACCGGCGGAGGGGATCCCGTTGGGACGATCACCGCGAAGAACGATCGCGCCATCGTCGCGCCATCGCTGATCAAGGTGAACCATGGGACGGACGGCAAGACCGGCCATCGGGAATATTCCCTCGAAGTCCCTCTGACGGCCGTGACAGCGCAGCGGAGAGGTCACGCCCTGGTCGCCCCGACCCTCATTCAGACGGGGTACGGAGAGCGCGAAGGGCAGGCGGCGCGGGTCCCGGGGCTCGACAAGCCGCTCGGCACCGTCGTCGCCGGAGGCCGGAAGCATGCGCTCATCGCGCCGATCCTTGAACGACAGTTCAGCCAGAGCTCCGGGGCTGCAATCGAGGAGCCTATACCGACGATCATGCCGGGCGGCGGCGGGAAGACGGCCCTGGTCTCGGCCTTCCTCGCCAAACACTTCGGCGACCGCGGCCAGCGCCCGGGGCTGCATCCGGAAGAGCCGCTCGCGACCATCACCGCGTCCGATCATCACAGCTTGGTCGCTGGGAGCCTGGTCAAGCTCCGGGGCGCCTGCAATGGCGCTGCCATGGACGAGCCAGCGCCGACCATCACCGCGAGCGGCACGCATATCGGCGAGGTCCGAGCGTTTCTGACCGCCTACTACAGCACCGACGGCACGAAGGGGAAGGGGCAGTCGCTGCGCCGTCCGATGCGAGCGGTTACCTCGAAGGCTCGCCTGGGACTCGTCACCGTCGCGGGCGTTGACTACCAGATCGCCGACATCGGCATGCGGATGTTGGAGCCCCATGAACTCCTGCGGGCACAATTCGGGACATTCGCCGATCGATACGACCTGAGCCGCGCGCGCACCAAGGCGGCGAAGGTGCGCCTGATCGGTAATTCCGTCGCGCCCGAGCAGGCCCTGGCCGTCGTCTCCGCGAATCGACCTCTGGCGATGGCGACATGATTGATGCCTCTCTCTCTCTCTCTCTCTCTCGTCCACCGCTCCGGTACCATGGGAGCAAATGGCGCATTGCGCCCTGGATCGCCTCCCACTTTCCGCACCATCACGTCTACGTCGAAGCCTTCGGCGGCGGCGGTGGGGTGCTCCTCCGCAAGCCGCGGTCACCGATCGAGGTCTACAATGACCTGGACGGCGATGTGGTGAACTTCTTCCGCGTCCTCCGCGACCGGTCCCAATGCACCCGACTGGCCCGCACCCTGGCGCTGACGCCCTATGCCCGGACCGAGTACGACCGTTCCCACTCCCGGACCGGCGGCGGCTCGGTGGAGCGCGCGCGTCGCTTGGCCATCCGGGCCTTCATGGGCTACGGCTCGAACGCCGGCACACGGCGGTCGAAGTGCGGCTTCCGGGGTGCCGACTGGTCGTCTCGACAGGCCAACAACCTCTCCTGGATGAGGCTCCCGGACACCCTCGTTGCCGCCCATCGGCGCCTGCAGGGCGTGGTGATCGAGCGTCTCGAGGCCCGGCAGCTGCTGCCGAAGCAGGACTCCCCCCGCACGCTGTTCTACCTCGATCCGCCATACCTCGCGAGCACCCGGACCAATCGGGCGAAGGATCACTCCTATCGCCACGAGATGACTGATCGCGACCATGTCGAGTTGCTGGAAATGGCCCAGGGGCTCGCAGGGTTCGTGCTGATCTCGGCCTATCACAGCCCGCTCTACGACCGGCTGCTGCGCGGCTGGCCGCATGTCGAGAAGGCGGCGCTAACACAGGGCAATGCCCGATCGCTGCATCGGACCGAAGTCCTCTGGCTCTCACCTCGGACCGCCGAGGCCCTCCAGGGATCACTCTTCGCCGTGGGAGAGCACAATGCCGCGCGGAGTTCCTAGACAGACAGACAGACAGACAGACAGACAGACAGACAGACAGACATATGTCGCGGGTAACGGTCGACTGGTCCGCGATGCTCACTGAGCTCGAGGCCGATCGCGCGTCGATCGACGAGAAGATCGCGGCGGTCCGGATCCTGGCCGGCCAGAACGGTCACGCGCCAGCTCCGGAAACTCGCGCGAAAAGAGGTGCCACGCGGCCTGCGGCACCGTCGGCGCGCGCCGCCGCGGATTGGGTTGAAAAGGCCCGCCTCATGTACGAGCGCGGCGATGCCGTGCCCGCGATCGCGAAGGCCTGTGGCAAGACGGACGCGGGGGTCTACTACCAGGCCAAGGCCAAAGGTTGGAAACGTCCCAAGGCGCCGGCGGCGCCGACCGGCACCGAGCTCGCCGGCAACGTCCGGTGCCCCAGCTGCGAGAGCATGACGAAGTGGGATCCGTGCGAACATTGCCACAAGAAAGTGAGACGCTGATGACCGCGAAGCTCGACCTCGATTCCCTGGTACTCGCCAAGGGCGGCCACCCCGACCACAAGCAGATGTGCGTCATGGAGGCAGTCGCCTTCATCAACGGCGAGCCGTGGTCGGACCACCCGAAGTGCGCCTCGCCGGTCCTGACGTCCTTCTGTACGTCGTTCAACGACGGCATGAGCGACGAGGACCGACAGAAACTGAAGCCCTTCATCCCGCGGCTGGTCGGCACCAACACGGGCGCTGCGGATGACGAGATCCGCGCCTGGATGGCCACCGACTGGCTGGTGCGTGTGAACACGCCGGCGTGGCTCGAGCTGGCCGGCCGGAAGGAGATGGCGGCAAAGCTCCGCGCCCTGCCGCCGCTGACGTCGAGCGAGATCGCCGCCGGCGTGCAGTCGGTGCTGGAAGAGGCGCGAGCCGAAGCGGCCGCGGCGAGGGACGCGGCGAGGGACGCGGCGAGGGACGCGGCGTGGGCCGCGGCGTGGGCCGCGGCGAGGGACGCGGCGTGGGCCGCGGCGTGGGCCGCGGCGTGGGCCGCGGCGAGGGACGCGGCGAGGGCCGCGGCGAGGGACGCGGCGTGGGCCGCGGCGAGGGCCGCGGCGAGGGACGCGGCGAGGGACGCGGCGAGGGACGCGGCGAGGGACGCGGCGAGGGACGCGGCGAGGGACGCGGGATACGAGGCAGCTCGCTCGGTCTTGCGACCGACCGAGCAGCTCCTCCAGGCCAGCGCCTTCGAGCTCCTTGACCGGATGATTCAGGTCGGCCAGGGGGAGGCGAAGGCGGCGTGAGCTCCCATCGCCGGCGCTGGCGTCGGTCCACGCCGCGGTCGCACGACCTGGTCTACGTGGCCATCAAGCCGGGCTGCCAGTGTGTCGTCGATGCCGTCGCGATCGGATTCACGACCAGGTTCAGGATGCATACCCTGGTGGGTCAGTGGCTCACGCGCGGCTGGTATGTCGGTCGGCGCCGCGCCCGAGAGGCGGCGCTGCAGCTGCAGCAGTGCGCCCATGACACGCCAGCACCCGATGTCGCGCAGCTGGAGCTCGTGTGAACGACGAGCAACTGGGCCTCGAGCTCCCTGCGCGGCCGTGGCCGCAGGCGCCCCAGGCGCCGGCCGACGAGCAGCGGGAGATCCCGCTCGAACGGACGATCCAGGCCGAGTATGACGCGTGGCGCGGGACCCACGACGGAATTGAGGCGTGGCGGTTCATCCGGGAGCGGGCGAAGCAGCTGAGCGCGGCGGTCCCCCCCGGGAAGCGGAAGAAGGGCGCGCTCTCGATCGATTGGCTGGTGCAGCTGGCGCGCAAGGATCTCCATTTGTCGATCAACAACGACTTCCGGGCGCAGCTCGCCCGAGACCTGATCGAAGTGCACCCGGAGCTGAGCGACCTCATCGAACGCAGGCGGAGAACGGCAGCGTGAGTCTGTGGATCAAACGTGACGTGCTGCTCCCGAAGAACCGGAAGACCTACCGGCTGGCCGAGCTCCTCGCCCAGGGCGGCTGCGACCTCTTCGGCGGCCGGGACGAGGTCGCCTGGCAGGCGATCGCCGTGGTGGCCCTGGAGCAGTTCTGGGCGCACGTGGCCGAGCACTATCCCTCGGGCGACGTCACGACGGCCCCGGAACCGGAACTCCGAGACGCCCTGCGGCCGTGGCTCGATGGCACGTCCTGGGCGCGTCAGGACGTGCGAACGCTGCTCGAAAAAAGTGGCCACATCACCGTGACGCGGCGTGGACGCAGGCTTGTCCGCGACTGGCTGGAGTGGACTGGCTCCGACATGGAGCGATTGGCCAAAGACCGCAAGCGCAAGCGGTTGGCCCGTGCCTCACGTCCGTCACGCGTCCGCAGACGGTCCGTGGGACAGTCCAAGGAGAAAAGTACGTTAGCTGAGACTAGCAGAGCAGAGCAGAGAAGAGAAGAGAAACAACTAGCTGCTGCTGCTCCGGCGGACGCCCCCGACTACGCGACGCGGTGCGTCATCGCGGTCAACCTGGCCCTCGAGCAGAAGCTCGGGACGTTCAAGTCGCTCGTCGCCACAGTCGAGCAGGACACCGCCCAAGGCTGGGAAACACTTGGCATCCCCGTGGAGCTGGCCGAGCGCGTCCTCGCGGAGGTGACCAGGCGGTTTCGATCGACCGGGCTCAACAGGCAACCGAGTACGCTGAAATACTTCGATGCCGCAGTGCGGGAGGCCTTCGAGGCGGATCGCGCGCATGGATCCGGGCGGCCCGAGGTGTCCTACGACGAGGCGGTGCGCGCCTTCCGAGAGGCTGGCCTCGAGACGTATCTGGTCCCCGGGCCAGGGTTCAAGACGCGCAAGGCCTTCGAGCGCGAGCTCGAGCGCGCGAAGCGAAACGCCGCATGAGGGCCACCTTCGCGCGAATCCCCGAGGGGCTCTATGCGTTCGGCGATAGCCCCTTCCGGGTCCGCTGGGCCCTCGGCGGACCGTTCCAGACGCAGGAGGATGCGTTCCTCTGGCTGATCGATCGGAACGAAGCCGCCCTGACGCCGACGCAGAAGGCGCAGTGGGCGCTCCTGCATGATGGGTACGTCGCCTGGCTGCGGGTGCATCAGGCTGCCGCGTCCTCGTTGGACCGGCTGGCCGGGCTGCTGGGGCTGGTCGACGGGCTCGAGACCGGCAAGATGTTTGGTGCCGGCAACGTGACGCTCGCGACACTGGCCAAGTATGCCGCGGGCGACGGATGGCGTCCGGTGTTCGAGAAGCTCGAGGCGGCAGCGATCGCCGAGAAGGCGGCCGCATGACCGACCTTCGCGAGGCCCTCGCCCGGCTCCTCCAAGCAGCCGAGCGGCAAGCCATCGATGAAGCGATTCTCCTCCCGTTCTGCTCTTGCCCGCAATGGCCGAACCATCGCCTTGAGTGCCCCCATTCGCGGGAGAGCATCGCCCAGCGGGTCCGGGAGCGCCAAGCTGAGAAGGTGGCCGAAGCGTTGCCCACTACCATCGAATGGAGCGCCATCCTCGACGCGCTCTTGTTTACCGAGGAAAACGCCGGACTCCTCAGCGACGCCCACATTCGCGTAAAGCCCAAAGTGGCAGCCCTCGCGGCGGGGCAGGCCCACCTCCAGGAGAGTCCGAAATGACGTGGGAAGAAAAGTTCGCCGCGCTCAACGCGCTGTCGGAGTGCTCGCTCAAAATGCGCCGCCCTGGTGATTGGTACGTTAGCCAGCACGTTGAGACGAAGCAGGAGGGCTCCCCGATCTTGGAAGGCGCCTACGGCAATGGTGCGACTCCCGAGGCGGCGATTATCGCGCACTGGGAAAGCGTAGCGATGCTGCCGCCGATGAAGTATGTCGTCTTGAACGCGATGGATTCTGCCAAGCGGCGCCACGTTCGCTGGAACGGCTATATGTGGGAAGATTCCCCGTGGGCGCCAAAAACAGCGACTGACGGGGCCGCGCTGCCGGAGGACCGGACGTGAGTGAGGCGCGGCACCTCGACGATCGTCGGCTCGTCTTGACGCGGGCGGAAGTCGCGGAGCTATTGCATTGCTCGCCGAGGACCGTCAGCCGGCTCCCGATCCCGAGCGTCCAGCTAGGCCCGGGCCCGCGGCTCCGGCGGTGGCGGCTGGAAGACGTGAAGCAGTATCTCGACAACCAGAGGGCCGCATGAGCGCCTGGCAACCGAAGTCCGGATCCCGCGAGATCGATCGCATCATTCCGCCGCTCGGCCGGATTCGACTGCGGACGGGGACGCGCGACGCGCGCCGCGCCGCCGCCTACGACCGGATGCTCGACGTCCTCCCTCTCGATGTGGTCCAGCTGCTCCGCGATCGGACGCTGGCGCTCCGCGAGGTCTACGATCGCTGGAGCACGGGGCAGCCGTTGCCCTCGGCCCAGGACCTGCGGCCGCTCGCTACGACGTTGGAGCACTGGCTCGAGCATCCGCTGAAGACGGTCGGTCCGGACGAGCAGGGCTCCCGGGAGCGCGTGGCGCGGATGCTCCGCGAGCTTGCTCCCCCCGGTGCGACAGTCGGCATGCTGCCGCGTCTCGGCCGGAAGTTGTATGAGCAGCACCGCGACGCCGGCATCGCGTCGTCCTGGAACAAGCGCAAGGCGGCGATGCTCGCCTTCGCGCGGGATGAGTTCGGGAAGCGGTCCACGCTCTACCAGGACCTCAAGGCACTCCCCCGGCTGATCGAAGTCCCGCAGTATCCGCACCATCCCTGCACGGTCGACGAGGCGCGCGCCATCCAGGAGCTGCTCGGGCCGAAGTGGGGCGGGATCTGGTGGGCGATGTGCTGCACGGGCCTAGGCCCGAAGGAGTTCTGGTCGGACGGCTGGAAGATCACGAGCGTCGGGCTCGAGATTCAGGGACAGAAGCGCCGCGCCCGTGAGCGGTACGTCCCCCTAGTCGTGCGCATGCCGCCAGCCGTCGGCCGGCCGGCGGGGTTCGCCGAGGCACTTGAGCGCGCCGAGGTGGGCGTCACCCCCTACGACGCGCGCCGGACGTTCGCGCGGTGGATCGACGAAATCGGGATCCCGGGCTATCGGCAGGACGCCTACCAAGGGCACGGGCCAAAGTCGATGCGGGAGCTCTACAAGTGGGGCGAGATTCGGGCGTGGCTGGCGGAGGATGGCGCGAAGCTGCGGCGGCATGTCGGGGCCGAGACCCTGCGGCTCGAGGACCGCGCATGACGATCCCGACATTCTCCCGCACCCTGCATGCGCCGACTCGGAATCGAACCGAGAACCTAAGGATTAAGAGTCCTTT
>Ga0070730_10003826_pt1 | contig 13380 bp, 14 predicted proteins | sample Coa_R1_3_FD_66447 | JGI IMG/M metagenome (GOLD analysis project Ga0070730, IMG submission 66447) | Surface soil microbial communities from Centralia Pennsylvania, which are recovering from an underground coalmine fire - Coalmine... | ecosystem: Environmental > Terrestrial > Soil > Unclassified ...
CGGCCGAGGTCGACGTAGCTCGTGTCGGCCGACGCCGCCGGCCGGAGGCCGAAGCGGTACGCGATCTGCTCGATACGCTGCGACGCGCCCGCGCTCGACAGCTGCGCGGCAAGCGAGGAGTTCTCCTGCTGCAGCGAGAGCTGCTGCTTGTCGAGCTTGTTCACGTCGATGTGCGCACGCAGGACGGCGACGTTCACCGCGACGACGCCGGTGAGCAGGAGCGCGAAGATCGAGATCCAGAGGATGCCGCCGCGCAGCCGGCGCGGCTGTGCGCGGCGCCGCGGAGGCGCTGCCGGCTTTGCCGCCGGCCGGGCGCGACGCGGCCGCGCCGGTGCCGGCGCCGCAACCTCCGCCGCGAACCAGTCGAGCGCGGCCAAGCCTACGGCTCCAAGTTTCTGGGCCTGAGTGAGATACCCCTCATGCCCGGTTGTCACCTTCCATGGCCTTGATGGCTGCCCGGAGGCGCGCTGACGACGCGCGCGGGTTGAGCGCGATCTCCGCCTCGCTCGGCTTGATCGGCCGGCGCTGGATCGCGCGCAGCTCGGGCTCATGGCCGCACACGCACACCGGGAAGTCCGGTGGACAGGTGCAGCCGCGCTCTTTCTCGCGCAGGAACTGCTTCACGATCCGGTCCTCGAGCGAGTGGAACGCAATGACTGCGAGACGGCCGCCGGGGCGCAGCATCTCGAGCGCAGCCGGCAGCGCCGCCTCGAGAGACGACAGCTCGTCGTTCACGGCGATGCGCAGCGCCTGGAACACGCGCTTCGCCGGATGCCCTTCGCCGAAGCGCGCCGGCGCGGGAATCGCACCCTTGATCGTGTCGACGAGATCGCCGGTCCGCTCGAACGGCTGCTCCTTGCGCCTGCGTTCGATCGCACGCGCAATCTGCTTCGCGTAGCGCTCTTCGCCGTAGCGGCGGAAGATGGTCACGAGCTCACGCTCGGGCCATTCGTTGACGATCTCGCGTGCGCTCAGCTCCTGCGTGCTGTCCATCCGCATGTCGAGGGGCGCATCGACGGAGTACGAGAACCCACGCTCCGGGCGGTCGATCTGCATCGACGACACGCCGAGGTCGAGCAGGATCGCGTCCGCGCGCACGCCGTTCGCCGCGAGCTGCGGTAGGACGACGCCAAAGTCGCCGCGCAGGAGGCGCATCTGGACCGGCATGCGCTTCTCGAGCCGCTCGAAGTACGGGGCGACGCTCGCGTCGCGGTCGATGGCGATCAGCTTGCCGCTGCCCTGCAGCTCGGCTGCGAGCAGCGACGAGTGGCCGCCCGCGCCGAAGGTCGCGTCGACGACGGTCTCGCCCGGACGCACGCCGAGGCTCTCCCGCACTTCGTTCGCGAGAACCGGGAGGTGATCAGTCGCGTTGGGAAGCAAGACGTTCGGCAACATGCTCCGCACTCCCTTCGACCTCGGCGACCTCACGCCGCCAGGCGGCGCGGTCCCAGATCTCGAGGTGGTCGTGGACGCCTGCGACGACGACGTCGCGGCCGAGCTTCGCGTGCTCCATCAGAGCGGCGGGAAGGCCGATCCGGCCCTGCTTGTCGAGCTCGGCCTCGACGGCACCGGCGTAGAAGAAGCGCCGGAGCTGGCGCGTCTCGCGGCCGAGCTGGTCGAGCTGCTCGAGCCGGGCCTGGATCGCGCTCGCCCAGTGCGCACGCGGATACGCGTACAGGCAGCCGTCCATGCCGCGGCTCACGACGATGCCGTCCTCGAATTCCTGCCGGAACTTGGCCGGCAGGGTGAGGCGGTTCTTGTCGTCGATTGCATGCTCGTGTTCACCGAGGAGCATCTGGGGCCGTTCCCTCGCCTACCACTTCGCCCCACAATAAACCACTTTCACCCACTTGGCAAGCGTTTTTCCACCCCTTGCCCGGCCCTCTCGACCGGAGTACGCTCGCCCTGCGGCATGCCGGTCTGCGGCAGTCCCGAAAGGAGCTGGAAATGGCCACGCAGACCCGAATCCGCCTGTCGGAGCGACCCCTCGACGTCGTCCTCCGGCCGCTCTCGGAGGCGGAGGCCTCCTACCGGAGCACTGTCCTCGCCCCCGGCTTCGTCGCCGAGCCGGGCCTCGACCTCCGCTATCTCGGCGGCCGGCTCCTCCCCCAGTTGACGTTCACCCTCGTCTACCTCGGGCAGTGGGATCCCCGCGAGCGGACGAAGCTCGACGCCGCGCTCGCCGCCGCGATGGTCGACAAGGACCTGAACAACGTCCTCGCGCAGTACTTCCCGGGCCAGAGGCTCAGCGCGACGTTCGCCGGCTCGGAGGTCCACGGCGGCCCGACGCCCGCGCGGGTGTATCGCGACACGGTGGAGTCGCTCGTCGGCGCGCTCGGAGTGCAGGGCGTCGCCTGCCTGCTGCTTCCGCGCGGCGCCGTCCTCGTCGACGGAACCACGAAGGACAGCGACGTGCCCGACTCACGGCACGGGCTCGGCGGCTACCACGGCTCGGTGAACGGCGTGTACTACGTCGTCGCGGTGTACTCCGAAGGCGGAAACGGCATCGTCGCGTTCGACGAGTCGTGGAAGAACGTCTGCGCGACGCTCTACCACGAGCTGCAGGAGACGCGCACGGATCCCGACGTCGAGGACGCAATCCGCGCGGGCTCGACGCCCGCGGGCGAGCATCTGCTCGGCTGGTACTCGCCGCGCGGCGGCGAGATCGGCGACATCCCGCTCGCTGTCGCGCACGATCCGCTCGAAGTGCTGCGCGAAGTGCCGCTTGCGAACGGAAGCGGCTCCGTTCCGATTCAGCTCATGTGGTCGAACGCCGTCGGCGGCCCGGAGGGACCGATCAGTCGTCCACATCCTCAGAAGTGAGCATCGCGCCGTACGGCCCGCGGCCGGTGAGCACCGACGCGCCGCAGCAAGCGCCGAGCGCAACCGCGTCCTCGATCGCGCGCCCGTCGGCCAGGCCGTAGGTGACGCCGGCGGCGAACGAGTCGCCGCAGCCGTACGCGTCCTCGATCGGCCCCGGGATCGGCGCTGCACGAAACGGCCCACCGGGGCGCAGCCAGCCGCCCAGCTGCCCGGCGGTCGTCACGACGACGTGCGGAGGCGGGTCGAGCTCCGCGTGTTCGAAGTGCTCAGCCGCGTCCTCGCCGCTGCCGACGACCGCATCGAGTTGCTCGCCTGCGCGCGCGAGCGTCGCAGTCTCGCGTGAGGTCGCGACGAGCACTCTCGCGCGGCGCGCAGCCCGGAGGGCGGCCACGTCGCCGCCGGTGAAGTACACGCCGGCGCAGCGGACCAGCTCCTCCCACGGCAGGCCCGCGTCCTCGCCCGACGGGACGAGCTTGCGGCCGATCACCGTGATCGTCCGTTCTCCTTCCCCGTCGACGTACGTGAACGCACGGCGCTGCGGCTCCGGCACGGTCGCCGCATGCACGGTCACGCCGAGTGCAGTGAGCTCCTCGCGCGCGCGCCGGCCGAGCTCGTCGTCGCCGAGTGCGGTGAAGAAGAGCACCGAGCCGTTCAGCTTCGCGAGCTGAACGGCGGCGACCGCTCCGCCGCCCGCCGGCTCCGCCCAGGTCTCGAGGGCGGTCACGATCTCGCCCGGCTCCGGCACGTGCTCGACCCGGGCGAACTCGACCCACTCGACGTGACCGACGACCGCGAGCTTCACGCCTCACATCTTCGCGCCCGAGTACGTTTCACGTATCGATGGCAGTCGCGGTACCGCCCTTCGAGACGTTCTACGAGACCCACCGGGACGAGGTTCTGCGCTTTCTCGGACGCCGCCTCGGGCGGGAACGAGCCGAGGACGCCTTCCAGGACACGTTCCTCCGGGCACTGCGCGCCTACGACCGGCTCGAGCACGGCGACCATCTGCGGGCTTGGGTGCTGACGATCGCGAGTCGGATCGTCATCGACACGGGGCGCCGGCAGCGTCCGCAGGGCGAGATGCCCGAGCTCGTCACCGAGGACGGGCGGCCCGCATTCGAAGAACTTGCACCGCTGACGGACGGGCTGCCGCCGAAGGAGCGTGCGGCGGTCGTGCTCCGCTACGGCTACGACCTCGACTACGAGGAAATCGGCGACGCGCTCGGTTCGACCGAGTCAGCGGCGCGTCAAGCGGCGTCGGCGGGAGTCAGGCGAATTCGATCGCACGCCGGTGCCAGGCCCCAGTCGTTCGACCCTCGCTTCGGGTCCGCGAAAGACGGGGGCCTGGCACCGGACAACAAAAAGGAGAAGCACCAGTGACGACGACCTTCCCTTCCGAGCTCGACGAGCGCTTTCGCGCGGCCGCGGCGGCCGAGGGCCTGCTCGACGTCGCCTTCGATGTCCTCGACACCGACATCGGCCCGCTGCTCGTCGGCGTGAGCGACCACGGCCTGTGCCGCATCCACTTCGATCCGGAGCCCGAGCGCGACATCGAGGAGCTGGCACGCGTCTATGGATCGCGGGTGCTGCGTGCCTCGAAGCCGGTCGACCGCGTGCGCATCGAGCTCGACGAGTATCTCGCCGGCAAGCGCCGCGTCTTCGATCTCGATCTCGACGTGCGCTTCGTGCCGGAGTATCACCGGCGCGTGCTGGCCGAGCTCGCGCGCGTCGGCTACGGCGAGACGACGACGTACGGCACGCTCGCGGCGAAGACGGGGAACCCGCGCGCAGCGCGCGCGATCGGCACGGTGATGAATCGCAATCCGATTCCGATCGTGCTGCCGTGCCATCGCGTTGTCGGTGCGAACGGCAGCCTCACGGGGTACGGCGGCGGCCTCGACCGGAAGGAGCACCTCCTCCGGCTCGAGGGCGCGATCTTGTAGCTAGTGAGCGCCCCAGTGGAGGGCGACGACCCAGAGCACGCCGGCGGCGGCCAGCGCGAGTCCGGCCAGGCTGCGACCGCCGAGCAGACCCACCGGAGCGAGCATGACCGCGCCGGCGATGGCGGTCAGAGCGCCGGCGAGCTCCTCGAGCCGGATCGTCGTGTGGCCCTTAATGGTGACTGCGAGTGTGTACATGCGCACATGGTCAGGCCCCCGCCGGACGGAGCTTGTACCCCACGCCCCAGACGTTCACGACCCAGCCGGGTAGCCCCGCCTCGGCGAGCTTGCAGCGGATCCGGGAGGCGTGCGACTCGAGCGTGCGGGTCGGAACGACCGTGCGGTAGTCCCACACGTCGCGGAGCAGGTGCTCGCGGGTGAACACGCGGTCGGGCTCGCACGCCAGCTGGACGAGGAGCGCGTACTCCTTCTGGGACAGAGGCATCTCGCGCCCATGGACGAGCACGCGGCGGGCGCCGCGGTCGATGACGAGCGGGCCGACGTCGAGGACCTCCCCGCGTGGCGGCCGGCGGCGGAGCACGGCACGGATGCGCGCGACGAGCTCCTCGTAGACGAACGGGCGCGTCAGGTAGTCGTCGCACCGCTCGAGCGCGCGAACGCGACCGAGCGGATCGGCGTCGCCGAGGACGATGACCGGGCAGTCGCTCACGCGGCAGCGGTCGAGAGCGTTCGGATCGCCGAGCACGAGCACGTCGGGATCGGCCGCGCGCGGCAGGTCGTCTGGATCGCCGAACGCGAGGACGTCGAAGCCGTCGCTCGTGAGCTGGCGCGCGAGGAAGCCGCGCACCGTCGGTTCCGGTTCGGCGAGCAGGAGTGCGGTCATGCGTCGAACGTAGCGCCGCCCGCGCGCCGCCACCAGATGTCCATTCGCGCGAGAGTGTGACTTCTTCTCTACAGACGTCCCGCCCGGACTTGGACGCTCCGAATACCTCATCCACTTGGGGCGGTCGCGAACCACGTTCGCGACCGCCGAAGTCATGCGCTTCCCCAATCGCCGACGGCCCTAGGAGGTCGGCGGCTTTGCCGCCGACCGTTTCGCGAAGCGAATCCTTACCGGCTGGAAGTGCGGAGCACTTACAGCCGACCCGATCTGACGACGCCCCAGAGGAGCCAGAGGCCGAGCACGGTCGAGAGCGCGAAGCCGACGACCGAGATCGCGTTCACTCCGAGGAGCTGCGGGCCTTTCTTCGCGAAGATGCCGATGAGGCTCGAGCCGATCAGGCCGCCGGTGACGACGAGCGCGATGACGAGCCGGTTGAAGACGCGCTGCATCGTCTCGATGACGTCTTCGAGCCCTTTGTGCACGAAGCCGACCTCGATCTGGCCGTCGCGGATCTGCTCCATGAAGTCGTGCCACTGGAGCGGCGCCTCGCGCAGGATGTGCGCATACCGCGTCGCGTCGCGGCGCGCACGGCGCGCGACGCGCTCGGGCGTGAACCGGTCGAGCAAGAGGCCGCGCGCATACGGCTGGGCGACCTCGAAGACGTTGAAGTCGGGATAGAGCTCGACCCCGACCGAGCCGACCGTCGCGATCGCCCGATCGAGCAGCAGGAACCGCGTGGGCAGGTGCAGGTTCATCGTGTAGATGAGCTGGAACGCCTCGCGGATGACCTGGATCGGGTCGATCTCGCGGAGACTGGCGCCGTAGTAGCGGTAGTACAGCTCGCGCAGCTCGACGAGGAACTCGGCCTCGCGCTTCTTCGGATAACGGACGCCGAGATCGGCGAGGCGCTTCGGCAGCACGTCGATGTTCTCCGCCGCGGCGTCGATGAACAGGCGCGTGAGCTTCGACATGTCGTCGTCGCTGAGCTTGCCCGCCGCGCCGAAGTCGACGAGCCCGATCGTTCCCGCTTCCTCGAGCACGAGGATGTTCGCCGGATGCGGGTCGCCGTGGAAGAAGCCGTTGCGGAAGATCATCGTCATCCACGTCTCTGCGATGAGGTACGCAAGGTCTCGCCGCTCGTCGAGCGTCATCCCCGTCTGGTCGATGTCGGCGACGTGCACGCCCTCCAGCCACTCGAGAGTGAGTACACGCGCGCGCGTATAGGACCAGTACACACGTGGTACATGCACATGGGGGTCGCCGGCGAAGTCGCGGTGGAATGCCTGGGCGTTGCGCGCCTCGAGCCGATAGTCCAGCTCTTGCCTGATCTCGCGGGCGAACTCGTCGATGAGGGCCTCGGCGTCGATGAAGTCGAGCGCGTGCACGCGTTCCTTGAGGAGCCGCGCCGCCTGGTAGAGCAGTGTCAGGTCGGCCTCGATCTGGCGCGGAGCGCCGGGCCGCTGCACCTTCACCGCAACATGCTTTCCGTTCGGGAGCGTCGCGCGGTGCACTTGACCGATCGATGCGGCCGCGACCGGCTCCTGCTCGAAGTCGAGGAACAGCCGCTCGATCGAGTTGCCGAGGTCCTCCTCGATCACGCGCTGGGCGAGCTCGAACGGGAACGGCCGCACGTCGTCCTGCAGCGGCCGCAGCTCGGCGATGATGTCGGGCGGCACGACGTCTGGTCGTGTCGACAGCAGCTGACCGAACTTCACGAAGGTCGGTCCGAGCTCATCGAACAGCTCGCGCAGATGCTGGCCGCGTGACGAATGCGCGCCCGCCGCTTCGGCGAGCCGCACCTCGGCCGAGCGTCCCGGCAGCAGGTCGGTGAGCTTGTGCGCCTCGAGGAAGTAGCCGAAGCCGTGACGGACCATCACCTGCGCGATCTCCGACAGACGCCCCAGGCTGCGGGTGGCGGGCTGCGCCATCTCCCTCAGTGTGACACGACGGCGCGAGTCTTACGCTCACGGCGCGTCCACGGCCCGGGCGGAACAAGCAGTTGCTCGACATGGAGGTACGCAAGGCCGACATGCGGCAGGTCGGTGAGCTTCTCGACGCACAGGTAGCGCGGCCGCCAGTCGGGGAAGAACTTCCGGTTGAACGCGTACAGCCGCTCGAGCTGGAAGACGTTGTCGGCTGCGAGGAGGACGCGGCGCAGCAACCGGCGCAGGAGCGTGTTCGCGCGCTCCGGGCAGATCAGCTCGGTGAACGCGCAGAAGTTGAGCGACAGCTCGCGCGCGCCTTCCTCCTTCGCCCACGCAAGCGTTTCGACGATGAGGAATTCGGTCAGGCCGTTCGGCGTGTGCGGACGCCGTCGCATCGTGCTGAGCGACCAGCCGCCGCCGGCAGGCGTCGGCGCGAGATGGAGGAAGCCGCCGACCCGGCCGTCTTCGTCCTCGGCGAGCGCGAACACGGTGTCGGGCACGTACAGCTCGTCGATCGCCATCGAGAAGCCGCGCTCCGGCTGGTTGCCGCGCCACGCTTCCGACACTTCGTCGAGCTCGGCGCGCAGCGCCTCGTCGGTCTCGTCTGCGGCGACGACACGCAGGCGGTAGCCCGCCTTCGACAGCCGCGACACCGACTGGCGCACCTTCCGGATCGCCCGGCCTTCGAGCGAGAACTCGGCGGGATCCATCACCGCCTCCTCTCCGATCGGGATCGCACGCAGCCCCAGCCGGCGGTAGCGCTCGAGCTGCGCGTCGGACGCGCCGAGAATGCCGAAGCGCCAGCCGTTCGCGCGCGCGACGCGCCGGAACGCGCCGAGCAGCGCGTCGAACTCCTCCTCCTCGCCGACCGGGTCGCCGCTGATGAGCGCAGTGCCGGCGACCACGCGATATGCGAGGAAGGCGCGCCGCGTCGGCGAGAAGAAGTAGCTCTTGTCGCGCCGCAGCGCGAAGAAGGAAAGGCTGTCATACCCATACGCGTCGACGAGAGCGCGTGCGACGCGCCGCTCACCCACCGTCTGCACGACGACCTGCGTGAGCGGCCGCAGCCAGAGATACAGCGCGACGAAGCCGAGCAGAAGGCCGGCCGCAGTCGCTACGTCGGAGAGCCGGGCGGGCAACTCGCCGCCGTGCAGCTCGACGCCCAGCGCGACGGCGCCGACCGCAGCGAGCCCCGCCATGAGCGCGAGCAGCGGCCGCATCGCTGCCCGGTCGCCGGGGACGTCGAACCGCGTGCGATAACGGACGAGCGCGACGAGCAGTGCAAGCGAGATGCCTGCCTCTTCGAAGTCGAGGCCCTTGGCGAAGTGCGCCGCCGCCGAGGCGACGACCACACCCACCGCGAGCTGCCACGCCCGGCGGCGGCGGCGCGCGAGCGAGCGCGACAACCAGATGAGCGCGAGCCCGAACGCCAGTGCACCGACGCGCGCGGCCGCGATCCCGCCCGGCGGCAGCACACCGCGAACGAGGTCGAAGCGGTCGCGGAACTCGGGTGTGAGCGCGGAGACGACGCCGATCACGCCGACCGCCGCGGCCGCCCACGCCAGCAGCGATTCCGCCTTTGGTCCACGCAGCGTCACGCAGCCAGGGTACAACCCGCATATGCCGTCCGAGCCCGTCCTACCGCGCTGGCTTCCGCGGCTGCTGGCGCTCGTCGCGATCGGCCTCGTGCCGTGGACGCTCTGGCTGACGTTCTCGCTGCCCTCGCGCCACATCACAGAGGACTACGACCTCGCCTGGGTCGGCTTCGACATCGCGCTCGCCGTGGCGTTCGGCGCCACCGCATGGGCGACGCTGCGCTACTCGCGCTGGCTCGTGCCCCTTGCCGCCGTCACCGGAACGATGCTCGTCTGCGACGCGTGGTTCGACATCGTCACCGCGTCCGGGGGAAGCGACCGGCTCGAGGCCATCGTCGAGGCGGCTTTTGCGGAGCTCCCGCTCGCGGCGCTCTGCGGCTACATCGTCTACGACGTCGCGCGTTTCCGCACGACGGTCGAACGGCTTCGCGGGCCGAGCACTGCCGCGCGGCGCGCCGCACTGCGCGCGCTCGCCGAAGACGAGCGCCGCTAGAGACTGTCCTAGGCGGCCGGCGGCAGGTCGTGCGGGCCTTCGAGCAGCCGCAGCCGGTGCTCGAGCTGCGCGACGCGAAGCTCGAGCTCGTCGAGCTCGTCGCGCGTGACGAGGTTCAGCTCTTCGACGAGCGTGCGCAGCGCGCCCAGCGCCTGTTCCGAGAACTTGGCCCGTGTCCCACGCAGACGGGCCGGCAGCTCCGCGAGAAGCTCCTCGATCGCCTCCGTCAGCTTGACGTCAGCGGGCACGGCCGTGCGGCCTCGAACGCCGCCGCTGCTTTCGCTTCTCGCGACGATCCTGGGCCGCCGCCTCGGACGTCGTCGCTGTGACGACGTCGACGAGCTCCGGCGTCGGCTCGGCGGAAAGCGCCTGCTCCGACGCCTGCAGTGCGGCTGTGCCGGCGTCCACCCTGCCGCGCCGCTTGCCGCCGTCGACGAGCGAAGCCGCGTCGTCGCCGCCGAACTGCTTGCGCTTCCTGTACTCGGGCTCACGCTCCTTCCACATGGTGAGCAGCGGCGCCGCGATGAAGATCGAGGAGTACGCGCCCGACGTGACTCCGACAATGAGCGCGAATGCGAAGTCCTTCAGCGTCGCGCCGCCGAAGACCTCGAGCGCTCCGATCGGCAGCAGGGTGATGAACGTCGTCGCCAGCGAGCGCCTGATCGTCTCCCAGATCGAGACGTTCGCGATCGTGGCGAACGGCTGCTTGCGCATCAGCGGAACGTTTTCGCGCAGGCGGTCGAAGATGATGATCGTGTCGTAGATCGAGTAGCCGAGGACGGTCAGCACCGCGGCCACGGTGTCGACCGTGACCTCCTTGTAGACGAGCGAGTACACGCCGACCGTGATCGCGATGTCGTGGAGCATCGCGAGGATCACCGGAATCGCGAACTTGAAGTCGAACCGCAGCGTGATGTAGATGATGATCAAGAGGAGCGAGACGAAGATCCCGAGGATCGCGTCCCTCGTGATCTGACGGCCGAAGCTCGCCGACACGTTCTTCGCGCCGCTGCCGAACGCGCCGAGCTGACGCCCGAGCTGCTCTTCGAGCTGGGACTGCTGCGCGCGGCCGAGCGCCTTCGTGCGCACCTGCCAGCCGGTGTACTTCCCGTTCACCGCCTTGCCGGTGCCTTGCACGATCGCGTCGCTGCGGTGGATGGCCGCATTCGCGACGTCGCGCACGTGGTTCGTCGTCTGCGCAACGTGCGTCTTGAAGTTGACCTGCGTCCCGCCCTTGAAGTCGATCCCGAGGTTCAGGCCGCGGGCGCCGAGCGAGACCGCGCCGGCGACGATGATCACGCCCGAGAGCGCAAACCACACGTAGCGGCGGCGCATGAAGTCGATCTGGAGCCACTTCGCCGTCTGCTGGCCGTGTGCGCCCATGAACCGCGGGTTGTCGAACCAGCGGAAGCCGCTGAGCAAGCCGAGCAGCGCGCGCGTCGCGGCGACCGCCGTGAGCAGCGAGATGAGCGTGCCGAGCAGCAGCATGAGCGCGAAGCCCTTCACCGACGCGACGGCGATGAGGAACAGCACGAGCGCAGTGATCGCCGTCACGACGTTCGCGTCGAGAATGGTGTGGAAGCCTTTCCCGTAGCCGGCGGCTATCGCCGCGCGCACCGATCGGCCGGCGCGCACCTCTTCCTTGATGCGCTCGAAGACGACGACGTTCGCGTCGGCGGCGACGCCGATGGTGAGGATGAGTCCGGCGAAGCCCGGCAGCGTGAGCGTGACGCCGAAGAGGAGCACCGCCGCGTAGTAGAGAGCGGCGTAGATCGCGAGCCCGAGGACGGCGACGAGGCCGAGGAAGCGGTAGAGCAGCAGCAGGAAGAGCGCGACGACGAGGAAGCCGACGAGCGCTGCGTGCCACGCCTGCGTGAGCGACTCCTTGCCGAGCGTCGCCGAGACGTCGGTGCGCTCGATCTGGTGGAAGCTCACGGGCAGCGCACCGGTCTGCAGCACGAGCGCGAGGTTCTTCGCGTCGCTGAACGGCGCGCCGGGCGGCAGGTCGATCTCGGCGTTGTTGCCGACGATGCCGTCGGGGAGCTTCTGGAAGTCGATGTACGGCGTCGACTCGAGCTGGCCGTCGAGCACGATCGCGAAGTTCTGCGTGTAGTTGAGGTAGTTCCCCTGCTTTCCGGCCGCCTGGTACGCGATCGCGCCGCGCTGCGCCTCGGCCGCGGTGACCTTGTGGAACTCCTTCGCGCCATGGTTCGTGAACTGCAGGAGGACGACCGGCGACCCGTTCTGGCCGAAGTCGGCGCGCGTGCCCGAGAGCACGAGGTCGCCGCCGGTCATCTCCGGAATCGGCCCCGCGCCCGTCTTGCGGTCGGGGAAGTACTTCATGAGGTAGTAGAAGGTCCCCGTCGCCGCCGTGGCGCCCGGGCAGCCGGTCGCCGCCGGGCAGCTGACGACGAGCGTGTGCGCAGGGACCTTCAGCACCTCGCTGCGCGCGGGCATCTTGCCGTTGTACGGCGCGAGCAGCTGTTTCAGCGTGTTCGCCGGTCCTTGCAGCAGCGAGTGCTTGACGGTCGTCGTCGGCTTCTTCTTCACGACCTGCGTGACCGTCTTCGAGCGGAAGAGGTAGTACGCCTGCGGCTCGCCCTTCGCCGCCTGCGCCTGGACCTGCGTGAGCAGCCCGTAGAGCGTCGGCGTCGCGACGACGTTGCCGTTCAGACCCGCGGACGGACCGGTGACGTCGGCCTGCAGGTCGAAGAGCTGCAGCTGTGCCGTCTTGCCGATGAGGTCCGCGGCCTTCGCCGCATCGTGCACACCGGCGAGCTGGATGACGATCTGGTTCGAGCCCTGCTTGCGGATCTCGGGCGACGCGACGCCGATCTTGTCGACGCGGCTCTGCATGATGTCGATCGACCGCTGCAGGTCGTCCGCCGTCAGTTGCTGGCCCTTCGGCGGCACCGCCTGCAGCACGACCTCGAGGCCGCCCTGCAGGTCGAGGCCGAGCGTCGGCTTCTTGTGGATCGGAGAGCCGGGAACGGCGAGCAGGATCGCGCCGGTGACCGCCGCGAGGATCGCGGTCATGAGGATCAGGTACTTGCGCCGTTCGGTCACGCCTGGTCGAACAGGGTAGCCACTAGGTTCCGGGAGTTGGCCCTTCCTCGGGCTCGTCGCTGGCCTCTTCGGGCTCGTCCTGCGGAACGATCGCGCCGATCGCACGGCGTGCGATCCGCACCTCGACCTCGGGCGCGATGCGAACCTTCACGTCTTCGTCGCCGAGCTCGGTGATCGTCCCGTACACGCCGCCCGACGTGACGACCTCGTCGCCCACGGCGAGGCTCGACAGCAGGCGCTGTGCAGCGATCTGGCGCTTCTTCTGAGGACGGATGAGGACGAAGTACAGGAACGCGAACGCGATCACGATCAGGAGAAAGCCGGAACTGCCCATGCGTATCCCTTCAGGTGGGCCGCGCGAGCCGGTCGAGCGCATCCGCCTTCCAGCTCGAGAAGGCGCCACGCTCGATCGCCTGCCGCGCGGCGGCGACGAGATCGAGCAAGAAGCGCAGATTATGCAGGCTCAGCAGCCGCAGGCCGAGAATCTCCTGCTGGTTGACGAGATGGCGGATGTACGCGCGCGTGAACTGTGCGCACGCCGGGCACCCGCAGTCGGCGTCGAGCGGGCCCTGGTCGTGCGCGAAACGCGCGTTCCGGAGATTGAGCCGTCCCTCCCACGTCAGCGCGCTGCCGGTGCGCGCCGTCCGCGTCGGCAGCACGCAGTCGAACATGTCGACGCCGCGCGCGACGACCT
>Ga0070730_10003827_pt1 | contig 13380 bp, 6 predicted proteins | sample Coa_R1_3_FD_66447 | JGI IMG/M metagenome (GOLD analysis project Ga0070730, IMG submission 66447) | Surface soil microbial communities from Centralia Pennsylvania, which are recovering from an underground coalmine fire - Coalmine... | ecosystem: Environmental > Terrestrial > Soil > Unclassified ...
CACCCACCGGACTTCCTGGCTCGCTGTGCTTACAGGGCTCTGGTTCTTTAGCGCGCTTTTTGCCTACTTGTCTGTAAAAGCCGTTCATGGATTGGAGCGCGTTTGGCGCTGGTCTCACGCCGCCGCCGTCAAACGTGTCCCCGCTCTCGCCCAAAATGAGCTGCAATCCAACTTTTCTTCAGAATCGCTGGAAAGGGTCCCCGACCCCGGACGCCGTTACTTCTTCCGCACCGCAACGGCTGCAGCCGGAGCTGCTCCATTCCTTACCGCGATGTACGGTTTTGCGGCCGAGCGCTTGAACTACCAGGTCCGCCGCATCGAAATTCCCATTCCCAACCTTCCCTCTGGGCTCGATGGCATGAAGATCGCTCAGTTGAGTGACATTCACTTGAGCAGCTACATGTCGCGCACGCAAGTTCGCCGCGCGGTCGACATGGCCAACGATCTTGGCGCGGATATGGCTGTTGTCACCGGCGATCTCGTAACCGGCGCAGGCGACCCGATTGCCGACTGTGTGGAGGAAATTTGCCAGTTGGATACACCTCTCGGTACCTGGGGCTGTAACGGCAATCATGAGATCTACGCGCGCGCAGAAGACGCCGCGGCCTACCTCTACGCTCAAGCGGGGATGAAGCTGCTCCGTCAGTCGAGCGCGCAAGTGACCTTCAAGGGGGCGAAGTTCAATCTCATCGGCGTGGATTACCAGCGCGAATACAACGGCCGCGGCCAGCGGCAGCAAATGCTTGCCGGGATCGAGCCACTCGTGCGTCGCGACATGCCCAATATTCTTCTTTCCCACAACCCGAATTCTTTCAATCGCGCCGCCGAACTCGGCATCGAGCTGTCACTCGCTGGCCACACCCATGGCGGCCAGATTCAAGTAGAAATCCTGGATCACCGCCTAAGTCCCGCAAAGTTCATAAGCGATTACATTGCCGGCCTCTACAAGCGCCCCATGTTCGCGCCTGCCCCGAATGGGCGGGCAGGCTCTGTGGTTTCTACGTCCCGCAAATTCACGCCGGAACCCTCTGCAATGGCAAGCATCTACGTGAACCGCGGTCTCGGTACGGTCGGCGCACCAGTACGGCTAGGAGTCCCGCCAGAAATCAGCCTCATCGTTCTTCGCACAGCCTAAGCCATAGTTTTTACAGAATTGTCAATTCTCTGCTTCCGGATTTTCGTATGGTCTTTCCTGTGGATTCTGTTTTCTGAAACTGTCTGCCAAACTCCATTCCCCTGCCGCTTCACAACAGCTTCTAAGTCGTTTGCTCTCATGTGGAAAAAAATTGAGTCGGCCATTAACAGTCTTTGGCGGACGGGCTGCATCGAATCTGCTGAGTCCAAGCAGGTGGGTTTTCGTCTGCGAAATTTTTGGGGCGTGTTTGTCAGAAAATTCGCTTTAGAGAGGATTCCGGAATGAAGTCCATAAAACGCCTCGCGGCATTTGCCCTTTCGCTTTTTTTGCTCCCCGCAGTTGCACAAGCTCAGCATTACAAACAAACGAACCTCGTCTCTGACCTTTCGAATCAGGGAGCCGCGGTTGTAGATCCGAATCTTAAAAACCCGTGGGGACTCACTCGCTCCGCGGGAAGCCCCTTTTGGGTCGGCAACAACAATTCCGGTACTTCCACGCTCTACAATGGAAGCGGAACACCAGCCAGTTTCTTTCCGGATCCTCATCCGGATTCCAATGGAAACGGTATTAACAGCCCGTTTAACAACTTTGTCATGGTCCCACCCCCGGGTTTTGCTCCCGGCACCCAATCCGCTCCAACTGGTGTCGTCTTCAACGGGAGCTCAACGGATTTCCTGCTGGTGCCCGGCGTGAAAGGGACACAGGCGATTTTCTTGTTCGCTACCGAAGACGGCACGATCTCCGGCTGGAATCCCGGCGTAGGAGTAGCTCAAGGCGCCAATCCCCCTTCCGTCAACGCCACGCTTAAGGTCGACAATTCAGATAACGGCAGCCCCAACAGCGCGGTATACAAAGGTATGACCTCCGCCGAGATCGATGGGAATAAGTTCCTCTATGTCACGAACTTTCGTTCCGCTAAAGTCGAAGTCTACGACACGAATTTCCATCGCGTCCCACGCACTCAACTCGCTGACGACGCCTTTCAAGCGGAAGAGGTTCCCTTCGGCTTTGCCCCTTTCAACATCCAGAACATCGGCGGCACCCTCTTCGTCACCTATGCCAAGCAGGATGGCCCGCGTCACGATCCAGTTGGCGGCGATGGCCTGGGCTTCGTCGAACTCTTCACTCCCGCTGGCCGGCACATCGGCCACTTGGAGCACGGCGACTGGTTCAACGCTCCCTGGGGCGTTGTTTGGACTACGCGCGATTTCGGCGAGTTCAGCAACGCTATCCTCGTTGGCAATTTCCGCAGCGGCTGGATTGCCGCCTTCAATGGTTTCACCCACAAATTCATCGGCTTCGTGAAAGCGCCTGACGATTCCATCCTGTTCATCGATGGTCTGTGGTCGCTTACTTTCGGGAACGACGCGAACGCCGGCCCGGCGAATACGCTCTTCTTCACTGCCGGACCCAACGGAGAACAAAACGGCCTTTTTGGCACCCTCACTCCCATCGACGGCTTGGACGGCAACGAGGAGTAAACTCCGCGCGAATTTCCGCTGAGCGAGGTTTCGAACCAGAGAAGCACAAAAAAAAAGGGGGGGGTTGCCCCGAGACGGCAGAGTGACCAACGCGCTCTGCCGTCTCTCCTTTTTTTGCCCTGCGGAAGCTCGCTCCTGCCTTTCTTCTATCCATCTGCCCTAATCTTTCCCGCGGTTCAACAATTTGCCTGGTGCGAGATGCTAGAATCCTTTCTCGCCTTCTCCCATGCCCATTCTCGAAAAAAACTATTGGCTCGAAACGGTAACCACGCCACCTGTGCAATTCCGCGGGGATCTCACAGAAACCATCGACGTCGCCATTGTAGGCGGCGGTTTCTGCGGACTCTCCGCCGCCCTCGCGCTCGCGAAACGTGGCGTCCGCGTTGCCGTCCTTGAAGCCGAAACCTTCGGTTGGGGCGCCAGTTGCCGCAACGGCGGCATGGTCCTCACCGGGATGAAGTTGCCGGTGCCGACCCTCATCAAGCGCTACGGCCGCGAGGCCGTGCGCAAGATGTATGCTGCGTCTCTCGAAACCATCGATTGCGTCGAGCAAATCATCCGCAACGAAAACATCAACTGCAACTTCTCCCGTTGCGGCCACCTCGAGGTTGCCTGCAAGCAGTCTCACTTCAACGGCTACGCGGAATCAGCCGCGCTCGTCCAACGCGAATTCGGTCATCACCAGCACATCATTTCCAAGAATGAATTGCGCGCCGAAATCGGCTCCGGCATTTATTTCGGCGGCATGGTGGACGAAACTAGCGCCGGCTTAAACCCCGCGCGCTACGTCGCCGGCCTGGCTCAAGCCGCGCAACGAGCCGGCGCTTGCCTCTACCACCACACGCGCGTCGAAAATGTCCAGGCCTCCACTCAAAACGGCGCTCGCAAATTCCTTTTGCGTACGTCCCGAGGCTCCATCAGCGCCCGCGAGGTGATTCTCGCCAGCGGCGCTTACACCACAAACGCTACTCCCGCCCTCCGAAAAAAAATCATTCCCATCGGCTCTTACATCATCGCCACGGAAATCCTGCCGCCCGATCTTGCCCGCGAACTCAGCCCGCGCAACCGCATGATCTACGACTCCAAACACTTTCTCTACTACTACCGCTTGACGCCCGACAATCGCATGCTGTTCGGGGGCCGCGCCGCCTTTTTTCCCGAAACCGAAAATACGGTGCGCCAAAGCGCGGAAATCCTCCGCCGCGGCATGATTACGGTTTATCCGAAGTTGCGCGAAACAAAAGTCGAGTATGTGTGGGGCGGCACGCTCGACTTCACTCTGGACGTGATGCCGCACGCGGGAAAAATCGACGATATGCATTTTGCCGCCGGCTTTGCCGGTCACGGCGTCGCCGCGGCCACCTGGTTCGGCGTGAAGCTCGCCGGCATGGTCTGTGGCGAAACAGACAGCACTCCGTTTTCCGCAATTCCCTTCCCCGCAGCACCTTTCGGTTTGCGCAGCGGCAACACCTGGGCGCTTCCGCTCGCGGGCCTGTGGTACAGAATTCTCGATCTCTTTACGTGAAGGTTTTCTTTAACAGGAGCAAAGCGCGATCGCCTCCTCAAAGCTCCTGCAAAATCCTTACTTAGAACTTAGAACTTACAACTGATGTGGTGTTTCGCTGAAACCTGCGAATCACAAAATACATCGGAAGCGCCAGCAGCACCGGCACCGGCCCCCACTTCCGCGCAAACGGATCGCTTCCCACCAAAGCAACCACGCTCATCACCAGCGGCGCCGCCACCACATAAAAAAGCCCCGCGCGACCCCAGGGGATCCGGAACGGCCGCCTCATCTCAGGCTTCGTCTTGCGCAGGCGCCACGAAGCAAGCACCGTCAAAACCGTCACGCCAATGCGCAGCCAAACGTAAACCGTCAGCAATTGCACCATCGTCTTCCGCGCCAGTAACGCATACACAGCCGACGAGGTGATGATCGCGATCCACGGCGTTCCATACCGCGGATGCCGCGCCGAAAACGCCTCGGGCAAGTATCCATCTTCCGCCATGGTCGAAGGCATGCGAGTGCTCGTCAGCACCGTAGCATTCAGCAACGCCACGTTTCCAATCATGGCCGCCAGCGTGATGGGAATCCCCAACCACGGCCCGCCAATGAGCTGCGCCGCTGTTGAAAAATACCCCGTGTGCCATTTCTCCCAGTCTCCAAGCGCCGCCAGCGAAAAAAGTGTCGGCAGAAAATACGTCGCGATCGAAAGTGGCACCACAATCGCCAGCGCCCGCGGATACGTTCTCTGCGGATTCTCCACTTCCTCCGCCACGCTCGAGAGTTGCTCGTACCCCGAGTAAAGCCACAACCCCAGTGCCAGTCCCGCGCCGAAAACCTGAAACCTCGGCGCATGTGGCGGCACCAACGGCGAAAACGGATTGTGTTGCCACCTCAGCACCGCGGCGACGCACAGCTCGCCCACCACCGCAAGCACAGAAACTTCCAGTATCGTCGAGACCAAACCCACCGCATGAATGCCCCGCACGTTCACGTAGCAAATCACCGCAACCAACCCGAAAGCGATCGCGTAATGCGTCCATCCTCCTACCGCCCCCGAAATAAAACGACAGGTAATCCGTCAGATAGTCCGCAAAGAGCACCGCGTACGCCGCCGCCAGCAAAAACGAAGCCGTCCAGTTCCACCACCCCGCCAGAAATCCCCAGAAGTCCCCGAACCCCGCGCGCACCCAGCGGTAGAATCCGCCCTCTACTGGAATCGCTGTAGTCAATTCCGCCGACACGAGCGAAACCGGGATGCACCAAAACAGGGGAATAAAAACTAGATAGAGCAGCGTCAACCCGGGGCCACTCGTCGTAACCATGTCTTCCAAGCCAAACGGCCCGCCCGTGGCGTACGCGTACATCACAAAGACAAAAGGCAGCAGACTCGCCTTGCGTAAGGTTCGTCGCACACTTGTGCCACCCCGGCTTCCAACCGGCGCTTCCGAAACTGTGGGGCTCGCCTTCTGAGGCGGGCCATTCGATTCGTCGGAAATGTTGACCACCTCGAATTGGTGTCAGGAAGTTTACCGTTGCCCGCCGCTACTTCCCAGCTTCAAGAAGTTAACTGAGCCGCTTCTATTCTTGCTTCAAGAACGCAATCCCCGATCCTGTCATCCCAAATCCCGCGCCTCTTGCGGGGTCAGGGATCTGCTTTTGGGTCGTGCGGGGTCTTGATCACAGACATGAACAGACCCGAGTGGAAGTCGCGGGCTGCACGCCATATCCCATACACTTATCTGGAAAGCTACGGGCCCTTATGCTATGGTAGGCCGCAGAGTGGTGGTCGTCCCCGAACCATTCCATTGAACGTTGCGTTCTGAAGCCGTGGCCTTCGCTCGGCGGCTGCTTTCGTAGCCGCTCGAACTGCATTCCAAGGTAACGGCCGGAACCAGCTCAATGGACAAGCTCGATTCGAACGAGGCTCAGGTCTTTACCTTAGTCCGAATCAAGGGATTCCTCCGATTCGGCCTTTGCGGTCTTACAGTAGCCTCGTATCATTTCGAGTCCAGGTGCTCATTTTTTGGGCCGGTGGTGGCTTCTTAAAGTGGTGCTTTCTAAAACGATTCCGTAGTCAGGCAAAAGCTCAAGTCCTCAGAAGTGTGGGCCAACTATGCGACACATCAAATCCGTTTCAAATCTCACTCTCTCGCTGTGCTGCGCGATCTTTCTGGTTTGTTTGAGCGGCGCCGCACAAGAGAAGCCTGCTTCTCCTGACGCGTCCAACGAGGCATTATCCAAAAGACCTCTGCCCTCTAAAAAGCAGCCCGCCACCGTCGAGCCTGACGAAGAGCGGGTACCTTCTGCTCCGGGAGCATCAACAAACGAGCCCGATGGCCCGGAAGCCCTTCGCAAGCGCGCTGAATGGTTCTACAAGCAGCGCAGCTCCGCAGTAGGACGCATTCCACCAGGCGCCCGTCTCAAAGCTTTCCAGCATATGCAGCGAATGATGCTTCGCGAAGGAAAGCTAACTCAGCGTCCTGACGGCTCCTATGCCGAAGTGGCTCCGAAATCCTGGCTCTCGCCTTTGGGGGCGGTCACCTCTCCCTGGGCCTCCGTTGGACCTACTCCCACTACTGGTGGTTTCTTTTCGCCGGTCACAGGCCGCATCACCACGATCGCCGTTGATCCATCCGACGCAACCGGAAACACCGTACTCATCGGCGGCGCCATGGGCGGGATTTGGCGCACTACGGATGGCGGTAGCACGTGGACCGCCGTCGGCGATCAAAACGCTTCGCTCGCAATGGGGTCTATCGCCTTCGCTCCTTCCAACCATTCCATTGTTTATGCGGCCACCGGTGAATCGGAATCCGTCGCCTTCGATATTTACTATGGCGCGGGCGTACTAAAGTCAATGGATGGCGGACTCACTTGGACGCAAACATGCACTACGGCAAGCTCCACGTGCCCTTTCATTGGCCCTTATAACGACATAACTCCCTTCGGCTTTTTTACTCTAGGTGGAACTCGCATCACTTATGTAGCCGTCAGCCCCTCAAACCCGCAACTGGTCCTCGTCGCGGCACAAACTCAGTTTGCCCAAGGTACGACAGAAGGTGTCTACTGCTCGGACAATGGCGGATCCACTTGGTCAAATATCTTGCCTGACCAATTATCCAGTTTTGTGGGTTTTGCTTCTTCCACCGTCGCGTATGCGGCATTGGGCAATCCGTTTGGCAATCCCCAACTGACAAATGGAAATGGAATTTACAAAGCGACAAGCATCGGTTCCACCTGTACGACTATCCATTTTTCCCGCCTCACCGCCACCTCATTGCCTCCCCAAACCTCTATGGGCCGCATTGACCTCGGCATCGCTCCCAGCGACACCTCGGGAAACACGGTCTATGCTTCCATCGCCGATGCCAGCACCGCCTCGAGCACCAACCTCGGCGTCTTTGTTACCACGAATGGCGGCACTTCCTGGACGCAGACCACTGCTCCGGACATTTGCAAATTTCAGTGCTGGTACGATAACGTCGTCAAGGTTGATCCAAACAACAAGAACATTGCCTTTTTTGGTGGCTCCTCTGTCCGCGATTCCAGCGGAAACTTCTCTTGGGTGATGCGCACCGAAACCGGAGGCACCAGTTGGTCCTCCGTGATTCCCAATCTCCCGAGCGGAAGTGCGGGCCTTCCTCACGTAGACAATCACGCCATTGCTTTAGCCAAGCTTTCCACCGGCAAGGTCCGCATGTATCTCGGTAACGACGGCGGCATCTGGCGCACCGACGATGCCGAAGCCTCCACTGTAACTTGGACCAATCTCAACAACCCTGGACTCACTCTCACGCAGTTCTATCCTTTCATTTCCATCAACGCCAGCCAACCTTCCATCTCGTTCGGTGGCACTCAAGACAACGGCAGTCAGAACTTTCAGAGCGGCACAGCTTGGGTGGACAACCAGCAGTGCGGAGACGGAGGAACCACGGCGGTCGACGCCGTAATTCCTAGCACCGTATACATCGGTTGCATCACCGGATTTCCCGTCAACGCTTCCTATCAAAACGGTGCAATCGGGACTTTCTCGCCGGCGGTCAACGGCATCAATCCTAATGACTTCTTCGGCATCCTTCCACCGCTTGCGACTGACCCCAGTAACGCCAACACGGTTTATTTCGGCACGACCAAGGTGTATCAATCGGTCGATGCAGGAAATACCTGGACGCCCATTTCCAATGATTTGGTGAGTGGTTTCAATTTTGATTCTCTCAATGTGCTTGCGGTCGCGCCCGCCAACCCTGCCGTTGTATATGTGGGCGCCAATACGGGGAACAGCATCGGCCAGCTCACCGGACTGGTTTTTGTCTCTACAAATGTTACGCCGGGCAACTTTGCAAATTTCTTTCAACCCAGCGGTCAGGGTAGCCTTCCTCCGCGCGCGCTCACCGCCATCGCCGTCGATCCCACCGACACTACGGGCTTGACTGCCTACGTCACCTTTTCAGGCTTTTCGTTTGTGTTAAACAGCCCCAACTTCACCGTTAACGATCCAACGGGACACATCTTCAAAACTACGGACGGTGGTAACACCTGGAAAGACGTGAGCTGTTCTGTAGCCGTCTGCACGACGCCGGCTGCGACCGACCTTCCCAACATCCCGGTCAACGACCTCGTCATCGATCCGGACGTTTCCGGCGCCATCTACGCCGCCACCGACCTCGGCGTTTTCGTGGGCAACTGCGCGTCGCTCCCTTGCACTTGGAGCACTCTTAGCACGGGGCTGCCTCGTGTTGTCGTTCATTCCCTGCGTCTCCATGAGCCTTCCCGCACACTTCGCGCGGGCACTCATGGCCGCGGTGCTTGGGACATCAACCTGAACAATTTCAGCTTTCCGGGGCCGCATATTTCGTCCATCACTCCGAGCTCCGCGAATGTCGGGGGCCCGCAGTTCACTCTTACCCTGAATGGCAGTGGCTTGACCAGCGGGGCGGTTCAATGGAATGGATCGGCGACGGGCGTTACGACTACGCAGGTTTCGGACACTCAGCTGACGGCAACAATCGCAGCGTCGCTCCTGACCCTCGCGGGTACCCCGAAAGTCACCGTTGTAAATGGGACGCAGACCAGTAACCCGATCACTTTTTCAGTTCTCGCGGCCATACCGACACTGGCCAGCATCAGTCCCTCAAGCACGCCCGTGCAAACTAACCCGGCAAATCCCGTACAAATTCAGATCACAGGTACAAATTTCTCCAGCAATGTGAAAGTTCTCTTCAATGGCGCTCCGGCTGGAATCACCGTCGCTGCTCCCACGACGTCATGCCCGCTTCCAACTTGCGTTACGGCTACACTTCCGGCTGCTCTTCTCGGTCCCTTCGGCAGCACCGACGACATCACCGTCCTTAATACTCCGCCGGGCGGCGGTCAATCCAAGGCGGTAACATTCACAGTGTCAGCCCCGCCGCCTCCCAACGACAACTTTGCCAGCGCCATCAACATCACGACACTGTCTTTCAACGATGTACAGGATTCCTCCGGTGCCACAACCGAATCTGCCGATCCCACTCCGCCTTGTGCGAATCAATTCACCGTGGCCCAAGGAAACATGGGCGGCCATCCCAACGGCGCTTACAACACTATCTGGTACAAATTTACGCCCATATTTTCTGCGAATCTCAATGTGGACACCTCAGGCAGCAGCTATGACAGCGTGATTTCAATTTGGACGGGCTCTGCCGGGAGCCTTGTGAACGTCGCTTGCAACGACGACATTAATCCGGGAATCGTCCTTCAGTCTCAGCTTCTGGGAGTTCGTCTAACCGCAAGCACGACCTACTACATTATGGTCAGTTCCTTCGGTCCCCCCGACCCCAATCCCATCGCCCTCGGTGGACGCTCTCAGCTCAACTTCTCCTTTAACAACGGCCTGACTCCAGCGCCTACCCTAAGTTCAATTTCCCCAATCAGTACAAGTTCGGGCGGCCCGGACGTTCCAATGACCGTCAATGGAACTGGATTCCTGAGTGGTGCAACTGTTCTTTTTCAAAGCCCGTATACATTCGTCCAAACACCTCTCGCCACGAATTTTGTGAGTTCGACTCAAGTCACTGCCACTGTCCCCTCCTCTTTGTTCGTCTTACCCGGGCCATATCTCGTTTTTGCCCAGAATCAGTTGCCCACTAATGGCGAGTCCAACCCCGAGACACTTACGGTGAATCTCGGCACACTTCCAGTACCTACTCTTAATTCCATGAACCCTACAACGATCGTCGCTGGAAGTTTCGATTTCGCGTTAACGGCATTCGGGAACAATTTCGCAAGTACCGCCGTTCTTAATTTCAATGGCGCACCGATGCCAACAACCACTGCTTCCAACGCGCAGTCGGTCACGGCAAAGATTCCAGCTTCCGCCGTCGCAAACGCTGCCACTGTACAAATCACCGTAACCAATCCACCGCCTGGTGGCGGTACTTCCACGGCGCTACCATTTTCAATCACTGTGCCCAACCCGCTTCCGACGATCACGACTCTCAATCCCCCCACTGCGGCGAAGGGAGATCTGGTGAACCTCACCGTGACTGGAACCGGCTTCCTTCCCGGAGCAAACATTTGTTTCAATCTTCCGGCTGGCGGCTGTAATCCGGCCTTTTTTATTAGTTCCACCCAGCTCTCAACAACGTTCTTTGCGGAAACTCCCACGGGTGCGGGTACTCTACAGGTTTATGTCGTGGATCCGTCCCCAGGTGGAACTTCAGCTCCTGCCAATTTTACCGTTACGCCGCCGCCTGACTTCGCCGTTACATCTACAGGCACGACTACGCAAACCGTGAACGCAGGTCAAACTGCAACGTTCACCAACGCAATCTCTGTCACTGCCCAGAATGGCTTTGCTTCGCAGGTCAACCTCTCCTGCTCCGTGCCCGTTACTGCGACCAATACAACCTGCACTGTGAACCCGAGTACGCTGGCCAGTGGCAGCGGCACAGCCAGCGTCAGTGTCAGCACTATGGCTCACGGTCTTCTACCCCCGCCCCTCCCATTCCGCCGCTTTTACTTGCGACCGGAACTTATTGCGCTTCTCCTGCCGACCCTGGTTCTGGCGACTCTGATGCTGCGTATCGCCCGCACGCGCCGCCAGCGCCTCATGGGAGCCTTGCCGATCACCCTGTTGGTTCTCTTCATCCTTTTGCAGGCCATCGGTTGCGGCGGCGGCAGTTACACGCCTCCTCCGCCTCCACCGCCAACGGGTACTCCTGCCGGCACTTATACCGTCACCGTAACGGGCACCGCCTCAACGAGTGGCGGCACGGTGACACACACGACGACGTTAACGCTAACCGTAAACTGACATTCTCGAATTGAGACTCCGCCTCCGCCAACATTCGCGGAAATTCTCTATAGCCACGAGCCTCAGTCTGAGCTCCTGCTATTTTGTTGCGAAAAAATGCATTCGGGACTTGACAAAATAATAAATCTATGATATGTTAGTACTTGATACTTAGCCTTCCGGCTGACTGTCAAGCACGGATAATCATCGTTCTAGCTCCGTTCCTCACGGAGAGCCAGCGCACCACAGTCGTGCCCCGTGTGATTCTTCGAGGCCAGCCCATCGAAGATTCCGATCCTCTCGGAAAGGACCTACGCCCCATGTCTCTTGTCCGCCCATTAGCTTCAGGTCCGCGAAATCCACCGTTTCCTTCATCCTCTTCCTTTTCAAACGATTGCGCACTCTTTTCTGCAACAGGGCGATCACAACCCCTTTTTTATCAACCACTTCCGCTCCCTTTCCCATACAACGGTGGGAGGAGCAGCAGCATGCATCTCCTATGCCCACGACAATTTTCAACAACTTACAAACTGCTCCCAATCTTCACCCCACTTCAACTTTCTTTGTTTTCATGCACTTACAAACCGGCCAAATTGCAAGCCTTTTGTTTTGATAACGTTGCAACAGTGGGGGGTAGGGGAGGGGGCAATTTCAATAGGTGCTCAACGACGTCGCCACGAAAGGAGGACCAGCCCTTATTACTTGGTGGGCTGCGTGAACTGCCAGCCGAAGCGGCCCTTGATGCACAGGTTCCCTTGCGTCACGGAGTGGTCGAGCGGCGAACTCACTTTCACAATTTGCCCGGCCTGCGCGTGCACCGTCAGTTCGCACCCCACTCCACAGTACGCGCAGATCGTCTCCGTGCGCGTCTGCTTCGATTCGTCCCAGGTTCCCGCCGCACGCATGTCGTATTCGATTTTGCCCATCAACGCGCCCGTGGGGCACACGGCGATGCAGTTCCCGCAATACACGCACGCCGATTCCGTCAGCGGAATCTCAAATTCCGTGGCGATGTGCGAGTGGAACCCGCGGCCAGCCACGCCGATCGCGAACGTGTTCTGCGCGTCCACACCGCACGCTTCGACGCACTTGTAGCAGAGGATGCACTTTGAGTAGTCGCGCACATAAAGTTCGTTGTCGACTTTCGCCGGCTGCGCAACGGTTGCTGCTCGCGGCCCGAATTTCTCCGCCCGAGCGCCGTACTGCTTCATGTACTTCTGGAATTGCGGCGCGGTGGACACGTCCACGGACGATTCGAGGAATTCCAGCACCACGCGCCGGCTCAAGCGAACGCGCTCGGAGTCAGTGTGAATCACCATGCCGGGTTCTACTTTGCGCGAGCACGCCGGCACCAGCGTCCGCGAACCTTCCAGTTCCACGACGCACACGCGGCACACATTCACCGGCGTCAGCGTTTCGAGAAAGCACAGCGTCGGTGTTTCAATTCCTAGTTTTTTCGCCGCATCGAGAATCGTCGCGCCTTCTGGAACCGCTATGCGCTTGCCATCAATCGTAACTTCGATTTCTCTCCGCGCCGCCGCCGATGGAATTTCCGGCGCGGGCGCCCGCGGGATCGGAATCAATGGCGAAGGCGCCTGGAGTTGTTCGCTCATGAAAACAAGCTCCATCGTTCCATCGCGGAGAGAATCGCGCCCGAGGCGGTTTGCCCCAGACCGCAAATCGAAGCGTCGCGCATCGCCTGCGCCATTTCTTTCAGCAGCGCGCCCTCTTGTTCGGTCGAGCCGAGCGGCTTGCGCTGCACCAAACGTTGCAGCGCTTCTTCCTGCCGTATCGTGCCGACGCGGCACGGAACGCATTGCCCGCACGTTTCACTGCGGAAAAACGCCGCGATGCGCAGCAAAATCTGCTTCAGGTCCACCGAATCGTCGAACAGCATCACCACGCCGGAACCAAGGGTCGCGCCAATCGCGCGCGTTCCTTCAAACGTCAGCGGCGTGTCCAGTTCTTTCGGGGAAACAAAACT
>Ga0070730_10003830_pt1 | contig 13371 bp, 24 predicted proteins | sample Coa_R1_3_FD_66447 | JGI IMG/M metagenome (GOLD analysis project Ga0070730, IMG submission 66447) | Surface soil microbial communities from Centralia Pennsylvania, which are recovering from an underground coalmine fire - Coalmine... | ecosystem: Environmental > Terrestrial > Soil > Unclassified ...
GCGTCGGCGGCGCGACTGGCGGCGTGCAACCGCTCTCGTTGGGACCGACATTTCAGATGCCGTCACCGGGCGACCTGCGCAGCGCGGCCAGCGTCAACACGGCACTTCAGGCTCTCGGCGACCGCACGGCATTCCTCGGTGCCAGTACGGGGGCGTACAAGCTGGTGCAAATTGCCACGGGCGGGCAGAATGACGACACCTTCGCGATCTGGAAGTCTTTGACGACCACAAGCACGTCGTGGACCCAGGTGCCATTTGGCCCGATCCTCGTCGACGGCGTCGTGCAAGGGGACGTTTGCGAGATCGCCTTCAACTTGACGGTGGATACGTCAACCCCGGCCACCGTCGACGGCATCATCGTAACGCTCGCGTACGCGTTCCAGGCACCCGGCGCTCCAGCGAGCCTCGCGAATCTCCTCGGCTCCGGGCGGAACCTGCAGGGGAACACGGGCGCCAACAACCTGTCGCTCCAGGCGACCGTGACATGCTTGTCAGGGCAGACGGGGCAGCTCGCGCTGGGACTCGGACACATCGCCTTCGTCGCTGCATCGTCCACTTCGATCTACAAGGGCAACTACAACTACGTCGTGCGCGTGTGGCGGCCGACGAATTTACGACAATGACCGACCTTCTCGCGAACGCCGAGCGCCCGCGCGGCGACCAGCCGCCCCCCTCACGTGAACCCGAGCCCGCCGCGAACGAGCGCCCGTGGCTCGGCTCGGCGACGAGCGAGGTCCGGGCGCTTCGGGCTCGTGTCGCCGCCCTCGAGGCGGAGGTCGCGCGGCTGCGGGGGCAGTCGAGACCATGACGGTCGCGGACCCCACCGAAGGCGCGCCGGGGCGGTTGATCGCGATGCGTTCCACGGTGGAGCGTATCGCGAATCGACGGGCGGGGGTTGACGAGTAGTAAGGAAAGCACTACAGGTGATCCCGTATGCAGGAGGGCAAGCCGACGACGTTCCGTTTCACGGAGGAGGACCTCGACGTCCTTGAGAAGCTGCGGAAGCTGACCGGCCTCAGTGCCGTCGCTGCGATCCGGCTGGCGATCCGTGAGTCGCTCGCCGCTCGGGAACGCCCAAAACGCAAGTGAGTAGTAGGTGCCGGGCGCGGTGTTACGAGCACCCGCCCGGCTGGCCAACCCCAGGTTGAGTGAGGTCGACATGTCCAGCATAGCTGAAAACCGGTTCCCGGTCCGTAACAGCCCCAGCGAGGAGGCCCGCGCGCTCGCTGAGGCCCTTGCCGAGTTGCGCGCTCGCCGCGCCGCGAAGGTCCGCGCGGCCTCCGCCGTCCGAAAGGCGGTGGCGTCGTGAAGCCGGCGCTTGCGAAGTGCAAGCCGGGCTACTTCGTCTCGACGCTGACGACGCAGGAGCGCGTCCCGACGAAGGCAGGGGCGATCGCGCGCGCGAAGGTGCTCGGGGGGCACGTCTTCCGTGCCTGCGAGTGCGGCTGCGGCGAGCCGGCGGGCGTGCCGGTCTACGAGGGGAAGGCAGGTGCCGCATGAACCGCACACGCACCATTCCCTCACCGCCGCCGATCGAGCAGATGTCGGAGAGCGGCACGCACCGAGCCTCCGCAGAGAAGCTTACACCGGCCGAACGCTCAATCGGCGCCACCGGTCTCCATCGCTTCGACGAGCTCGAGGAGATGAGTCCCGCCGAGCTTCTCCTCTTCGTGCTCAGCGCCTCGAACCCGCACGGGCAGCTCGACGCGCTAGCCGACGAGCTCGGGATTCTCACCACGGCCATCAGCGACGGGCAGGGCGAGATCACGCTCGGCAGCGGCGAGCTCTATCAGGCTTTGACGTCGGTCGAGCGGCGCATGCGCGTCATCGGCGAGCTGTCACGCCGCGCGCGGGCAGCGGAAGGCGGTGCACGATGAGCGCCTCTCTGGAGAAGCGCCGGGCGGTCTCCCGCCAGCGCGCCCTGCGCGAGGCGTTCGCCGAGGGACGCCGGGTCCTGGAGCGCATCCACCGCCTGGGCCTGATCACCGAGCGCCCCGATCTACAGTGGCTCGCCTACACGATCGGGTCGTCGCTCGATCTGAGCGAGCGTGCCGGAGCGCGCGCCGAAGCCACGCTGCTGGAGGCAGGCCGCTTCCTCGAAGCAAGGGAGCGCGAATTCCGAGGCCCGCGACGCTCGAACGTCGTCGACCTCGCACGCGCGCGAGCGCGGATCCAGGCCCAGCGCGCGAGCGAGAGGAGGCGCGAGCCATGATGCCCGAGGACCACGTCTACGCGAGCGCGTTCGAGGTCGTGCAACGCGCCAAGGCGCTCGCGGGGGACATCCAGGCCCACATCGCGGAGGCGGAGCGGCACACGTCCCCCGAGGTCGACGAGCTGGAGCGACTCGCGGCTTCGCTGCGAGACATCATCCACGTGTCCGCCTTCGTCGCCGGCCAGCTCGAGGGCGGGCTCACGAAGGAGTTCGCGGCCGAGGCACGCAAGGCGGCGAACTCGACACTGAGCCATCTGCTCGACGAGGAGCTGGAGTCGTGAGCGATCGCGAAACACCCGAGCCGCAGGTCGCCGCCGCGCTCCTCGTCGACTTCGCGGGCGACATCGAGGACCAGGTCAGCGAGCTCGAGGAGGCTGCGGACGCGATTCTCGAGCAGGTCGAGCGGGTCAACGTCGTCGCCGCCGCGGTACTGGAACTCGCTCGGTCGATGAAGCGGGAGGCGGAGCGGGCGCGAACGTAAGGCCGAAACGGCGCAGATGGGGTGTTCATCACCTCACCTGGAGGGCGTGCGTAGACTTCAACGCTACGCACGCCCGCGGCGCCGTCGCGCGGGACCGGCATCCCCGCGCCTGAAGAGGCAGGCCGCATGGCAATCGATCGCACCGGTACCGTGGAAGAGATCCCCGGCAGCTCGCCGACCCGCTACCGCGGACGCATCCGGCTGGGGGACGGCTCGCGCCCGCGCGTGCCCGTGCCCGATCCCCTCTGCTTCGACCGGGAAAAGGCGGGCGCGTACGTCCGGCGGATCCAGGACCTCGAGAACGAGCGCGGGCTACTTCTTGCCAAGAAGCGGAACGCGGCGCCCGCCGGCGAGACGGTGGATGCCTGGTTCGGGCGGTACTTCGCGTGGCGCAAGACGCGCGGGTTCGTGGTCACCCGCGACGTCGAGACGCGCCTCCGCCGCTTCGTGGTCGACCGGCTGGCTGGCAAGCCCATGGCCTCCGTCACGCGCGACGACATCGAGGGCATCGTGGGCGTGCTCGACGCCGAGATCGCGCTCCGGACTCGCTACTACGAGGAGCTGGGCGAAGAGGACGACGACGAGGGGGGCCGCAAGCCGGGGCTGTCGTGGAAGACGGCGCTCAACGCGTGGAGCGACATCACCTGCGCCTTCGACGAGGCGTGCAACTCGAAGGAGCGGAGCCTGCGCACGCTCGACCGCGATCCGACCGACCGCGTCCGTGGGCCGGAGCGCGGCATCGAGCGCGAGAAGCCCTTCCTCTTCCCGAGCGAGCTCGCGGCGCTGCTCGCCTGCCGCGACGTCCCGCTGCACTGGCGCATCATGTACGCGGTCGCGGCGTACGCGGGGGCGCGCGCCAACGAGCTCGCCGCCCTCGTGGCCGCAGACGTCGACCTTGAACACGGCCGGCTGTCCATCACGAAGCAGGTCGACCGGAACACCGGCAAGCTGCGTCCGACGAAGACGAAGCGGACGCGGACCGTGGACATCGAGCCGACGCTCTTGGCTCTCGTCCGGGTGCTCGTCGAACGGGCGGGGGAGGGGAGGCTGCTGCGCATGCCGCCCGACGAGGACCGCGCCGACCTGCTTCGGCGCCACCTGCGGGTCGCTGGCTGCGCGCGCGAGGCCCTCTTCGCCGACGACGCGCAGCGTGCGCCGATGCGCTTCCACGGGCTACGCGACACGTGCCTGACCTTCATGGCAATCCGCGGCGACGAGCCGCTGCGCATTCAGTGGCGCGCCGGGCACACGAGCTTCGCCATGACCGAGAAGTACATCTCGCAGGCCCGCCGGTTCGAGGCGGGGTTCGGGACGCCGTTCGCGCCCCTGCCTCAGGCGCTCTTCGAGCGGTCCACCAACCGGTCCACCGGACTGCCTGTCTCAAGGGCAAGTACCGGTAATTGTTCAGCGACCCCAACGGGAATTGAACCCGCAGAAAGACGGAAGGACGCGGAATCTGCCGGGGATTCGCGTAACGAGCGAGTGGAGGGGAGCGCACCTAAGTCCGCGAACCTACGTGGAACGGTCCACGTGGACCGAGCGCTCCGATTGGTGCATTCACGACGGCGGTAGCCTGGGTACCGTCACGAAAGCGAGCGCCCCGCCGTGGACGAGACGGCGAGGCGCAGAAAGCACGAGGACGATTCGTGCCCGAGAGTAAAGCCAAGGAGAAGGCGCCGGTTGGCAAGTCGACGCCACGCCGTCGTGGGTCGCTGGTGCGCACGTACGACGACCGCAAGGAGTTGCGGCGCGACGTGAAGCGGCAGGCTGTGCGTGACCTGAAAGCTGTCTTCGGGCGGAACCTGCCCGCGTATCTCTGGGCGAGGCCGACAACGATGTCCGTCCCGAATGTCGAACGGTCCGCCCAAGCCGCGTACGCGCGCGCGCGAGGGGCTCTCCGAGCCCTTCTTAGGGCCGCTCCGGCCGGTACCGTCTGCGGGCCGTGCACGGCCTTCGTCCACGAGCATCGCGGCGCCATTGAGACGCTGACGCGCGACGCAGAGGACGGACGGGGCGCCCATTGGCGCCAGCATACCGCCGAGCGCACCTCGACCGTCGCGCGTGTCGTCGACACGTGGGGGTCGGTGACCTGGCCGATCGACGGGGCGAAGCGAACCCTGACCGTCAGGGAGCTCGCGTGCATCGCACTGCTCCAGGGAGCCGTGCCGCCGCCGAGTGCCAGCGACGTCGCGGCCTGTATCGACGCGATCGCACGTCAGGTGCGTTCCGCGCTCGCGCGCAAGTAGGGCACGCGAAACCACCGCGGATCGTCGTGCCTGGCGAGTGCGCACCACGAGCGCACCCTGCACATCATCATGACTGAGCTCACGACGTACGAGCTGGCGCTGGCGCTGGCCGCGCGCACCGGCTGCGACCCGCGCACGGCTGCTCGCGCTCTACGCGAGGGTCCCGACGCGATCCGGACGACGCTTCTCCGCGAGCGCCTTTCGCGGGCGATGGGCGAGATGGGGATTGCGTCGCGCCTGGGCGCCCGGATCGGGGACTGAAGGACCGATCGAGGCGAGGACGACGCCGATGCTTTTGCACGAGGTCCTACGCGCCCGCGCCGCCGCGCTGCGCGCCGAGGCTGACTTGCTCGACGGCTTGGCCGAGCAGAGCTGCCGCACGGCGCTGGGTGCGGCCGTCATCACGACCTCCAACGCGGAGGTGGAGTTCCCCGGTCTCACGTCGCGCGCGTTCGCCGACGCCGGGCGCGCCGGCCACTTTCCCGCGTTCAAGAGTGGCAGGAAGCTCGCCGCTCGTCGCGAAGACGTCGCACGCTGGCTCGAGTCGCGGCGCGTGCGGCCACGGGCTAAGCGCCGACCGCCGGTCGACCACGAAGCGGCGTACGCCACGCTCGTGGGGGGTGCTCGATGACCGACGTACATCGCCGCGCCGCTCGGCGTGAGCGCGAAGCCGCTGAGGTCCTCGGCGGGCGCCGCGTGCGTTACCGGCCCCGCTACGTCTCGATGCCCGACGTCGAGCCCATCAGGCTCGACGATGGCAGCGTGATGGTTCCGGAGTCTGCCACCAGAGCCAAGCTGCCAAAATGGCTCGTCGCAAAGGTAGCCCAGGCGCGCAAGTACATACCGGGCGCCGTCCCGTGCGTGGTGTTGTCCCAGACTGGCGGCGAAGCACTGGCGCTCGTTCCCCTGCGTGATTTGGCGCGCCTGATTGGGATTCGCTCGCCCGCCGCCGGCGAGCAATTGTCGTTGCTGCTCGGGAGGACATCGACGTGATGGCGGCAGACGACCTACCGCCGTTCGCCATCGACCAGGCAGCGAACGACGCCGCGCTTCCGCCGCCGCACAATGACGACGCCGAGCGCGCAGTGCTCAGCGTCGTGATGATCGACCCCGGCGCGCTCGCGAAGGTGCGTGACTACCTGTCACCGGAGCACTTCTACTCGGAGGCGCACCGGCGCCTCTACGAGGCATGCCTCGACCTCGCATCGGGCGGACCTCCGGATGTCGTCCGCGTGGCTGCCTGGCTCCGTGACCATGATCGCGTCGCTCAGGTCGGGGGCGTGGCGTACCTCACCGAGGTGCTCAACTCGGCGCCCGTCGCCGAGAACGTCGTCCGATACGCGGAGCTCGTACGCGAAAGCTGGAGCGCACGGCAGGGCACGTTCATCAGCCAGCGTGTCGACGCACAACTTCGTGCGGGCCTCGAACCGCGAGGCGTCCTTGCTGCGGCTGCCAACGATCTGGCGAAGCTCGCGGAGGACGGAACCACGCGAGGGCCGGTCCGCGTTCTCACTGCCGCCGAACTCTGGGCGCCACGCCCGCCGGTCCCCTTCGCAGTTGCTCGCATCCTGCCGCGCAGCGGCGTCGCGATGCTCGTCGCGACGGGATCGAGCCTCAAGACGTGGGCGGTCCTCGACCTCGTCATCGCGAAGGCGACGGGCGGCAAATGGCTGGGGCGCTTCGAGTGCGAGAAAGGCCCTGCGCTGTTCGTCGACTGGGAAAGCGGCGAGGACGAACTCGCCAGACGGCTTCAGCGTCTCTCGCCAGAACCTGTTGACGGAGTCGCAGCGGTCAGTATGCCATCGCTATTCCTCAATTCACCTGGATTCGAGACCGCGATTCGGCGTCTCGCCGAGACGTACTCGCTTATCGCGTTTGATTCACTTGCCGGCGGCACGGTGGATCTCGACGAGAACGACGCGCGGTTCGCGCGGGCGCTCTACATGCTGAAGGGCATCGCGACGGCGACGGGCAGCACCGTGGTGGTGCTGCACCACACGAGAAAGGCGAAAGAGGGCGACGACGAGCGCGAGCGCCCGCGCGGTACATCGGCGCTCTTCGCGGCCGTCGATGTGGTGCTCCAGCTCTCGCGTGCACGCGATGGCGTCTTCCGGTGCACGCAGACGAAGGCTCGCGGCGGGAAAGCAGTCGAGCCGTTCGACGTGACCGTCGAGGATATCGACGAGCGGGCGACGAGGGTCGTTGCACTCGACTCTCAGAGCGCGATCGACGATGAGGCGAGCGACGTACGGTCGGTCAACGCGACCAAGTCCCGGATCGTCCAGCTTCTCGCATCCGAGAAAGACATCCGCAGCGCCAACGAGGTGTGTCGTCGGCTGAAAGGAACAAAGGCCACCAAGCTGGAGGCCCTCCACGAACTCGAGGAGCGAGGCACGGTCGTCAAGGTCGATGGCGTCTATCGACTTACATCGGAGGTCAAATGAAAGCGGTTCGAACCGGTTCGCGAACCAGTCCGTACCGGTTCGGCGGTTCCGCCACCCTTAGGTGGCGAACCGCGAACCGCCTGACCGAGCGGATGGGGACCTCCGTCGTGAAGGAGGCCAAGCCCCTCCCTGACGTCAGCCCGGAACACATCCCGACCCTTGGGGTCCCATCCCCTCGCTGGGCCATGGTGTGCCACCACATCGCGGGGTGGACTGGGTCGATCGGTCCACATGACTCCTCGGGCACCCACGATCGCCCGACGTTAGTTGCAGATTTCACACGGGTGCATTGCCCGTACGGCGGTGCCCATCAGAGCGCCCGCGCCGCCCGCCGCGCCTGGCGCCGCCACCGCGCGCTGCGGACGCATCCTGAGGCCGCCCAGGCGCCGCGCGGGGCATCGACGCGGGAGGGCGACCGATGACGGTCGAGCGCAGCCACGGCAAGGCGCGCCCCACGCTCCCGCGCTCGAGCGACCTGCACACGCCGGAACCCGCAGCGAAGCCGACGGACGGCCGCGGGGCGCACGGGCACTTCGCGGCGGGCAACCCGATCGGGGTGGGCGCCCGCTTCACGCACACCGTGAGAAAGTCGCTCGGCGCCCAAGCGGCGACGGGCGATGCCCTCGTCGTCGCCCGCGACGCCCGCCGCGTCTTCGGGCACGTGTTGGCCGCCCTCCCGTCCGACGCCGCGCCGGTGCGGGCGCTGCTCGCCGTGTACGCCCGGCACCAGGCGCTCCACGCCTACTACACGTTGCGTGCCGAGGCGGCCGGCCTGGACACCCCGGCGGGCCTGAAGCTGCTCGAGGTTGCGGATCGCCAGAGCCAGCGCGCCGAGCGCGTGCTCGTCACGGTTCACGACCTGGCCCGTGTGCACGCCGCGCGAAGGCCGGACACATGGGCGCTTCCGCCCGGCTTCGAGCTCGTCGAAGAAGACGCGCCCAAGGAGTAACCCCAGAATGCTGCCGTTTGATGAACCGCGCCCCACGCCTGTCCCCTACGAAGACGAGGTCTCGCGACGCCTGCTACTGCGGATTCAGCGCGACGTCGGATCCATCGAGGTCGTCCACCAATGGCTCGGAGATAAGCCAAACGACGTCATCCAGATTGCACGAATCCGACCCGAGCACCCCGTCTTCACCATCACGCTTCCCTTCACGGCTCTCGCCGACCTTCGCAATGCCCTCGACCTCTTTGCGGAGCGCGTCCACACTCGCCGCTCCACGCTTTCCAAGAAGGCGACTCGCGTCGCCCCGCTTCCCCCCACGCAACGCCGAGGCGTCCGATGATGCCCGTGCCCCGCTGGCGCGTGCCGCTCACTGGCGCGAGATACCCGAGTTACTTGCTGCTGCGGGATGACCGACTAGAGGCCCTCGTCATCGAGTACGGAGCGCCACTCAGCTCGGCCCGCCACTGGATCCCCCGCGCTCAGCTCGTCGACTGGCTGGCGGCTGCCGAGAACGTTCACCATCTCGCGGGGTGCCGAGATTCGGTACGGGCGGCGATTCAGTGGATCAACGAAAAAGAAAGGTAGCCAATGGCGACACTCCAACAAGCCCAGACCTTGCTCACCAACAGCCTCTCTTGGCAACCGCGCGGACAGGCGCCGGTCGATGCGTCCGCGTTGGCTCAGTCGCGCGCCGTCCTCACGAACGCGGTGACCGGCTACATCGGCGTATTCGCGAATCCACCACGCGGCTTCATGCAGCAGGCCGACCTGCTTCGAAGCTGGACTAGCATCTACCAAGACGCATTCACTCGCGCCGAGATCTCGCATCGGTACGCGTGCGCGGCCCTCAACATCTCAGTCCCCGCGCCGTTGCCCTTCGACCCGTCTTCCGCAACCAAGACGACCCTGGTCGGCCGGCTGAACACGGCAATCGCCGCCGTTCCAGCCAGCGCGCCGACGTTGCTGGCCATCTTGAACACCAACTTGGCCGCGGTCCAGTCGACGTATGGCTCTGGCCCGCCGGCGCAGAACGACGCGAGCGCGCTGGCAGCTGCGCAGACGACCGCTCAAGTGGCGCTCGACGCGGCGGTCGCCGACATGCAGATCTTGGCGCCCTATCTCGGATTCGTCCAGCAGTAGAAGCACACCAAAGGAGATCGACGATGAGTTTGCTGAGTATGATGGCATGGGCCGAGAAGCAAGGCATTGGACCGGCCCAAGTTCGCCTGGCGATTGCACGAGTGGCCGACATGCCTATCTCGCACGACGACCGCAGCATCGATGTCTACGTCCGCGCCGCGGCGGCCGGCGTCACGGATCGCGCGATCCGGGCGGCGCTTCGAAGCGACAATGAGGAACCCGATCCGCTCGTTCGGAAGAAGGGGAAGAAGAGGAAAATGAAAAACAAAAAAAAGATGTCCTCGCTCGCGGCGCCTCTACGCCTCGTCAACATGGCGCGCCTCGAACGCAGCGTCTCTAGGCTCACCGGAGCGTCGCGCTCCCGCCGCGACCCGCCCGTCTCGGCCGAACAGAACGCCTGCGCCCGCGCACTCGGGTTCGCCAGCGTCGCGACGATGCAACGCTCGCACGCGCGCGCCCACCGCAACGCGTGGGACGAGAGCGAGCGGAGTGGCGAAGACATCGCACGAATGAACTCGAGCGAACAGATCGCGGAGCGCCTTGGCCTTGGAAGCCTGACCCCGGCGGCGATGCGCGGAATGACCGCCCTCGCCAAGGCAGCAGCCGTCGCCAGGGACCAACCGCCTCCGCCGACGATCGACCTGTCGAAGCTGGACCCGACCGGCATCGCCGCCCTGGTGGCTGCTGGGAGACTCGGTGACCGATGACTATCCCGGCTTGGCTAGACGACCCCGAGAGGATCGAAGCCTTCAAGACCGCTGCCGCCGCGGACGCCGCAGCGGCGGAGGCGCTTGGACGCGTGGCAGAAGCCGAGCGCGAGCTCGCCGCAGCACGGGCGGAGCGGGAAAAGGAGCACAAGCAACTCGCCGTGGCCCAGCGGGCTCTGGCCACCGGCGGCAAGCCAGCAGAGACAACGTGGACGAAGACGCGGACCGCGTTGGATCTCATCGCCGCCCGCGTCGCGTCGATCGAGGCCGCGTTGGCCGACGCGGGAGCGGCCCACTCCCACGCCGTCGCCAGCTCGAACGCGGCGCACGAGCGGCATACAAGGCTTTGGGACCAATGCGCTGAGGCTTACACTTGCCGGCTGCTCGAGGAGCAAGAACGTCTCCTTCACGCAGCGGCCGTGAAGAGGGCGGAGGCGGACGCCTTCTTTCGTGAACATCTCCAAGGCGATCTTTCTGGCCCGGAGCACCGATTCTCTCTCCATCACTTCGACGCCGCGCGACGCGCTGCACGCGATCAAACGTTTCACGCGATCACGAGCATCTACGATCTACCACTCCTCCCCGAGGAGCTCGTTTCAGAGCGTCGGCGCGCGCGCGGTGTCACGGCCGGCTGGGGGCGACTCTCTGAAAGCGAGCAACTCGCCCTCGCACACATCTACTTGACTCTCGGAGACCAGACCCCTGTAGCCCTCGGAACCCCGTGGAACACGAGCCAACGCCGGTGGCTCATCCTATGTGGAATTCCACAAAGCCTCTGGCCAGCCCACCCCTCGGCGTTGCTCGAAGTCGAGCCGGACCAACTGGTCATCGAGGAACTCAAGAGAGGGCTCGTGCGCGCTCTCAACATATGCGCTGCACACGGACGTGCCTTCGACGAGTCGGAACTGCGTCGACGGTTCAGCATGCCCGTTCCCATGCATCCCGCCGCGCCGCCGAACGACGCGCTCGCAGCCGCGCACCGCGAGCGCACACACCTTCGATGATCCCCCGCGAGCTGGTCTGCTTCGTCTGCTGGCGCCCGGTCTTCGTCACGATCGAGCAATTCCAAACGATGTCCCTCGTGGGGCTCAAACGGGTGCAACTCGTACACACCGAATGCCGCAAAACGCTCGTCCGCCCGGAGGCAAACTGATGGCGGTTCGCAAGCTGTCCTTCGTGCGGTTCTGCACCGACGTACTCCATCTGGAGCTCACGGCCGCGTGGCGCGTCCTTCTGAAGGTCGCGATCGACGGCGTGCAGCTGCGAGAGCTCGAGGGGGAGGAGCGCGAGCTCGCGCGCGCGCTCTTCGGCGAGGTGGAGACGATCGACCCGCGCGTGCGGCGGGTGCTCGTGTGGAGGCTGGGGCGCGCGGCGGGGAAATCGACCATCGCTGCCGCCTTGGCCGTCTACTCGGCGTTCACGGTCGACCTCTCGCGAGCCGGCCGTGGGCAGATTCCTTGCGCCTTCGTCGTTTCCCCATCGAAGCCGACCGCCAAGATCGCGGTGACGATCGCGCGGGAGCTCGTGCGCGAGACGGACCTCGAGCGGTTCGTTCGCGACGACACGAACGAGGGCTTCACGCTCGAGCGCCCTGACCGCCGTATCGTCGAGATCCGGTGCGTCGCCGCGAGCAAAGGCGGCGCGAACGTGCGCGGCCGCGACGTCGTGGTCCTGGTGCTCGACGAGTCCGAGTTCTTCGCAAGCGAGAACGATACCTACGCGGTCACGGACCGAGACCAGATCGCGGCGGTGATGCCGCGTCTGCTCGGCTTCGTCCTCTGCATCTCCACGCCATGGCCGACGGAGAACTTCACCGCCGAGAGCTTCGAGCGCAACTTCGGGCACCCGCAAGACGCGCTGGCCGCGATCGGCACGTCGATGCTCATGAGGCCATCCGAGCAGCTTGCCCAGGACATCGCCCGCGAGAGCGCGCGCGACCCCGAGAGCGCAGCGCGCGAGTACGAATGCAAGGCGGGGGGGCGCGGCGGCTCCCGCCTCTTCGACCCCGGCGCTGTCGATGCGTGCGTGGTCCCAGGGCGGCCCCTCGTGGTTCCAGCGCCCTACGGCGCGGCCATCGGGTGCGGCGGGGACTTGGCGATGGAGCGCGACTCAAGCGCCATCGCAGTCGTCGGCAACACGGCCGGTGTCTACGAACTCCTCGAGGTGGACGAGCTCCGTCCCACGCGGGAGACGCCGCTCGTCCCCGCCTTCGTGATCGAGCGGTTCGCCGAGATCATGAAGCGCCACAGCGCGCGCTCCATCGCGATGGACGCCCACTACAGGCAGTCCGCGATCGAGCACCTCTCGCCACGCGGACTTCGGCTTATCGATGCCCCGCCGGGCGCGCAAGGAAAATACGACACTCACCTCCACGCGCGCTCCATCGTCCACGCCGGACGATTGCGGATCCCGCCGATGCCGCGACTCGTCGCACAATTCAAGGCCATCACCGCTACACCGCTCCCGGGCGGTGGCACGCGCATCTCGTCACCGAGGCGCGCCGGAGGAGCGCACGGAGACCTCGTGAGCGCGCTGGTGCTCGCGCTGTTCGAATGCCGTGACTTCAGCGGCCGCGCCGCGCGGCTCGACGCGTCGCTCTTCATGCCCATTCGGACGCGGTCCGCCGATTACGGCAACCTTTTCGGAAGCTCGCGGGCGCCGCCGCCGCCGCGCGCCCCGCAGCCCAACGCGACCCTCGTCCCGCGCGCGCCCGGCGAGCAACCCACCGTCGTGCGGCTCCCCGCCGCGCCGACCTACCAGCCCAGCGGCCGCGGGTGGGGCAACGGATGGGGCGGTGGCGTCTTTTGAGAGAACGTGTGACACGCATCAAAAAAAAATCGTAAGGAGAGACAAGAAATGGCAACTCAGTACAACGGAATATCGACCAATATCGCATCGTCGTCCGCGCGAATCATCTCGTCATCGACCAACACGAACCCAATCGTTGTCACCGCAAACGGACACGGCCTGACAACCGGTGATTTGGTCGACATCACCGATCACTTCGTCAACACCAACGCCAACGGCGTGTGGCAGGCCACCGTCGTCGACGCGAATCGGTTCTCGATTCCGCAGGTCGGCAATGGCGTCGGCGGCGCGACTGGCGGCGTGCAACCGCTCTCGTTGGGACCGACATTTCAGATGCCGTCACCGGGCGACCTGCGCAGCGCGGCCAGCGTCAACACGGCACTTCAG
>Ga0070730_10003831_pt1 | contig 13371 bp, 8 predicted proteins | sample Coa_R1_3_FD_66447 | JGI IMG/M metagenome (GOLD analysis project Ga0070730, IMG submission 66447) | Surface soil microbial communities from Centralia Pennsylvania, which are recovering from an underground coalmine fire - Coalmine... | ecosystem: Environmental > Terrestrial > Soil > Unclassified ...
CCAACGAGCTGACGAGCATCAATCCCGCGGCCGCCGCGGCGCAACAGATTCTGGTGGGCGGCGTGGCGGGCGGCGTCGGCACGACGATCCAGGTGCTCGAGCCGGGACAGCCGGTCAATTCGTTCTTCGTCTGCCCGCAAGTGTATCAGAGCGGCAAGCCGGTCGAGGGCAAGTTCACCAGCCTCGGCGATTCCGTCGTGACCGGCTGCGACTCGCGCTCGCTGCGCGCGTTCCACGATCCGGCGCCCAAATGGATCCTGGGACACTCGTCCTACTTCAATTACGGCAAGTTCGACCTGAGCTTCACGCTCCGCGCGTGGCTCGGCAACTATGTCTACAACAACGTCGCCTCGAACCTCGGCAACTACCACGCGGTACAGGCCAGCGGCTCGCCCTACAACCTGTCCTCGTCGGTGCTGAAGAGCGGCTTCGTACAGCCGCAATATCTGTCGGACTACTACGTCGAGAACGCCTCGTTCCTGCGCATGGACAACATCACGCTCGGCTATGCCTTCAAGTATCATGGCCAGGACGTGCGCGCCTCGGCGACGCTCCAGAACGCATTCACGATCACGGGCTATAGCGGCGTCGACCCGACCTCCGGCCTGAACGGGATCGACAACAACATCTATCCGCGGGCGCGCACGCTGACCGGCGGCCTGACGGTGCGGTTCTGACCATGAATCCGACTACTTCGAGGCGGGATGGAATTATGAAGACCACACACTGGCGGACCATGTTCGCGGTGTTTGCCCTGCTCGGCCTGGCGAGCTGCACGAATTTGACCGTCGAGCCCAAGAGCAGCGTGACCGAAGCGAACATCTTCAGCGACCCAAACTCCTATCGCGCGTTCCTCGCCCGCATCTACGCCGGACTCGCGCTGAGCGGTCAGGCAGGCGGCGCCGGATTGCCGGATATCTCCGGCATCGATGAGGGATTTTCGCAGTACCTCAGGCTGTACTGGGAGACCGAAGAGCTGCCCACCGACGAAGCCGTGATCGCCTGGGGGGACATCGGGCTGCCGGAGATGAACACGCAGACGTGGACGTCGTCGAGCCGGATGGTGGTGGCGATGTACTACCGCGTGTACTTCCAGGTTGTACTCGCCAACGAGTTCCTGCGCCAGACAACCGACGCGAAGCTCGACGAGCGCGGCGTGGTCGGACCGCTCCGGACCCAGATCGCCACGTATCGCGCGGAAGCGCGGTTCCTGCGCGCGCTAAGTTACTGGCACGGCATCGATCTGTTCGGCAACATCCCGCTCATCACGGAGAACGATCCGATGGGCGTGGCGCCGAAGCAGAGCACGCGCGCCGATATCTACAACTACATCGTGAGCGAGCTGACCGCGATTCGCGGCGACCTGCCGCCCGCCGGCCCGTCGTCGTACGGGCGGGCCACACCGGCCGCGGCCGACATGCTGCTGGCCGAGGTCTACCTGAATGCGAAAGTGTATACGGGGACGGATCACTCCGCGGACGCGCTGACGGCGGCGCAGAACGTGATTTCGTCGGGGACGTACAGTCTGGATCCCAAGTATCAGCACCTGTTCCAGGCCGACAACAACACGTCGCCCGAAATCATTTTTGCGGTCACACAGGACGGCAAGCGGACGCAGACGTACGGCGGCGTGACGTTCCTCGTGCACGCGTCCTGCGGCGGCAACATGAACAGCGGCGCCTACGGCGTCGACTACTGCTGGTGGGGACTGCGCCTGAAGCCCCAGGCTGACAGCTTCTACGCTGCGGGCGACAAGCGCGCGTCCTACTTCTTCACCAACGGGCAGAATCTCGCTGTCAACAGTATTTCCAACTTCAACGACGGCATCGCGGCCCCGAAATTCCAGAACGTGACTTCGGGCGGCGCCGCCGGCTCGGACCCGACGTTCGTCGATACCGATTTCCCGATGTTCCGGCTCGGTGAGGCGTATCTGATTTACGCCGAGGCCCAGCTACGGGGCGGCGGCGGCAGCCGGGCGACGGCACTGGGTTACGTCAACGCACTTCGGACGCGTGCCTATGGCGATACGACGGGCAACATCACCGACCCGCAGCTGACGCTCGACTTCCTCCTGGCCGAGCGCGGGCGCGAGCTGCTGTGGGAAGCCCACCGCCGTACGGACCTGGTTCGGTTTGGCAAATTCACCGGCGGGAGCTACGTGTGGGCGTGGAAGGGCGGGACGGTGGCGGGTGCCAGCACGCCGGCAACGCTCGACCTCTATCCGATTCCAGCATCCGAGCTGATCGCCAATCCAAACCTGGTGCAGAATCCAGGCTATTGAACGAAGGCCGGATCTGAGCAGTGATGCACGGATGTAAGACCGCCGCCGCGGCAATGTTGGTCGCGGCGGCGGCTTGTTCCCAGCAAGGCGAGAAGCGTATCACGGGCTCGCCGCCGCCCGACCGCCCCGCGCTCGCGCAGACCTATCGGCCGAGCGGACACATGGCTGCCGGCGACGTATTCGTCCACCTGTTCGAATGGCGGTGGCCCGACATCGCCGCCGAATGCGAGAACGTCCTCGGCCCCGCCGGATTCAAGGCCGTGCAAATCTCCCCGCCCGAAGAGCACAGCATCACGCCGACGCACGACTGGAGCGAGCGCTACCAGCCAGTGAGCTATAGCCTCGCGCGCAGCCGCTCGGGCGACAGTGTCGCGTTCGTCGACATGGTGAATCGCTGCAACGCGGTGGGGGTTGGCATCATCGCGGACGCCGTGATCAATCACATGACGAACTTTCCCAGTCCGGGGACCGGCAGTAACGGCACGGCGTACTCGAAATACGACTACCCCGGCCCGCCTCCGCTCTACAGTCCAAGCGACTTTCATACGCCCTGTATCGTCGACAATTACCAGGATGCCGCCAACGTGCAGGACTGCGAGCTGCTCGGCCTGCCCGACTTGAACACCGGCCTTGCGACCGTGCGACAGAAGATTGCCGACTATCTGGTCAAGCTCGCGCGCCTCGGCGTGGCAGGCTTTCGCATCGACGCAGCGAAGCACATCCAGCAAGTCGAGCTCAACGATATTCTGGCCAGAATGAACGACACGCTGATGGCAGACGGCAGACCGCTTCCGTACGTGTTTCTCGAGGTGATCGGCGGCGCGAACGAAGCGCTCTCACCGCAGGACTATTATGGCGAAGGTTACAGCTCGGGCGGCGCCGCCGACATCACCGAGTTCACTTTCACCGGCGTCGGCAACAAGTTCCGCAACATCAATGGCGAGCACATCTCGCAGCTCAATCCCAATGGTCCACCGGGCAACCAGTTCTCCGCCGCGGCGTGGGGGCTGATGCCGTCGGATAAGGCGGTCGTGTTCCTCGAGAATCACGACACGCAGCACAACTGCGGCTTGAGCTACCGCGACGGCAACGTCTTCCGCAACGCCAACGTCTGGATGCTCGCGCAGCCGTACGGCTATCCATCGATCCTCTCGAGCTATGCATTCAACTGTCCAGCCGAGAACGCGATGGGGCCGGTGTCGGACGGGAATGGCTGGACCCTCCCCGTGACGTGCGCGGCGAGCATCGACAGCGCGACGACGTCCGGTCAATGGGTCTGCGAGCACCGCGATCCGTCGATTCTCAAGATGGTCGGCTTCCGGCACCTGGTCGCTGGCACCGACATCAATCATTGGTGGGACAACGGCGCCAATGCGATTGCGTTCTCGCGCGGCGCCAAAGGTTTTGTCGCGATCAACGACGAAACCACGAGTCTCGACACGACCGTCACGACCGGCATGGCCGCCGGGACGTATCTCGACCTCATTGCCGGCACTCCGATTCAAGTCGATTCCACAGGCTCGGTGCACCTCACTCTTCCCGCGAGATCTTCCATTGCGATCGATACTGCTACTCGCCAGTAGCGCCCTGCTTGCCTTTCCCCTCCAGGCCCAGCGGCGAGCCGACGTCGCGCGCTGGGAACGAGACGCTCAGAACGTCACGATCATTCGTGACGATTGGGGCATCGCGCACGTCTATGGCAAGACCGACGCCGACGCGGTGTTCGGCATGGAGTACGCGCAGGCCGAGGACGACTTCAATCGTATCGAGACCAATTACCTGAATTCGCTGGGCCGCCTGGCAGAGGCCGAGGGCGATTCGGTGATCTTCCAGGATTTGCGGCAGCGCCTGTTTATCGACCCCGACTCTTTGCGCGTCGAGTATCGCGCGAGCCCGCCGTGGCTGAAAAAGTTGATGGACGCGTTCGCCGACGGCTTGAACTACTTCCTCTATAGGCATCCCGAGGTGAAGCCGCGCGTCATCACACATTTCGAGCCCTGGATGGCGCTCTCGTTCACTGAAGGGAGCATCGGCGGCGACATCGAGCGCATCAACGTCCGCGATCTCGCCGCCCTTTATGGCGACTCGGCGACGGCCGCGCATACGAGCGGCGACGGTGCGGGAGCCGACTTCGAAGCCGATCCGTCGGGGTCGAACGGGATCGCCATCGCGCCGCAGAACACCGCCGATCATCACGCACTCTTGTGGATCAATCCGCACACCTCGTTCTACTTCCGCTCCGAGGTGCAGATGGTGAGCGACGAAGGGTTGGACGCGTACGGCGCGGTCACCTGGGGGCAGTTCTTCATCTATCAGGGCTTCAATCCCACCGCGGGCTGGATGCACACCTCGAGCGGCGTCGACAACATCGACGAGTTTCTCGAAACCCCGCCGTTCCGCTCGCGCAGTATCACCGTGCGGTTCAAGACCGGCGCCGGAATGGCGAGCAAGACCTTCGCTGTGTCGTACTCGCCGCGGGGGCCGATTGTCCGGAAAGAGGGCGATCGGTCGGTGAGCGTCAGTCTGATGAACAGTCACGTAAACGCGCTGATTCAATCCTACACGCGCACCAAAGCGCGGAACTTTGCCGAGTTCCGTAAGATCATGGAGCTGCACACGAACTCGTCGAACAACACCGTGTTTGCGGACGCGGAAGGCAACATCGCGTACCTGCACTCCAACTACATCCCGCGACGTGACACGGCGTTCGACTGGACGAAACCGGTCGACGCGAGCAATCCACGCAGCGCGTATCAGGGAGTCCTTTCATTCGACGAGACGCCGAACGCGGTCAATCCGTCCAGCGGCTGGGTCTATAACTCCAATAACTGGCCCTGGTCGGCCGCGGGCGAAGGCGCGAGCCCCAAGCGCGAAGACTTTCCGCGCTATGTCGAGACCGGCACAGAAGAGACGGCGCGTGGATATCACGCGCTGCGGCTGCTCACCGGTAAGACTGGTTGGACCACACGCTCGCTTACCGCTGCGGCATTCGACAGCTATCTGCCGGCGTTCGAGCGCATGATCCCGCCGCTACTCGCCGCCTACGATCAACTCCCCGCGACCGACACGCTCAAGGCGAAGCTCGCTGAGCCCATCGCCGCGTTGCGCGGTTGGGACTATCGCTGGGGCGCGGAGTCGGTTCCGACCTCGGTCGCCGTGTTCTGGGGCGAGCGCGTCGGCCGGCGCGTCTTGCCGCAGGCGCGTGCCGCGCAAATCTCCGTCATGCAATACGTCGCGACATCGCGTGCGACGTCCGCCGATCTGCTCGAATCGCTCGCAACTGCCCTTGACGCGTTGACCGCAAACTTCGGCACGTGGAAGACGCCGTGGGGTGACATCAATCGCTTCCAGCGGATCAATGACGACATCGCGCCGCACTTCGACGACGCGGGGCCGAGCATCCCCGTACCGTTCACCGCGAGTGTGTGGGGCTCGCTCGCCGCCTTTGGCGCTCGGCCCTACCCGAATACGAAGAAGTGGTACGGGAGCAGCGGCAACAGCTTCGTCGCAGTCGTGGAATTCGGTGACAGCGTGCGCGCGCGAGCCGTCACGGCCGGGGGCGAAAGCGGTAACCCCGCTTCGCCGCATTTCAACGACGAAGCGGCGCGTTACGCCTCAGGCAACTTGCGGGATGTGTACTTCTATCGCGCGCAGCTCCAGGGGCATACCGAGCGCGAGTACCACCCCGGGCAATGACTACGACTTCAGCGTGATCAGGATGACGCCGTTCGTGCCCCGAATGCCCCATTCGGCGGTGCTCGCCGGATCCCTCAAGACGTCGATAGAGTCGATTTCGGATCGACTGATCGCGCCGAGATTGCTGCCGTTCCCCAGCGGCACGCCGTTCACGACGAACAGCGGCTCACCGCCGTCGTCGGACAATGTACTCACGCCGCGCAGATGCATGACCATACGGCCGTCCGCCGCGTGCGTCACGATCATTCCGGGCACGCGCGACGCGAGCAACTGCTCGATGGGTACGGACGGCGAGCGTGCAAGATCTTCCGCCGTGATGGTGGACCTGGGCGAAAGCGTGGCAATCCCGTTGTTCGATCTAGTGGAGCAACCCATCAGCGCGCCGAGCACGAATGCCGCGGGCAGAACAATGCGAAGTAGAGTCGAGTGCTTCATGAGAAACCTCCCTGCATATGCGTAGGGCAAGTTCCATACCCGGAATACTCGCGCTCCTCGTTACGGTCGCGACACTGCAGGCACAAGAGCGCGTGTATCTCGACCAGCAGGGGGTGATCCGCTGGCGTGATACAAAGAAGGAAGTGGCGCTCTTCGGGGCCAACTATGTGCTGCCGACCGCATCGGACTACCGGGCCGCCGGCTACGTTCACGGCGATCGCAAGCGGATGATCGATGAGGACATGGCGCAGTTCGCGCGCATGGGCTGGGACGGCCTGCGGCTGACGTTCTGGGGCGACTGGGAGGCGTCCGACTCGGCCGGCAATCTCCTCGCCAACGATCATCTCGATCTACTGGACTATCTGATCGCCCGCGCCAAGGAGCGCGGCATCTACATGCTGCTCAGTCCGATCCAGCTCTACAGCTCTACGTGGCCGGACGCGCTCGCGGACACGACGCCGCCTGGGTTTGGACGGCATTTCGGCAAGGCGCGCATGGGGACGGACCCGAAGGCGATCGCCGCCCAGGTCAACTACCTACGTCAGATCCTGAATCACGTGAACCCGTACACGCACACGGCCCTCAAGAACGAGCCGTCGATCCTCTTCATCGAGCTCGTGAACGAGCCGTGGCACCATCCCGAGGATCTCGCGGGCTCGGTCAGCTACATCAACGCGCTCACGGATGCCGTGCGCAGCACCGGTTGCCGCAAGCTCGTCTTCTATAACGTGAGCCAGGACTTTCGGATTGCCGAGGCGATTCGCCGGTCCAAGGCACAAGGCGTGACGTTTGGCTGGTATCCGACCGGCCTCAATTCGGGGCACGAGCTTCGGGGCAATTACCTGCGCGGCGCCGACGCCTACCCCGACATGTTGCGGCCCGAGCTCGCCGGGCTACCACGCATCGTCTACGAGTTCGACAGTCCCGATCTTCGCACCGGCACGATGTATCCGGCGATGGCGCGGACGTTTCGGAGCGTGGGTGCGCAGTTCGCCGCGATGTTCGCCTACGACATGCTGGCCACCGCCTCGCGCAACCTGGCGTGGCAGACGCATTACCTGAATCTCGTGTACACGCCGCGCAAGGCGATGAGCGCAATCATCGCGGCGGAAGCGATGCGGCGGTTGCCGCGAATGCAGTCGTACGGGCCGTATCCGCGGAACACGCGGTTCGGCGACTTCCACATTTCCTACGAAGGTGATTTAGGCGAGCTGGTCGCGCGCGATGCGTTTCTCTATACGAGTTCGACGACTGCTCAGCCTGCTGACCGCTCGGCACTACGGCGTGTTGCCGGCGTTGGATCGTCACCGGTAGTCAGCTACGAAGGCACAGGCATCTACTTCCTCGACAAGATCCGCGCCGGAGTCTGGCGACTCGAAGTCTATCCTGACGCGGTGCCGATTCGTGATCCGTTCGAGCAGCCGAGCGTCGACAAGATCGTGACGCGCGCAGCCAGGCGCGCATGGCCAATGACGATCACGCTTCCGGATCTGGGGCCGTCCTTCTCGGCGCGGCCGGTGACAGCCGGCAATCCACAGACCGTAAGAGCGCGCAGCGGATCATTTGTTGTCACGCCCGGCGTCTACGTGCTGAGCGTCCGCGGTCTGGACGCCACAACGCTGCCCGCCACGATAGGACACATCGCCTTCAAGGAATATCACGCGCCGCCGGACGATACTGTGCCGGATTCGCTCGTCCCGCGCACAGCGACCGACGATTCGGCTGGGCACGTCGATCCACGAGCGCCGCTGCGACTGTTTGATCCATCTGACGCATCGCGCCTCGCGTTCACCCGCATCGGCGATGCTGGAAGACGCGGTCTCTTCCGGATCGCCACGTCCCCGACCGGTCAGCCGATTTTTCATTTCGCGCTGCCGGTGGATTCGAACGGGCACGGCCCGGCCGATTACACCGCATCGCTCGTCATCAAGGATCGAATCGGTTCGAGGCAAGAAGCCATCAGGACAGCGAAGGAGATACGCATTCGGTTGCGCGGCTTGAGCGACCAGCAAACGCTGCATCTGACCCTGATGGAAGATGACGGCACGAGCTGGACCGCACCGATATCGGCAGACACCGATTGGCAGGACCAGGTCGTCCCGCTTGCGGGATTCACGATCGGGCGCGGCGTCCTCTTACCGGAAGGCTTTCCAGGCGAATGGAATTACTGGGTTGGGCCGGCCGAAGGACGCGGCGGCCCGGACGATCGGCCGCGGCTCGAACACATCGAGCGCCTCCAGCTCTCGTTACGTCCGGGAGAAGGACGCGGCGTCGAGGTCGAATCGGTCGCGCTGGGATTCGCCGAGCCGCTCGTCACCGCAACGGTGCACGTTCGCGTTCCCGAAGGCACCGGCACCGTCTATCTCGCCGGCAGCCTTCCCGAGCTTGGGCCCTGGCGCCCGGACGGTCGCGCTCTCACCGGCTCGGGCCGCGATCGTACGATCGCGCTGTCCGAGCCCGCCGGCACCACCCTCGAATACAAATTCACCCTGGGCACGTGGGACCGCGAAGCGTTGAGCAGCACCGGCAGCGTGCCACCGAATCACGTGCTGGTATTCGCGCGCGACACGGTCGTCACCCACGAGATTACCGCATTCAAACGCCCGGTCGCCGACTACATCGCCGATTGGCAGGGCTCTGGCGTGCTCGGCCGCCTGGTCTACTGGACGAACGTCCAGTCGAAATACCTTGGACCCGCGCGCAACGTCGAGATCTGGTTGCCGCCTGGCTACGACTCGACGACGAAACGATATCCGGTGCTGTACATGGCTGACGGCCAGAATCTGTTCGATCCGCGCATCGCGAACACGGGCGTGGACTGGGGAGTGGACGAGGCGATCGTGCGACTCGTGGGGCGTCAGGTCATGTCGCCCGTCATCGTCGTAGGGGTGTGGAACAGCAACGAACGCGGCGCGGAGTACTCGCCCTGGCAGCGCGCGCCTGACTACGCGCGCTTCCTGATCGAAGAATTGATGCCACGGGTCAACGCCCAGTTTCGCACGCTCACGGGCGCGCGCAACACCATGGTCATGGGCTCCTCGATGGGCGGGCTGCTCTCGTTCTACCTCGTCACTCACCATCCCGAAGCGTTCGGCGCCTGCGGCTGTATGTCGACGGCGTTCCTGCTGTCTCCCGCGATCGTCCAGCAATACTTCACGGGGGTGCCCAAGGTTGCGCATCCCGACACGACAGCGTACATCGAGCGGGACATCGCGGCGGGGCTGAAGGCGCCCAAGGGCGCACGCTATTGGTTCGACTTCGGTGGTCAGGGACTCGACACCAATTTCGGCCCGAGCCACGAGATCGTGCGACAGTGGCTGGTGCGACAGGGATTGAGAGAAGGGCGCGACTTCGTGATCCGCCGCTACGCGGACGCCACGCACAACGAGGCGTCATGGCGCGCCCGGCTCGACGACCCGCTCACTTTTCTATTTGGCGCTCGGCCTTGAAGGCGCGATAGGCAAACACCAGCATCAGCACGCCGAACACGAGCAGCACCAGGCCCCACCACAGATTTACATTGATCCCGAGCGAACGCTGGTATAGGGAAGCGGGCGTCAGCAGCCCATAGACCACCAGCACCGCACCGACAATCGCGAACATTCCGCCAATCGGGAACCGCACGTCGAGTCTCATAGCCTCACCAGAAGATCACGTTCAGTACGACCGATGCGACCAGAATGACGACCGCGAGCGCCACCGGCCGCTTGTACCACGGCAGATAATCTTCCTGTATCCGCGGCGTCAGTGAATAGACGAGGCCTCGCAGCTCGTCGTCCGTCTTCGTCCGTTTGGTGAACAGCGAGATCACGAGCGTTGCAACGAAGCAGCCGGTCCACGCAAACAGCGCGGTCCAGAAATTCAGCGCCATTTCGCTGGGGTAGGTGTGCAGTACCGCGCCGAGAAATCCGCCGTGAATCCCGGGCACGGCGCCGCGCGAAATCGTCAATCCATAATGCAGCGCCGCCGTGATCGTGCCCGTGAGCAGGCCATAAAACGCGCCGTGCCCCGTCGTGCGCCGCCAGAACATGCCGAGCAAGAATGTCGCAAATAGCGGTCCGTTTACGAACGAAAACACGAGCTGCAGCATGTCGAGGATGTTGTTGAACCGCGTCGCCGAATAGGCGGCGAGCACGCTCGCGCAAATGCCGAAAACCGTCGCGGCATGTCCCACGCGCAGATAGTGCGAATCCGGCTGTCCCGGCCGGATGTGCGACTGATAGATGTCGTACGTCCATACGCTGTTGAACGCCGTGACGTTGCCCGCCATCCCCGACATGAACGACGCCATCAGCGCCGTCAGTCCGAGTCCCAGCAGTCCCGGCGGCAGATAATGGCCGAGCAGCATCGGGATCGCGAGGTTGTAGTTTGGCTGGCCGTCGTTGCCGATGGGCAGAAAGCCGCCGCGCGCGACGTGCAGGCCAATCGCCAGCATCCCCGGGAAAATGACGAGCAGCGGCATCAGCATCTTGGGAACTGCCGCGATGAGCGGCGTACGACGGGCCGCGGTCATCGAGCCGGCGGCCATCGCGCGCTGCACCACGAGAAAGTCGGTGCACCAGTAGCCGAACGAGAGCGCGAACCCCAGCCCCATCACCAATCCGAACCACTCCATCCCCATCGGATTGTGACTCGGCGAGTCCATGTACTTCCACGTATGCGTCCAGGCGCCCGGAGCGAATCCGGCGTGCGTCGCGACCGTCGCGAGCTTCGCGGTCAGGCCGCTCCAGCCGCCGACGTCCTTGAGGCCGAGCAGCGTGAGGGGCAGAAATCCCAGCACGATGAGAAAGAACTGCAGCACCTCGTTGTAGATCGCTGACGTCAGGCCGCCCAGGAAGATGTAGACGAGCACGATGACGGCCGACAGCACGATGCTGCCGTGGAAGCTCCAGCCGAGCACCAGCTCGAACAGCTTGGCCAGCGCGTACATCGAGATGCCCGACGAAAAGATCGTCATGATCGCGAACGTGATGGCGTTCAGGGCACGCGTCTTTTCGTCGAAGCGAAGCTTCAGATATTCCGGGACCGATCGCGCGCGCGAGCCGTAGTAGAACGGCATCATGAACAGGCCGACGAACACCATCGCGGGCATCGCGCCGACCCAGTAGAAGTGGCTCGTCATGATGCCATACTTGGCGCCCGACGCCGCCATCCCGATCACTTCCTGCGCGCCGAGATTGGCGGAGATAAACGCGAGGCCGGCGATCCACGCGGGGATCGACCGGCCTGAAAGAAAGAAGTCTTCGCTGCTTCGAATGACGCGTCTCAGTGCCCAGCCGATGCCGAGCACGAAGACGAAGTAGATGATCAGGATCGCATAGTCGATCCCGCCGAGGGTGATGCGTTCCAGTTAGTGCGATCCCTTGGTCTTGATCTCGATCACGCCATTCGCCCCACGCACGCCGTACATCGATGTGTGGATCGGGTCCTTGTATGCCCTGATGTACTCGATGTCATGCGGATCGATGAAGTTCAGCCTGCCCTGCGTCACGTCCGTGGGCACGCCATCGATGACAAAGAGCGGCTCCTGACCGGAGAAGAACGACGTCGGTCCGACCATGCGCACGACGATCCCGCCGCCCCCGGCCTCGGTCACCGTGACGCCCGTGAGTTTGCCCGCGAGCAGTTGATCGATCGACGTCGCACCCCGCCGTGCGGGATCGTCTGTCGTCACGGTCGATCCCGGAGACGGCTGCGCCTCGGCTTGGGGCGGGGGTGCCTGTCCCGGTCGGTGCGCGCAAGCGATGACGGTGATAAGTGCAGCGAGAGATGACAGAACGCGAGTCGGGTACCGGGCCATGGGAACCCTCCGTGTTACGGGCAATATGCCGCATTGAAACGACTAGCGCGAATGGTACCCGGGCGCCGGTGGAAGGGTCGGAACGACCTCGAGCTTCGACACCGCGAAGATGTACGCGCGGCGCGGACCCAGCGTCGGTGGCGACTGACTCGTGTTGGCCGGCTGCAAGAGGTCACGCCAGGCGAATCGCCCGGAGCCGAGCGATGGCGCCGTTACCGGTGCACTGCCGAGATTCGCGACCACAACGACCGACGACCGGTCCGTGACGCGCCAATACGCCAGCACGGAATCGCTGCCTGTCTCGATCGGTTCGAGTCGTCCATCCCGCAGCGCAGCGTTGGCCGCGCGGAGCCGCCCGAGCTGGCGATAGAGATTGAGCAGCGACCCGCGCTTGTGGTCCTCCGCCGCGACGTTCGTCGTGAGCGTGTCCGATTGCGCGGCCTCCCACGGCTTCCCTTTCGTGAAGCCGCGCGAATTCCTGGTCCACTGCATCGGCGTCCTGAGCCGCTCGTCGGGCTTGTCGCCGGTCATGCCGATCTCTTCGCCGTAATAGATGAAAGGCACGCCCGGCAGCGTCATCAGAATGGTCGCCGCGAGCTTCGTCCCCGCCGTGTCGTTGTCGAGCGCCGTCATGGTCCGCGTTTCGTCGTGATTGCGCTGGAACGGCGCCCACCGCCACGCGGGCTCGGCAGCTTGAAACTGCGCAACAACGGCCAGCAGCGAGTCAGCCTGGTGCGTTTTCACCGCTTTGATCAGCGCCTCTGATACTGGGAAAGCGAAATACGCGTCGAGCTGATCCGGATAGTAGCTGAGAATCACGGCGGTGTTATCCCACACTTCGCCCACCGTGTACGACTGTGGAGCGATGGCGCGCACGTATCCGCCGAACTCGCGCAGCACCGCGTGGGTGCCGGGCGTGTTGGAGACCTGATCGCCTTCCTCCACGAGGTGGCGCACCGCATCGAGCCGGAATCCGTCCACGTGCATCGAATCGAGCCAGAAGCGCGCGACGCGCTTCATCTCCTCGAGCACGGCGGGATTCTCGTAATTGAGATCCGGCATGCCACTCCAGAACAGACCGAAGTAGCACTCGTCACGCACGGGAGACTTGTGCCAGTTGGGCTTGCACGGCGACGGCGCCCACCGATACCAGTTGCGG
>Ga0070730_10003832_pt1 | contig 13369 bp, 18 predicted proteins | sample Coa_R1_3_FD_66447 | JGI IMG/M metagenome (GOLD analysis project Ga0070730, IMG submission 66447) | Surface soil microbial communities from Centralia Pennsylvania, which are recovering from an underground coalmine fire - Coalmine... | ecosystem: Environmental > Terrestrial > Soil > Unclassified ...
ATCGTCGCCGTGACGTTTGGCCTGCTGACCTTCACCTCCATCAACCCGGCCGTCGTCATCCTGGGCGCCGCGGTGCTCGGCCTTATCGTCTATCGCTAGCACTTCGCTTGTTGGCTCGGCGCAAACTCGGTTAGAATGTGCCCGGGGGTGGTTGTTACCTGGTGGTAGCCGCGGTCTTCAAAACCGTTGTGCCCGCTCCTAGAGCGGACAGGTGGGTTCGACTCCCATCCATCCCCGCCTTGTTTTAAAGGCATTTCGTGTGGTCACCAAAATCGCCCGTTCGCGCACATCCGGTTTTGCCCGCTACTACTGCGTAACTACTGCAACAGCTACTGGCCATCAATCCACTTCAGCAGCTCCGACCGGCGCACCCGCGGCGAGCCCCCGACACTGAAGCTGGGTATAACGCCCCGTCTGACCAAGGCGTAGCCTTGACCGCGCGAGATGCGCAAGTAGCGCGCGACCTCGGGCACCTTCAAGATCTCGTTGGCCGGCAGGCTTCCGAGTGTTGCTTGGTCGGGGATGATGGTGTTCATCTAGCATTCTCCAAAAGGGTTTACCAGTCGGTTATCCGCAGCCACTATTGACCATCTATTACGGGACAGCCGGTTGTCGGGCCCCTCAGCGCGACCGCTGTCAGCGCTAGTGTCCACCAGGAGCCCGGCCAACCGATTCTTGACGTCGTTCAGGACCTGCAGGACGGCCGCCAGCTCGGCCGGGGTGGCATCCAGCCGGTCCAGCACGGCTCGGCATAGCTTGGTCTGGGCTTCGAGTACTGCGCCATCGACCTGAATCCATTGGCCGAAGTCCTCCGCGCCTCCCGCCACATCGTCCTGCTATGGCTGCTGGTATTCGCCGGGCGCCCGTGTCCGGAGCCCCGCGACGCGGGTGTGCATCTCATTTACCAGGTCTGCGTTGCGCACGCAACGCATCAAGGCGTAGGCCTCGAGCAGCGATACCGTCGTGTGCTTCGTGATCCACTCCGGGCCCGTCAGCAGCGGAACTCGCGCCGTAGCCTCTAGCCGCAACTTGCTGGCTTTCTGGTACATGTATCCTTGCACAGGTCCGCCTTGGCCAATTGCAGATGTGCGAATTCGGCTGGTAGCATCACAGGACATTCGTCGAGGATGACCCTTCTTTGGCGTCTGATCCGACAGCACTGTCCTCAGCAGGTTCGGCGCGCAGTTGCAAAGCCACCAGGCTACTTGAGACATCGCTCAGTGAGCGCTTTACAGCTGCCAGCTCAGACGGAACGGCACTTGGCTTATCCAATATGGCACGACAGAAACTAATCGCAATATGCATCTCCGCGGCTTGGGCCCGAGCCCAAGTACGAAATCCTTCGGGTTCCTTGGCCCCAGCCACCTCCAGCACCTGTTCGAACAAGGCCCCAAATTCCTTCGGGAAATCGCCCATTACAGCTTCTGCCAATTCCACTTTCCCCAAAGCAAAGGCCAGGCTAGTGAGTATCGGGCCTGCCGGACCCGAAAAACGCGGACCATCCAGGATCCACTCCGGGCCTTTGAGGGTCGGGATGTCCGGATCAAAGCGGTGAGCTAGTCTCCCGGCATTGATAATGTGGTCCTCAATCGTAAGCAAATCGCTTTGGACCGATTGACGCACATGGTCGATCAATTCAGCCATCTCTTGCTCCAGATGTTGCTCGAATCCAGTTTTCATCTCAATTCTCCTTGGTCATCTTCTACACAGGCTTGCTGTCGGGCAACGCCCTGACGTCCACCGCGCCCCACAACACGCAGGCCATGTTGGGCCCTCAAGTTGGCCTGCCTTCTACCATGTAAAGGCTTTATCCTGCGCACTAGTCAATTGTCGGATCTCGCCAATCTTCACGTCGCACCGCACCGTTTAGAGCGCTACCCACATCACCGGCCAAGAGCGTGGCTATTCTGTTTTGGGTATCCTTGAGCACGCGCTCCACGGCCGCCAGCTCGAACGGAGTGGCATCCGATCGGCTCAAAACGGCGCGACATAGTTCGATCTGAGCTTCCAAGACGGCGTCGTCAAGCCGAGCCCCTTGGCCAAAAACTACCGCCTGGCTCACCACGTCTTTCTCTTGCGCTTGCCGATATTCGGCATACTGCCGGGTGTTGAGCGCCGCAACGCGAGTGTCAACCTCGCCCAGCAGAGTTGCATTGTGGGTGAGACGGATAAGTGCGTAAGCTTCGGTAAGCGAAAGCGTGGTGTTGTCCGTGATCCACTCAGGCCCTGTCAATGGCGGCACTTCGCCCATCGCCTCAAGCAGGCGCTTGCCGATGGTAATGGCGTGGATGCGGGCCTCACGCAATGCGGCCTGGACCAGCGCGTGCTCAGCGTTGATTTGTTGGGCCAAGGGATGCATCCAAGAGGTGAGTGTCTCGTTATACATGGATTGTCTCCTTCACCAACAGCAGCGGGCGGAGCTCGCCCGGGAGCAGGACACCCCCGACTGTTTGCAGATTGTGTCGGGCTTTGAAGGCGGAGAGGTCGCGAATATTTACCACGGCGCCGTCCCAAATGGGCCGCATGGCTACTGGCGGCCAGCCCCAATAGGCAGCACTGGGGCCGTCGTCAAGCGGCGGCGGAGATTCGGGCGACTCGCCATGGTGCCACCAGCCTGTCTCGGCTATTGCTAGCTCCTCAACTTCCACACCGCTGCACTCGTCGTCACCGCAGTCAAAGGACAGCGCTGCCGTTACGCCCGCCCGAGTGTGGCCGGCGCCGTTTGCGTCAGTCGCAGCTGCCGGAAGCGCGGCGTCGTCTGCTTGAGGGCTAGGTGCTAGGTTGCCAGTGTTCCGCCCCGCCAGGATGCGTACCCAAAAGGCTTCCTCAGCTTCTGTGTCCTGGAGGCAAATTGGTGTGGCAGACGCCGCCTGGTGCGTCTCGATCAACACACCATTGGTTTGGGGCATGCCATGCCTGGCCAGCTCAAAAGTGAGCCAATCACGCAAGTTTCCACCAGCAAGGTGGAAGTCAGTCACGTCCTTCGCACCGGCTAAGCAGGGTAGGGTTAATCGTCGGGCACGAGCCGTCTCACCTGCAAGTTTGTCGGCACCGTTCCGGCCTGCTGGATCGACGTCATAGATTAGGAACAGGTAGGTTACAGGCAATAGGTAGGCACCCCAAGTGGCTAAATCGAGCCCCGCGGTTGCGCTGCCAAGGGTGCAAACTCCGACCAGGTCGTCTACTTCCTGTTCGAGCAGCATTGCATCAAACTCCCCCTCGACCATCACGGCCACGTCATGTCCGGCCAAGGTATCAGCACCAAAGAGCCCAGGGCGACTGCCCCTAACCTGCGGATATTTCCGGCCCGCCTCGGCCTTTGCCCGACGCACCTTGAGGTACCAGATCACGCCTCCCACCTCGCACGGTAACAGGATCCCGCAGGGCACGGACAGCCCGGCCACAGTTCGCCACTCCGTATATCCACCGGGCATGTAGCCGGTGTGCCAGCGCCGCAGAGTTTCATCGGTCAAACCGCGACCATGGAGATATTGGCGCGCTCGCTCGCCTCCTGAGTTCCAGAGATTGCTTTCGCACAATTTTACGACTTGCCTGGCTCTGACTTGCCAGTCCGCGGGCGATGGTTCAGATCGCGGCTGGCTAGGCGCTGCAAGCCGAGGTCGAGCTGGTAGTAAGTCGGCCGCGCCCAGCAGCTCGCAGCCGCGTCGGAAGTCGGAGGCAATTTTCAGATTAAGGCCAAGCTGCTCGGCCACATAGGTCAGGGCGTCCCCGCTGCGCTGGCACACACGGCACCACCATCGGCCTTCTGCTGGCCAGACGAGAAAGCGGTCATCGCCGGTATGGCAGAAAGGACACGGGCCGAACCACTCGGCGTCGCTATTTGCAACCTTGCGCCGCAACGTGGTGTCTCGCTTGACGATGGCCACCAAGTCGGTACTTGCTTTTAGGGTAGCAATGTCAACATAAGGCATCGTAAATTGTCCCAACTGTCAACTGTCCCTCAATGGAAATTCAGCCAATCCGGAGAGACAGTTAGCCGATATGCAGGAAACTGTCCCAATCAAATACGTATTTAGAGACAAATGACAATGGAGACGGTTGACAGTTTTCATGCCCGCACTTCCGTGACGAGTCGGTATTCTTCACTAGCGGGCCCCCGTTTGGCTGTAGGCCGCCGCTCGATTTCGCCGGAGGCCTCCAGATCTCCAATTTCCAGTTCAATGTCCGACCACAGCTTCTTGAGACTTCGCAGGAGTTCACGTCGTGGGGTCCAATCCGAACCCTTTGCGGCCAACACCATCCGTAGCTCGTCGGATATCCCGGTGTCGCGCACCTCGCTCGTCTTGGCGAAAATCCGATGCAGATTCGCCCGCCAGGTCTCCACTATGATCTGCGCCCGATAGACGTGTGCAGCCTGCACGGTGACTGGCAAGCAGGTCGCGTCGAATGCGGCTAATATGATGGCCACCTTAATCAGCATGGTACCCATGCGGCCATAGCTCGCGTAGAATTTCGCGGGCACAGTGCTGGGGATCTCGGGCAGCATGTCATAAGACACAGCCCGTGAGTACTTCTCCCATTGTTTCCATGCGTCAGGCATAATCTCCACCTCGCTCGTCGTGAGCGGCGCTACGGTCACCTCCCTCACGGTGCGCGTTTGTTTGCCGCCGTCGGCCACCTCGCGAACATCCACGCGCGCCTGGGGCATAGGCAGAAGCGAGTAGGCAAGATATCGCAATCGCTCCACCAACGCCGGGGGATAATCCATCGGGGGCGGCCAGAACTGCCATTTGCCCGTATTGTCATCACCCACCAGCGCGAAGCGCGCCCACAGTCCATTGTGCCAGTGGGCCGGCACTTGCACGTGCGCGGCCATGGCGCCGTACGTAGTGACCCCATAAATGCTCAAGTAGGACTTGTCAACGCTCTCCAATCCCCGGTTGATGGTGTTCTTGCTCGGCCCATGGTCAGATGAGTCATACAAATCCAGAACGATCGGCAACAAGCCACTCGTATAGTCACGATTGAAAGAGTCCAGCAAGTGGCTTGCCTCCTCAAGCAGCCATCCTCGCTGGGCTGAAATAGCTCGTTGCTTGAGCCAAGCCTCCTGCCGTTCTGGGTGCCAATCACCAAAACTCTGTGGGACCACGGTTGTCAAATCAAGCGTAAATGCCTCGGGGGTTTGCCGGTCGGCCAGCAGGAACTGAGCCATCTCCGCAGCTTCCAACAAGCCCCGCGCAACACGCAGGCCTGTCGTTTTGCGGGGCCGTGTGCTTTGGCCGATGAACAACATGTACAGGTTGGCAAAGATTGTGTTGGCACCGACGCTCACGCGTACGCACAACCGGCGGGCGATAGCAATGCTTCCGATGAATAGCGCCGACGCAATATGAAATGCGAGCGGTGACATGGGTGAAGCACAGGTGGCAAACGCAATGTAGTCATCGAGCCACCGCCCAACAGTAGTGGCTGCAGCCTCCTGTAATGCCGTTAGCCTAGCGTCCTCAGGCAGGTCGGGGCAAACCGGCGTGTCCTCCGGGTTGTATTCGCTGGCCTCAAGCTGTTGAGCCGCCGGGTCAGCAGCGAAAACCGCCGAGCGGTATCGGTCGCGCTCAGCCTGGGTTTCGAGGCAGTCAGAAAGCGCCGCTTCAAACTCGGCCGCTCGCCCGTGACCGCTGGCGAGCGCCACGCGCGTCGCGATGGTTCGGTCAGGTTGGGGCAGCGCCTCAAGGTCACAGAGGTCCGCCGGGACACCGGTCAGCAGCCGGGCCACCACGTTAACGCCAGTTTTCATCGCCATTGATGCCGCCAAATCACATTTGCTTGCCATGTCGTCACAGAGCCCATCGCATGTTCAGCGGTGCACGGCCGGGCTGTCGGCCCGGCTGTCGAGTTCGTGATGGCTGCGTTTAGACCTCATGATGTCCGCTCGCTTCCGGCCCTGTCGCTGAATCCGATGAGCGCGGGTCAGCTGCTGTGGTGTCGTCTGGCAACAAGCCACGGCGCTGTGCTTCACGGAAGATGAGCCAAGTCACAAAATTGTTGGGCTCACGAAGGTCGTCACCGGCCATCATGGTGATCAAGGCCAGCGCCGCACCGGCTAGAGTTATGGGAGTCTCCTTTGACATGCGCACTCCTGGTCGAATCAAACAGCCCTATGCTTGATATCAAGCATAGGGCTGTTTGTTGCGGTGTTTTGCGGTATTCTGCGGTGCTTTGCGGTAGTCTGCGGTGATAACTTGCGACGCCTAGGCCTAGGAGTGGGCCTCCGGGTCAAACTGAGCCCACTCCAATATATGCGTTACACGCTCCCGGTTGATACGCTTACCCTTGGCTTCAAGAAGCGTCTTTGATATTTGGCTAGCATTCAGCCCATTATCATGCAAGGGCCGAATGAGCCTGTAGTCACTCTTCCAGCGCAGTTTGGTAGCCGGTGTCTTGGGCCACCACGCCGGGCGCTTCCTCGAAGGAGTGGGCTCGACCCCGGATGCTGCTCCTTTGAGACTGGCAATCATCTTTTTCAATAGCCGGATCTGATCAGCCGGCGCGCCCATCTCATCCTGGTCGGCGACATACGATTCAAGGTCGATGATAAGGGCCGCACGCAAGTTGTCTAGCTCGCTATAGTCGAATTTCTTGTCGTCAAAATCGAACAAGTTGATGTTCGGTGTCAGCTTCAGCTCACCCAATCCCGCGTCGATCATCACGTCGACGTCAGTTTTTGAGAATGTCGCATTTTGTGGCGCTGATATTGGAACTTTGGCAATCGTTGGCGACAGAGGGACTGCGTCTGATGGCAACCAGCGGCGTATTTCGCACGTACGAAGAACCCGATTTGTGACCGCATCACGCAACGAGGTCCGAACGGAGTTGTGAGGCGCCGGCGTGTCTGTCATGGCATATATCCTCGATTTTCCCCGTCACGGCGCACCACGCTCATCCTAGTCTGGGCACCGCACGGATTCTACCGCTATGCTTGCGGGCAACCAATGGGCCAACCAACAGTTGCCATGCCAACGCCATGGCCGCAGATTGTCGCCGATGCTGTTGATCGGCAGGCAAGCGGTGAATGCAACCCTCAAAGCTCCAGCCCGCGACATGGTGTATGTGCATTTCCCGAAGAGTTCCCAACTTGCGCGGCGTCTGCTACCGATCAGCGGGGCGGACCCCAGGCTCATTTTTCCGTGCGCACGGAAGGAAGGCCAATTCCCCAAAACCACTGAGGTTACATAAGTCTAACATCGGCCAGGAGATTACCACTGGCAACAGGCGCGAAAACTATGCACCGATATTTGAGAGTGCACGCGTTGGCCGGCCTAGACTTTACGTCCCCACACTCGCCTCCCACGCAGGCTACGCCCAAGAGGGGTGGCACCTTAACTCCTACAGGTATCGTTGACACAAAAACAAGAAACTTGGCCTCTCCTGGCGCGAAGCACTCCCTGTAGCTGGGGGAGTCATGGCTTAGCCGGGCGGCTTCGGCCGTCGAGCAGAGACGCGGGTCAAACCGCTGATCTAGGTGGCCGCCCGGGCCCTCGCCGCAGGTGTTGATCACTTTCAACAGCCTGACCAACCATGCACCGGTCAACTACTTGCGCGACCTGAATGAGGCCAGGCTGGCCCGGTGCCGAACCGCAGCCACGAATAGTTGGCCAATCAGAAAATCCGGTAAACCGAGCGGCAGAAGCAGCCACCACCAGCCATTGGGGGCGGCACCGGCTCGAGCGGCGGAGCCGGTGGCGGATCTTTCCGTGCGCACGGAAGAATGCAGGTCCGGTGGCCCCGCCGTGATCCGCATTGCGTTAGAGGCAGCCGGTGCGGTTTTTTCCGTGCGCACGGAAGAATGTAGATCCGGTGGCCCCGCTGTGAACCGCATTGCGTTGGGGGTAGGTGTCAGTAGCGATCGGGATGTCATACCGGTCTAGCTAGAGAATGGCGACATAAAACTTGAAATGCCCAAGGTTCGCGCGGCGCGGCAGGCATTTGTCCGAGCACGTCTCCTGGACGAGCCGAGAGATATCTATGGGTAGTTGAATGTCCTGCGAGTAGCAGCGTCCCAAGCTCACCTGGGCAGCGAGATGATCAATGATGAGGCTGAAAACAAGCTGCGCGCCGAGCGGATGCGACGGGTAGAAAGCTCAGTAGATGCCATCCACTAAGCTACCCCGGACTGGCCGCGGCTGCGGTTACCGGCGGTCGAGTTGGCCGACGTGGGCAGCGCCGCAGGCGGCCCATCCAACCAGCTACGTGTGGTAATATTCGCGGCCCCGGGAGCGTTCATGTACATCTACTGGGTGCTGCGGGTCGACCACGCCGCCCGGAGGCTCGTCCGCACGACTGTTCATTTCGATCCCCGCGTGCGGTCCTAACCACCGCCTGCCTAGTCTGTGTCCTCAAGGTAAGTGACGCCAGTGCGCCAGCCGCGCTGCTGGCCGAGATCAGGCTTGCCTTGCGGCGGCGTTGGCCCAATCCGAAACCCGGACGCTCGGATGGGGCATCTACCGCAACGCCACAGAATTTTCAACCCGAAAGGGTTCCTAAGTGGAAAAATACAGTCGCGTCCCGACGCTGGTTTGCACATAGGCGGCCGGCAACTGGCGGGCTAGCTCATGGGTGGCTTTCCAGCCCGTGCAGTGCCCGGGGACGATGACATCCGGCCCAACCCGGATCAGCTCCTCGATGGTGCGGGGAATAATGGACTCGAACAGCCCGCCGGTCAAATGCAGCCCGCCGACGAACGCGTGCACTTTATCAATCCCGGTCAGTCGCTGCGCGTGGCGCAGGACGTTGATGACGCCGGCATGGCTGCAGCTGGAGAGCACCACCAACCCCTTATTCTTCACGTGGCAGACCACGGCCTGATCGTCCCAGATCCAGGTATCCGGCTCCCACCCAGTATCCGTGCGCACGTGCTGCAAGGGGAACCCCTTCTCGAAGTCGGTCAGCCGCTCGACCTGGCCGGTGACGAGGACCGAATTCTCCAGCAGGAGCGACGGGCCGCGTTCTTCCACCACTTCCCAGCCCTCGCGGTCCAGGTCATTCCGGCTGGGGGGCGGCATGCGAATTTCGGCCCCGGTGGGAAACACCACGCGTCGCTCGCGCCAGGCATCCGGATGCAGCACCAGGGGCATGCGCCGCCGGCCAACCCGCTCGTATAAGCCTTCTAGGCCGCCATGATGGTCAGCATGCCCATGAGACAGCACCATTGTGCGGAGCTCATTCGCGCGCACCCCGAGGATGTCCATATTGTGGATCGCCGTTCGGCGGCCGAGGCCGGCATCATATAGGATAGATTCGGTGCCGGCAGGTTTGTGAATTGTCAGCAGGAGCGCGTAACCATGCTCGGCAACAAGCTGTTCGCGGTCTGACCAATCATGCGCCAACGCGGCGCGGCGGACGATGTCGGTGCTGGGCAGCAAAATGTCGCTGGTATTATCAACCAGGATCGTCACTTCAGCGACGTCGATTGGTTCAAGCAGCACACGGTCGCTCATGAGGCCTCCGGATTGGTCCACACGCTGCCGATTGGGCTAGGCGCGGGACGCGGATCAAGCGCTACTTTTGCCGCCCGCTGACGGTTGGGTCGCGCCTTTGACGCGCATCAGCATGACCAGGGTAGTATAGGTACTTCGCCATCGGCCGCAATTTGACCCAAACGGCCGAAGGTTGAGAACCGCGGCAACTGCCCTGAAACCGACGCGTACCACACCCACCCGCCTGGGCTGGCAGTTGCTGGGCCAACAGCCTTGCCACTACGGCTCCCACCAGACGCCGTGTCGGGTCCAGGGATGGAATGCTCCGGTAGCCATCCTGGGGCAGGAGCAAGGACAGCTCCGTGCCGCCCAGGATAGGAGGACGGTTGTTCGTGGAGTTGCCCAACTGGCCGACGCTCCCAAGCCCCTCGCACGGTTGTAAGGGGTCATATCGGGTATGTGCGTTGCTGTGGCGGCCGCGCGCTAAAGGGGACCACTCTGCCAGTGGGAGAGCGCCACACCACGTTGAGCGCTTCACCGTGTCGCTTCTTGGCGCATGCCAGAATACGCCTGTGAGTGCCCGGATCGTGTGGTGGCGTGGAGATTGCCTGTCATCTGCTCGTCGACGCACGTGCATGCACGCCAAATTTCCCGCGGCCTAATCAGCCTCAAACCGGCCGCGGCGGCCCAGCGCGTCTGCTGGCGATTAAAGGCTGACCCGGGCCCGGCGACGCGCTATCCAGCCTAGCGCCCAGAAGGCCCCAGGAGCGTCAGGACGGTCTGAGAGCTCCAATACCCATTTTAGAGCAGGGCGGGGGGCACAGCGGCCACCACAGGCGGCTCTACAGGCCGGGAAGGGGAGTCGGCGAACGATTTCTGGACAGCCAGCCGCACGACGCCGCCGTCCATGTGGGCATAAATTCTTGTGGTATCGGCCTTCACATGGCCCAGGGCGTCCTGGACCGCGGCCAGGTTTCCGGTGTCGCGGAGCAACTTGGTCGCGAAGTAGTGCCGGAAGGAGTGCGGGGTGAAATGCGCGACGCCAGCCTGGCGCCTGAGCTTGTCGATCGCGCCTCGGAGCCCCGTGATGCCCATCATCTCGAGCTGCCGCTTGCCGGCGCCGTCATCATGCCTGGCGAAGGCCGGCGAGTCGGGCGACTGGTCCCCGCGAGCCCGCCAGTAGGTGAGGCAGGCCTGCAACGCCGACGGCGACAGGTAGACCTGGCGCGGCTTATGACCTTTTGCCATTATGTCGGCCTGTCCGGTCGTCAGGTCGATATCGCCAACCCGTAAGCCGGCGACCTCGCTGATCCGGCAGCCGGTGCAGTAGAGGATCTCCACCACGGCGATATTGCGTTCGCGCTGCGGGGACGGCAAGGCTTGCGAGTAGGCCGCGTGCATGATGGCCTTCACTTCCGCTTCACTGGGCACTTTTGGCTGGCGGGGCGGGCGCACCGAGCGGCAGGCCTCGAGCATGTAATCCACCTTCACGAAGTCGCCGAACTCGAGCCGGGTCAGGTCTTCGCTCACCAGGTACTTCATGAAGTTGCGGACGCAGGCGGCGTAAATCCCCATGGTGCTCTTGGCGTAGACCCCCTTGAGCACGGTGCTGATGAAGCTCGTGAAGTCGGCCTGGCGGAGCGCGCCGCAGTCAACATCCGGGGAGACGAACTTGACAAACGCCCCCAGCGAATGTCGATAAGTTTCAGCGGTCAGGGGCGAGCGGGTCTTTTGAACCTGATCGATATACCGGTGAGATGCTTCCAACACGTTCACGTTGGCCTCCTGGGCAAGATGCAAGGATCGGATACAACCAGCCCCCGCCGCTGCGCCCGGTGTTGTCGGCATGGCGGCGGTCGTCCTTTTCTTCCACCCGGCCCAAAAGGAAATGCTCACTCTTGGAGTGCGGCCTGGCTGGGTCGAGCCCGCCCTAATGCACTAAGCCCCGGCCCACTTCACTTTCGGGCCTTACGGCCGCCGGGCGCTGGCGGCAAAGGGCCGACCTGATGTTTTTCCGTGCGCACGGAAAAACGGGTGTCGTCGTCCAAGCTGTTTCCCAGCAGGGTGGGGTGCCACTGGGAGACGATCAGCCCCTATGGCCTTGACAGCGCCTAACTTATCAAATCCTGATATGCGAGCAGGCCCACGCCGCTCAGCCGGCCGTCTTCATAGTCAGCGGGCAGCTGGTACTCTTCGCACTCAGGACAGGTGATGCCCGCCACTTCGTGGGCCAGCTGCTCCGCCGCCGCCCGGTCCATGGTATGCGAGAAAACGAGAAACGCGTCGCTATCGCAGGCGCCGGCATTCCGGATGACGAAAAGCCTGAGTATCTGTCGCATTCTTTTCCCATTTCTAGCGCGCACAGTGATACTGCCCAATTTAGGGCTCGCCCGCCGCAGCGCGAGCAGAAGTTGGCGCGGCCGCAGAGATTGCAGGTGAAGATGTAGGTGTGCACGTGGCTGCCGCCTGTGTAGGGCGAGCAGGGTATGGTCTTTTCAGAACCACACGAGCGGGGTGCCGGACAGGTTGGCATTGTGCACATCGGGCCAGGGCCACAGGTGATACAGGTTGTAGGCCAGCACGTGCGGCGGGCCGTAGTGGTAGAGCGTGACCCGGATCGGGGCCGCGTCGGGATTGTCGAAGCTGGCGATCCGGCCGTCCAAGATGTGGCTGCCGAACACGATCGGCAGCGTCGGGTCGGTCATTTGGAGCAAATGCCGAGGGTCGGTCAGGCGGGTAACAGGTTTGTAGACCTTGTCGGCACCGGCTGAAACTCACGATTGAAGTCAAGCTGCCCTGCACATTTCGCTGCCACATCAGGCAGTCAATCGTTTCCCACATTTAGAACCTATGTTCTTATTATAGATCGACGTGCAGCATTCTGCAATGTGATAGGTTGCTGTTTGGCGTAGCTGATATTGTGGAGAACCGGAGCCGATTATTATGCGACGCCGCACCGGTCGGGCGCCGTGGCGCGCGAGCGATTGTACGAATCCGGTAGGGCCAATCGGCACGGACGAGCACAGTGCAAAGAGGACCGGGCCGCAGTCAACACCTGCTACCCGGCGAAGCAGAAGCAGCAGCTGCTATCGAAGCACCGCGTTCAACATCTGGCCTATGGCCCGATCAAGTCATGCGATTGAGTTCAATGGGCCCGTGGAGAAGGCGGCAGCCATCGTGCTCGTTTACTTGGAGCCGGCTGACCGGCCGCCTTCATTTAGTCTGGATGCCCAGCGCACGTTGGCTCAGCCCCTGTGAGCTTACATCCAGGCATTAGGCTCCCTCGTCGAGTTCCGGAAGAATTGATATTTCCTCCTGACCCATTTCTGATCAAATCCTGACGAGTCAAGCCGATACTATCGGTCATACAATGAGGAGGTAGCTCAACAGTAGAGCGGGCCCAGAGAGACGCCCAACAGTGTCTCTTGTCCGAGATGGGGGTGCGATTCCCTCCCTCCTCACCAACGCCATCCTTCTCGACGCTCATTCTCACTGCTTATTCGCCTGTGGATTTGGTTTGCGAGCGGAGCTGTGGGGAGGGGTATGGCATGGCAAACTTAGGTAGGCTTTGTTGTAGATCCCGCCTAAATTCCCCTTGTCCTCAGTAACACCGGGGTCAGCATCCACTAGATAACGCTCAATTCAAGAACAAAGCATCCTCGAAAGAGCCACAAGACTGCTGGCAACACTGTTGCGGGCCGGACAGTCTGTAGGCTGAGCCGCTTGATGGGTTGGAGGTCTGCGCCCGTCAATTGGGGACGCCCAGTACGGCCAATGCCCCCGGATCGCTGCCCAACAATTCAGCCGCTGGCAACATTGCATCGGTTCAGACCAAATGGGACAGGGGGTGGCTCCGAGTTTTGGGACACTTCTCAGCCTAATCGGATCAGGGTGCAGCCGTGGGCTGGCCCCCAAAGGCCAGCCTACGGCGGGTC
>Ga0070730_10003833_pt1 | contig 13365 bp, 9 predicted proteins | sample Coa_R1_3_FD_66447 | JGI IMG/M metagenome (GOLD analysis project Ga0070730, IMG submission 66447) | Surface soil microbial communities from Centralia Pennsylvania, which are recovering from an underground coalmine fire - Coalmine... | ecosystem: Environmental > Terrestrial > Soil > Unclassified ...
CCATCCAACTTTTCATTGACCACCGCGTGACCGTGGTCCGCCGGCGGACGGCCTACGATCTTCGCAAGGCGGAAGAGCGCGCCCACATCCTGGAAGGATACCTGAAGGCGCTCTCGCATCTTGACGCCATCATTAAATTGATTCGCGCCGCGCAATCGCCCAAGGATGCCCGCGCGGGTTTGATCGACCGGTTTGAATTTACCGACCGCCAGGCGCAGGCCATCCTTGAATTGCAATTGCAAAGATTAACGGCGCTCGAGCGCAGCAAAATCCAGGAGGAGTTCGACGAGCTGCAGAAAAAAATCGCCGAGTACAAGGAAATCCTGGCGAGCGACAAGGTTTTGAAGAAGGTCATTGTTGATGAGTTGAAGCAGGTGCAAAAGCTATATGGCGACGTGCGGCGGACGGAAATTATCGAGGAGCAGGCGGAAATAAAACTCGAAGACTTGATCGCTGACGAGGAAGTGGTGATCACGGTGTCTCACTCCGGCTACCTGAAGCGCACGCCGCTTTCCACCTATCGCCAGCAGGCGCGGGGCGGCAAAGGGCGCATGGGGATGAAAACGCGCGACGAGGATTTTGTCGAGCAATTGTTCATCGCCAACACTCACAGTTACATTCTGGTTTTTACCAACACCGGAAAACTTTATTGGCTGAAGGTTTATGAGATACCAGACGTGGGCGCGGCGGGAAAAGGCAAGCACATCCTGAATCTGGTAAATCTCGCCAAGGATGAAAAGGCGGCGGCGGTGCTGGCCGTTAACAAACTTCCTGACGAGCACAAAGACGTCACCGCGGACAATGAAACGTACGCCGCGGAAGGCTATGTGGTGCTTTCCACCCGGCAGGGCATCATCAAGAAAACGCGCCTGGCGGAATTCTCCAATCCCAACTCGCGCGGCATCCTGGCCATGAAGATTGAGGATGGCGATGAGTTGATTGCCGCCAAGCTCACCACGGGCCGTGAAACAATTTTCCTTGCGTCGCACGAAGGCATGGCCATCCGATTTCCTGAGGCTGACGTGCGCGACATGGGCCGCGCCGCTTATGGCGTTTATGGCATGGATCTGGACAAAGGTGATTATATCGTCGGCATGGAAATTGTGGGCGAAAAGGAACTCATCCTTTCGGTTACGGAGAAAGGCTATGGGAAGCGCACGGCCATCACCGAGTACCGCCAGCAATCGCGCGCCGGCAAGGGCGTAATCAACGTGAAGACGGCGGAGCGCAATGGCAAAGTGGTTGCCGTGCTCAGCGTCACAGAAGAATCGGAAGTCATGCTCATCTCCCAGCAGGGAAAAATTGCGCGCCTGGATTCGAGCACCATCCGTGAAAGTGGCAGGTCAGCGCAAGGCGTTCGGCTGATTAATCTTGAAGAGGGTGATCAGCTCGCCGCCGCTTGCCTGGTCCGTAGCGATACGAATGGAAACGGTGGGAATGAGGGCGCACAAGGCACGCTGGTTCAGTAGCCTCTTTGGACTTTGTGCGCCTTCCACTTCTGAGGCGTTTTGAAAATCGGGGAACTTTCAAGTGGACCAACTCGAAGCCAAAGAACAACGTCTTGATGAGGGGCTTAAACGAGTCCCATCACTTATTGTTGCTTACTCAGGCTCTAGTTGAACACTTAGCTTGCGAGGCTTTTGAGGTTCAAGCGGAGGCCTTGGGCCGGAACAGCGCGTCGAGCAGACCTTTGAGGACGAAAGCATTTGGGACTTCGCGCAGGGCGGGCCCAGTGGTCTTTTTTTCATCTACGCGCCACACATAAAAGTGGCCCTTTTGGATGTCATAGCTGGAAACCTGGTTCCAGGGGATAACAACAAATTTGTGCGTCAGACCACCCCACCTGGATTTTTTTACTTGCAACCCGTTCTGGCGGCTGACACGGATGCCGCCAAAATCGATCTCCTTGCCGCTGTCGAAGGCTTGTGCGATCTTTTTGATCAGTGGCCCATAAGTCAGGCTGATGAGCTTCTCGGCGAGGGTCCCAGGACGTTCGACCTGGTTTCCGAATGAAATCTTTTGCCCCAGGGTATCAACCAACTTAAAAGTGTAGTACGTTCCGATCGGTATGAAGTTAACGCTCCGCCTGATTGAACTGAAATAGAACCGATCCACATCTTCCCATCGCATTTCTTTGTTGGCGAACCAGGACTGGTAAGTGATCCCGTCCTGGTGCAGCGTAACTTTGACGGACCAGAGCCATCCGATGATTGGCGCAACAATTGCGGTAAGAATTGCGGCGCCAGTGACATTCGGCTTCTCCGGGGGCATGACGAACGGATATCCAATCAAGGCAAGAAGCGCCCCAACGGCCAGCATGACCCATTTGTTTCCGCCGTGCTCTTCCACGGGAGGGCCAAGCATTTCGTCGCTCCTGACTTTTCCTTAAATTAACTTGGGTAATCTTTGGTTGCCGCAGGCAGCTTAGCACCCGAGGGGGCCAGGGTCAAGTCGCTCTTTCGCGTTGCTGCGGCGGTTCCAGCCTCTCCACGAATTGTGCGGGATTGTTTGAAGAATCTTTCCGTTGTAAACTACGAAGGAGAGGGTAAGGAGATGGGTGACCCAGAGGCTAAAGAGCACCGCCTACACGAGGTACTAGAGGGGCTTCCCTCGCTGATTGTCGCCTACTCCGGCGGAGTGGATTCGGCGTACCTCGCGTACGCCGCGCACCTGGCCCTTGGCGACCGTATGCTTGCCGTCACAGCATTGAGTGCGAGCTACTCCGCGCGCGATCGCGAGGCGGCGGAGGCGTGCGTTGAGCGCATCAATTTTCGTCATGAGTTTATTGAGACCGATGAGCTTGTGAACCCCGCCTACCGTGCCAACAATCCCGACCGCTGTTTTTTCTGCAAAGACGAACTTTTTGAGAAACTCGACGCGCTTGCGTCGCAGAAAAATTTTGCCGCCGTCGCCTATGGCGTGAATGTGGACGACCAGGGCGACTGGCGACCGGGCCAACAGGCCGCGCGCCAGCACAAAGTACTCGCGCCGCTGCTTGACGCGGGCCTGACCAAGGCAGACATCCGCGAGCTCGCACATCGCGCCCAATTGCCCGTTTGGGATCGTCCCGCCTCCGCTTGCCTCTCCTCGCGCATCGCGTATGGAATTGAAGTGACGCCGGAGCGCCTTGCGGTAATAGAAAAAGGTGAAGAGTCATTGCGTGCGTTGGGATTCCGGCAGTTCCGCGTTCGTTACCATGAAAAGCTGGTGCGCCTGGAAATCGCGCCGGAAGAGTTGCCGCGCGCATTGACACCCGAAATGGCGCAAAAATTTGTTGAAATTTTCAAAGCCCTCGGCTTTACATTCGTTACCCTGGATCTTGAAGGCTTTCGCAGCGGTTCGCTCAACACCCACTTAGTGAAACTGGCCGGCTCATGAAAATAATTGTCACAAAAGCACGATCAATATTTCTGGCTATCCTTCTGCTGCCCATGGCCGCTCGCGTGGTGGCGGCCCAACAAAAAAACATCGCCGAGCGGCTCGGTTATCCCGCGGATGCAAAACTGGTAATCCTTCATGCCGATGATCTCGGAGTGGCGCATTCGGTCGACATGGCGAGTTTCACAGCGCTTGGCCAGAAGGCTGTAAGTTCCGCCAGCGTGATGGTGCCGTGCCCGTGGCTTACGGAAGTGGCGGCTTACGCCAAAGCGCACCCCGATGCTGATTTAGGTTTGCATTTAACTTTAACCAGCGAGTGGAAGACTTACCGCTGGGGACCGGTGGCGCCCAAGGATCAGGTGCCGAGCCTGCTGGCGCCGGACGGTTATTTTTATCCTGACACCGGGCCGGTGGCCAGTCACGCGACGCCGGTAGACGTGGAGCGCGAAATCCGCGCGCAGATTGAGTTGGCGATGAAAATGGGAATTCACCCCACCCACCTCGATATCCACATGGGGACACTCGCCGCCAAGCCGGAGTTTTACGCTGTGCTGGTGAAAGTTGCACACGAATACAAGTTGCCTTTTCTCGCCGTGCGCGTCCCGGACGCGCGGGAGAAAATGATGGAGTCATTGCTCTCACCGAAAGATGTTGTGCTCGATTCCCTCGTGATGTTTGACGCCAGGATTCCGTCCGACCGCTGGACGGAATCGTATGTTGCGGCTTTGAAGTCCATCAAGCCCGGCCTCCATTATATGATTGTGCACCTTGGCCACGATGACGCCGAACTCCAGGCTATCACGGTGGGCCATCCTGACTACGGAGCGGCGTGGCGGCAACGCGATTTCAACGCCGTGACCAGCCCTGAGTTTAAGAAGGCGCTTCAAGACAATCACATTATTCTGATCGGATGGAAAGACCTGAAAAAGCTCATGTAGCGCCGTCTTTTAAGGGGGCACGCGCAGGGTCTGGGCGAAGCCGGAGCTATTACCAAATGAAGCTAAAAAGCGAATTCTTTCGCAACGCGAATAGTATTCGAGTGGATTCGGATCGTATCTTCGAGTTGCACGGCATAACCCCCCGCCAGAGTAACCGCCACGGGAATTTTTTTGGCGCGCGCGCGTTCAAACACCAACCGATCCCGCCTCTCTAATCCGTCCAAGCTGAGCTTCAAACCGCCCAACTGGTCTTCGCGATAAGGGTCAGCGCCCGCGAGATAAAAAATTAAATCAGGATGAAACCCGGCGAGCGATTTGTCCAAACCCTCTTCGAGCGCTGCAAGATATTCTTCATCCTCAACGCCGTCCTCCAGATTAATGTCCACCGAACTCGGCGGCTTGGGGTTGGGGTAATTGTTCACCTGGTGAATCGAGAGGGTCAAAACGGTTGGGTCAGCGGCGAAGATGGCGGCGGTGCCGTTGCCATGATGAACGTCAACATCCACGGTCAGGGCGCGAGTGATCGCTTTTTCTTTTTGCAAGCGGCGGATGGCGATGGCGACGTCGTGAATTACGCAGAAGCCCTCGCCATGATCGGGAAAAGCGTGATGAAAGCCTCCGCCTATATTCACGGCCACGCCGTCTTCCAGCGCCAGCCGCCCGGCCAGGATTGAGCCGCCCGCAGCGAGCCACACGGCGCGAATGAGTTGGGGTGAATAAGGAATTTCGAGCTGCAGGATCTCGATGGGAGTGAGCGTCCCGGTCTTAAGTTTGTGGATGTAGCCGGGAGTGTGAACCAGCGCCACGTCTTCGTCCGAGGCCGCGCTGGGTTCAAGAAAATCCTCCGGCCGCGCTATTCCATCACGCAATAATTTTTCCCTGGTCAACTTGTACTTGACCGAAGGAAAAACGTGGACGCCAAGATTCAAATCGTATTGGGGGGAGTAAACAAGCTTCATGAGAAGGCTTCACTCGACGGTAACCGACTTCGCCAAATTTCTCGGCTGGTCCACATCGCAACCGCGCAACACTCCAATATGATAAGCAAGTAATTGGAGTGGAACAACTTCGAGAATGGGCGAGAGCAACTCGTTGGTGTGCGGCAGGGTGAACACATGGTCCGCCATCTCGGTAACCTCGCGGTCGCCTTCCGTCACCAGGGCGATGATTGTAGCGCGGCGCGCTCTGGCCTCCTTGATATTTGAAATGGTTCGTTCGTAACGCACCTTGGATTCAGCCGATTTCCAATCGCAGGTGGCAATCACCACCACCGGCAGCCCATCGGCGATCAGGGCGTTGGGTCCGTGTTTCATTTCTCCGGCCGGATAGCCCTCCGCGTGGATGTAGGAAACTTTCTTCATTTTCAGCGCACCTTCCAGCGCCACGGGAAAGTGGACGCCGCGACCGAGAAAATGGAAAGCCGGCGAGCGGTAAAAGTAGCCGGCCAGCTCCTCGCACTCATCTTCTTTCAGCAGCACTGTTTCCAATTGTCGCGGGAGCGCGGCGAGGTCGGCGAGCAACGGCCTGGCATTTACCGCGGGCAACGTGCCGCGCATTTCACCCAACGCGATGGCGAAAAGATAAAGCGCTGCCATCTCGGCGGTGAATGTTTTGGTCGAGCCCACGGCAATCTCAGGGCCGGCGTGGGTGTAAATCACGCCATTGGCCTCGCGCGGCACCATGCTGCCCAGCACGTTGCAGATGGCGAGAGTTTTCGAGCCTTTCCCCTGCGCCTCGCGTTGTCCGGCCAATGTGTCTGCCGTCTCGCCCGACTGCGTGAGGAGAACGGTGAGAGTATTTGAATCCACCAGGGGGTCGCGATAACGAAATTCGGAAGCGTAATCCACTTCCACAGGAACGCGCGCCAGACGCTCGATCATAATTTTCCCAGCCAGGCCGGCATGGCGGGACGTCCCTGCAGCCACAATTTTAATGTCGCGAAAACTCCGGAAATCGTCCGCGCTGATTTCCATTTCGTCCAGCCAAACCTGGCCGGTTTCCGGAGAAAACCTTCCCAGCGTTGTGTCGCGCACCGCGCGCGGTTGCTCGTAAATTTCTTTCACCATGAAATGGCGGAAGCCGCCTTTTTCAGCCAGAACAGGGTCCCAAGTGATGTGCTGGGCGCGGCGGGTGACAGCGCGGCCATCAAAGTCAGTGAGCTTTACGCCCTCCGGACTGAGCACTGCCAGGTCGCCATCGGCAAGAAAAACGAGATCATGGGTGTGGTAAAGAATCGCCGGCACGTCACTGGCGACAAAATATTCATCTTTGCCCAGGCCAATCACCGCCGGAGGCCCGCGGCGCGCCGCAACAATTTTATTCGGGTCTTCGGTGGAAATAATCGCCAGCGCGAAAACGCCACTCAACTCGCGCACGGCGGCGCGAACTGCCTCTTCAAGGCTTATCTTTTTTGCGCCCTCCACATCCGGGGTCGCGGTAATTCTCTTCTTGTGCTTCTCGATCAGGTGGGCAATAACTTCTGTGTCGGTCTCAGTGGAAAATTTATGCCCTTCGCTCTGCAAAATTTTCTTCAGGTCGAGATAATTTTCTATGATGCCATTGTGGACGACCACGACGGTGGAGTGACAGTCACGGTGAGGATGGGCATTTTCTTCAGTGGGCGCGCCGTGTGTGGCCCAGCGCGTGTGTCCAATGCCATAAGTCCCATCCAGCGGCTTCAAGCGAATGGCATCTTCCAGGTTGCGCAGTTTTCCCGTGGCGCGGCGGATCTCCAGGTGGTCCCCCTTGATCACTGCCAGGCCCGCCGAGTCGTAACCGCGGTATTGAAGGCGCTGCAAACCTTCCAGCAGCAACGGCACCACGCGTTTTTTTCCGACGTAGCCGATAATTCCAGACATGATGAACCTGTTCCGCGCGAGTCGTGAATTCCGGCGGAATCTTCCGAGGATTTGGTCGCGCAAGTTCCGGTAAGCCTGTGATTATAACAGACGCCGGCTGCCCCACCCGGCCGCACCCGGCATACTACACCAATGCCAGCGGGCTTGGCGGGAATGCAATCCTTCGGTAGAATGACCGCTGGCTTGCGTCGCCGATTTTCAACAACCGGGGAGCAGCCGCACCATGGGGATCGAATCTATTGAGTCTTCTGCGGGGGTGACGACGAACGGCGAGCGGCGCTACAACTTGACACGCTGCTCGATCTAGCCATCCAGATTGCCGACGCGCTGGACGCCGCGCACCAGAAGGGCATCACGCATCGCGACATCAAGCCGGCGAATATTTTTGTCACCACGCTCGGCCAGCCAAAGATTCTCGAATTCGACCTGGCAAAATTGACCCGTGGCACGGGCGTCCCGCCCGTGGAAACACATGGCCAAGATGCCCGTGATACGACCGCGGCCACAGCGAACCTGGACGAAGACCATCTCACCAGTCCCGGCGTGGCCATGGGCACGGTGGCCTACATGTCGCCCGAGCAGGCGCGCGGCGAAGACGTGGACGCCCGCACGGACTTGTTCAGCCTCGGCGCGGTGCTCTACGAAATGGCGACCGGCCAGCGCGATTTGGCGGGCGAACGCACGGCGGTGATCTTCCACCAGATTCTGGCTGAAAATCCGCCACCCGTCACGCAACTCAATCCGTCAGCGCCGCCCAGCGCACCATCTTTCTCCTCCAGGGATTGGGACTTCTGGCGCCCGCCACATCCCTCCCCGAAACGGATTCACCCGCACGGGTCCAATGATCTCCTCCGTTGCCTTCCCGCGCGCCCGGCGGTGATTTCGACGGTAGCCTCCGTCATGATCAGAACCAACTCTTCGCCGCCATAGCGGCAGGCGATGGCGCAGCTGACGGAGTGTAGATTTCTGTAAAGCCGTTGCCGGCACCGATACCTCCAACCACCAGCACCCTGCCGTCGTTCAGCAGCACGGCGGCTTGCCCTTCCTCCCCGAACTCAAGACTGCCCACCGGCGAGAAGGTTCCAGCCGCAGGATCGAACAACTCCGCCGAGGACTGGTCAAGTGAGTTAGCGTCCAATCCACCGGCAAGCAGCACCCTGCCGTCTTCCAGCCGCGCTCCGATGTGATAAGCCCTTGCACTCGTCATGCTGCCTGCACTGGTAAATTGGCCTGAAGCAGGGTCATAGATTTCCGCACTGTTTATGCCCATTTCGGTGCAGCCTTCTCCGTCTGCGGGCAGATTGACGAAGCAGTTGAGTTCGGACCCTCCGGCCAGGAGCACGCGACCGTCCGTGAGCAGGGTCGCGGTGTGCGCCCGGTGCCCATGCAACATCTTTCCCGTGGGACTGAAGGTGCCGCTCGCTGGGTCGAACAGTTCGGCGGCGTTAGTACTCCAAGTCCCTACAGTACCGCCCATGCTGTGACCGCCGGCCAAGAGTACCTTGCCATTGTTCAACAGCGTGGCCGAATGGCTGTATCGAGGAGTGGTCATGTCGGCCACAACTGAGAAATTTCCCGCCCTGGGATCATAGACCTCGCAAGACGCCGTGGGCTCTTGCGTGGAGACCGCGGTTGTCGCGATGCCGCCCGCGATCAGGACCCGGCCGTCGGACAGCAGCGTTGCGGTGTGGCCACTTCGACCCGTATTCAGGTTGCCCGTAGGCGAGAAGGCGTTCGTCACGGGGTCGAAAAGCTCTGCGGATTGGAGGATGGAATTGCCGTCCGTGCCGCCCACCATCAGCACCTGGCCGTTGGTCAACAAAGTCGCGGTGTACCCCGCGCGCGGCGTGGTCATGCTCCCGGCCGGGGAAAATGTTCCGGAAACGGGGTCATAGATCTCAGCGGAGGCGAGTGTGCTCCGACCGCTGCCGCCGGCCACTAGGACGCGGCCGTCCTGGAGCAGGGTCGCCGTAGGGTTTACGCGCTCATCTTCGATCATCGCGCCCGTCGGCTTGAAACCCGAACCAACTACCGTGATCGCGGCTGTTCCGGTGACGCTGGCATCGGCTGTGCTGGTGGCCACAAGATGGTACGTTCCCTGGGCGGAGGGCGCTGTGTAAAGACCGTTGGCGTCCACGCTTCCGCCCGAAGATCCTTCCTGGACACTCCAGGTCACGGATTGGTCGGTAATTCCCAGAATCGAAGCGCCGAACTGGCGCGGTCCCTCCGGTCCGAGAATCTCCGCAGGAGGAAACATGCTGAGGACCGGAGGCGTCACGGTGACGGTGGCAACCGCCGACTTGCTGGCATCAGCGACACTGGTCGCGATCACGTGATATGTTCCGGGCGTGGCAGGGGCGGAGTAAGTGGCGCATTGGAAACACCCGAAAGGGTCACTTCCAATGGTGCCTCCCGCGCTGCCTTCCCGCATTGACCAGGACACCGCGTCGTTAACGGCACCGGTGACCAAACCCTCGAAGTCCGAAGAAAAAGTGGTGTTGACTGGCAACGTCGCCGATGTAGGCGATATCTGAATGGAAATCTGCGGCACGATGACGACGGCGGTCGCCCTCTTGCTCGGGTCCTGCACGCTGGCGGCGATCACGTGGAAGGTTCCGGTGGCTTGCGGGGCGGTATAGACACCCGCGCTCGTAATCGAGCCGCCCGCCGAGCCTTCCTGGATGCTCCAACTGACGGCCGTGTTCGTGGTTCCAGTTACACTGGCGGAGAAACCTTGCGTCCCGCCCGGATCAATCGTGGCGGTGCCGGGAGAGATGGCTACACGAATGACCGGCGGCGGGGGCGAATACGCTCCCCCGCAAGAAACCATCACCCACGCCAAACACACGACACTAGCCATTCTAAAGGCACGTGACATGTTGACCTCCTTGTGACCGGAGGAAGACCGAACGTGGAGGCCCCGGTCGGTTTCGCTATACCACGCGCTCACGATCAATCGAGAATTTCTTGCCAGAAGTTTCCGGGGAAGTCGCAAGATGCCCTCCTCATGGAAATTGACGAGTCTCGCGCAAGGCACTATCGCTTGGGCCGCCTGTTTGCATCAATGTCTCGTGGATAGTCTGAAGGTGGCTTCTGTCTGACCGGCCAACTCAGTGTTCGGCAGGCAGTTAGCAGGCTTTCGAGCTCCGAACACGAGCCTTTATTTCTCCTCTGAGCCGGTTTATAATCCAGGCAACCTGGAGTTGCCCTATGGATCCGGTTAGCCGTTCTTCGCAGAGGATGCGGTTCGGCGCATTCGACGTGGACGCGCACTCGGGTGAGCTGCGCAAGAACGGCCGAAAGATCAAGCTTCAGGATCAACCGTTCCAAGTCTTGCTCTTGCTGTTGGAGCATTCCGGCGAGGTGGTGACGCGGGAAGAACTGCGCCAGAAGCTCTGGCCCGAGGACACGTTTGTTGATTTTGACGTGGGACTGAACAGCGCCGTCAAAAAGCTGCGCGAAGCGCTGGGCGACAGCGCCGACAGCCCGCGGTTTATCGAGACTCTGCCGCGGCGCGGCTATCGTTTCCTCTTGTCGGTCGAGACAGCGGAGCCTCGCGCCTTTGGCGCGCCGGTTAAATCCATTGCAGTGCTTCCCCTTGAGAATCTGAGCGGCGAGGCGTCACAGGAATATTTTGCCGACGGGATGACGGATGCTCTGATTACCAGCCTGGCGCAAATCAGCGCACTGCGCGTGATTTCACGGACGTCCGTGATGCGTTACAAAGGGGCGCGTACTGCGCTTCCCGAGATTGCTCGCGAGTTGAACGTGGAGGCGGTCGTGGAGGGAACGGTCCTGCGCGTCGGCGAACGAGTGCGGATTCATGCCCAGTTGATTGACGCCCGCACGGACACGCACCTATGGGCGGAGAAATACGAGCGGCCCTTGGGTGACATTCTGGTGTTACAGAGCGAGCTAGCCCAGGCGATTGCGGCGGAGATTCGCGTCCGCCTGACGCCCCAGGAGCAAGCGCGGCTGGCCGGGGCCCGGCTGGTGGATCCAAAGGCCTATGACACATATCTCATGGGTCGCCTGCACTGGAACAGGCGAACCAGAGAGGGAATCGAAAAGGGCCTTCAGTATTTCCGCAAGTCTCTTGAGCGGGATCCCAGCTATGCGCAGGCTTATGCCGGAGTCGCGGACTGCTACAACATGCTCGCCTATTGGGGGTGGGACGCTCCGGGCGAAGTCTTCCCGGCCGCGAAAGATGCCGCCCTTCGAGCCCTTGAGATCGAGGAAACACTCGGGGAAGCGCATACGACGCTCGCCTGGGTCTTGATCCTCTATGAGTGGGACTGGGAGGGGGCGGCGCGCGAGTTGAAGCGCGCCCTGCAGCTCAATCCCGGCTACCCGACGACGCATCAGTGCTACGGCCACTACTATGCTTATCTGGGACGCCACAAGGAGGCTCAAGCCTGCGTGACGCGCACGCTGGAATTGGACCCGCTGTCCTTGATCATGAATTCGAACGCAGCGTTTATGCATTACTACGCTCAGCAGTTTCAGTGGGCGCGGGAACAGGCCGAGAAAACTGTCGAGATCGAAGAAAGCTTTACGCCGTCGCACCTGTGCCTAGGTTGGGTCCATGAGCAAGCGGGACGGGTGGACAAAGCCGTGGGGGAATTTGATAGGGCGATTGCACTCTCCGGGGGCAGCCCCTTATCGCGTGCGGCCTTGGGTCGAATGCTGGCGATGTCCGGACGGTGCACGGAAGCGCATGACATCGCCGATGAGTTGGAAGAACTCCGAGGGAAGCGCTACGTTTCGGCGTATTACCTCGCATTTCTCTACGCCGGTTTGAGGGAAACGGACAAGGCCCTGTGCTGGCTCGAAAAAGCCCGTGAAGAGCGAAGCGCGTGGGCCGTGATGATGAAAGTTGATCCCAAATTCGCCGAGCTCCACGGCGAGCCTCGGTTTCACGAGTTGCTGCGCCGGATCGGACTGGAAGGCTAGGCGCGAAGGTGGCGCTTCCTTTCCAGCCAAAAGGCCATGGCGGCGAATATCAAGTAAATCGAGAGAAAAGCCACGGCGGCGGCTCGAGGCCCGGCGGGGGGCGGCCCAAAAAAAGCCACCACATGAGTCCCCAAGATCACGACGCAGAAAAGAATCATGCCATACCTTGCACCGAAGGTTGTGCCTTGCGTCGAACGCAAGTAAAGCCAGAGCCCGGCGAACAGGAACGCCGTTTCCAGGAGAAGCGCCGGGAGAGGATAGTTCCAAAGGCCGAATCCCACTTTGTAGGCGTCATCGTAAAGCGGCAGGTCAGGCCGATGGACGATGAGGTCCAGAATCCAGTGTGAAAAGACCGCCACTCCCACCCAAATCGCGGGCGCAAGAGATTTCGTCAAGGCACGGCGCGTCATCAAGCGAAAGGCCACCGCAGCCACTCCCGACCACGCGATCGCAGCTATCAGACTGTGGGTGTAAGGCATGTAATAAAGGTCGAGGGGGAGAGAGGAGGTGATGCCCGGCACGATGCGCAATTTCTCGATTCCCGCCAGAACAAAAAGTCCCCAGAGCACATCCAAAAACTGGACTGCGAGGAACAAGAGCCAAAGCGGAATCCCCTTGTCGGCGCTCTTGACCGCAAAGCTCGCTCCATAGTGACCCATAAACATCGTGCCGCCCTCCTTGGTGAACTTCCGGGGATGAGAGATTTACATGGTGCTTGGTATCCGTCTGAAGGTACTGTACAGTGGCGGAGAATCCTGTGTCAATCCAGGAGCTGGCCCGGGTCGCAGCATTCTCCCCCTTTCTGGTAAGACGCACGTATATCTATCCACTGCGCGGCGGGTTCGTGTGGGTCAAACGGAGGATTGCATGAGCAAGAAGAAGGTTTTCATCGTTGCACTATTTCTGGCTTGCGGAATCAGTCGGCCGCGGATTGCGGCCCAGACTCAAGCGAATGCAAAAAACTCACTCGACCCAATCATCGACTCATTATTTGCAGTCCGGCATTTCGGGCAAGTGGCAATTTCGCCGGACGGGACCCGGGTGGCGTGGGTTGAAAAATTAATTGGGAGAAACGGCGCACCCTCAGGCAACACCGCGATTTACGTGGCGGATTTGCAAAATCTCACAGGATCGCCACAGCGCATCACGGCGGGCGAGCGAGACGCCGCCCACGACGAGCAGGATATCGCATGGTCGCCCGACGGGAAGCGAATTGCATTTCTCTCCGACGCTGAGGC